>Ga0222622_10000827_pt1 | contig 12225 bp, 9 predicted proteins | sample PLM2_5_b1metaG_FD_177335 | JGI IMG/M metagenome (GOLD analysis project Ga0222622, IMG submission 177335) | Groundwater sediment microbial communities from an aquifer in East River, Colorado, USA - PLM2_5_b1 | ecosystem: Environmental > Terrestrial > Soil > Riparian zone | place: USA: East River... | reverse complement strand
TAAGGTGGCGGATAACAGCGTTCAAGTCTTAAGGGATACTGGTACCCAGGGAATGATCACCTGGGACCCGGAAGGCGAGGAGTTTCCCGGTGCCTGCTATTACGGCGATCCGCGCCTTGTTCCGACCTTTGCGCCGGAAATGGAGTTTAAAAATAACGGCGCGAAAAGTGTGATTGACGAATACTTCGAGAAATTCCGCGCAGCAGGACTAAAAGTCGGTGTCTGCATTCGGCCGCAGCAAATCGCGATGGTAGATGGCAAGCCAGTGCACCAAGCTGCCGAGGATGAGAACGCGGTCCAGATTCTTCGGGAAAGGATCGCCTACGCCAAGCAGCGATGGGGTTGCACGCTTTTCTATGTGGATTCAACTGCCACCGTAAGTGGGTCACTTAATCCGGACGTTTTTAAAGCGGTCGCGGAAGCATTTCCCGATGTCTTGTTGATTCCCGAAAACGAATCGATGCGTTACTTCGCGTACTCCGCTCCGCTTAATTCCTATGTGCATCACAAGATAACCTCGACACCAGTTGGCGCGCGATTGGTGTACCCAAACGCGTTTAGTGTGCTGATGGCGCCTGAAGGCGATCGGCCCGAGGATCACTCCGCGCTGCTAAATGCCGTCCGGCGTGGCGACATTCTGCTTTTCAACGGCTGGTATATGAACGATGGAGCGGAGAAAATCAAGAAACTCTACTCAGAGGTGAGCGAGGTTTCGGACCGCAATCGTTGAATGCTGTCGCGATCGATCGACGCCATCGGCAAATCGCAGATGGTTACACAAATGGTGGCGAGTCCCGTCACGGTCGAGGCGATAGCGTGTCCAATATTTGCCTGGCTAAACGTCTCAGTAATCCGCGCTGGCGATTCTGGTTGCCGATGCTCTCACCCATTACAAAAGAGAGCGGTTTGACGGGATGATACAGCTTATTGTTCTCTTCGCCGACTCCTTGGAACGGCGGGCGGTATCTCATAGTCCCGGAATCCAGCCTACCGGCACTGTTAGATTCAGATTCGGTATAAAAGTTGTTCTTCATGGTTGGAGGAGTAAACCTGCCTTTGCCGCCAATGTCCGTTATCGTAAAGCCGTTATGATGCAGCAAGGTCGGAAATAGGACCTCATTGTGACCGCGCCATCCATTGAATAAGGATTGATGCAAAAAAGACAGCGCTACATTCGAAAGGCGATAAATCGGATTGAAGCAACGGAGACGTCCAGAAAGGGCAATCGACTTGTGTGGATGATCTAACGGCCACCACGGCCAGTCCGGTTCATCGGCGTGCTCACGGACGTGGCAAGTCAAGAAATCTTCGGTTGCGTCTTTGAATGAGTCGAAAAAGAAAAACCAATCGCCAGAAAATCTAACGTCGTATTCAATGGTCCAGTAGTAATCGAAGTCAGGGTTGTCACGGAAGAATTGCAGCACTGGGAAGGCAACGTGTCCCGGCACAAGCGTGGGTCCAATCATACGATAGTTCAGCTTGGACAGGCTTTCCTCTGAGCACAGGTAAAGCTTCTGCGTTGGCAAGGCAGGGGGGGTCTTGTTGCCTGTCTTATGATACAGAAAAAGTGTATTGCCGACCCCGGCAGTGGCGCTCCCGATATTCTCGTATTCCCGAACGACCTCGGCCAATGGAGTGTGAGATAGAAACAAAAAAACCTGCTTCAATTTATCCATCGTTCTTGCGTGAGCTGAAAGACAGGCTAGTGCTAATTCGGAGTTTATTTGCGCAAAGCTTCCCGAGGGCAAGCATCTCAATTGACGTCAGCATCGCCGGACAAATTTGCTGACAATATTATTAGGAACAAAGGACGATTGTCCATTTGCAGCGCGCAGACGATGCGAACTCATGACCGGTTTGGAAACCGTGCGAAAACGTGGCCCTTATCTTTTGACTGCTTCGACGTAGAGACTTTCCGTCCGTCTATCGTTGCTGTCTGGCGCCATTTTCGGATCTATCGATACGCCAAACTGCTGTACCACCGAATCGGCGAAACCAGCTTCACGCATAACCAAAACCAAAGTTTCGGCGTCATAGGCGTATTTATGTTCGTACCGCTGCCGAAAAACCGCGTTCATGAACTGCATCTTGGTTTGGTAGACCCAACCCAGCCACCTGTCGCGCCATCCATTGGCAGTGCGATCCAGTGGTCGCAGGTTCGCCAGCGACTCCCATGGGGCGCCATAGGCTCGCAGGTACGCCCCCGCGTCGGGCACCACGATGCGCAAAACGCCTCGAGGCTGGAGACACCGAAGACATTCGCGAAGAAATGGGTGTGCCTCACTTTCCAGATCGAGATGCTCTAAAAAATGCTCCGAATAGATCGCCGCGACGGTGCCATCGGAAAACGGCAAGCCTCTCCGGCAGTCCCAAAAGTACACGCCTGGATGGGAAACGATATCGAGATTGATCCATCCCTCGATCGGGTTGCTGCCACAACCGACGTTTACGCGGCAGCTCTTTTGCGAAGCCAGTCTTCTTCGTACTGAACGAGCAGTAAACATCCGTCTTGCAGCGAGCCGGACCTCGATGGTGACTTGCTCAACGAGATAGATCGGAATTGCCTTCGCCATAATGGATTTAATGGCCTTTCGCATCTTCCGAGCTTAGCAGCGGCGCTAAATCGGCCAAATGTTTGGCTACCATGTTGAGCCCTTCGACTTCGCTCAGGACAGGCTTCGCGAAACATCTCTGGCTACGCTGGAGGCGTTAAAAGAAATCTCAGATTCTTCGCCTGGCTCAGAATGACATTTAGCGCGGGTAGTCGGTAGTCAGTAGCCCGGTAGTCTTTGACACGTGAGTTTTCCCGCAGATAATTGGCAAATCTTGCCCGTTGCAGGACGCCATGCGCCCATTTTTCTTCAACGTGTAACTCGGAACCGCCTTGTCCCGGTTTATTCATAACGTTTTCGATCTGATTCGCCGCGTTCTCTTTCTGGCGCGACCATACGGCAGAGCGAAGCTGGGCGCGGTTTTTTTGCTCTCGCTTGCGCAGGCCCTTTTTCAAGTGATCGGGATCACGTCGATCTTTCCGTTTTTGGCAATCGCCGCCGATCCCGAGCGCATCCGTCATTCGCACTTCGGCCTGCGTTTCCTTGCGCTGCTGCCACCTATGAGCAATCGGGAACTGCTCATAACAGCTGGGGTCATCGCCATTGTCGGACTGCTTGCTTCGAACGCAGTTAACCTGCTGGCCGAGTACGCTCGCACTCGTTATGCCCAAAACTTTGCTCACTGGTTGCGCGTCCGGCTTCTGCGCCGAATCGCGTCGCAGCCATATACCTATTTTCTTCAGCGCAACTCCAGCGATCTCCTCAAAAAAATCGTCGGCGATGTGATGAATTACACCAGCGGAGTGCTCCTCCCCTTGCTGGACAGCGTCGCGCGCGTGCTCACCGCGGTGCTTCTCTTGGCCACGCTGTTTTTGGTCCAGCCGGTGATTGCTATTTCGGCAGCAATCGTGCTGGGCGGATTTTACGTGACGATTTTTCGCCTTCTCGCGAGGAAACGTCGAGAGGTCGATGAAAACTTAAGAATATCTCTCGGTGGCTTGTTCCGGGAAGCGCAACAAATGCTCGGCGGGATTAAACCGGTGAAAGTCCACAGCGCTGAAGAGCATTTTCTCAACCGGTTCGCGAAGCATTCCGCGGTAATAGCGCAGATGTACGCGCGACTGCCTGTTTTCACCAACAGCGCTCGCTATTTTGTGGAACCGCTCGCTTTCGGCGGTCTCGTCGTGGCTGTGTTGCTGCTCGCAGCAAGGGGGCGCGATTTCTCCGATATTCTTCCGAACCTTGGCGTGATGGCTCTTGCGGGTTATCGGCTGTTGCCTTCGATCCAATTGGTTTACGCGCAGCTGACACAGGTCAGCTCCATGCGTCATGCGGTTGACGAGGTGTACGACGAATTTGTTGCCGCGGAGACTGACAAATCGGTTCCGCGTGCAATAAGCACCGAGCCCGTCGCACCCGCGCGTCCTTTTCCTTGGGATAACGCGATTACCCTATGCGACGTTGGCTACCGGTATCCGGGCGTCTCGCGTGCCGCCGTGGAGGGGCTTTCAATAATTATCCTGAAGAACAGTTCGCTCGGTGTGATTGGCCCAACCGGTTCAGGAAAATCAACGCTTGTTGATTTGTTGCTTGGACTCTACGTCCCGACGGCAGGCGACATCCTGATCGATGGCCAACTGCTGATCCCTGCACTTGTGCCCTCATGGCAGGCATCGATCGGTTACGTGCCGCAGGATATTTTTCTCATCGACGACACGATCGCGCGCAACATCGCGTTTGGTTTGTTGGATGAGAATATCGACCCCGCGCGCTTGCGCGAAGCTTGTGCTATGGCGCAGATACTTGACTTCATTGAAGCGGAATTGCGCGATGGTTTCGAGACGAAAGTTGGCGAGCGCGGTATCCGCCTTTCTGGCGGGCAACGTCAACGGATCGGTCTTGCTCGCGCGCTCTATCATCGTCCATCGCTGTTGATTCTGGACGAAGCAACCAGCGCACTCGACGTCGCAACGGAAGCAAAGCTGCTCGAGGCGTTGCGCAGTCTTACCGGCAAGCTCACCATGGTTGTGGCCGCACACCGACTCAGTGCTGTAGCCAATTGCGATCAGGTGATTGATTTAGCCAGTGAAATTCCCGCTGTTGCGGTGAGTGCAAAGTGAATATCCGGTGAGCATCCGTTTTATTCGCGCTACGCGGTTGTTGAGATCATCGTGTTCCGCGCCCGTTGAGCAGCCAGGGAGTTAACCGTATCGAACCGGATCTCAAGTGAAAGAGACAACGAAGGCCATCACTCGCCGCCTCGCGGAAGCTGATTCAGGTGGTTTCCCGTGGCGGGACATTCTTAAGGGGGATATGCTCGATGTAGGGAGCGGTGACGATCCGTTACCGGGTGCTACGGCATTTGATCTGCCCGACGGGGGCGGAGATGATCTGCGAAAGTTTTTCCCTGATCGCAAATTTGATCTGATCCACGGTTCCCAAGTATTGGAACACGCACTTGCGCCGCACGTGATGCTGCAATCATGGATTGCCTGCCTCAAGCCAGGTGGTTATATCGTAGCGACTGTGCCGGACTGGGCACTTTATGAGAAGATGCTTTGGCCGAGCAGATACAACGCCGGACATAGGTCCACTTGGAGTCTCGATCAGCTCTGCCGCACGGTCTCGCCGCATCTCGGTTTTCACATCAAGCTGCCGGAATGGCTCAATCAGTTCTTGAACACAGATACCGCGTGCGAACTGCTACTTTGCCGCCTTGTTAATACAAATTACGACTATTCGTTAGGCCCGGATGTGGATCAGACGTACGACCCTTCGAAAGGCATTGAATGCTTTATCGAGTTCGTGTTGCGAAGAAGCGAGGTGTTCACAGACGATTTCTCCGTTCAGCAGAAACCTCGTCCACAGCAGTTCCGAGACTCTGTTGTATCAATCTTGCCAGGTCCGCTGCGTTCGGCGGCGAGATCGATGTGGCGTCGGTTTTTTCGTTTGAAGCTTCGGGCTCGTGGATGGGCACCTTTTATCGTCTGGCTGGTCTTCCAATGCGCTCGGCGCCGCAAGCGAGCCGTCATCATTTGCCGCTGCGGCGGAATAGGAGACGTGCTTTGCACGTTGCCAATATGCGAGGAGGTGCATCGTCGGCATCCCGGAAAACTTGTCGTCTTTATCACGGCGTCAGTTTGGCGAGAAGTCGTTGTAATGTCTCGGTCGGTGGATTTGGTTTATGCGAACAAATGGTGGATCTACCCGTTCACGTTCCCAAGAGACGTCAATCTTTTTGGTCTCGTGGACAAAAGTTACAATCCCCAAACGACCGGCGAGAAGTCGTTCACATCCGGGACGAGCGCTCATCTAATAGATGATCTCGCTGCGTCTTGTGGATTCACAGGTAAAGCACATATACCGAAGCTTTGTCCGTCAACGGATCTGATCGAAAAGACTCGCGCTCGGTACGAGTTGGACAGCAAGACAACGGGGAGCCGTTTGCTTATCGGAATTAATCCCGGTCCCAGTTGGCCCGTAAGAGAATGGGAAGCCTCCAGATGGCAGAAGCTGATAAACAAGATTCACTCAGAGTACGACGCCGTGATCCTACAGTTCGGTACCAAAGGCGGCGGATCTTCGGAATATGATAACCTGGCCGATGTGAAGTCATTGGCCGGTCGACTGAAGGGCGAAGAACTTGTGGCACTCATTGCCATTTGTGACTTGATCATTTCCATTGATTCAGGTCCGGTGCATGTGGCGGGAGCTGTCGGTACACCTCTTATCGGATTATTTGGACCTCTCGACCCAGCTTCCAGATTGCCACCGGACTCAAATTCGCTTGGGTTATTCGGTGATGTGCCCTGCTTGTTTTGTCACAATAGAACGCCGGTCATCCATTGGTTTGACAGTTGTCCGAACAACATTGCTTGTATGAAGGCACTCGAGGCCGAAACCGTTTTTGACGCTGTGAAATCCATGGTGGCACACAGCAGGAAACGAGAAGTTAGCGAGTCATTACCGGTAGCCAATTGAACCATCTGTCATAGTAACATCTAGCGCAAAGCCAGCGAAGAAGGTTATCAGAGACAATTTATCCGAACGTCATCAGTAAGCAGTATGACTTACTACCAAGAGCTTTTGCAAAGTTGTCCGCCGCCGCCATCTGGAAGCCCTTTTGGTAAAAAGCAGGACGGCTACGATGCACGGCTAGTCCAAGCCAAGGTCCTATCGGAGTTGATGCGCAGGCGAAGGCCGTTTTGCTTTTTGCGCATGGGCGACATGGAACTCGCCTATCTGCTTGCTCAACAGGAGCAGCGGCTGGACGGAATCGACTTCCGCGATGGGCCAACGTCTGGAACGCAGGCTTACACTAATCCCGGCCTGAGCGCAGATCGTGCGGAACGGCTGCGCACAGCATACGAAGAGGCGGACTACGTCGATTTCCACGAACGTAATTGGCCTAACGAACATCTGGTTTCGAAGTTAACTCTCAAAAGGGCCCCGGACTCACATCGTAACGCAACTAAAGAGACGTCCCTTGTGTTTCTTACGTGGACCGAGACGGAATTCAAACAGTACTGCAGTGACCGCCGCATCGGGTTTGCGGGAGCCGAAGCACGCCTCCTCGAGTTGTTGTCCCAGACGCCTGCGTTTGCGCGAGCGGCGGCCGCTTACTGGCCTGAAAACGCAGAAGTCTTCTATCACCAAGTTCGCAACGACGGCCGCGATCTTGATGCCAATCTCGACATGGTAAAACAGGATTTGCGACAGTTCGTTAAAGCACACGAGATCGATACTCTTTTCTTATCGTTGGGAGGAGGAGCGAAGATTCTCGGCTATGAACTATCCCGCGAGCTTGGGATTTGCTGCTTCGATTTTGGCGCGATGATTCGCGCATTGACCTATAGCGGCTGCGACGGCAACCGTATGGCCCGCTCTCCTCATTCCCCGTTCCTTTTTCGCATCCCATTCGGCATCTACATGGAGGCGCTTGAAAAAGCCATGCCCAACCTGGCTCCCGCCGAATTACTGGCAAAAGCACACGGGCAACTCCTGCTGGAACTAATGAAGAAGGAGATCGGATGGACGTCAGTTTCCTGGGAGTTCGACTTTAGCGAAGAAAACGTATCTGCTTTCCGCAACGCGTTCCAAGAGTACCGTAAGCGCTATCGTAAACTGTTCGGCTCATCTTCGGCGACAAAAGTGGAGCGGGCCGGCTTTCTTCACTTTTGCGGCACTCATAAGCTGACGTTGGAAGGAGAATTGTTTCTGATGGCATTCAGGGGAAAGGGATTGATCCGGCGATGCGTCCCCCGATTTCTATCGAGACGCGTCGTCTTGGGCAAGCGAAGGGGTTTAGCCAGTAACAGTGCTGCATGACGGCCAGTTGTCGCATTCTGCTAGTAAGCATTGTGCCGCCCAGAAACGATTGCGGGGTGCGCATTGTGATGCACCGAATGTTCGTGGAGCGTTCGCCGTTTGAATTGCACGTCGCCAGCAATGCGGACTTTGCTAATGATCTTCTGGTGCACACGCCACTCCGGCTGCCGGGTCCTCTTCATCGGATGAGAAAGAGCCGATTTGGTCCGCGACTGGCAGCATGGATCACCGATTACGAAAATTTCGTCTGGCCGCTGACAACCAACGCAGCGTTGGAAACTGCAGTGGAAACTTTCAAACCAGACGTCATTCTTACGCTGGCGGAGTGCGGGTTGTGTCACGGTGCCCGAAAAACAGCAGAACGCCACGGGTTGCCGCTCGCCGGACTCTTTCTCGATTGGTTTCCTGTGATGAAAGGACATTTTGGTCATGAATTCACGCAGACAACTTTGAGTCGGCGCTACCGCGAGCTTTACTCCGCATGTGACCTGGCGTTTTGCACTAGCGATGGAATGCAGGAAGTGCTCGGCCTCCATCCCAATAGCCATGTGATTTATCCGATGCCTGGCAGGCACAGTGTGCCCGAAGAGCCCTGGCCACCTTCCAACAAAAAATTCCGGCTGGTCTACGTCGGCTCAGTCGAAAATTTTTACGGGCGAATGCTTTGCTCGCTGATCGAGAAAATGGAACCGACGAAGGACCTGGAAATTATTGTGGTCGGGCCAAACGCCGACTGGCCGCTGGACGTGCTGAACCGTGCTAAAGCGAATGGAATTTATCTTGGTTTCAAATCGCCTGAACAAGCCGCCGATGTGATGGCCAGTGCTGACGCGTTGCTGGTAGTGATGAGCTTCGAGAAAGAGCACGAACTCTTCATGCGGACGAGTTTCACCACCAAATTTCTGGACTATGTCGCATTTGGAAAACCGGTGATTCTTTGGGGACCGGACTATTGCACGCCGGTTCGCGTAGCGCGGAAACACGGTGGCGCCGTCGTCGTGAACCAGGATGATGCCGACGCGATTGTTTCCGCCTGTCGTCAAATCGCTCATGACGCTGCCTGGCGCGAACAGCTTTCGCATGAAGCTACGCGACTGCACCAGACGCTGTTTGATCCTGACCGACTGCAGAAAATTTTCGTGAGCGAAATTGAAAAACTGCTCCAACCAAGGACCACGTAACTAAATCCTGCTTTGCTTTCCAATGGACCGAATCAAAGTCCTGGTCGTATCTTCAGTCGTTCCAAACGCGCGAGGTTCAGGCGGTGAACTGGTTTTGCATCGCCATCTCAAATCAAACCCGCGGATTGAGTCTGAGGTCGTGTCGTGGCGGCAATTTCCGTTTCGTTTGAAACTGATCGGCAAACTTCGACAAATTGGCTTTCAATCCGTCTCTCGGGCTTGGGAATGTCTCTTCCCTGTTTTGCCTCCGCGCAAAATCGTTCGTGACTTGATCCACTTGTTTCGGCCGGATGTTGTCGTCACCGTTGCACATGGCTCCTGGCACATACAGGCCAGGAGAGTAGCACAAGAGTTTAAACTGCCGTTGGTTTGTTTTTTTCAGGACTGGTGGCCTGATTTTCCAGATGTCCCTCTCGCATTCCGTCCGCGAGTTGAACGCCAATTTCGCAAGACGTCCGCCGAGAGCGACGTAGCAATCTGCGTAAGCGAGGGAATGCGGCGTGAGTTAGGTGAACTTGAAAATGGTTTGGTGCTGCATGACGCGCCGTCGCTAACACGATGTAGCGAGCTGGCGGACGATGTTGAGCTCCCGTTGCGAGTTGCCTATTTCGGAAATCTTTCCGAATATGGGCCGCTGATCGAATGCGCATTGCGCGCGCTCAAAGGCTCTGACCGCGTGCGTTTAGAGATCTTTGGTCCGAGTCCGGTTTGGACCTCGGGGGCCGAGGATGAGTTTCGCTCTCTTGGAGTTTACCGTGGATTCATTCCGCCGAACCAACTGGCGCAGTCGCTTCACGGTTTTCAAGCTGCTTTAGTCGTCATGAGCTTTGCTCCGTCGCACCGCCGGCGAATGATAACCAGCTTTGCTTCAAAGATGATTGATGCGACGCAGCTTGGTCTTCCAATTATCGTGTGGGGACCGGAATACTGTTCGGCGGTGCAGTGGGCGCGCAGGGGAGACCGAGCATTATGCGTTACAGATTCGAATCCGTCAGCGATACTCGGTGCGCTGGAAAAATTGGCTGCTTCGCCTGCGGAACAAGAGCGCCTTGCAAAATCATCCCGCGAGGCCGCTGCCGTCGAATTCAATTGCGAGCGCATTCAAGCGCGGTTCGTGGACGCCCTTAGGAGAGCGATCTATTCGAAAAACAGATCAGATGCATCAGCAATGGAGCAGGCCGTAAACGCGGGACCGTAGTCAGTCAAGCTTCGTGTCATATCGAAGAACAATATGATAGCGAGTGGCGGTGGCCTTCGAATGCAGGCGCGACGTGTGTTCCGGCGAATATTTCATTTGCTTCTGGACTGTCTTGGAGTTCGCCGTTTTCGAGAGCATTCGTTTTTTGCGCCACTTCTGGGCCAGCCGACGGTGGTGGCGGATTTTGGGGCGCACCGTGGAGAATTCTTCGCGGCGTTAAAATCAGAACATCCTGTTTCTCGGGCTCTTCTGATTGAAGCGGATCCCGCATTGGCGGAATCCCTGAAACGAACCTTCGGTGACGAAGCGGATGTTGTTCATGCAGCGGTCGTCGCAGAAAGCAAACAAGGGCCAGTCACGTTTACCCGATCGATCGAGCCTGAGTCTTCGAGTGTTTTCAGGGAATGGTCGGCGGCTTATGGGATAGCTGATCAGGTGACGGTTCCGACGCTGGATTTCTCGAACACCGTCAAGCGCTTGGGAGAGCGAGTAGATTTGATAAAGATGGATGTGGAAGGCGCTGAAATCGGGATTTTAGAAAGCGCGAGCGCATCTGATCTGGCCAGTTGCGGCCAGTTGACGGTTGAATTCCACGATAAGCGAGCGCCATTCACGCGGCGCGATGTGGATCGTGTCTGCCGGCGCATGCGGGCTGAGGGGTACGGCATCGTAATGGCAAACTGGCCCAGGGTTGATGACGTTTTGTTTGTCAACCTGAAGAGCGTTCCCACGACCAAACGAATCGCAGTTCGCTGCCGCATAGCCATAGCGAATGCATTGTTCATCACCCGGCGAACCATCTTCGGGAGCGGTTATTCGTAAAATGGGTTTGTGAATAATGGAACCAGTAGTTATTGCGCTGGCTAGTAACGAACGGTACTTCCCCGGGCTGTATTGCGCGGTCGCGAGCGCTTTAAGTTACCTGGACCCGGCGCGAGAAGTGGAGGTGAAGGTGCTCGACGGCGGTATTTCGCAACGATCCAGGGATGCTCTTCTACGACTCGTCGCTCCAGTTAGTGAACGCGGTCGGCTCGAGTTCGTGACGGCAGATGCATCGGTGTTTGGCGCGGCGACACTCGGACCAGGCGAATCGCACATGACTTATTGCCGGATACTGCTGCCGCGCTTGGTGAGTGCGCCGCGTGTGATCTACTTAGACTGCGACAGTTTGGTCTTCCGCGATCTATCGGAGCTTTTTGATCTTGAATTGGCGGAACGCAAGGTCCTTGCCGCAGTTCGTGACTCGGAAACGTTGTCACTTGCGCAAGACTCCCTACTGCTGGCAAAGGCGATGAATCTTCCTGCGGAAGGCGCTTACTTTAACTGCGGTGTAATGTTGATGAATCTCGACGAACTCAGGAGACAGCATTTCTTCGAATCCGCTGTTGATTTTTTGAATCGTTGGAGCGGGAAATACCGATTCTGGGACCAGTCGGCTATCAATTTTCTTCTCCACAGAGAGATCGACGACTTGCCCGAACATTGGAATCGCGCGGCGTGGCGCTTTGATGCGCAGCAGAACAATGATCTGGACTGCGTGCTTCACTATACGACATCGGCTCCGTGGCTTGGTGGAGCACGCACTCCCAGCCAGGTCCTGTTCGAACGATTTGCCGTGGATGCTGGTTTGCCTGTTACTCGGCGATCCGCGGATTTCAGGAAAAGGCGACGCCGAGATTTCTTGCGCACGGGACTTGCACCTCTTCGGGCACTCGCATTTCCGGTAGTTTCGTTACTTTACAAACTTGGGGGGCAAAAAGAGAAGTGTGCAGGTTATGGAAAAGCGGCGCGGTATTGGCTCGACTATATTCTCAACGCGCCGCGCCGGTGGCGACTGCACCATAGACGCGCCGAGGAAATTCAACGTATGAAGTTCACACTTGCCGTCTCGAAATCCACAGCATGAGGGTATTACAGGTCAACACTCACGCTTCGGGCGGCAGTTTTGAATTTGCGGCGCTTCTTT
>Ga0222622_10000826_pt1 | contig 12230 bp, 22 predicted proteins | sample PLM2_5_b1metaG_FD_177335 | JGI IMG/M metagenome (GOLD analysis project Ga0222622, IMG submission 177335) | Groundwater sediment microbial communities from an aquifer in East River, Colorado, USA - PLM2_5_b1 | ecosystem: Environmental > Terrestrial > Soil > Riparian zone | place: USA: East... | reverse complement strand
ATCAAAAACGCGCATGGCAATTACTGGACTTGGGTTGGTACGCATTATACCGAGTCCCATTGATCAGAACCGGTGCGCCCATTGGCGCAATCCGATGGACATGATGCGCCAGGGCTGATTGACGAGCTTGTTCCACGCCACACAGCAGTGGTCGACGAGATCGTCGTAAGATTTGAAGACGCGGTTCGACAGCCAGTTGTCACGCAGGAACTGCCAGACGTTTTCGACCGGATTGAGCTCGGGACATTTCGGCGGCAGCGCCATAATGGTGATGTTTGGTGGCACGACGAGTCCCGTCGACAGGTGCCAGCCGGCCTGATCGACCAAGAGTACGGCGTGTGCGCCGGGCGCGACGGTGGCGGCGATCTCCACCAGGTGCAGGTTCATCGCCTCGGTGTTGCAGGTCGGCAGGATCAGGGCTGCACCCTTACCCTCTTTCGGGCAGACGGCACCGAAGATGTAGGTGGAAGCGGTGCGCTGGTCGCGGGGCGCACTTGGGCGCGTGCCGCGCTTCGCCCAGCGGCGGGTGATCTTGTTCTTCTGGCCGATACGAGCCTCATCTGCGAACCAGATTTCTATCGTGTCGATGCCGACCGCCTTCTCACGCGCGATTGCGTCCAGGCGCGCGGGGAAGCTTTTTTAAAATCCTCGATCGCGCCCGCGGCTTGCGCGTAATGGCGCGGCCGTGCGGAGAGCTTGCGATAGCCCATGGCGCGCAGCTCCCGGCTGAGCGTCTGCTTGGCGATCGCGATGCGGAACTCCTCGAAGATCCATTGTGCCAGATCGATCAGCCGCCAACGCACCACGCCGTGGACTGCCGGAATCGGCCCACTCTCGATCATGCGGGCGATGGCTTGGCGCTGGACGTCGTTGAGCTTGGACGGTTGCCCCGGCGACTTTCCGTTCAGCAGACCGTCAGGGCCCCGCTCGTTGAAGTGCAACACCCAATCTCGGATGATCTGAAGCCCGACACCGCCAATCATCGCCGCCTCAGTACGCGTCGCGCCATCATAAATTGCGGCGAGCGCCAGAAGCCGACGGGCCTGAGGGCCGTCTTTCGTCTTCTTCGCCAAACCACGCAGCTGGGACGCACCAAAATCTCGGCGCAATGGTATCGGAGCCGACATGACGAACCTCCTGCGTTCGCCATGTTGAATCAGACTCGCGCGCATCCGGGAATCGCCCGAGAGTCAAAATTTCAGGGACCCGGCATCAGTGGAGGCCGTAGATTCGCTTTCCCAGCAGGCTGCTACCTCGCTCCTAAGGGGGCGAGGCGTCGCCGAGGATGCAACAAGAGCCGGCGAGCCCGCTTCCTACCTGCAGGAGGAAGGCTGGCCATGACAGACATCTATCCCGCAACCCTCATGCTCGCTGTGAGCTTGGCGATCGGCGCTGGAATATGGGTCCTGATTGAACGGATGGGCTAAGCGCCGTCGGGGCCAAACGCCATTTTCTCCGGGCCGCGACTTGCTAGAATGCCCCGCCGTGACTCAGCGGAGGCCGTGGATTTGGGCGCCGGCTTGGCTGCTTAGGGGACTGCGGGACGAGGGAGGAGCCCGAAGCGCCGAGCCGCACGGAGAGCCTAGGGGCAGGCGAACGGCGAAGGGCTCGGCAGACTTGGCCGCCGAGCCCCCGATCCCCCCGCCCCGAAACTCCCGGTGACACACAGCCGAGTACCGTGGCGGAAGTGGGCCGAATACCAGAAACCCCGCCGGGGGTGCCGACGGGGCTGGCTTGGCAGCGTCGGGGGGGATCGCCGCCAAATTCTCACGACTGGACAGCGGGGGATCGGGGGGCGTGCTGTCCAATTCGCGATAACTGTTAGTCGCGCGCCAGCCCGGAAAGGTTCAGGCGGGCGGCTCGCCGGTGCATCAAACGGAGTGCTTGGAGCCGGTGCACCAAACGGAGTGCTTGGAACAGCTCTGTCCCGGCAAGCCGCCCAGCGCCCTAACGCTCTCGCGTTTCTCCCTGGGAGCGGCCGACGACAACCGCGCGGTCTGTCAACCCGCAAAAGAAGCCCCGCCGAAGCGGGCCTGCCCCCGCAGGAAGGCGACGGCTCGCACGCCATGACTTCCCAGAATGCCCCGTGACTCAGCGATGACGGCCTTGAACTCGGCCGCGACGCGCGGCGACCAATGGGGAATTTGGATAACCGATGAAGCCGGCCGGACTGGTGGCGTGGTCTAAGACTGCGGCTGTCCGGCCGGCGATTTGCTACTACGGCTTGATGGCTGGGGACAATGCGCTGGTCGCGCTGGCGACCTATAGGCGGGGCGGCGCAACGCTGGCCAACGCCAAATCACCCTCGGGCATCCGACGGCTGGCCTGACATGATCTCAATGGCCCTCTGCTCGAGCCGAACAGGATCGCGCTCACCCTGCTTTGCTAACATTACGATTGTCTGCGCGAGAGTCTCGGCCGTGGGATCATTGTGACCGCCGGCGTTCATCTGCGTTAGTCCCACCTCATATGCCGCGACCATGATGGCAATCTCATCAGGTCCGAAAGCCGCGTCTTCGAGGAAGCGGGTGAGCATAGACTCCGACACCTCGGCTTCAACGGCCAGTCTGATCCACATACGCTCAATCTCGGCGAGCGTCTCTCGAACATGTGGCCTGCGCGCGTTGTGCGCCATTTTGTGGCACTCAGCGGCGCGAAGTCTGCATTCCGCGGGAGTAATCTGAAGCTTGCTAGACACTGCTGGGCACCTCCTTTGAGGCTCACAACCCGCACACGAAGATTAGGCCCGGCTTAGTCCTTGCAGCGAAACTTTGAAGGACGTTAGCCGGTCTTCTTGGGTTGCAAATTTGTCGCTCGTCAAGCATAGCCTGGAGCTGTTCCATCTCCTCTTGGATCATCGCGGCTGGGGACTCGTGACGAACGAGCGCGTAGGCGCGACTGAGCCTATCCCAGAGGTCGTCGATCTCGTGGCCTTGTTGGCGGATGAGCGCGGCGGCGGCAGGCGTGCTTTCGCCCTTCTCCAGACGATCGCAAAGCACCTCCTGTTCGGGAGATAGGGGCATGCACGCTTCCGCGATTATCGCGCATAACGCATTTTCCTGGAATGCGTTCCTCGAAGGCGCGTGTTTGTCACCGAACTGCGGAATGGTTAGTGCGTTTTGTGCGCGCAGGCCACCGGGCGTTCCCTTGCCCCAGCCCAACCCCGGCGTTCAAAGGAACCCCGCCCTCCGGCCCCCCCACCAAAAGATGGCCGGCTCAGTTTACTACCCGACCGACGGCGGTCCAAATTCCAGTTTCAGTGTTGGCCGCATGACCTGTTTGCCGGAAGAAGCAAATGACACCCGCCGTTTGCGTCCACCCATAAGGTGGGCAGCAAGACTCCCGGGGCTACTGGGAAACTTGAACTGCGGCGCTCGAACCAAATCCTCGCTCGGTTGTTCAACAACGGAGAAATGCACAAGGAGCAAAAGCCATGTCGATGAATGAGGATCGATTCGCTGGCACCGGCAAGAATCTGGGTGGCCATGTCGACCAAGGATTTGGGCGCGCCCCTGGCGACGTGAAGACCGAGGTAGAAGGCAAGATCAAGCAGGCAACCGGTGCCGCCCAGGACGCTTACGGACAGGCGAAGGACGCAGCCGCGGACGCGTATGGGCATGCGAAAGAGGCCGTTGGCGATGCGGCGAGGTCGGTGCAGGAACAAGCTGCGCCGTGGGAAGAGTTTCTGCGCAACGCTATCGAAAGTCGGCCGTATACCTCGGTGGCTGTCGCGCTCGGCCTCGGCTGGTTTATCGGTCGTATGGGCAGACATTCGGACTACTGAGCGGCTAGGCGCGCCACCGCCTTGGCCAAATTGCCGCCCAGCATTGTTCTTTTTAGCTCGGGCTTTGCTAGGGCTGTCCGGCGGCGCACCGCTAGTGCGACCCATACTCCGCAGTGCACTCTCTTTGTGGTGCGCACGCTCCCTTGCCTCGATCGCCCGTGCCCGACCGCGCAATCATGTGTTCGAACGTGGTGCGGCAGCCGCGTGCAGTGTCTGACGGTGCAATCGACCTCGCACAGAAGATGCCCAATTTCAGAAGGAATTTCGCGTCGCGTTGGAACCCAGAGGCAGCTTGAACATTGATTTCGGCGACCGAAGCGGAGCACCCCCGTGCCAAGAAACGAAAAGAACGGCTCCCCCACCACAGTTAAGGCCGCTCCGTCCAAGACGTCTAGTAAGTTTAGCAGGGCGTTTGCCGAAGTCGCGAAGGTCGGTTCCCGAGAAGTAGGTCGAGCCTGGGTCTTTGCCCTTGCTCTGGGGACAGTCCTGGTGTGGGGCATTTCTGGTCCGATCTTCGGTTTCTCCGACACATGGCAGCTTGTTATCAACACCGGAACGACCATCGTCACGTTTCTGATGGTGTTCTTGATCCAAAATTCGCAGAACCGGGACTCTGCCGCGATCCAGGTGAAGCTGGATGAACTCATTCGCGTCAGCAAAGCGAGCAATACTTTTATGGGGCTCGAACACCTAACCGATGATGAGCTTCAAGAGATTGAAGGGAAATGCCAGGGACGCGCGAAAGCAGTCCTTGAAGCCCGGACAGCAAGCGAGGATGCGAAACGCAAGCTGAGAGTGATCGACGGAGACGGCTAGGAGGTGTCTCGCGGTATCACAGCAATCCCATATGTGCCCCAGCTTCCTGGACATCTCGGTCTCGTAGATCGATGCTCTGACGCAGGCCGGGGTAAGTGACGAGGACTCCCACGTGTATGCCGAAGGGGTGCGCAGGGGCGGCACCCTTGTCACTGCGCGCGTGCAGGATCAAGACCAATCGAGCGGCTGGAGCCGGTTTGATGAAAACGCACAGCCTTATACGTCCGACCAGGTCCAGCGCGCGCGCTCGCGCTATATGGACAGGGTTCGACGGGTACTCGTGAGGGCGTGATCCCGGTAGTCGAGGAGGAGCTGCGAGTTGGCAAGCGAGATGTCCATCAAGGCGAGGTGAAGGTAAAAAGTCACGTTGTGGAGACCCCGTTTACCGAGCAGGTCAACCTGCAGCAGGAGCGAGTGAGCGTGGAGAGGCGTCCTGTGGATCGTCCTCTATCAGGAAACGAGCGCGCCTTTCAGGATCGCACCATTGAAGTGGAGCAAAGAGGCGAAGAGGCAGTTGTTTCAAAGGATGCGCGAGTGAAGATAAAGAGGTGGTCGTCAAAAAAGAAGACGTCCAACAACGGACGGAAAAAGTCTCAGACACTGTTCGCCGGACTGGGGGTTGAGGTCGAAGACGAACGGACCAGACAAAAAGGCTCCGGATCATCTCGGACCTCACAACGCTAGAACCCAGGCTGACCAGCCGCCCCCCCATGAACTGGCGGGGGCTCTTTTGTTTTACGGCGGCCGGCGAACATCGCTTTTCGCGAAACTCGGCGCATCCATCACCATCCGACAAACGTTTCCATGAAGAGCAGACCACGGCTCACATCCGTTCGCGCGCATCCGATCGGCGTAACGTGCGCGGGCAGCTTCAGGCGCATCCTGGCCATCGTCGACGTTGCGCTCCCTGGGCGACAAAATCAGCACCTCGCCTTTCCCCGGCGGCTCATCTCGCGTGCTCGGTGAACGCTTCAGTGTAGTTCGCGAAAGGTCGCTGCCACCACTTCCCTGTTGGAGGGCCTTCCGCGCCTTTGGGGGTGCCGATTCGGCGCGATGGATACGAACCCTCTTATTCGGCCTGTCCTCAAAAATCCAGAAATCCGGATAGCTCCTATCCCTGAGCTGCCTCAAGGGTCTCCAAACGATACCTGAAAAAAATTGCATTGGATTAAACCAGCGCAGACTGTCAGGACCGCCGCGGGTCTCGTTGTGACCAACACACCGGTGCAGACGGTGTAATCCGGCCGGTCCTTAGAGACCGGTCGGGCGGAGCTTGAGGGCCATGTCTTATTGTTGCATGCCTTGAATGCGATGACGATCCGTTCGCCGGTCTGCAAGTCTAGTGAGCCTGACTACAGAATTAGGGATTTCTGGACTTCAGAAACTGCGCGCTCTGTAAAGCAAGGTTTTTCCGATCGCGATAGGTACGCGGTATGCCGTCAATTAAAATCTCTAACTGCGCTCCTGTCATTGCGTTTGATCCGCCGCCGGATGCGGCAATGGCCCTTCGTGCTCGAGCACTTGGCCGAGGTCACGCAATCCATCCATCCACCGCAGGCCGGACAGCGGATGAAATGCTCGGTCTCGTCCTTGGGCGCATCACCAAGGCGCCTGCCGATGTATTTGCCAGGAGGTATCTCTGTCACTGTTGCTGCGTCGTTGGCAGTACAGTGAGCTGCCCAGGCTGCAAGTCCCTCACCACTACCTTGCTGCTGGGGTTCTGACTCTTGAGAATAATTGCAGCTCCCATCGCTGTCTCAGCAGCCTTTGGTCTTTCCATCAAACCAAGATTTCGTATTTAGCTCCTTCGCAGTCGCCCATCGTTCCCCCCCCCAATCCTCCTCAGCCTCGAGTCTCACGGCGGACGCCTCAGGTTCTTGAGCTGGAGACGGTCTGGCGAGCGCCCAGGGTGGGTAACGCGAGCGCAGCCGCGTCATGGTCACCTCTAGGCCTCACACTGTCTTCAATAATCCTCAAGGCCGCGAGTCAGCTCTGGCCGAAGGAGGCATTCGACTAAGCCAAGACGCGGTCATGAAGAATTGTGCAGGTTGAATTTACATCCAAAGAACCCGGTCGGCTGATGCCCGATATACCAAACAACTCGTTTACCGCAGTAACTCACGAAGAGCCGACGCACGCGAAGGTCGCCGCGATGCAGCACGCACCATTGAAAACCGGTCTCCGGCGGCAGTAAATCATTCCGCTGAACGCACATCACTGGGGCGCGCCCCTTGATATTGTAGTTCCTATCGGACACGCCAAGCACGAAGGCGCGCAGATTTTGTAGCGGATTGCGAAGGCTCCAATACAGCCGCCGTCGCCAGTACGGCCAAGCTGGTCGATACCAGGGCGCCTCGTCTACGGTCTGTTCGGCGGAGTTCATGAACCACCACATCGGGTTCATCTTCTGCCGCAGCGGCGCGCGCTCGCGGCCGGTAATAGTCGCGCGACTTCCGCCCGCGCTGAGGCTAACTGTTTCGGCCATTTGCCACCAAGTCCGCGTCGTTCTTCACAAACAATCCGCTTGCAACTGCCTGGACGCAACCGAACTTCCATCGAGAGGCATCAGCTTGGAGCCGATGCCATTGTCCCAGCGGCCGCTGCTGCCCGAGGTCATGGCCATTCGACTTTCACGGCCTTTTTCAAAGCCTCCTCAAGCAGCTTATGGGCAGCATCCGCGTCAGCTTCCGATTCGAAATGGAACGTGACCCATCGCGTCGTTCTGTCGTTATTGCTCACGCGAAGGACCTGTCCGCCACCCATTTCCGCCTCAGGTGAATGAACAACCAAAGACATGATCGCTCCCTGAAAGTTTGCCGGCTAACTCGCCTTCTTCGCTCGCGCACTAGAGCGCCCTGCCTTTTTCGGCGCGCGATGATCGCTGGCTCGTGGTGCTGGTTTGCGACGTTCCCCACCACCGCGCTCTGTGTCCACAGAGCGGCGCAGCGCATCCATGAGGTTGACGACCTTCGACGGCTCGCGCTCTCGAGGAGCCTCTATCCTCTGGCCGGATTGCTTCTTCTTGAGTAGCTCCTTGAGGGCCTCTTCGTATTGGTCCTCGAACCGCTCGGGCGCAAAATGGCCCGCCTTGCTCTCGACGATGTGCGAAGCGAGATCAAGCATGTCCTTTGGTATTTTTTCTTCCGGGATGTCGTCGAAATATTCCGTTTCCTTGCGCACCTCGTACGGATAGCGAAGTGTTACGCCGAGCAAACCCTTGCCTCGTGCTTCCAGCGCGATGATATGCTCGCGGGAGGTGAAGACCACCTTGCCGATCGCGACCATACCCTCTTTCCGAATCGCTTCCCGGATTACAGCGAACGCCTGCTGTCCGACCTCGCCATCAGGCACAATGTAGTAGGGGCTGTTGAAGTAGAGCTCGTCGATTTCCTTGCGCGGCACGAACTCATCAATATCGATCGTCCGCTTGCTCTCAATGGCGATTGCTTCCAGCTCTTCGGGCGCAAGCTCAAGATATTCGCCCTTCCCGACTTGATAGCCCTTGATGATGTCGGCAGCTTCGACCTCATCGCCGGAGTCAGCATCGACCTTGCGGTATTTGATGCGATGCCCGGTGTTCTTGTTGAGCTGGTGGAAGCTGATCTTCTCCCGTTCACTCGTCGCTGGGAAAAGCGCGATCGGGCACGAGACTAGAGACAGCTTGAGGTAGCCTTTCCAATAGGCGCGAGGGGCCACGATTCACTCCGTACACTGAACGCCGCAGCTGTTAACCAATGTGGCGCCGGCGCGTTCCGAATCCTAGAGAAGAGAGCCTGCCAACCGATGAATCTTAGGTTGCGTTCCAGATTTGTTCTGGTGACCTTCACGCGTAAAATGCACGGCCAAAGTGATTCGCCGAAAGAGAGTGCCATGGCCCTAGCAGCATTAAAGCGGAAGCCCGACCTGCATCCTCAACCCGAACTGAAGACCTATCACGTCGCGGTAATCGTGACCCGTGCCGAAGAGTGGTGCGTAGAGGCGGAAAGCCCTGAGGAGGCGCGTGAGCTGTTAGCAGCCGGCCTCGGGCACCGATGTCACCTTGGGGAGCGCATTCAGTTCGAGGTGGAGAGCCTCGAGTGTGAGTGACCGTGCCCGCGCCCGCACTAGGACCGAGCAAGCCTACAGGGCCTTCAAGCAGCAGGTGATCGCACTCGCGGACAGTCACGACAAACGGTACAGGGAGCGAAGTGAGATCGACGCCGTGATGCGGACCGGCTCTATGGTGTTTGCCGTGTGGCGAAGCGCTTCTGAGCTCGATGGCATGGGCGTCCTTGTGATCAAGGGTCAGTCGTATCTGCGATCGATCATCATGGACAACGATTCGCTCCCGCCCAACAGCTGCGTGATCGAGTGCCAAGGTTATGCCGAGGCCTGCTCGCTTCGCGTAGGTTGACTGTCTGTCGCCATCGACGGGCAACGCGTTATTTCAGAGGTGGACGGCGATCACTGGTTGGATGAGCCTTGCACCATCTGGCAATCTCGACCGGATGAACCTTTAGTGCCCGGCCCTTGGATGAACTGCACCTGGCAGTCTCGGCGCATCAAATCGCAAGCTAGACGCAACGCGTCTTCCTTTGTCGTGCAAGGTCGAGTGAGGGAATCCGCGTTCAGTCGTCGATCGAAATAGTGAGCAGTCCAGCTCATTCGTCCCTTCCCTGCCTAGGACCTGAAAAATAGTCGGTCCACACCCAGTGGGCACCCATTACGAGCACGATGACTGCCGCTACAACGAGGTTGCGGGAGAATTCTTCGGCTATAAAGAGTTGAAACACCAACCACCCGACGCCCCCGAGTGTCAGAACCAGGGCGAGGATGAATCCCATAATCCGCGACATGATGAGTCGAGTATGCACCCATCCGGTCTAACGGACTACGGTTGCGGCTGAGACAGTTTTCGAGCACGAGTGTGCTGAGCGTTAGCCACTGCGCAAGATACTGACCTGCGCGGCGGTGAATACGCGTGAGGCGCGGGCAACGCGGCGCTTGCCGTCGTCACCGGCATCGTCGGGATCGGGCTGCGCCTCGAACTCCTTGTAGAAAATCACGGGGCTCGATTTCTCACCCGAACGCACCTGAGCACCGATCTCAGCCCGTTGCCCGTAGGTCGCCCGCCCGGCGCTGCTAACATCTGGCCTCAGCGGCAACCAGGCGCTGACGGTGTCGATGCCGTTATAGCCATTTGTCGTGAGTGCGTGAAGCTATCAACCCTGCTGCGGGCACCTGATAGCGGGAACTTGGGCAGGCACCGCGACGGCACCGCGCGGCTGCGCCTTGGGAAAACAACCCGCCAACATGCGTCGCATTGTTGCTGCGTTTCGCGGCGCATTGGCTTCGTAATCGTTATTGAAGTAAACCCAGGCTCGTTTGGCGCCGCTTGCTTTGATCCGTTGGGCCCATTTCTCGAGTTCGTCCTTCGAATAATCGTGCCTGTACCAGCGCGCGGGGCCGTGCAGGCGCAAATAGATGTCGTCTGCCGTCCGGACCAGCTCGTCCGGAAGTCTCGGGCCGCTGCAAGAGCAGAAGATTGTGCCGGTCTCGCGAAACGCGGCGTACACCGTCTCATTCCACCAGCTCTTATGCCGAAATTCGACAACGTTACGCCGGGCAGCATCAAGCTGGCTCAGTATCGCGGTCAGCCGTGCCTTTGTGTAGCGGTAGCTTGGCGGAAGCTGGAACAGAAAGCATCCCATGCGGTCGCCCAGGATGTCGGCAATCATCCCAAAATCCTTTATGAGGGTTTTTGTGCCTCGGAACCTCTTGATGTGGGTGATGAGTTCGCAGACCTTGACGGTGTAAACGAAGCTTCGCTTGCCCGTCTGGCGCCCCCAAGCTTTAACGTTTGCCACGGTCGGCCACGAATAAAAGGAGGCGTTGATTTCGACGGTATCGAGGCGCTTCGCGTAATGCTTGAACCATTCGCCGGTCGGGAACTCTTCGGGATAGAATAATCCTCGCCATTTCCAGTAAAACCAACCTGAACAGCCGACATAGGTGGATGCTTTTAATCCAGCTGCGGACTTGCCGTGCTCAATTTCAATTTGCAGCCGGGCGGCATGCATCTTGGCGGCACGGCCGATATTGTCCTTCCGCTGCTTTTCCCGGCGGAGAAGACGTCGTTCACGGCGCTCTTTGCGCGTTAGCTCCTTCCTTTTGCTATTTTGCGCGCGCGGCATGACATTCATTCCGGAGGCCCATTCGCCGTCCAGCTACCGCGGGTTAGGTGGCAACCTGTTGTGGATGTCCGTTGCGGCGATCGCAGCGTGGCCGAAAGCCACACTCAATTGATGCAGATCTGTCACGACGTCCCCTGCCGCGTAAAGGCCGCCGATGGTCGTCCGCTGATGGCCATCAACTTCGAGATTGCCGTTCTCGGTGGAGGAGGCTCCAAGCCCAGTGGCAAGATCGGAGCGAACGATGCAACCAAGAGCAGGGTAGAGAGCGTCCACTTCGTGGGTCTCCCCCAATTGCGTCACAACTGTGATTGTGTTTTCGGTCGTTTGCCTGACTTGTTTCAAGTTTCCGGCAATCCTCACATTCGCTTTTGCAAGCTTTTCTTGCCAGTCCACATCCTCGGTTTCATCGGTCAAGAAGAGCGAAACGTCTTTGGTGTACGTACGCAGGAAGAGAGCTTTCTTGCCGCCAGCCTTGATATCACCCACCACGCCCACTCGATGGTCGATGGCTTCATAGCCGTCGCAGATTGGGCAGAACCGGATGACCTCAGACGGGCAGTCCGCCGGCTGACCTTCAATTGTGGGACATTGATCGACGAGCCCTGTTGCTAACAATATGAAGCGAGCATTCACGCCACTGCCGGAAGACGACGCGACAAAGGTGTCGCCTTCTTTGCGCAGCGAAGTTACACGGCCGCTCACCAACTCGGCTCCGTACTGACGGGCCTGCGCGGTCAACCGGCGCAGCAATTCCGGCCCTGCAATTCCGAAGAAACCCGGATAGTTATGACTTTCAGGAATCTTAGCAGCCCTGCTTTCGCCGGCATCGATGACCTGAACGCTTCGCCGGTACCGCCCGAGGTAAACCGCAGCAAGAAGACCGGCGGGCCCGCCGCCTATGACAAGACAATCCAACATGTCGCTGCACATCCACTCATGCGGGCTAGATAGGATGATACATTCAAAGATTGAGCATCCGACCGAGACGTCAGCCCGTTTTTCGAGCGCGCGCGGTTGATCGTTTGGGAGCACCTCTCGATGGCCCTGCCACGCGGCGCGGCGCCGGCTTTGTAGGCGACGTGCGTGCCACTGGCCGCTCGGCCGCCAAGCTTCTCTTCAATACATCCATCAAGCTAATGACGTTCTGAGCCGACGGCGTGGTAGGGACAGCCTTCTTCGGCAGTTCAGCACGCTTCTCCTTAAGCTTCGAGATCAAGACGGCGCGATAGCGATCCTCTAAGAATGCAGGATCAAAATCCGACATTTTTGTTTCCACAATATGCTGGGCTACGCGAAGCATTTCATCAGGTAGTGTCAGATTTGGAATTTCGGCAAAGTAGCTTGCTTCGTCCCTGACCTCGTGACTGTAGCGAAGCGTAATACCCCGAATCCCATTGCCCATCGGTTCGACAATGATCGGCCTCTCCCGTCGCGCGAGGACAACACGACCCATGCCC
>Ga0222622_10000822_pt1 | contig 12256 bp, 12 predicted proteins | sample PLM2_5_b1metaG_FD_177335 | JGI IMG/M metagenome (GOLD analysis project Ga0222622, IMG submission 177335) | Groundwater sediment microbial communities from an aquifer in East River, Colorado, USA - PLM2_5_b1 | ecosystem: Environmental > Terrestrial > Soil > Riparian zone | place: USA: East... | reverse complement strand
AGGTCGAGGCGCCGCCGAGGATCGCCATCAGCAGCACTTCGGCCGATTGCTGCAGCGAGATCGCGTGCGGCGAGATGAACAGGTTGTAGTAGACGTACAAAAGGCCGGCGACCGAGCCCCAGAACGAGGCCAGCACAAAGGCGAACCACTGGATCAGCCAGACGTTATGCCCGAGCATGCGCATGCGGCGCGGCTGGTCGCGTGCACCCTGCAGGGCGGCGCCGAACGGCGACTGGGTGAGGCGCCAGATCACGAACAGCGCGAGTGCAACACGATCAGGGTGAACCAGTAGAACTTCGGTGCACTCGCGATATCGATGCCGAAAGGAGACGGGCGCGCCGGAAAGCGCAGGCCGTTGTCGCCGTCGGTCAGCGTGTTGGCGCGATACGCGATGCCCCAGACGATCTGCCCGAGCGCGAGCGTGATCATCAGGAAGCCGATGCCCGTGGCGCGCAGCGCCAGCACGCCGAAGAGCGCGCCGCACAGTGTCGAGAACACGATGGCGAGGATCGCGGCAGCGAAGTGACCTGCGCCCCAGGTGAAGAACAGGATCGTGGCGTAGGCGGTGAGGCCGAGGAACGAGGCATGGCCGAGCGAGACCATGCCGCCATAGCCGAGCAGCAAATTGAGGCTGACCGCGAGCAGCGCGTAGATGAGGATCTGGCTCGCGAGGTTGATGTAGAACTCGTTGCGGATGACGAGCGGCACCGCGATCAGCACGGCCGCGATCACGATCAGGACGATCGCGCCGCGCTTCATGTCGGGACCCGGCCGAACAGGCCCTGCGGCATGAACACCAGCACCAGCACCATCGGCAGGAACAGGATGAAGTAAGCGAGGTCGGGGAACAGCGCGATCCCGAAGTTATAAAGAAAGCCGACCGCGAAGCTGCCGACGAAGGCACCGACCAGGCTGCCGGCGCCGCCGAGGATCACGACGATCAGCGCCAGCGGCAGCATGTCGCTGTCGAGCCCCGGATAGGCGTTGAGCATCGGCGCGCCAAGCGTGCCGCCGAGCCCCGCCAGCACCGCGCCGAGACAGAACACGACGGTGAACAGCAGCGATACCGGGATGCCGACGCCGCGCGCCATTTCCATGTCGTCGACGCCGGCGCGGATCATGGCGCCGAGCCGCGTGCGGTCCATCAGGAAATAGAGCGCCACGGCGGTCACCAGCGCGATGCCGAGCACGACGAGGCGGAAGGTCGGGAACGCGAAGCCGCCGAACAGCAGGGGAGGGCGCAGCGACGGCGGCGCCGGAACGGTCCACGGATCGCCGGTCCAGATCATCAGGCAGAGGTCGGCGATGATGAACGACACGCCGAGCGTGACCAGCACCTGGCCCTGCACGTTGCCGGCAAGGCGGCGCAGGATGAAGCGCTCGAACAGGATGCCGATCAGCCCGACGCCGAGTCCGGCACCGAGCACCGCGACCCAGAAGTTGCCGCCGAAGTGGGTGATGGTCGCGCCGAAATAGGCGCCGAGCATGAAGAAGCCGCCATGCGCCAGGTTCGGAATGCGCATCAGCCCGAACGCGAGCGAGAAACCGGAGGACAGCAGGAACAGCAGGCCGCCGAAGGCGATGCTGTTCAGCGTCTGGATGATCCAGAATTGCATGAGATGAATCTACTCGCCGCCGCTACAGACACCGCCGTCATCCTGAGGTGCCCGCCGAAGCTCTTGCGAAGGCGGGCCTCGAAGGATGGCCGCAAGCGCCGCCGCCCTTCGAGGCTCGCCCTTGCGGGCGAGCACCTCAGGGTGACGGCTCAATGATATCCCGTCACTCCAAATTCTTCGCTGGCGGATAGTCGCGCGAGTAGACCGGGTTCTTCAGGAACTCGTCCTTGCCGTAGGTCCAGAACTGGCTCACGTTCGGATAGGTCTTCACGACCGTGTTGACGTTCTTGCCGCCCTTCTTCTCGACCTTGCGGATGTAGATATTGCCGACCACGTTGCCGAGTTCGTCGAAGCTGACCGGTCCGCAGATCGTGTCGGGCACCTTCGCCTCCTTCAGCGCCTTCATGAACACGTCCTTGTCCTCGATCTTGCCCCCGATCGCTTTGACGGCATGGTCGAGCACCTCGCCGCAGAGATAGGTCTCGGCGGCGTAGACGCCGGGATCGACCTTGTAGTCGCGCTGGATCGTCGCGACGAACTTCTTGTTGGTCGGGTTGTCGAGTTCGGCCGAATACCAGCAGCCCGAATAGCAACCGACGCCGTCTTCGCCCATCTGCTGGAGCATCGATTCATCGATCGGCGTGAAGCCGCCGACGATGGTGAACTTGCCCTTGAGGCCGTATTCGGCGAGCTGGCGGATCAGTTTCAGCCCGTTCGAGCCGGCGTGGCCGGTGTAGAGGCAGTCCGCGTTCTTGAACTGCGACACATACGTTCCGTAGTCGGGAGCGTTGAGCGGCGTGAAGATCTTCTGGATCAGCTTGCCGCCCGCATCCTCGAACGCGCGCTGGAAGCCGGCGACATTCTCGTGGCCGAATGCGAAGTCGTCCGCGATCGCGATCGCGCGCTTGAGCTTCAGATCCTTCGCCGCGTAATCGCCCATCGGGTGGCTCGGCTGCGACGAGGTGGAACTGGGCCGCACCAGCCAGGGATTCGGCTTGCGCTGGGTCATGTCCTCGGCGCCCGCCACCGTCAGGATCGGCGTCTTCGACGACTTGATGTAGTCGTCGATCGCGAGTGCCTCGAAGGCGGCGAGGGGACCGATCAGCACATGCACGCCGAAGCGCTCGACCAGCTCCTGCGTCTTGGTGCGCGCCTGCGCGGGATTGCCGCCGGTATCTGCGGTCTGCAACTCGACCGGCCGTCCGGCGAGCATGTTGTTGCGCTCCTTGAAGAACGTCAGCATGCCCTGTTCCATCTGCAGCCCGCCCGAGGCGAGCGCGCCGGATTTCACGGTGAGAAAGCCGACCTTGATGGGCCCGGCCTGCGCGACCGCGGCCGGCACTTTCAACGCGGACGTCGCGACGCTGCTTGCCAGCGCACCTTTCAGGACAGTGCGGCGATTGAGGCTCATGCTGTTTCCTCCCAAGTTTGTTCGTTGTCGTGATGCTCTTTCAACTTCGCGCTGGATGCAACTGCGCAAATCGCGCCGTCGTCCTGAGGAGCGAGCTTAGGAGCCTCGAAGGGCGCGTGTTGCCATCCTTCGAGGCCCGCGCCTAAAGCGCGTGTACGCGCGTCTGCGACGCGCTATGGCGGGGGGCTCCTCAGGATGAACACCCGTTACGGCTCCAAATTCTTGTTCTCCGGCCAGTTCTCGCGGTTATAGACCGGCTTCTTCAGGAACTCGTCGGCGTCGTAGGTCCAGAACTGGCTGACATTCGGGTAGGTCTTGATCACGCTGTTCACCAGCGCACTGCCCTTCTTCTCGACCTTGCGGATGTAGATGCTGCCGACCACGTTGCCGTATTTGTCGAACTGCACCGGACCACGGCAGGTCTCGTCGACCTTGATGGCGCGCAACGCCTTCATCAGCGCGTCCTTGTCCTCGATCTTCGCTCCGATCTGTTTCAGTGCGGCTTCCAGCACAGCGCCGTTGGTGTAGGTCGCGGCCGCGTAGAAGCCAGGATCAACCTTGTAGTCGCGCTGCATGCCGGCGACGAGCTTTTTGTTCGACTCGTTGTCGAGTTGCGCCGAGTACCAGCAGGTCGAGAGCGAGCCGAGCGCCTCGTCGCCCATCTGGCGCAGCAGCGATTCATCGATCGCCGTCATGCCGCCGAGCAGCGGGATCTTGCCGCCATACTCCTTGTACTGGCGCAGGAACTTCAAGCCGTTCGAGCCTGCGAAGCCGATGAAGATCGCATCGACGTTGGATTTGAGTTGGGCGATGTAGGTGCCGTAGTCGGGCGCATTGAGCGGCGGCCAGAGCTTCTGCACCACCTTGCCGCCCGCGTCCTCGAACGCGCGCTGAAAGCCGGCGTTCAACTCGTAGCCGTAGGCGATGTCGTCAGCGATCATCGCGACGCGCTTGAATTTCAGTTCCTTCGCGGCGTAATCGCCCATCGCGTAGGAGCACTGCGCCGAGGTCGAGGTCGCGCGCACGAACCACGGGTTCGCCTTGCGCTGGGTCATGTCCTCGGCAGCCGCGACGCTCAAGGTCGGAATCTGCTTGTCGCGGATGTAGTCGTCGATCGCGAGCGCTTCGGCGGTCGCGAGCGGGCCGATCAGGCACGAGATGTTGTCGCGCTCGACCAGCTCCTGCATTTTCGTACGCGCGACCGCGGGCGCGCCGGCGCTGTCGCCGGTGAACAGCTGCACCGGCCGGCCGGCGAGCGTGTTGTTGCGCTCTTTCAGATAGAGGGTCAGGCCCTGCTCCATCTGCAGGCCGCCCGAGGCGAGCGGGCCGGTCTTCACGGTGAGAAAGCCGACGCGCATTGGGCCGGTCTGTGCACGCGCTACGCAAGGCATGCTGACTGCCGCCCACGCGCCAAGGCCTTTCAGCACGGTTCTGCGATGCAGTGCCATGCGACGATCCTCCCAATTTTTGGTGCGGCCGTTAGGCCGGCGTTATGCCGGCAGTATGCCGCGTCGCGCCGCGGCGCGCGAGATCAAGTTTTCGCCAGCACCTCTTTCAGCCAGTTCGTGACGATCCCGGAAATCGTATCCTCCTGACCGCCGTAAAAATGGTCGCAATCTTTCACGATGCGCACATCGCACCGCCCGCCGGCGCGCTCTGCGAATTCCTCCGCCGGATAGACGTGGGCAGGCTCCTTGTCGCCGCGGATGTAGAGAACCGGACATTTGATCCGCGGCGCGAGCGCGAGCACATCAGGAAGCTGCGACGCATAGTCGAGATAGCTTTCCGCCGTGATGACCCACCACCAGCCCGGCAGCACCATCAAGTCCTTGCCGCGGCCTTCCGCCACCATGCGGCGCGCCTGTGCTTCCACCTCGGCGATGCGGTCGCCGCCGAGCAGCCCGACTTTGCTGGCATGCGGCACGATGTTCTTGCCGCCGAGATGGGCGGAGAGCAGCACCAGCGCAGGCGTCTCGGGATGATCGGCGACATGCTGCACCGCCAGCATGCCGCCGTTCGAGTGGCCGATGACGACCGGCGCCGCGAAGCCGCGCTGTTCTAGAAAGTCCGCCGCGTAGCGATTGTCCGCGATCGCTTCTTTCGTCATCTGAAACGAACCGCCCGACACGGCGCGGCTGTTCAAGCTAGCCACCATGTCATGGCCGCGCCGGTTGAAGGCGAGCGCCGCGAGGCCCAATGCATTGAGATGCGGCGGCAGGAAGCGCGGCGCGCCGGTGTAGAAATTCATGCAGTTGCCGTGCAGCAGCATCGCGGCGCCGCCCGCGAGGGTGTCGGGCTCGTAGTAGAGACCGTCGAGTACGTGGGTGTCGGTCGGGATAGAGATGAGGGAGAGGGGCATATTTTTCTCTTCGTCATCACCGGGCCGCCGCGAAACGGCGAGACCCGGTGATCCCGATCAGTTGAAGCGCCGTGCCATCCTTGCCGGGATCGCCGGGACAAGCCCGGCGATGACGACGTGGTGAGTTATTTTGCAGGGATCACAGGCAGCAGCAGATAGCCCTGCCTGTCTCCGGCAAAATGCAGCGTGGTCTGCCCACCGAAAATTTCCTTCGGCCGGTCGACCGGATCGTCATGCAGGAACGGCCCGCAGCCCATCAGCTCGTTCTTGAAGTTCGATAGCCTGCCGCCCGAGCCGCCGCCGTATTCGTAGTCCCTGCCGCGCACCGTCAGCGCGACGCGATAGCCCGCCGGCACGACGATCGAGGTCGGCCACAGCTCGATGTCGAGCTCGACCGGCGTGCCCGGGGTCAGCGGCTGTTTCTCGTCGTGGGTGTGATAGGGGCGATAAGGCTGCGTCAGTTTCGGATCGAGCTTGCGATGCGAGGCGCGCAGCCAGCCTTGCGCGATCGGGGTGTGCGGGTCGATCGCGCCCTGGAACACGATCTCCTTCATGTCGGCGGAGAACGCGCGTAGCACGAGGAACAGGTCGGCGTCCGTGGTCGATGACGACACGAACAGTTTTGCCGCGACCGGTCCGGTGATCTCGGTCTCGGCCTTCAGCGGCGGCGTCATGAAGGTGACGCCTTCGCCCAGCGCGTCGAATGTCGCGCGCGCTTCGCCGGTGAGCGATGTTTCCGTCAGCAAGAAGTCGGCGGAGTTGAGATAGAGCTTGGTCCATTGCGTGCGCTCGATCGGCCATTCGTTCTCCGCGCGCTCGACGAATCTCTCGCCCGGATGGCGCACTTGCAGCAGCACGCGCGGCTGCTTGCCCCAGCCGCTGTCTTCGCCCTTGAGGAAGAAATCGAAGAACTTGCGCTGCAGCTCGCGGCCGTAGTCGGTGTAGAAATGCGTCCAGTGCTCGATGCCGTGCGCCTCGAGCCACTTCTCTTTCGACGCGGCGCGCGCAAAGCCCTCGAAATTGCCGCGCGGATGCAGGCCTTGTCCGCCCCAGTTCGCCGCCGAGAACAGCGGCGCCGTGATCCTGTCCCACTGCGGCGAGCGCGCCTTGTGATAGTCGTCGTCGAGCGGATGCTTGCGGATCTCATTGCCGAAGTCGCAGCGGTTTTTGGCAAGCTGTTCCTCGCTCAGCGTCTCCGGCCCGCACACGAGCTCGCCGTGGACGCGCGAGCGCTTGCCGCGCTCGCCCGCGCCGTACTGCACGGTCTTCACCTGCATGTCGTACCAATTGGCCCAGAAGGTCGAGAGCATGCCGCCGTGATGCGTCATGTCGCGATACCAGTCGGCCGCGCCTTCCCACACGCACATCGCGGCGAGATGCGGTGGCTGCAGCGAGGCGACGTGCCACTGGTTGATGCCGTAATACGAGATGCCGTTCAGCCCGACCTTGCCGTTCGACCACGGCTGCTGGCCTGCCCATTCGATGCAGTCGTAGAAGTCCTTCGTTTCGCGCGGCGAGAAATGATCGATGAAGCCGGGCGAGCAGCCGGCGCCGCGTGAATCCACGCGCACGCAGGCATAACCATGCGGGACCCATTTCTCCGGGTCGACCACTTCCCAGCTTTGATAGAGGTTCGAGGAGCCCGCCGCGACATCTGGATGCTTCTCCACCATGCGCTGCCACGCGCTCGGATAGCCGTCCTGGAACGCGAGGCCTTTCGCGTAGGGGCCGTAGGTGAGGATGACCGGATGCTTGCCTTCCTTCATCGGCCTGAACACATCGGCGCGTACCACGAGGCCGTCGTCCATGGCGATCGGCACATCCCAGTCGATGCGCATGCCGTCGCGGGTTTCGCCATAGCGCGTCGCAGACGCGCGTGAACGCGCTTTAGGCTCGGTCATCGCTTGATCCCCGCCATCGCCTCCAGCACGGCGCACACGCTGCCGGTGTCCTCATCCGCATGCCCGGTGGAGAGCGCCGCGCGATAGATCGGCTCGCTCGCCGAGAACAGCGGTGTCGGGCAGCCGACGCTTGCGGCGTATTCGCCGATCACCTTCATGTCCTTCTGCCAGGTCGAGATGCGCATGGTGAGATTGTCGCCGTCGTAGCGGTCCTCGACCATCATCGGCGCTCGCAATTCGAACACGCGCGAATTGCCGGCGCCGGACTGGATCAGCTTGAAGATCTGCGCCGGGTCGAGTCCGGCCTTCATGCCGAGCACCATGGCTTCAGCGGTCGCCACGTTGTGGATCGCGACCAGCAGGTTGGCGACGAACTTCATCTTCATGCCGTTGCCGAAGGCGCCGAGATCGTGCGCCTGGCGCGAGAAGTCCGCGAACACCGGCATCAGCCGGTTGATCGCCTGCGCATCGCCGCTCGCATACACCACGAGGTCCTTCGTGCGCGCCTGCGACCCGGTGCCGGACAGCGGGCAGTCGAGCAGGGTGTGGCCGGCCGTGCGCAGCCCTTCCTCGGCCATGGCCTTGTCGTCGAGCGCGAAGGTGGAGAGCTCCGCGACGATGCGACGCGGCAGCTTCGCGGCGGCGATCGCATCCACCGTCTCCATCAGCGCCTCGGGCCTGGGCAGGCTGACGAGAATGAACTCGGCCTTCCCGGCGACCGCGACCGCATTCTCGGCGATCTCGACGCCGGCGTGCTTTGCCTCGGCGCAGCGGTTCGCGTCGATGTCATGGCCGATCACCTGCCAGCCGGCCGCGCTCAGGTTCTTTGCGATCGCACCGCCCATGATGCCGAGGCCGATGATCCCGACTTGCCCCTTGGCCCTGGCTTCGCTCATGATATCTCCTTGCGCTCGCGTCTTGCGCGCGTGCATGACCAAGTCGAACACAGCGAGGGGCGCTCATGCAAATCGGAATCGCAGGCCTCGGGCGCATGGGTGCCGCGATGGCGCTGCGGCTGATGGAAGTAGGCCACACGCTCACCGTGTGGAATCGCTCGCCCGACAAGGCAAAGCCGGTAACCGACGCGGGCGCGAAGCTCGTGAACTCGCCGGAAGATGTCACGGAGCACAGCGACGCGGTCATCACGATGCTGACCGACGCGGATGCGATCGACCACGTCTACAATGGCGAGCACGGCCTGCTGGCCGGGGATGTCACGGCCAAGCTGTTCATCGAGATGAGCACGGTGCGGCCGGAAGTGCCGGTTTCACTCGCGAAAGTCGTGCGCGCGTCAGGCGCGCGCTTCGTCGAGTGTCCGGTCGGCGGCACGACCGGTCCGGCGCGGCAGGGCAAGCTGTTCGGCTTCCTGGGCGCCGAGGCCGCCGACGCGGAGCTGGCGAAGCCGATCCTCGATCAGCTGTGCCGGCGGCTGGAGCATGTCGGCCCGGTCGGCAGCGGCGCGCTCGCCAAGTTCACCATCAACATGCCGCTGATGATCTATTACCAGGCGCTGGGCGAGGCGATGGCGATGGCGCGCCCGCTCGGGCTGGAGCCGGAGCGGCTGCTCGACATGATCGCAGATTCCTCCGGCGGGCCGAACATGATGAAGACGCGCGCGCCGACGGTCGCGAAGATGATGAAGGGCGAGGACACGCCGGTGACGTTCGATCTCGCGGGCTGCATCAAGGATCTGCAGTCGATGCAGGCCGAGGGCAAGGCGCGCGGGATCACGCTGCCGCTGGTGCAGATGACGCTCGCTTGCATGGAGGAGTCGGTTTCGAAGGGTTTCGGCCCGAAGGAAGCCGCGATGCATTCGGTGTATTGGGCGAAGAAGTAGGGAGGCGTTATGTCCGTCACGCTCGCGCAGGCCTCGACCATCGTCGATGTCGCGCTGAAGAAAGGCCGCGAGACCAATTGCGCTCCGCTCACCGTGGCGGTGCTCGACGCCGGCGGGCATCTGGTCGCGTTCAAGCGCGAGGATAAGTCCGGCATCCTGCGCTACGACATCGCCTACGGCAAAGCCTGGGGCGCGCTCGGCATGGGCTTCGGCTCGCGCGAGCTGTCCGAACGCGCGGGCAAGAACCCGGTCTTCTTCGGCGCGCTCGCGGTCATCGCGCAGGGCCGCTTCGTGCCGGTGCCGGGCGGCGTGCTGATCAAGAACGCGGACGGCGCCGTGCTCGGCGCAGTCGGGATTTCCGGCGACACGTCGGACAAGGACGAGGTGTGCGCGGTCGCCGGCATCGAGGCGGCGGAATTGAGAGCGGTGGTAGGGGCTTAGGTCCGGTTGGGTTCGTTCTGCCAAACCGATCTTACAGTTGAATTATCAAGACGATCTATTTTTACGCGATGTCGAACGGCACCTTCTCGCCATCCGGCAGCGGCAGCTCGAACGCATTCAAGGTCACCGATACGAGGCTGTAGTAGCCGACGATGCCGACCAGATCGATCACGCCGGTCTCGCCCAGCTCCTTCTTGGCGCGCTCGAAGGTCGCGTTCGACACGCGCTTGGTCGTGACCATTTCGCTGACGAAATCGTAGATCGCCTGCTCGTCGGCCTTGGTGAAGGTCGGCTTGGCGCCGGTGCGGATCGCCTCGATCGCGGCCGGATCGATCCCGGCCTTGATCGCGAGCGGCGCATGCGCGAACCACTCGTAGTTCGCCTTCCAGAACGATCCCGTGATGCAGATCGCCAGCTCGGATAGGCGCGGCGGCAGGCTCGACCCGAAGCGGCAATAGGCGCCGAGCGCCTGCGCGTGCTCGGCGAGGCCCGGATTCTTCAGCCACACCTTCAGCGGCCCGACCACTTTGCCGCGCGGTCCCTTGAGGATCGCCTCGTGCACTTTCTTCTGTTCGGCAGAAAATTTTTCCGGATCGAGCTCGGGCAGGCGGGCCATGGCGTGTCCTTGTGTTCTTGAGCAGTCATGCTCTTAGCGGAGCGGTGAAAGGGGCGCCAGTGCGGCGGTTCAGAAGTCCGCATCATCCTTGCCGCGAGTTCGTCATGCGGACTTCTGAACCAAAGCCGCACTGGGTCAATAGGTTGCTAGTGTCCTTCGATTCCGAAGTTCGCAAACGAGGGTGCCGCAGAATGATGCGAACTTCGGAATCGGGACACTAGTCTCGCCGATAGACTCGTTCCGGCATGCCACCTATGCTTCGCGAAATTTTCGGGAGGCGACATGAAATTCTATTCGTTCTGGCGCTCGCTCGCGGCGTTCCGCGTGCGCATTGCGCTCAACATCAAGAACATCGTGCCGGACGAGATCGTCACCGTCGACCTGATGAAGGGCGACCAGCGGCAGGACGCGTACAAAAAGGTCAATCCGCAAATGCTGCTGCCCGCGCTGGTCGACGGCGACGGGCCGATCCTGTTCCAGTCGATCGCCATCATGGAATATCTCGACGAGACCCATCCACAGCCGCCGATCCTGCCGAAGGACCCGCGCGGCCGCGCGCGCGTGCGCGCGCTCGCCTCGATCGTCGCGTCGGACTCGCATCCGCTGATGGTGCCGCGCATCCGCAACTTCATGGAGCATGAGCTCAAGCTCGACGAGCCGACGCGCAACAAGTGGATTCAGCACTGGATCGGCGAAGGGCTCGCCGCGATGGAGGGGCATCTCGCGCGCGACAAGGAGACCGGCAAGTTCGCGCATGGCGACAGCGTGACGATGGCGGACCTCTGTCTTGTGAGCCAGGCGGCGGGCGCCGGCTTCTTCAACGTCGACACCACGCCGTTTCCGACCGTGAAGCGCATCGCGGCAACGTGCATGGCGCTCGAGCCGTTCGCCAGGGCGCATCCGCTCAAGCAGCCCGGCGCGCCCGCGAGCGTGGGGCACTAGGTCGATGCTCGACGTCGCGATGATCGGCCTCGGCTGGTGGGGCAAGGAACTCGTGCGCTCGGCACAGGGCAGCGCGCTGATGCGGTTCACGCGCGGCGTTACGCTGGAACCGGACACGGTGCGCGATTTCGCCAAGGAGATGAATATCGAGATCGGCACGTCCTACGAGGACGTGCTCGCCGACACATCGATCGACGCCGTGGTGCTGGCGACGCCGCACACGCGCCATCGTGCCCAGGTCGAGGCGGCGGCCGCCGCCGGCAAACATGTGTTCTGCGAGAAGCCGTTCGCGCTCACCGTGGAGGATGCCAAGGCTGCGATCGCGGCATGCCGCAAGGCCGGCGTCGCGCTCGGTGTCGGACACAATCGCCGGCTCTGGCCCTCGATGGTCAAGCTGAAGGAGGTGGTGTCGTCGGCGGAGTTCGGCACCGTCATGTTCGCCGAGGGCAACTACAGCCACGACATCCTGGCCAATACGCCGCTCGACAACTGGCGCTCCGCGCCGCGGGAAACCAAGGCCGGCGGCATGACCGGCATGGGCATCCACCTGCTCGACGGGTTCAGTTTCCTGATCGGCCCGATGGCGCGGGTGAGCGCGCTCTCCACCAAACGCATCCTGCCGTTCGAATCGGGCGACACCACGCAGGCGATGCTCGCCTTCCGCAACGGCGCGACCGCCACGATCGCGACCTCGCTGAAGACGCCGGGCTTCGTGTGGCGGCTTGCGGTCTATGGCTCCGAGATGTGGGCGGAGTCGCTGTCGGAGACGAGAGTCACGATCTGCCGGCGCGACGGGAAGCCCGAAATATTCGACGTGCCGGAGACCAACCACATCGGGGCGAATCTCGACTCGTTCGCCGCCGCCGCGCTGGGAAAGGGCAAGTTCCAGATCGACGATGCCGGGATCGTGCATACGGTCGCGGCGCTCGAGGCCGTGTTCGACTCCGCGGAACGCAATGGCGCGTGGCGCGACATTGCATGATGTGAAAAGTCGGCCGCGGCGGCCAGCAATCCATCATTACGATTTTGCGCTATGATGCTAAGACGGCGCCCGGCGCAATTCGGAGACCCTCGATGAACCTCGGCTTCTTCACCATGCCGATCCATCCGCTCGACAAGGACTGGCGGCAGTC
>Ga0222622_10000817_pt1 | contig 12306 bp, 7 predicted proteins | sample PLM2_5_b1metaG_FD_177335 | JGI IMG/M metagenome (GOLD analysis project Ga0222622, IMG submission 177335) | Groundwater sediment microbial communities from an aquifer in East River, Colorado, USA - PLM2_5_b1 | ecosystem: Environmental > Terrestrial > Soil > Riparian zone | place: USA: East River... | reverse complement strand
TCCAATGACCGTCGGTAGATGTCGGGGGCTGAAGATACGTCCCGCGATAGCCCGGATACAGCGATTGTGCCTGTTGAATTTTCGCAGCCCAAGCCCTGTATGCCTCTTCCATTCCGGGCTTGATTTTCGAAAGAATGACTTGCGTGACATTTGTGCCAGGTTGCGCCGCTTGGGGAGTTTCCCTTTGCATGGCTTCGCCAATATCGCCTCCTGTTAGCAGGGGCAGGAGTTCCGCGATTAGCGCGCCACGTTCCTTGGATTGCTGCCAGTCAGTCAGCAAATCGCGTGATTTAAAGTTCAATACGATCGTCCACGCATCGCTGTGTTCATCCGGAGGCATGATATCGCTGCTGATCAAGCCGGGAAATTTGGCGATCATCGTATCGTGGTGCGCCTTCCAGGTTGCAAAAGCGTCTTCCTTACCGGGGCGAACCTTGGCGGTAGCGATGAGGACGGCGGGTTCGCTCATAGTAACAACCGGATTATTTTTTCACTTCTGTTAATTGCGCAAAAATCCGGTCGGCGCTGAAGGGGAGACTATTAAAGCGAACTCCCGTTGCGTCCGCTAAAGCGTTACCCAATGCCGCGGCGATCGGAATGATGGGAGCTTCACCGACCGGTTTGGCACCTAACGGACCATAGCGGTCGCAGGTAACCGCGAAATAGATCTCTGAACGCGGGATGTCGGCGAAGGCCGGAATCCGGTAATTGCGGAAAGTGGGATTGATCACTGCGCCGGTATCATCCAATACCATGCGTTCGAACAGGCTTGTGCCGATGCCCTGGGCAATTCCACCTTCGACCTGCCCGCGGGCCTGCATGGGGTTAAGAATCGTCCCGGCGTCAAAGGCCTGTACGCTTTGAAGAATTCGAATTTCCCCAGTGACACAGTGCACGCCTATCCGGAAGCCATGTACCAGGAATGCCGTGGATCGCGGGGAGTTGTAGGCCTTGCGGGCAACATGGAGTTTATCGCGGAACGGCGAGGTATCATGAAGTTCCTTGAGGGTAATGGAACGGTTTCCACATTGCACGTGGTCATGTTCAAGCCGGCACTCGGAAGCGGGCACCTTTGTCAAAATACTCGCAATATCGAACAGACTCTCTTTCAAGGCGTCAGCGGCCTTGTTCACCGCGAGTGTCGCCACGCTGGTGCCTGTACTGCCAAACGTTCCCGTATCGTAGGGAGTAAGATCAGTGTCAGCAAAATCCATCGTGACGTTGCCGGCACGCGTATTAAGCACCGACGCGACGACCTGGCGTTGCGCATTGGTGATCCCATTTCCAAATTCGCCCGATCCGATGGCAAGGTGGTAGGTGCCATCCGGTCGTAATGTAAGGTAAGCCTCGGAGCGATGCTCCGTCGGGGGAGCGCAGTCCTGAGCGTGGGCTGCGATTCCCATGCCTTCCAGCCAATCCTCGCCCTCTGGCTTTTTCTCGCCGCGTCCACTAGCGAGCGCTTTTTCGACCAAATCGAAACACTGGTCGAAGCCATAGCTACCCATCACCGCATCATGCGGTGCAGGCCAGATGCTATGCACGGGATCGTGATCCCGCAGCATGTTCTTCCGGCGTATGGCGAACGGATCGATGCCGAGTTTGCGGCCCAGTTCGTCCATCGCGCATTCAATGGCAAACGTGGGCTGCGTGGCGCCATATCCCCGGAATGCTCCAGAAGGAACCGTATTCGTATAGACTGCATACCCAACGCCTTTTTTGCTCGAGCACCGATAGGTGGCCATAGCGGAACCAAGCGATGAGGCCAGTACTTCGCCGGCGTGATTGCCGTAGGCGCCGGTATTGGAAACGTTGCGTATCTGCATCGCCGTGAGCGTTCCATCATTTTTCGCGCCCAACTTGATAGTAATCTTCATTGGATGCCGGCTGACGGTGGACGTGAATTCCTCCGTGCGCGTAAATTCCCACTTCACCGGACGCCCTGTCGTTAACGCCGCAAGCATGCAAAGGTCTTCCGAGAGCAGTTCCTGCTTGCCGCCGAAGCCGCCTCCTACCCGTTCGGTGAAGACATGGATCTGGTGGGGGAACATGCTGAAGAGGTAGGCAAGTTTGTTCTTCGTGAGATGCGGTGCCTGCGTGCTGGTGCGGACATGGATGCGGCCATCCTCACCACGCCACACGATCGATCCGTGAGTCTCCATGTGCGCGTGCTGCACCTTGTTCGTATAATATGTGCCTTCGTACACGGCATCCGCTTCGGCAAAACCCTTTTCCACGTCGCCCACTTCGCTTTCGATCTTTGTGAAAACGTTGTGCTCTGGCTCCTCGATACGGGATTCGGCATCCGCGGCCTCATGGAGGATCGGCGCTCCCGGATGCATCGCTTCCTCAGGATCGAACACGGCGGGAAGCACTTCATAATCAATTTCGACTAGGCGGCAGGCTTCCTCTGCAGCGCCTTCAGTCTCGGCGGCCACTGCAACGAGGCGCTGCCCAATGAAGCGTGCGACATTATCCAACATGTAGGTGTCATCCGGATCGACATGAAAATCGTCGTGAGTCGCCGTTGTATAGAGACGTCGAGGAACGTCCTCCCACGTAAACACGGCATGCACGCCAGGAACAGCCAAAGCTTTCTCCTTACGGATTGCCTTGATCCGTGCATGGGCATGCGGGGAGCGAACAACCTTGAGATGGAGCATTCCCTCCATCGCGACATCCATCGTGTAATGCGCATTGCCTGTAACAATAGATTCGCCGAGGGGGGTTTGGATGCTGGCACCACAGGCCTGGCCGACCTTATCGTCTTCGATCGAGATGATGCCATGAAGCGCATCTTCGATGGCGTGATACCCGGTGCAGCGGCAAAGGTTTCCCTTTAGGCGAAACGGTAGGTCTTTCTTGTCCTCCTCAGAAAGGCTTGCCGAGGTCATGATCATCCCCGCGGTGCAAAAGCCGCACTGATACGCCTGAGCGCTGAGAAACGCCTTTTGCATCGGATGGAGTGCCCCGTTGTGAGCGAGCCCTTGTACTGTGGTGATTTCGCGGCCTTCCGCTCGAAAAGCGGGAATAAGACAGCTATGCACGGGTTTGCTATCGAGCCAGACCGTGCATGCCCCGCAATCGCCGGCATCGCAGCCTTTTTTCACACCAAACCAGCCGAGATCGCGAAGGAAAGTTCTTAAACATTGTCCCGGACGAGGTTCAGCACTGAAGGACTTTCCATTGATTTTGTAATTCATTACAGATTCTCCGGCTCAGGCTGAAAGTTCTCCGCGAATTTGTTCGGCGAAATAATAGGTGAGGTGTTTGCGATGCGGGGGTGAGCCGTGGGTGTCGTCGAGATAAAGGCTGAAAGGCACGGCATCATCGATCGCGCGCTTCAGTTCCTCGGCGTGAGGTATGTTTTTAAACTGCAGCTGTACGGGGCGCAGCGTGGCAGCAGTGATGGTGAGCGAAAACGTGCCTTTCTCCCGGCACTTGGTGCCGATCAGCAAAACGTCGGACCGTCCAAGATTCGTCAAACTGAAGCGTCGAAAGGCAAAGCTTTTCTTCAGCGCGGTTCCTGGCAGATGAATGCTCCGCAGGAGCTCTCCTGGCGCGAGAACATTGGCATGGTTGCCCGTGACAAATTCAATCATGGGTACTTCGCGCGGCTTTCCACTCCGTGGCCAAAGTGTGCAAATGCCTTCCAGCGCTGTGGTGAGGGATATCATCGGGCCTGCCGGGAGCGACATGCAGATATTTCCGCCTACCGTGGCTTCATTCCAGATTTTGAAAGACGCCAGGAAAGAGCGACAACAGTTGCGGAAAAGCGGGGCGGCTGTCCAATCCGATGGCGCTTTTTCTACGAACTGATCGAGTTCGACAATCTTGCAAGTAGCAGCAATCTCCAACCCATCCTTCGAAGCTTGAAGAGAGGGCCACTTGAGCGTCTCAAGATCAATGAGTGTGTTGGTGTTTACCTGCGGTTCCGAAAAGAGCCATGTTCCGCCGGCAAGCCACGCGAAACTATCTTCCCATTTTGTGACTGCGCCCGCACTGGCAGGCCGCCGAACCTCGGTGATTGTGTTTAAGTCCATTGATTCAAGGGGGACGAGGAAATCACGTTCGTTGGCGAAGAGTCAAGCGCGACGACAAAGATGTGAAGAAAAGGTCTATTCTCGTGCGGACTATCCGATTCCTACCGCGCGTTCCTGCTCGTTGCAGGGCGGCGGCGTTAGATCCATTTCTGCGGTCTTAGCTACTGCGTCTCGTCCGCAACGTCGAGTACCGCTTGAACATCCGTCACCCAAACAAGCTTCTGATCCTTAATTTTCGACAACACGGCGCAACGCCTCAGCGCCAGCGGGAGTTCCGACCACAAAGGGGTGGATGCCAATCGCAACGATAGTGGCCTCACGATCGGGGTGGGCCTCGGCCTCCCTTGCCAGTCCGCTTACATAATCGATCCACAGCTGCTCAATATCCCTTGGTTGTTTCAAGCGCTCCAAATGTTGTCCCCTGTCGACTGTCACTGCTGGATGGGAATTAAAACCAGCGGTCCTGACTTTGTGATGAGGCGAGATAGGAGATCGGAGTCCATACCGTGATAAATTGTAGAAACGACAACAGCTGGTGCCAGAAAAAAGTAGCAGAAGATTTTCTCAACGTTAGGTCCGAAAACCGCTGCATTGCGGTAGTGTCGATCCCCGAGAAATTTCTTGCGCGAGCAGCAACGTGGCTACAAGGTCGCTGCGCAATGGGTACGCGCGCGCGCTCAACAAATCACGGCCGTACGTTTGTCGCGACTTGCATTTTCGCGGCATTTATCTGGGCACTGGCGCTGAGTGTTTCACCGCAGTTGCACCAGCGCGTCCATGCGGATGGGAATCGCTCGGATCACACTTGCGCGGTTACACTGATTGCGACCGGCAGCTATGATCATGCTGCACAGCCCCCGCTGATCAGTGCGCCCGATCACCTTGCTCAATTTGGGACAGTTCCAGCGCTGTGCTCGACCTGGGTTCAGCCGCTTTTTCTCAAGGCGCATATCTTCGCGAACGCGCCGCCTGCTCGCGGTTAAAATTGTAGGGCGTCTGTGCCAGACGCCGGCCCAATTAAATCGGCGTTTCACAGAAACGCCCTACAAATCGTCGCCCCATTCTCACCTGGCTTTCACGTAAATCGTGGAGGTCTCAACGAATCCAACTTGAAAAATCCATTTCCCACAAATCCAAATGAAAAAAGTTTTAACTGCAGCAGCCATGCTGCTTTTCAGGGCGAGCATTGCCGTGGCGCAAAATCCTGCGCCAGCCAGCGCGAGCCCGACACCGTCGCCATCACCGGGCGTAGCTGAAGCCGAACGCGTCGTTGTGAGTGGCGGGGCGATTGAGCAGAGCGAGACCGATAAAGCTCAGTCAGTCACGATTCTCACTGAAGATAACCTGAAGTTGCAAACAGCGCCGACGCTGGGTGACACGCTCTCGACGCAGCCAGGCGTCGGTGGAAGCGATTTCACTGCTGGGGCCAGTCGTCCCGTCATTCGCGGCCAGGCAGATAATCGCGTCCGCGTTCTAAACAACGGCACGGAAGTCTTCGATGTCTCGAATCTGAGTCCCGATCATGCGCCCAGCGTGAGCACATTGCTTAGCCAAAGCATCGAAGTCGTGCGCGGTCCGGCAACGATTCTTTACGGCTCGGGCGCTATCGGCGGTGTCGTGAACGTCACGGACAACCTGATCCCCGTCGAGCAACCGGCTGAGCGGCTCAGCGGCGAAGTCGATGGCCGATTCGGCAGCGTCGACCTTGAACGCAGCGGGGCCATGGCTCTCACGCTTTCGCCTTTCCAGCATTTCGTTATCCATGCGGAAGGGTCGATCCTGCGCACGGATGACCGGAGCATTCCCGGTTTCGCCCTGGACCAGCGCATTCGTGCCGAGCTCACGCCGGAACAACGGCACGACAACGGCTTCGGCGGCAATCCATTCGGCACCGTGCCAAACACGTTCGTAAAGACGAAAGATTTCGGTATTGGCGCGTCCTACGTGTGGGACAAGGGCTATATCGGCGCTTCATACAGCCGGTTTCTGTCAGAGTACGGTGTCCCCGACGATCCTGAAGTGGACGAGCCTGGTGTTCCACCCGAGCGCGTTCATCTCAATGTGCGGAAGGACCAGTACAATGTGCGCAGTTCGATTATCGAGCCGCTGCCGTGGTTTTCAGTCGCGAATTTGAAATTCGTTTACACCGATTACAAGCATGACGAGATCGATAACAACACAGTCGGCGCAACGTTCAAGACGAACGGGGTCGATTCGCGTATTGAACTGGTGCACCAGCCGATCGGTCCTTTCGAAGGTTCAATCGGCTCGCAGGTATTTTACAAGGCGCTCTCTGTGCTGGGTGGGGAAGCTTTCTTGCAGCCTACCGAAAACCTGGCTGCTGCCGGATTTATTTTTGAGGAAGTGAAATTAGCTCCAGTGCGGCTTCAATTCGGCGCGCGGGTCGAGCACGACGCGGTCTCCATCGATTCAAGCGATCCCGAGCTCACCTCGCTCACGTCACCCAGTCAGAAGAACCAGGATTTCTTGCCGGTCAGCGGCGCAGCGGGCGCGATCTATGATTTCGCTAAGGACTGGCAGCTCGCGCTCAATCTCACATACTCGCAACGCGCGCCGACGCCGGAAGAACTTTTCGCGCGCGGTCCCCACGACGCTACATTTCAATTCATCATCGGCGATCCAAACCTCGATGTGGAAATAAACCGCAGCGTCGATCTTAGCCTGCGAAGAACCGCTGGCCGCGTCACGGGCTTCATCAACGGTTTTTACACGAGCTACGATGGATTCATTGACTTCAACCCAACTGGTCAGTTCGAAGACGGTTTGCAGGTTTTCGTTTACACGCCGAAAAACGCGACATTCTTCGGCGGCGAAGGTCGCGTCGATTTTCACCTGCTCCCCTTGGAACTGACAAGGTCAAGTGAGACGTCCGATGCAAAGTCGGTTAAAAACGTGATCATGGGAGGGCAAGAAACCACGCAGAAAAATCCCAACGATCTTTATCTGCGGCTACAGGCCGACTACGTCCACGCGGAAGACAGTAGCGGCGAACCGCTCCCCCGCATCACGCCGTTCCGCTATGGCATCTCACTCAACTACGAGAGCGAACACTGGCTTGCCAGCATCGAAGGCTGGCGGGTGGACGCCCAGAACCGCGTCGCCGAGTTTGAAACGACCACATCCGGCTACACGTTTTTTAACGTGAGTGCCGGCTACAAATTCCAGTGGGGCCGCACCTATAACTACATTTTCGCGCGCGCCACGAACTTATTGGATGCTGAAGGGCGCGATCATCTTTCGTTTCTCAAAGAAGTGTTGCCGTTGCCAGGCCGGGGCGTGGTCGTTGGTCTGCGCACGACGTTCTGAGATTTTCGAGCTAACGGAACGCAGTAGCGATGCGGCTTGCGTTGCCCGTTTGTCGCGGATTTTTGCGCTCATGTTTTGATAGCTGCTATCTTACTCCGAATGGAGTCCTCAGAACATTCCGAGCCTCCCGCCCACACGGCCGAATACGTCCGGCTCGCGCTGATGGGTCTCGTCATCGTGGCCAGCCTAACCGGATGGTGGCGGCATTGGATGTTGCGCGACTGGCTTGCATGTACGGCTACACTTGTCGGTGGATTCCCCATTTTCAAGGAGGCGTGGGAGAATCTGTGCAAGCGGCGCATGACAATGGAGCTGTCCATGACGCTGGCGCTCGTCGCCGCGCTTTGCATCGGGCAGTTTCTCACCGCGCTCGTCATCGCGTTTTTCGTGCTCTTCGCCGAGATGGTCGAAGGCTACACGGTTGGCAGTGGGCGGCGTGCGATCCAAACCTTGATCGACACCCTGCCGCGTCAAGTGAGAGTGCGGCGTGGCGGCGAGGAACGTGAGTTGGGTACGAACGAAGTTGTCGCCGGCGAGACCATCGTCATTCGGCCTGGCGAACGCATTCCGGCCGATGGCGTGGTGATCAAGGGCCACAGTTTCGTGGATCAATCCTCGATCACCGGCGAGTCGTTGCCGGTTGAGAAAGTCGAACAGACCAAGGTATTCGCCGGCACGATCAACAAGGATGGCGTGCTCGAAGTGCGCGTCGAGAAAATCGGGCGCGACACCACCTTCGGCAAAATCATCGAAATCGTCGAGCAGGCGGAAAAGTCTCGCGCGCCCGTGCAGCGGATCGCCGATCGGCTCGCGGCGGGATTGGTCTACTTCGCGTTCGGCGCGGCGGCGTTCACACTTATTGTCACCCGCAATTTCACTTCGACTATCGCGGTGATCATCGTCGCTGGCGCGTGCGGTGTAGCAGCCGGTACGCCACTCGCCATCCTCGCGGGAATCGGAAGCGCTGCGCGTCGCGGCATCATCACGAAAGGTGGGCTTTACCTCGAGCAGCTCAGCCGCATCGACACTATCGTTCTGGACAAAACCGGCACACTCACGCTTGGAATTCCCGAAGTAACCGCCGTGCGCGCGCTCGACGACGTCACGGAGAACGATGTAATCCAAGCCGCGGCGATCGCCGAGCAACATTCCGAGCACCCGCTCGGAGAAGCGATCGTGCGTTGCGCCCACGAGCGCAATTTGCCGCTGCACGAGTATTCGCAACTGCGTTACTCGCCGGGAAAAGGGATTGTTTGTGAGGAATCGAGCACACGAATCTTCGTCGGAACCCGCGCTCTTTTTGAAGAGAATGGCGTGCCGGTTCCGGCAGACGCACTTTCCGAAGTTGACGGTGGTAACGGCGCTGGCAAAACTGTTGTGCTGGTCGGGCGCGACCAAAAGATTCTCGGCTCCGTGATCCTGGCCGATCAGCTTCGTGCCGAAGCGAGGCAGGCAGTGAACGATCTCAAAGCGCAAGGTTATCGCGTCATCCTGTTGACCGGTGACAGTTCCGATACGGCGCGTGTCATCGGTCGCGAACTGGGCGTCGATAAAGCGATCGGCGATCTTTTGCCCGAGCAGAAAGTGGAAAAAATTCGCGAGCTGCTGCGTACGGGCCGCAAAGTGGCAATGGTCGGCGATGGCGTGAACGATGCGCCCGCACTGGCTGAAGCCACGGTGGGTGTCGCGATGGGACAGGGCAGCGATGTCGCGCTGGAGACCGCCGACGTTACGCTTATGACCAGTGATCTTTCGCGTCTCGTGGAAGTGCTCGCGATCAGCAAGCGCTGCTATCGCGTAATTATGTTTAACTTTTGGGGAACAATCGGCGTGGACACCGTCGGCATTATATTGGCGTTTTTCGGTCTGCTTGCGCCGATCATAGCGGCGCTCATTCACGTCGGCTCGGAATTGGCTTTCATTCTCAATTCCGCCCGGCTATTCCGCCAACAACCACCCGGACCTTCTTGACGGCTGGGCTACGTTCTACTGCGAGAACCAAAGTCTAGTCTGCGCCGGGGATTGATCTGCGATGGCGCTGGCAGCCTTTGGCGACAGCAAAATAATGAATGGTCAAATCACTCTCTGGCAGGTCGTCGCGGCCTATGTTTTCGCCCTTGCCGGTGGATCGATCAGCACATCCCTGCACTTAGCGCACAAGCCGCTTTGCGCGCTGATCAGTTTCGCAGCCGGAACCCTTCTGGGCGTAACGCTCTTTGCCATTTTGCCCGAAAGCTTGGGCGACAGTCCTTGGTGGGCTGTAGCCTTGGCGGCGGCGACTGGATACGCCCTGTTTTTCTTCATCAGCAAATACGTCCATCATGTCTGCCCGGCCTGTGCGGCCAGTCACTTCGACGCAGACACGACGCGACATTTTAGTGAAATCGCGACGGCATTAATCGTGGCATTGGCGATTCATAGCACGACCGACGGGTTGGCTTTGGGAATTCAACAGGAAGCTCCCGCAGCGGAAGCAGTCAAGTGGTCCTTATTCTCCGCGCTCTGCATTCACAAAGTTCCGGAAGGCCTCGCGCTGGGGAGCCTTTTGATTGGCGCTGGATTGCAACGCAGCGGTGCGCTCGGCTGGGTTGCCGCAGTTGAAGCAACGACTCTCCTCGGTGGCGTGATTGGCTATTTCTTCCTGGCGAAGGTTTCCACGTTTTGGCTCGGCTTAATCATGGCGCATGTTGGCGGTGGATTTTTCTATCTGGCCGCGCACGCGGTCCTAGGCGAAATGATGAAACACGGAAAGGCACTTGTGCTGACGAGCTTTTCTGCCGGGTTGGCCTTGATTGGGATTCTTAACATTTGCTTGAGGGTGCTCGTGCCCTAGCGATTGCATTTTGCGCCCTGGTCATTCCCTTATTGCGACGAAAGCTGTAGAGCCTGATTAAATGTTGTCGTAATGAATCCATGAAAACTTAACGCCAACATCATGTCTCACGGACATTCACACTCAGTCGCGAATTTCGATCGCGCATTCATCATCGGAATCCTATTGAACTCCGGGTTTGTCGCGACCGAAGCGGTCTTTGGTTTCTTCGCCCACTCGCTCGCATTGCTCGCCGACGCGGGTCATAACTTCGGCGACGTGTTGGGGCTGGTGATGGCGTGGACGGCCAGCTATCTCGTTAAGCGCGCGCCGACTCGCCGCCACACTTATGGATTTCGTGCGTCTTCAATTCTCGCTGCGCTCGCCAACGCGATCATTCTGCTGGTTGTTACGGGGGCGCTTTCGTGGGAGGCAATTCGCCGGCTGATCCATCCCGAGCCCGTCGTGGAAACGACCATGATCTGGGTCGCTGCGGTTGGCGTCGTTATCAATGGCGTGACCGCTCTGATGTTTATGTCGGGCCGCAAGCGGGACCTGAATTTGCAGGGCGCCTTCATGCACATGGCGGCCGACGCCGCGGTCACATTCGGCGTCGTGGTCGCGGGCATCGCGATTTACTTCACGCAATGGCTCTGGCTTGATCCGCTCATTAGTTTGCTGATCGGTGTCGTCATCGCGGTCGGCACGTGGGGATTGCTCCGCGAGTCACTCAACCTCTCGCTGGCCGCCGTACCCACGGGTATTGATTCCGCCGCCGTGGAAAATTATCTCTCCAAACTGCCCGGGGTTGCCAAAGTCCACGATCTCCACATTTGGGCCATGAGCACGACGGAGATCGCGCTTACAGTGCATCTCGTAAAGCCAGATGGAAAGATCGACGATCCGCTGCTGGTTCGGATTCAAGATCAACTGCACGATCGCTTCGGCATCGGGCATATGACCATTCAACTGGAGTGTGGCGGCCCCGATACCTTGTGTGCGCAGGAGTCCGCTCACGTGGTGTAGCCACGCTCTTCATTCGTGGCTAGCTTTGGTTAGTGCATTCGTTTCGGTATCGCGACGGCCAGCTTCACTGCGAAGATGTCGATCTTGCGCAGGTCGCGGAGCAACTCGGCACCCCGCTCTATGTTTACTGCGCCGGAACAATTCTCGATCACTACGCACGCCTGGACGCTGCGCTGGCGCCATTGGACCATCTGATCTGTTACGCAGTCAAAGCAAACTCAAATCGCGCGATCCTGAAGTTGCTCGCCGACGCGGGCGCAGGTTTCGACATCGTTTCGGGCGGCGAACTTTATCGCGTACTCGCAGCTGGTGGCGATCCCGCCAAGTGCACGTTCGCAGGAGTGGGCAAGTCGCGTGAGGAAATCGAGTACGCGCTCGAGCAGCGCGTTTACAGCTTCAATGTCGAGAGTGAAGCGGAACTGGAACACATCGATGGCATCGCGGGTGCAAAAGAAACACGCGCGCCGATTGCATTGCGCGTGAATCCCGATGTCGATCCCCATACACATGAGTACATCTCAACTGGCTTGCACGAAAATAAGTTCGGTATCCCGCTGGATCGCATTCGCGCGCTTTACGAGCAAGGCGCCAAAATGCGCAACGTCGAGATTGTCGGCGTCCAAATGCATATCGGCTCGCAAATCGCAGAAGCCAAGCCCTTCGCGAGCGCGATCGGAAAAGTGGCGCCGATCGTGCGCGAGCTGAAATCAAGATACGGAATCAAATTCCTTAGCGTTGGTGGCGGCATGGGAATCGTTTACCAGCGCGCACTCGAGAGCGGATCAGGCAAATGGTGGCACGAGCACGGCAATGAATCGTTTGCGTTCAGCGTTCGCGATTACGCTGGGGCAATTGTTCCACCTCTGCGCGAGCTTGACGTTCGCATCCTGGTCGAGCCTGGCCGTTTTCTTGTAGGAAACGGTGGCGTATTGCTCACCCGCGTGCGTTACATCAAAAAAACAGGCGCGAAGAAATTCGCTATTGTCGATGCCGGCATGAACGACCTGATTCGACCTGCGCTTTATCAGAGCTATCACCAGATCGTGCCGGTTGCGGAACCGAGCAGGACCAAGAGTGCCGAGAAGATCGACATTGTCGGGC
>Ga0222622_10000816_pt1 | contig 12306 bp, 10 predicted proteins | sample PLM2_5_b1metaG_FD_177335 | JGI IMG/M metagenome (GOLD analysis project Ga0222622, IMG submission 177335) | Groundwater sediment microbial communities from an aquifer in East River, Colorado, USA - PLM2_5_b1 | ecosystem: Environmental > Terrestrial > Soil > Riparian zone | place: USA: East... | reverse complement strand
GGCGATGACAGATCGGCGAAGGACAGCGAGAACGTGATGTTGCCATCGACGTTCTGCATGTGAAACTCGCCCGAACCGGCGGTATTAATCGGAGGAACTTCATTCTCCCCGGCGAGATTCGCAGAAAAAAGCTCCGTAGCGGAGTGAGCTGTTGGTACCGCGAAGAGACTCGCGGCCAGTGCCGCTATTACCCAAATGCCAATGTTTCTAGTTTTCATGGTGTGCTCCTCGATGAAGTTACGTCTAGTCTTGCGCCACGCAGGGTGAGCGTAGAGCATATCCTTTACTACGATTATGAATCAAAGATCGCGCTTATCGAGCGACCGTTTTTTTCGAAAGAAATCTTGCAGAATCATTGCGCATTCACTTTCCAGAACGCCGGATGCTATATCGCACCGGTGATTGAACTCGGCCATTTGCAAAAGATTGATTACGCTTCCTGCCGTGCCGGCGACGGGATCGGTGCAACCGAAAATCACACGGCGGATTCGTGTGTGCACCAGCGCGCCCGCGCACATTGCGCATGGCTCCTTGGTCACGTAAAGATCGCAGTCAATCAGGCGCCAATCGCCTACCGCTGCCTCGGCTTGCGTAAGCACCAGCATTTCCGCGTGTGCAGTAGCGTCCTTCAGTAGCTCAACCTGATTGAACGCACGCGCGATGATTTTGCCTGCCCGAACGACAATCGCTCCGATCGGGACCTCGCCGGCTGCATATGCTTTTTGTGCCTGCCGTAAAGCTTCACGCATGAAATATTTGTCAGTTGGCGGCTGAAGCATTCGCAACGTTATAACAGTTAAAAGAGTTACACAGTTACAAAGGGCTGTCCGGTGTGAGCGTTGTAACTTTCTTAACTTTTTAACCACAGCCGCGAGGCTGCGCTTGCCCTGAAAAATTCTTCGGCATATTAGGGACTGCTCATGCAAACCAACATCGAGTCGCACTTGATCGAAAAGCGTGTTTTCAAGCCGAGACGACAGTTCGCGAAAGGCGCGCGAATCAAAAGTCTCGGTCAATATCGGCGGATGTACCGGGAATCCATCCGGCAGCCGGCAAAATTCTGGGCTCGAGAAGCGAGCGAACTGCTCTGGCGCGCCAAATGGAAAAAGGTCCTCGAATGGAAAGCGCCTTCCGCGAAGTGGTTCGTCGGCGGCAAACTCAACATTTCGGAAAATTGTCTGGATCGACATTTGACTGGGCCGCGCCGGAATAAGGCGGCAATTATCTGGGAAGGAGAACCAGGTGACAGGCGCACCCTCACCTACCAGCAACTGCATCACGAAGTTTGCTGCTTCGCGAATGTGCTGAAGCGGAACAAAATCAAAAAAGGCGATCGCCTCATCATCTACCTGCCGAATATTCCCGAGGCGGCGATTGCCATGCTGGCGTGCGCGCGGATTGGCGCGGTGCACTCGGTTGTGTTCGGCGGATTTAGCTCCGAAAGCATTCGGGATCGCATCATCGATAGCGGCGCGATCGCCGTGGTCACTGCCGACGGGGCATACCGGCGAGGCGGGATTGTCCCGCTAAAGAGAAATGTCGATGACGCACTCCGTGATGGCACACCCGTGAGACGGGTAATCGTTTTTCGCCGCGCCGGCAACGACATCCATATGGAGGAAGGCAGGGATGTTTGGTGGCATCGAGAACTGGAGTATGTGGATGCAAGCTGCCCGGCTACGCCACTCGATAGCGAGCACCCGCTTTATCTTCTCTACACAAGCGGGTCCACTGGAAAACCGAAAGGAATTTTGCACACGACCGGTGGTTATCTGGTGGGAGTCTATTCGACCACGAAGTACGTCTTCGACATTCGCGATGAAGATATTTTTTGGTGCACCGCCGATGTCGGCTGGGTAACCGGGCACAGTTACATTGTCTATGGTCCCCTCGCGAACGGAGCCACTGTTGTCATGTACGAGGGCGCTCCGAACTGGCCCGAGCCCGATCGGTTTTGGAAAATTATCGAACAATATCGAATCAACATTCTTTACACGGCGCCGACGGCGATCCGCGCATTTATTCGTTGGGGCGAGGAATGGGTGACGAAACATGATCTTTCATCGCTTCGCCTGCTCGGCACCGTAGGCGAGCCGATTAATCCCGAGGCTTGGATGTGGTATCATAAAAACATCGGCGGCGGACGTTGCCCGATCGTCGATACGTGGTGGCAAACCGAAACCGGAGCAATTCTGATCACACCCCTGCCCGGCGCCATTCCGACAAAGCCAGGTAGCGCAACGCTCCCGTTCTTTGGCGTCGATCCCGCGGTTGTCGATGAAAAGGGGCGCGAAGTCGGGCCAAATATCGGTGGAAAACTGATTGTTCGCCGGCCGTGGCCTTCAATGTTGCGCACGATTTACGGCGACAAAGCGCGCTATCAAAAACAGTACTGGAGTGAATTCAAAGGCAATTACCTTACCGGGGACGGCGCTCGCCGCGATGAAGACGGCTATTTCTGGATCGTCGGGCGGATCGATGACGTTCTGAATGTGGCCGGCCATAGACTTGGCACATCGGAAATAGAAAGTGCGCTCGTCAGCCACCCAGGAGTGGCAGAAGCGGCGGTAGTTGGCAGGCCGGATGAATTAAAGGGCCAGGGAGTTGTGGCATTTGTCACCGTGAAGACAGGAGTTGATGCCAGTCGCGGCCTGAAGCAACAATTACGGGATCATGTCGGCACGCACATTGGCGCAATTGCAAAACCAGATGAAGTACGCTTTGCCGAAGCGCTCCCGAAAACGCGCAGCGGCAAAATCATGCGACGGCTTCTCAAGGAAATCGCGAGCGGTGCAAAGGTCACCGGCGACACTACTACACTGGAGGACTTTAGTGTGCTGGCAAAATTGGCGGAGTCTGAAGAATAAAATTCGTGTGTCCTATTGGTCGCATCAAACCCAAGTGATTCATAGGCCGACCGGGTCCAATTAATCCACCGCTGGGCATCAGTCTCCGCGGTGGAAATTGCTTTTGCCAACCATGCATTCATATAGCCTTAATCCGTGAGTTTCATCCGCACAGGCTTTCGGGAACTTGCGTTGAAGGTCAGGCGCCAGCGAACTCGCATGGTGCTTCGTCACGAGAGGCGTCTTCTGCAAAAAAGTGAAATCAACCTCGGACGTGAAGGCACTGCGCAAGCGGCCAATTTCCCCGAGCTGCGCAACGAGATCGTTGCGCTCAAAAAGCTGGAGCAGGAGCAAAAGGAAGTCGCGCTTCGAATCGCGCGGATCGAAGAAGGAATAAAAAAGATTGAAGAAGAACGGCAACAGAATGCGCGAGAGCAGGCTGAGGCAATTGCAAGGCTGGAAGCGGAGAAGAAGCCGCTTCTCCAGCATCGCACACAGGCGAAAAATAATCTCGATGTGTGCGAGCGCGAGCTCGCCGGCGTGGAACGGCGTATTCAGGAGAGCGAAACAGCGGACCGCGATCTCTTGAAACAAATTTCCGATCTGCACGCGCTCAATCCTCCGCCTGCAGGCGTGGAAGCCCGATCTGCCAGCATCACCGCTCGGCGGGCGCGTCTGCCTGAAGAGCGTGCGGAACTCGTCCGCGCACGTTTGGGCAGCGCGGATGCAGTGCGTCTTGCAAAGGAGAAGCTGAACACGGCCGAGGCGGAACTTTCCGCGGTGGAAAAAAATATCGCGCGAGCGCGGAGCGAATTTGAAGCGCGCGATCGAAAATTGAATGACAACATCCGCGCGCAACAGGAAGCAGCGCGCGAGGCGCGAGCACGGCATCAGATAGTCGAAGAGCGAAAGAATCCAGCTTATCTAAGCATCGGCCGGCATCTCGCCGAAAAGGGGGTTGCTCCGCCAAATGCGCCAAAGCTGCTGGCAGAGGCAATTCGCCGCCGGGAGGCGGTGGATGCGCATTTGCAGCACAAAGCCGAGCTAGCCCTACTCTCCAGTCAGATCGACAAGCAGGAGCTGAGAAAATTTTACTTCAGCGTCTTCTCGGTGCTCGTCCTGCTCGCACTCATCTTGCTTGTTGTGTTCCAATCTCCACGAGGACGCGAATGGCTGCCGCAAGAAACCGATACCATTCTGTCGATTAACGCCGAACAGTTTGAACATGCAAACCTCGCGAAACGCTGGCGCAGCGATGAGCTAAAGCTCTGGCCAGGACTAGTCGGCGCAGCGGCGTCCGTTCCAGGACTGAATCTGCCTCGTGGTGCAGTGCGTATCACCCGTGCGCTCACAACCAATGAAGCCGGAGACGCTCGAGAGTTTAATCTGATTCAGGCCCGCCGTGGCCTTTCCAATGTCATTAGTACAATCAGCAATGATAAAACTTTTCAAAAGCGCGCCATTAGCGGCTTGCCAGTTTGGGAACGACCGCCTGATTTCGCCATCGCGAGGGTCGGACCCGCGACGCTTGCCGTCGGCGCACCTGATGAAGTTGATGAACTGGTGTTGGTGCGACTCGGGATGAAACCGGACCTCAAAATAACAGGCCAACTGTTCGATCGGTTTCAGGCTCTTGATCGTGACAGCGCGCTGCGGCTTATCTCCCGCGATCCACCCAACCTCTCACGCGTCTTCCACCCTATCTTCGCCCGGGAACTGCTGGACGCTTCACAATTGCTTGGTCTTGCAGTGAACCTCCAAAATCCTGTAAAAGCCAGAGTGCTCATAAAAGTGAATTCTTCCAAAAGCGCCGCCGTTCTCGCCCGAAATTTGCGCGACAAGCCGCAGCAGTGGTTGAATTTACCGGACTCTCAACTGTTCCTTTACTCACAGCCGCCGGAGGTCTTAAGCCACGGCAGCTTAAACTTGGAATTGCGCTTCGCGGTTCCCGAAGCCAGCGCTCGACTTCTACTCGAACGCCTGGCAAAAACAGACACTCCTCAAGCCGTGGCCTCGCATTAATCAACAATGAAAATGCGACGCTTTCGCCTGTGTATATCGTTAGTTGCTGCAATTGCGGCGCCGCTGGTGGCAATGAGTGCACATGCCGGCCAACCTTTTGTTGATATCCAATCCGTAGACCCCACGATCCTCGTTGAGTTGCGCTACGCGGCTCCAAATAATCTTGTTGGCCACCCGCTTTATCCGCCTGGAACACGTGCGCTGGCTCGTTCAGAAGTTGCCTCAGCTTTGGCTGTGGCTCAGGGCTTTCTGCGCCGATACCAATACGGCCTGAAAATCTGGGATGCGTACCGGCCAGTGGCGGTGCAGTCCAAGCTTTGGCAGGCGTCACGCAACAGTGATTATGTCGCCAACCCTGACATCGGCGTCGGATCGCTGCACAGTTGGGGTATTGCCGTCGATGCCACGCTGGTGGATGCATGGAATCGTCCCGTGCGCATGCCAAGTGACTTTGACGATTTCACACCTGCTGCCATGTGGCGTTACATGGGTCCCTCTTTTGAAATCGGCGGACACGTGCGTTTGCTGCAATACGCGATGCATAAAGCAGGGTTTTGGGGATTACGTACCGAATGGTGGCATTTCACGATTGCTGACTGGCAAAAATATTTGCCGGAACATGCAAGGCGATCGGCTCAGGTCGCCGGAACTCACTGGGAAGGCAAATTGTAGTGGAACCGCTGCTCCGGAGTTTGCGCCAGCCGGAATACGTTCACGTCTTACTCAATCCGTTGCCGGTTTATGGCTTGTTCATCGCCTGGATTGGATTGCTCATTGCCTTCTTTTCCAAAAGTCGCCGCGCTCAGTTGGTTACATTAGTGCTCGCCCTCATCAGCTCGCTCTCCGCGTGGCCAGTCTATGAATTTGGCCAGCAGGGCTACGATCGCGTCTTGTCAATGACGGACGAAGATGGTCGAGCCTGGCTCGATGAGCATAGAGATCGTGGCGAGGATCTCATCTGGATTTTTTATACGCTCGCGGTTTTGAGCGCAATCGCGATCGCAGTGCCGATCAAATGGCCGAAATCGTCTCCGCCGCTGGTTATCGCTGTGATATTGCTCGGTGCAGTGACGTTGGGAACTGGCGGGTACATCGCTTACGCCGGCGGCAAAATCAGGCACCGCGAATTCCGAAACGAACCGGCACCTCCGAAAAGGACACGGCAGGACGAACATTAGATCGATAGTGCGATAGCCGAAATGCTGTAGAGGCGTTTGTGTCAAACGCCTGGGCGCTCGCCGCGGCGAGCGCCCCCTATAACGCTTTAAGATGAGAACCGAACTCAACCGCGCCGAGCGAGACGTCGAGGACCATAGCGTCGCGCTAAAAAAACCGCTGGGGTTGCGCGATCTGGTCCTGACGCAAATTCTTTTCGTAGTCGGCTCAAGCTGGGTCGGCGCCGCAGCGAAACTTGGACAAGCACATCTCTTCTTTTGGCTGCTCGCGATTTTGCTTTTTTACATTCCGCAGGCAGCGGTCGTGATTTATTTGAACGGCCGGATGCCCCTCGAAGGCGGGATTTATCAATGGGCAAAGCTCGGCTTCAACGAATTCGCGGGGTTTATCGTGGCTTGGAATCTCTGGCTGCTTTCGATCACGGTTATTGCATTGGGTGGGATGTTTACGACGACGAACATATCTTACGCAATCGGTCCGAGCGCCGCATGGATGCCGAACAGCAAATGGTGTGTGTCGCTGATCAGCGCCGCGTTGGTAGGCGGCCTCGGATGGACGTGCGTTCGGGGCCTATCCTTGGGCAAATGGCTTCACAACGTGGGCGCATTTGCAATGCTCGTTGTTTATGGCGCGCTGATTTTTCTGCCGGTCTTGGGTCTCGCGCGCGGTGAACTAAAAACTTATCAGCCGCTTCAGCTCGCCTTGCCGACGATGTCCATCTTCTATTGCTTCAACATTTTCAGCAAACTTGCCGTCGGCGCGCTCAGCGGATTTGAGTACGTCGCGATTCTTGCGGGCGAAACGCGGGCGCCCGCGCGCGACATCGGTCGCTCCGTCCTGATCGCTTCGCCTGTGATCGCGTTAGCCTTTATTCTCGGCACGAGTTCGGTGCTCGCGTTCATTGGCAACCGTCCGATCGATCTTATTGGTCCGGTGCCCCAAACGTTGCGACTCGGGTTGCAGTCGTTTCCGATCGCGGGTGCGATCGCTTCCGTCGGAATTTTGTTGATGACGGTGCGCTCGATTTCTTCGACCAGCGTTCACGTCACAGGGAGCTCGCGATTACCAATGGTCGCAGGATGGGATCGATTGCTGCCAAGCTGGTTCTCGCGTCTGCATCCGCGATACAAAACCCCGGTGAACTCGATCATTTTCGTGGGCGCGACGACACTTGTCATCGCAATCGCGAGCCAGATCGGTGCTGGAATTCAGGAAGCATTCCAACTTGTCGACAACGCGGCGAATGTTTTCTACGGCATCGTATACTTCATGATGTTCGCGATACCGATCTTTGGCGCGGGCGCGATTCGTTCGGGCGCTCCGATCTGGTTGCGCATCGCGGCAATCTGCGGCGCTGCCGTATCGCTATCCGCGATTTTTTTCACCGTCTATCCAATCATCGACGTGCCCAGTCCCTTAAGTTTCGCCGCGAAAATCATCGCTGTTACAGGGATTGCCAATGCGATTGGAGGGGCAATCTTCTGGCTCGGCAAGAAACGGCAGCACGGCGCACTCAGCTAGCGCAACTCTCGGCGACCCAGCGGAAATATTCTGGCAATCCGCCGGCAACACGAACAAAGAGTATTTCTGGGACTTCGTATGGATGAAGTGAACGCAGTTTCTCCTGAAACGCGGTTTGCCGCTCCTCGCTCAACTTAAACAATACGAGTGTTTCAGCGCCGTTCTCGATCTTCCCTTGCCAGCGATAAATCGATTCGACGCTCGGCAAGATGTTCGCGCACGCAGCGAATTTTCCCGCAACGAGTTCGTTCGAAATTCGCCGGCCTGTGTCGGCGTCCGGAAATGTGCTCAGCGCAAGTACAAGTTCCTCGACCATCTGTTACGCCGGTACCAACGCTTCCTGCCGGCAAATCCAGCCGCCGCCAAGAACCGTGTCGCGATCGTAAATCACCGCAGCTTGCCCCGGTGTCACAGCGCGCTGCGGTTCGTGTAAATGGATGCGAGCGCGATTGTTTTCCAGTGGCGTCACACTCGCGGGCGTTCCGGGATGATTGTAACGGATTTTGACTGTGGCTTCAAAAGAGGAGCGAGGACGACGCTCGCTGTGCACGCGTGTTTGTTCGCCTCTCCCTTCCAAAGGGAGAGGGTTGGGTGAGGGTTTGCCGCTTTCACCGTTCTGCGATGGAACTCCCCTCACCTCAGTCCTCTGCCCTTCATCAAGGGAAGAGGCGGAACAAGCCGTACAAGCCTTCCCGGCTACAGGATGCCAATTCACGCGATCGATTTCGAACTCGGCACAGATTAAATCGTCGGCATCGCCCACGATGACGCGATTCGTCGCCGGATCGAGATCAACAACGTATCGCGGACGCGAAAAACCGCCAGGCAAGCCCTTGCGCTGACCGATGGTGAAAAGCTCGATCCCGTGGTGTTCGCCTACAAAATTTCCAGCGACATCATAAATCTCACCGCGATGAAACTCACTTTCCCCAAGATGCGAGCGCAGGAACGTCTTGTAATCGTTACCGGGAACAAAACAAATTTCCTGACTGTCGATCTTATTGGCCACTTTCAAGCCTAACGAGTGCGCGATCTCACGAATTTGCAGTTTCGTCATTCTGCCCAGCGGCGTGAGCGCGCGCCGCAGCTGCGGCTGCCGCAAACTGAACAGAAAATACGATTGATCCTTCCGCGGATCGACGCCTTTGCGAAGAATCGCGTAGCTGTAGCCGGGCTCGCTGACCCCGGCAGATTCAGAGCTTACCCGCAAATCGACACGGCCGGGATCACTGCCCTCAGCTACAACGTGTTCGATGACGGCATAATGACCAGTCGCAATATAATCGCAGTCTAACGCTGCTGCTTTACTCCAAAGATTGCCGAACTTGAGCTTTTCATTGCACATCACGCATGGATTCGGCGTTCGACCAGCCTGGTACTCGCTAGAGAAATAATCGATCACGAGCCGCTCGAATTGGGCGGCTTCATCGACAACGTAATGCCGAATGCCGAGGGAATGCGCCACGCTGCGCGCATCAGCTATTGCTTGGGGGCCGCAACATTTGTCCTCTGCGCGCGATATGCAATCCTGCGGCCAGACTTTCATGGTGACGCCGATGACTTCGTAGCCTTGTTCGCGCAGCAAATATCCGGCGACGCTGGAGTCCACTCCACCGCTCATGCCAAGAAGGACGCGCTGTTTCATTTTGAACGCGAAATGTTCGATGAATAGGCGTTCGAGTCAACGAACTGTAGCGGCGCTCTATGAGCGCCGAAATTATATCGCTCCAACAAAATCGACGGTCATAGACCGCCGCTACAGTCTCACCCCTCGGCTTACAAAGTCGCTGCCGCGCAGAGTGAACCGCCACGGATAATGCGCGGAGCGCGTTATACCGATTCGTGTATCGGCGACAACATGTACGGCGATATTTGCGTTGCGAACAAAACAATGCTGCGCGTCGGCGCACAGATCCATCTCGTGGTGGCGACCAGTAATGCCGAGCGCCTGCGTTAACTTGCCAGGTCCCGAACACAGGCGCTTCACGTCGCTGACTCCTCGGCGTTTTTTCATCCGCTCAATGCCTTTTCGTGGCTCAAGCGCGCGAATCAAAACGAACCCGTTCGCGTTGCCTTTCACCAGCACATTCAGCATCCAGTGCATCCCGTAATTAAAATAGACATAGGCTGCGCCGGCTTGGTTTCGCTCGATAAAGCTACGCGCGCTCGGGCGTGTGAAAGTATGCGCGGCCTCATCATCGATCGCGGCGTACGCTTCTACCTCGACGAGAATCCCCGAGCAATCGTCCCAGATTAGTTCGGCGCCAATCAATTCGCGCGCGCACGTGATCGGGTCGCGTTTGAAAAAAGAAGCGCGGACAATCTTATTCGCCATTCGCCCTCGGTGGTCCGCTCGTTTTGTAAACAGATTAGCTCGACGGCTTATAGTAAACGGGAATCTTCACGTTGCTTTCAACCGGTTGCCCATTGCGAAACGCAGGGATGAATCCAGCGCCAGTAAAATCTGAGATCGCCGCATCGCCAAAACCAAGCAGCGGTGGCTCCTCCGATACGACCTCCATGTTTTTCAGATTTCCGCGCGCATCCACATTGAGCGCGAGTTCCACAACACCGCTCAGCGCCACCGCACTCCCTGTCTCAGGATAGTGGACGCCGGTGAATTTTGAGTCCTGGCCGACGTACGGTTGCGGATCAATGAAATCAGTTTCCTTGTCCAACTCGTCCAACTGCTGATTGGCAAAGATGCGCAGCCGCGGTTTTCCATTCACAACTGCGAATCTCACTGTCCCATAGAAAATGGCGATGACCGGCTGGTGATTGTGAATCGCGGGAATCAACTTGGCTTTAACCAGGCGTTTCAGTAGTTCCTGTTCGAGTAGTTCCGATCCGCGCGTGCCCCGATAGGCGCCGCTTCGAACGACATCGCCGGTCGGCGCCACGAGACAGGAGAACATTACGGCGGCCTCTTTTTGACCTTTTTTGATCAAATCGGCAGTATCAATTTTGTTTATCAGCGCATCGGGCCCGGTGCCGAGCAAAGCTGGGCGGACCTCCGGTAGTGCGGGCGTCGGTTTGGGAGTTGGTGACGCGGCTTTCGGCGTTTGCGCTGAAGCAATGTCGACGCCGAGCAGCAAACCAATAAGGCACAAGATCCCGAACCGCATGGCCAAATAGGCAAGCGAAAGCTGTTCTCTTTGCAAGAGCGAACTGGTGAAACCTATGACGTGATCGTGACCGGGATTTTGGCGGCAATCCCGTGCACGATTTTGTGGCGCTGAAAATATTCGACCAACGCGTCACGCGTTTGCACCGGATGGAGGATGTAATTGGCGGCCGGCTTTTCAAGCAACGCGCGTAGTTTCATAAAATGGTGACCGCCGCTGCGTGAATCAAAGCTGTTGAACGCAATGACGTATTTTTTGTTTCGATCCAGTGACCGACCATCAGCCAGCGTCATCGATACAATTCGACATTCATTGCCGCGGCCCTGGGTCTTCACTTCGAAGCCAACGAGGTTGCGCTTCTCGTGGCTCGTGAACACCTCTTCCATAACAATTCTTATTTCCTCCGACGAAAGCTGCGCTGTCACAATGTAGTTTTCGTAAGGAATTAAGTCCCAGATGTCGTTCACCGTTTTGGGACCGGCGACCAAATCTTCCCTATCATCGAATGCGCCGTGCATGACGCCATCAACTGGCACATTTCGCTCCGCTAGCGCTTCGCTGATCGCTGCGCCAATGAGCGTCTCCACATCGCTCGGCAGGCCGGGGCGGCTTCGACCCCTCAGCGTCTTAGTGAGTTCGCCGACTGGCGATGAAAGTGCAGCGTCCGATTCGACAAGCTGCGATTTTGCTCGCGAAACAATCACGTGATCGGATTGGACGCGGTTATCCATCAGCTCGCAGATTGCTTCCCGATGAAGCAGCTTCTTGGAATTGCGGTCGAACAGAAGATCGATTCGCCCGACATGAATACCAAAATGATCTGCCTGAGTGAACAGCGTGCCGTTGGTCAGACGACTGGGAATTGCCTGATGCGTGTGACCGGCTATGAACACTGCCGCCTCCGGAAATTCCGAAGTGAGAGCCATTACGGTGTTGGCAAAATCATCGCCGCCGGTGCGCATCTTCAATCCCATATGGCCGCTTAGGACAATCGCATCTGCGCCTTCGCTCTTCGCTGTCGCGATCGCGTGCCGAACAGGTTCGACCGGATTTTGGAACTCGATCCCGCGCGTGAATTCCGGCGGGAGCCAAAATGCCATTCCCGGCGTCGTCACCCCAACTATCGCGAGGTTGATTCCAGCAATTTCCTTCAGGATGAGCGGCTGGATCTTCGCGAATGGATGTTGCGAATCGGAAGATGCGCCGGCCAACTTTCCATCCAGCACCGTGTTTGCAGCTAACACCGGCATTGTCGATCTCTGCAGCGCATTGACAAACGTTTCGATCCCCCAATCGAACTCGTGATTGCCGATGATCCACGCGTCGTATTTGAGATGATTAAACAGATCGATCATCAGTTCGCCCTTGTTCCGCAAACTGACATCCGTGCCTTGATAGACGTCGCCGACGTCGATCAAAATCGAATTCGGATTTTGCCGGCGCCACCGACGCAGCTGCGCCGCGCAACGTGCTAATCCGCCATAATCAGAATTCCCGTTGTAATCTGCGGTCGGCAGAATATGACCGTGCAGATCTGTTGTGTGCAGGATCGAGATGCAAACGGTGTCGGATTCAACGGCGGCAGCGGCACTAGCGAGCGTCGGGCATGCACTGAG
>Ga0222622_10000815_pt1 | contig 12333 bp, 14 predicted proteins | sample PLM2_5_b1metaG_FD_177335 | JGI IMG/M metagenome (GOLD analysis project Ga0222622, IMG submission 177335) | Groundwater sediment microbial communities from an aquifer in East River, Colorado, USA - PLM2_5_b1 | ecosystem: Environmental > Terrestrial > Soil > Riparian zone | place: USA: East... | reverse complement strand
TGGTCGTGGCGCGATCATAAGCGCTGATGCCGGTGGTTACGCCGCGTGCCGCGTCCACTGAAACGGTGAAATCGGTGCGATGCTTTTCGCGGTTTTGTACCACCATTCGTTGTAAACCGAGTTGCTCGGCGCGCTCATTCGAGATCGGTACACAAATCAAGCCGCGCCCATGGGTTGCCATGAAATTGACGGCTTCAGGCGTGACTTTTTCCGCGCCCATCACCAGATCGCCTTCGTTCTCGCGATCGGCGTCGTCGGTCACGATGACCATCCGGCCTTTGGCGATGTCGCTCAGCACGTCGTCAATTGCATCGAACTGAAATGTTTCTGCCGCTTTTGCAATCATCGGAACCATACCATTACGCCCGGCGATGTTCGGAGCAACTCTTCCTCTTACTCATGCTCATGCTTGACTGGAGGTAACTCCTAGACTTCTCGGTGCATCACGATTCCGTGCGGCTGTTCTTCCACCACTTTAAACCCGAACCGTTCGTACAAGCGTAAAATCGGTTTGCCCTTCACGAAGCTCAGCGAGATCGTTGATTGCTCGGGATTCGCACGGACCAATTGCGTCAGCAGGGCCGTGCCTATGCCGTGCCGCCGGTGCTCCGGTTTCACTGCAAACGCCAGTTCCGGCGGTGCGTGAGGTTTATCGATTGGCTTGCGCAGCCAAACTGAACCGATTAGCGATCCATCTTTTTCATGATGTGCGACGAAGCCGGTGTCGCCGGGCCGGCCCCAGCCTTCCGCGTATCGCGAAAATTCTGGACGGTGTACGATCTCCCGTGCAGGCAGTTGTTTTTTCCTGGGCGACGACAACCCGTGATACAACATCTCCCAAAGAATGGGTTCATCCTCAGATGTGAGTTGGCGAATCACGTAATCCATAACAGGTGAGACCGGCGTTTTCCCTAATGTTGTTCATAACCGGAGAAAAACCAGAAAGCTGTTGAATCGAGCGCGCAAAACTGCACGGCGCAAAATCGCGTTTGTAATATTGCGTTATTTAGGAACCATCAGAAATGCCAACGGACCGCGATTACGTTCTCGGCACGCATGACGAGGAACTCGCCCGTCTCGGGTTACAGCACCGTGTCTGGCGTCCGGTGGTCTTAGATTGCTGGCAAAGGGCAGGTCTTACGGCCGGCAAACGCGTACTTGATGTAGGCGCGGGTCCCGGGTATGCGACTCTCGATCTTGCCGAGATCATCGGCCCGACTGGTGAAGTGATCGCCCTTGAACGTTCCCGAAATTTTATCCGCGCGATGGAGGCAAACTGCCATGCGCGATTGCTCACGAACGTGAAAATTCACGAGATCGATTTGATGACCGACGATCTACCCTCAGGAGATTACGATTTCGCCTGGTGCCGCTGGGTGGTCTCCTTCGTTGAGGATCCCGCGTTGCTGATTCGAAAACTGGCGCGCGTCATGCCAAAAGCGAGTTTGTCTATCTTCCACGAATATGGGCATTACGAGACTTGGAGATTCTTTCCGCAATTACCAATGCAAGAACGTTTTCGCGAACATGTGATCGCAACCTGGCACGAGTCTGGTGGCGAACCCAACGGCGCGGCAAGGTTACCGCAGTTGCTTGCAGACAATGGTTTTGTGACTCGCTCAACCCGACCCCAAGTGTTTTGCCTCCGGCCAAGCGATTACATGTGGCAGTGGCCCGCCAGATTCATCGAAATTTATCTTCCGCGCCTGGTTGAAATGGGACGCGTCGATCAGGAATTTGCCGACAAAGTCCGCGCCGAGTTGGCAAAGGCAGAAATGGATACGAATGGCTTTATGGTTACGCCGCTGGTGCTGGAAATCGTGGCTGAAAAACTGTAGAGCCAAGCGTGTCGCGTGCGAAGCATGATTAACTCGTGATGCCCGCGAGGCCAAGCCGCTCTGCATCAGCTTTCAAAGCAGCGATTACCTCCGCAATAACATCATCCAACGGCATTCCCAACCCCTCGGCGCCGCGGACGATGTCCTCGCGATTAACAGCGCGAGCGAATGCTTTGTCTTTCATCTTCTTTTTCACTGCGCGCACGTCGACATCATGAATGCTTTTTGTTGGGCGAACGAGTGCGACAGCAACGACAAAGCTGCTTAGTTCGTCCACGGCGTAGAGCGTTTTCTCCAGCGCCGTCTCTCTCGATATGTTTGCGTAATCGGCGTGAGAAAGAATCGCGCGGCAAACTTCTTCGCTCCAGCCGTTGTCGCGCAGCCATGCCACGCCGACAAATGGGTGGCCTGCTGTAGCCGGGATCGGTGATCCCGGCCCTCTTGGGCGCGGCTCCTCGGCGCTGCCGGGGTCAACGACCCCGGATACAGGTGCATTCGGATGGCGCTCGTAATCCATGTCGTGCAACAATCCTACCGCTTCCCAAAGATCAGCGTTTTCGCCGCGCAATTGAGCAAAATGTTTCATCGAATCGGCAACGGCGTAGCAATGTTTCCGCAGGCTTTCTGATTTCACCCAGTCACGGAGAATATCCAGCGCCCGAGCGCCCAGCGTCTCATTCATTGATTGAACTTTAATGAATGGAGACGTTGTCGCCTGATTTTATTTTTGTGGCAAGGCGCACCACATCCCAGTTAGCAAGACGAATACAACCGTGGCTTGCGGCGTGGCCAATCGAACCAGGATCGTTGGTGCCGTGAATGCCGATTCCTTTTTTATTTAGCGCAATCCACATCACGCCTACAGGATTCCGCGGACCTGGCGGTAGCAGATGAAAATTGCCGCTGCGCTGGCCGTGCTGGAGCATCTCCTTGTCATAACGAAAAGTGGGCATCTTGGCGATCCGGCGCACCTTCCACTCACCGATGGGTGAGGCGGTCCGCACGGACCCGACCGTGATTGGATACGCGGCGATGAGCTTTTCGCCGTCGTGTACTTGAAGGAAGTTGGTCTTGGTGTCGACGTTTACGGCGACATTTCCGGTTGCACCTCTATTTTGCTCTGGATTTCCAGCTTGTGCGTCGGGTTGGTCTTCAATCTCATTGGCAGCTGCGACCTCGCTGCCGGGCTTAATGTCTTTTACCGAGGCAAGGTCAAACGGCTCAACATTCGGAACCCTCAGCTGATCGCCGGGCTTGATTGTTTTCAACTTACCAGGATTGAGCTGTTCAAAAAAATGAACGTCGCTGTGGAATTTCTCAGCGATTGCATCGGCAGCATCGCGGTACGGCAGAAATTTCAACTTTGCCTGCTGCGCTGGCTCCTTGGGCAGCGGCCCTATATTTTGAAGGTCCGTGTCCGTAACCGTGTACGGGATGAACACCGGATCGACGGTGGCGAGATCGAGGCCGGCGACGTCGGGCGCGGCGTTCGATTTTCGTTTGGATTGTGGCGGCCGGGAAGTTTGCGGTTGTCCGCCACGGGACTCGCGGTAAACCGCAAGCGCTTTTCGGGTCAAATCATTGTAGCGTCCATCGATTTTACCCGGAGCAAAATTCGCGCGATCAAGAAACACCTGCAGACGAGTGGCTGCTTCGATGTCAGCCTTGGTTGACTTTGATGCCCTTGCCGCCTTTCTCTTCGCCGAAGCTTGCGGAATGCTGCTTATGATTAATACTGCGACGAGCGCGACGCGAAGAACTGCATTCACTTAAATAAATCGAAACGGTTGGCAGCGACGGCTGCCTTGGGTAACGCAAGTCGACGAGTTTTTACGTTTGCAATCTGCAAAGCATGCGTAACGTGTCAGGTCAACTCAATCGGCCGATGTTGATGCTCTCGACTTCTCGATCCCTTCCCAGTCTGGCGAAGTTGTTCGCGGCAGTTGCTCTTTTTCCGTTTGCATTCAGCGCATTCGGGGATCCGGCTGTGGATGTTCTCGATCAGACGGATGCGCGTGTTCAATCGGTGATCGCTGCTCAAGATGAGGTCACGCCCTCGCTCATGCAACGGCCGGAGATTTTGGGAACCGCGGTGGGCATTAGCGAAACTGGTAATCCAATATTGATGGTTTATGTCAATCGCGACGCACCCAATGTGGAAGGAGCGATTCGTACTCTGCCGCGCGAAGTCCGCGGTACACCGGTGCAGGTGGAATTGATGGACGAGGTTCACGCGATGGGAAACACGGCAAAACAAACACCGCCCATTTCGCTTGGAACTTCGGGCGGCTGGACGTACGATCTCGCAAATGGCTACTGCTGCGGCGGTACTCTCGGCGCGCTCGTACGGATCGGCAGTACACTGTATATTTTGAGCGCCTGTCACGTCCTGGAAGGGGACAAGGTCCTCGGGGGTAACAATAGAATTGCCCAAACGGGTGACCCTGTTATTCAGCCTGGGTTGATTGACGAGCAGTGTAACAGGAACCTCGCACAAACGGTCGGAACGCTGGTCAAGAAAAGGTCCTTAGCCACGAGCAACACCGATTGCGCCATCGCGACAGTGGCTGGCGGCATGGTGCGCAGTGACGGCGCCATTCTCGGGATAGGTACAATTTCCCATAACACCTCTGCGGCCTCGCTGAATCAGCATGTCAAAAAGAGCGGGCGCACCAGTGGGTTGACGCACAGTCATATTTCCGGCCTCAACGCAACTGTGACAGTGGCTTTTACGAATGAGTGTAATGGCGGCACGTACTACAAAACCTTCTCCGGCCAGATTGTGGTCGCTAATTCTTCGAACAGCTTCTTGAAGGCGGGTGACTCCGGGTCGTTAATGGTTGAGGACACTTCGCCAAACCCGCGCGCGATCGGTCTCCTCTTTGCGGGTAACAACACCCAGGCATTTGCTAACCCAATTGGGCAGATGCTGAGTTTTCTCGGCGCCACAATGGTAGGGAATTGATGGGAATTTGAGATTGTGCTCATGCGGAAGACACTGGCGAACGCGTGGCTCCCGGTGTTGATCGTGCTGAGTTCAATTGTCGTTTACTCTCAGAACATGGAGAATTCGCCACAACCGAAGCGCGACATTAACGACATTCTCGCTGCGCATGATAAGGAGCTACTGGCAATACCCGACGTGGTTGCCGTGTATGTCGGCACGACGGAAGATGGCCGGACGCCTTGTTTGAAGGTCATGCTCGCTCGCAAGAATCCAGAGTCTGAACGAAAGATTCCCCGGACAATCGAGGGTTATCCTGTTGTGACAGAAATAACGGGACGCGTGCGCGCGCTCGGCAGACCCTAGCCAACGCGAATACTTGGCCAGTGCGACTGTAAAGAAAAAAGAAAACGCGCCTTGTGTGCCCGCAGGCGGAACAGTAAGGCGCGTTGGAGACGAAATAGACTAGCTCTTAGTCTTCGTCCACGATTACGCGATCAACCATCATGTTGTCGCCCGTTCCAGCGTAATGGACGTGGACTGGGACCCCGACTCTGACCTTCGTTTTTACCACGTCTGGATCCAGGACCTTGCCGCTTCTGGTCACATATGTGACCGTCTTGCCGAAGCGATAAGTCCGCGGTCCGCTGGTTTCCTTCAGAACGATCTGACTGCCCGGAGTGTACTCCGTGATCGTCCCGTTGCCTTCAGTCGTGGTCGTTGTTGTCGTGGTCTCCGAGACCTGTGCCCATGCGAACGGCGCGACAACTGCCAATGCCATGCTTAGAAGCAATTTTTTCATGTTTTCCCCCTTTTTGTTGAGTTGCGGCAATGATAAACCTCCTCTGTCCCCGTTAAGTTCGAGAGCTCAAAGGAACTTGCCGTTAAACTGGATTCGGATGCAGCATGGGCCGCGGATGTTTGAAAAGTTCTTTTGTGTCGCTTGAGCCTGCTTTCGCCGAGAAGACTTCTTTAGGCTAAATATGGTTGATATGAAGTTCTGGATCGGAACCTCGGGATTTCAGTACGCGGAGTGGAAAGGAAATTTTTACCCGGAAGATTTGCCCGCCGCGAAGATGTTGCCGTTTTATGCGGAACGACTTTCAACCACGGAGATCAATTACACATTTCACCGCATTCCCGCGCCGAAAACAATCGACAACTGGAAAGCGCAAACTTCGGAAGAATTCCGGTTTGCACTGAAGGCGCCGCAGAAAATCACCCATTGGTCGAAGCTGCGCGATTGCGTCGACACACTTGAATATTTCTGCAAAGTTGTCACCGGTCTCGGCGACCGACTTGGCCCGGTCTTGTTTCAATTGCCGCCAGCTTTCAAGAAGGACGCCGATGTATTGAGTTCGTTTCTACGCGAATTTCCTGCCATGCGCGCCGCGTTTGAATTCCGTCACGACTCTTGGTTCGACGATGACATCTTCGATCTGCTCAAATCGCGCAACATCGCCCTTTGCATTGCGGACACGGACACCATCGCTACGCCAAGGAAGATTACGGCTGATTACGGGTACCTCCGCCTCCGCCGCGAAGATTATCAAACGCCCGACATCGAACGTTGGGCAGAATTCGCGCGCCAACAGGAATCGAATTGGAAAGAGGCGTTCGTCTATTTCAAGCACGAAGAAAGCGGCATCGGGCCGAAACTCGCGCAGAAGATGTTGAAATTGCTCGGGTGACCCGGTAGAGCCTAGCGCCCGATCAAAATAAAGATTCCTGCAACCAGCGCCAGCACGCCAGTTATGATGCCGATGCCAAGTCCAGTGAGGGTAAGGATTCCCACCGCGATGAGATAAATGGCGAGTAGAAGCATGCCGATATTTTTGGTAATCATGTTGTGAGTATCGACAATTGCACTCCGGCTTGACAATCCTGAAGAGACTTGGTCAGACGATATTCTCGGCACCGAAATTCTGGATTCCAAATATGTGTAGAGCGCAACTATCTGCCGGCCACACGAACTACCACTGCTGAAATGTCTTTCACATCGATGAAGGCGTCGAAAAATTCCGCACCGGTCAAATTGGAAAGGCGGACGACGTTTTCAGTGACTCCGGCCACTTTACCGCCCATTTTTTCTCCAGATCTCAGATGCAACTCGACAGCTTTGCCGGCGCTGCCCTGAAGCAGACTGAGGACGGTGGCGTTTGGTTGGAGGGCGGCTTTTTCCTGAGCGAGCAAGTTGGAACACGTAACTGCCGCAACGACGATTACGAAAAGGAGTGAATAGCGTTTCATGATCAAGTTCTTCTGCGCGATTTGCGCCCGATTAGCGAGCAAATAATGCGCACACGAGAAACGGCGGTCCAATCAATGGGCCATAGAACTCGCCACTCGCGGATTTTGAATTGGCAGGCGCAGCGCCTGCCCTACAATTCTGCATGAACTCGATCGCTGAAAATCTCGAGCGCGTGCGCGAACAGATCGCTCAAGCAGCCGCGAGAGCTGGCAGAGTTGCCGAAGAAATCGAGTTGGTCGCAATAACTAAGACGCATCCGGCCGAAAAAGTGCGCGAGGCGATCGAGGCTGGGCAGGCTCTGTTCGGCGAGAGTCGTGTTCAGGAAGCGCGAGCGAAAATTCCTGAGCTGCCGTCGAATTTGCGTTGGCATTTCGTAGGACATCTTCAGAAGAACAAGATCCGGCACGCGCTGCCGTTGTTTGAAATGATTCACAGCGTCGATTCACTCAATGTCGCGCAAGACATAAACCGCATCGCAGGAGAGCAGGGGATGCATCCGCGAGTTTTGCTCGAAGTCAATGTGGCAGGCGAGGGGAGCAAGTTCGGATTTTCGCCTGACAAACTCCGCGACCAAATGGAAGAGCTTCTCGCGCTGCCGCGGTTGTCGATCTTGGGCCTGATGACAATTCCACCACTTGCTGAAGAAGCCGAAGCGTCCCGGAAATATTTTGTTCAATTGCGCGAGTTGCGCGATCGCCTGCAAACAGAATTCCACGTGGATCTTGCCCAGCTCTCAATGGGGATGACCGAAGATTTCGCAGTCGCAGTTGAGGAAGGTGCCACACTGGTTCGCGTTGGCACGGCGATTTTTGGCCAGCGAAAAAAATCGGAAGTCAGGCATCTTGCCTGACTCGGCCGATCGGCAGCTTGCCGGTCGTGCTGTGTTCGTCAGGCTGGCAGCCTGACGCCCGAGACAACCTGGCAGGTTGTCTTCCGAATCGCTTTCGGAGAACGCCGGTGTAGTGGTAACTTTTAATGCAATGCGTCTTGAGCCAACGAACATCCAACAAATCGGAAATGAACTGGCGATTGCCTGGAACGATGGCACTGAATTGTTTTTAAGGCTCGAAGTGCTCCGCCGCGCCTGCCCCTGCGCGGCGTGCGGTGGCGAACCGGATGTGCTGGGCGATGTGTCACGCCCCCATGTGGCTTACACGGACAAAAGTTTTCAGCTAGCCAGCTTCGATCTCGTAGGCGGTTATGCGTTGCAACCGCGCTGGGCGGATGGACACAGCACCGGAATTTATAGCTTTACTTACTTGCGGCGTTTGGGACAAGCTTCTGGCTGAAAGACAGCCCCGAAAGCTTTCGGGGTTGGAATCAATCTGTGAACTTGCTGACGAAGATCGCGATCGTTTTGCTCTGCTTCGCGCTTTGCGGAGCGGGCACTTTCATCGCTTCAACCGCGCAAAACGAGGACACGCCACCAAAAACGAATGTGATCCCGGTGAAAAATCGTGAAGTGGTCCGGCGCGTTTGGATTCATTGCTGACACAGCGCCGCTACAATTGCGGAATCGTCACCCGCAACAGACTTGTTTGCGATGCGAGCGATTTTAGTTGCCGGTTCTGCAAACAGGCCGGCACCAGAAAGATCTCTCCTGGCGCAAGCTCGACGCTCACACAGTTGAGACTTCCCGTGAGACAACAAATGATTGCGAATTGGCCGAGCGGCGCCACCTCGCGGCGTCCATCAAGCGTCCATTTTCGGATTTCAAACAAACTGTGGCTGATGAGTAATTCGCCTTCCGATTGAATCAGCTTCGGCTGAACGTCTTCGAAGTCGATGCATTGGAGCGCTTGCTCGATGTGCAACTGCCGCTGCTTGCCTTTGTCATCTACACGATTCCAGTCGAACACGCGATAAGTCGTGTCGCTGTTCTGTTGGATTTCGATCAACAGATTGCCTGCACTCACCGCATGAAGTCGTCCAGCCGGCAGAAATGCGGCGTCACCCGGTCGGACCGGAATTTTGTGAACGTAATCAGCCGCTGTTCCCTCGCGCAGCGCCTTTTCGAATTGGTCGCGCGAACTGGGTTTGCGAAACCCGATTAAAAGTTCCGCCGCGGGATCGGCGGCGGCGACGTACCAAAATTCAGTTTTCGCCTCGCCGCCTAGTTTTCCGGCGAATTGTCCGGGCGGGTGCACTTGCAGGGAAAGCCTCTCGTGTGCGTCGAGAAGCTTCAGTAGTAGCGGAAAGCGTGGAGCGTCGGGAGCATCTCCGAAAATTTGCTTCCGATGCTGAGTCCACAAGTCGTGCAACGTTTTGCTTTTCAACGGACCATTCGCCACGATGCTCTGCGCTTCCGGCCGATCGACGATTTCCCATGATTCTCCGATGCGTTTCTGCAACGGCAATTTCTTGCCGAACTCAGATTCGAGACGCCGCCCGCCCCACATGCGTTCCACGAAAAAGGGTTCGAAGGTGAGGGGAGCAGTGATTTCAGATTTCGGATTTCGGATTGCGGATTTCAGATTGGTAAATTTGTAGGGCGTTTCTGTGAAACGCCATCTATTTTGGCGGCTGACGGCAAATGAAATGCAAGGTTTTCTCAAATATTGGCTGCCGTTGGTGGTTTGGCTCGGCGTGATTTTTGTCGGCTCCAGCGATCTAATGTCGGCGCAGCATACGTCACGATTTATCGTTCCGTTTTTGCGCTGGCTGAACCCCCACGTTTCGTGGGCAGCGATCAATACGATCCACACCGTAATCCGAAAACTGGGGCACGTCAGCGAATACGCGATTCTGGCTCTCCTGCTGTGGCGTGCACTTTGCAGCGGCGCTGCTCTGCGCACGAAAACTCCGATCTTGTTTGGCGCAGTTCTTTTAGCGTGTGCAGTTTTTGCCGTCGTCGACGAATTTCACCAGTCATTCGTCGGGTCGCGGACTCCGTCAGATCGCGACGTTCTGTTGGATAGCGCGGGAGCAGTCTTGGGAGCATTAATCGCCATGGCGTTTTCACAACGTGCTAAACAGACCAATGCCCGCAGTGAACTGGTCGATGCGCGATCATGATCTGGTAAGTCATGAGCTCCTCCGGTTGCGACTGTTTAAAACTGAACGAAATGATCACCCGTGAACACGGGGCCACCGTTGCAGGATAAGGTGTGTAAGCCTTCAGAGCGTCAAGCACCAAAGTCGAGTAAAACCGGGAGGATTCGCTCGGTGACTGCTGTTGTAACGTGCCTTGCCGTGTTTGTGGGAACGCTGCATACGCTGGGAGCGGCCGTGCAGCAATCTGGAGTTGACACCGATAAAGAGAAGAGTTCGGGTGCGCCCGCAATCACGGCAAACCCAGGGCATGTGACTGTCGCTGGCGGGGCTGGCAGCACCGAAATCAGCTGGGATACTGGAAACGAATCCATGGGTTTCGTTTTTGTAACAACGAGCCAGGGCAAACCGGTTCTGTTCGCTACTGGCGCCAAAGGGAGTCGCGTGGCGCCGTGGATTCGGCCAGGTACCTATGCTTTTGAGCTCTATGGCGATGACCAACGGAGGACGTTGCTTGCCGCAGTGACTGTTTCTGGAACTACGGAGAGCGAGGCCTCTCACCGCCCGATGTTGTTACGAGGCAACGCCCGGTGGCTGCTGATTCTGGCTCTGTTGGTTGTTGTATATATCGCTTTTTACCTCAGCTCGACGGGAACGCTACGCACAACATTTCCCACAGAGCCAACGACGTCGCCGCGTCCACTCCACGTTGGACGAAACCTTCTGCTAGGAATAGCCGCTTTCGTTTGTTTGGATGGCGCCATCTTTCACACGCGATTGTACACCTCGATCTTAGCTCCCGATTCCTATGCAGGGCGATTGGCGGTCATTACACGAACTGAAAAGCAGCGGCCAGCATCGGGTCTGAAAGAAGTGCTGGTTTTGGGAGATTCGAGAATGGCGGAGGGTTTCTCCACCAAAGTGGCTGATGAGCTGGGTTCTGCCGCCGGGTTAAAGTTTGTCACTCTGGCTGAACCAGCCTCTACCGCAAACACCTGGTACTACATGCTTCGAAAAGTCGATCCCACGGCGGAACGCTACTGGGCTATTGTTGTGCCTTATGCCGTTGGCTACGAACCAACCAGTGCTGAGTCTTTGAGAATTTCCATGGCAGCTCCGCTCTTGCGTTATGGAGACTGCTTCATTTTTGCGTCAGCGTTTCAGCGATGGTCTGGCCGATTCAAAGCTTTTACGGCATGCATCCTGCGCGGGTCGGCATATCAGAGCGATGTTGCAGATTTTCTTGCACATCCTATTGAGCGGATAAAACAGGTTGATCGAGAGCCGGCAATGGTTCATGCCCGCGCTGTTTATCAAGGACGCGACTATGACATGGTAGGCACCTCCTATGATCCTTCCACCGGTCAGATGACTTTTCCGCCGCGACTAACTGAAGCTCAGCGAGAAGCAATTCGGAAAAGCTTGTTACAGCCGTCTCAATCGGAAATGCAGTACTCTTTGCGACTACAACGCGATTGGATCCCGCGAATTCTAAATCGTTATTCCAAGAGTGCCACCGCCATTGTGCTTACGCCTGTCCCGCGAGGTCCCTTTGCCGAACTTCCTGCTTTCTCTGTAGCACAGAGCGCTGCTTTCCCGGAGGAGAAGGCGCGCAGAACGGTCTTCTCCCTTCCACAACAAACGTTCGAATTTCTCGAAAAGCCCGACTACTACTTCGACGCATTCCATCTTAACGCGAAGGGCCGTCACAGGTTCACCGAGAGGCTGGTCACCGAACTGGTGGCACACCTTGAAGCAACCGGTCAACATGCCAGCTATCCCTGATGTTATTTAACAGTTTTCAGTACTGGATCTTCTTCCTGATCGTGGCCGTGCTGTTCTACAGCATGCCGTTTCGCATCGGAAAAGTGCTGCTGCTATTGGCAAGCTATGTGTTCTACATGTGGTGGGATCCACGATTCATCGTGTTGATCCTCACCTCCACGGTGGTCGATTACTTTCTTGGCATTTGGCTGGAGATCACCAGCGGCCGCCGCAAGAAACTTCTGCTGGGTATTAGTCTCGTAGTTAATTTGGGAATCCTTGGTTTTTTTAAGTATTACGACTTCTTCGCTGGCTCCTTAGCTACTTTGCTCCATATACGTGCATCTTCGGTGGTCTTGCAGGTGGTTCTACCGATTGGAGTCAGTTTCTACACGTTCGCCAGTCTTTCTTACACGCTGGATGTGTATTGGGGTAAGATGAAGGCCGTTAGAAACTTCATTGACTATGCGCTGTTTATTGCATTTTTCCCTCATCTTATTGCAGGTCCGATTATTCGGGCTCGGCAATTCATTTCCCAAATTCAA
>Ga0222622_10000813_pt1 | contig 12339 bp, 15 predicted proteins | sample PLM2_5_b1metaG_FD_177335 | JGI IMG/M metagenome (GOLD analysis project Ga0222622, IMG submission 177335) | Groundwater sediment microbial communities from an aquifer in East River, Colorado, USA - PLM2_5_b1 | ecosystem: Environmental > Terrestrial > Soil > Riparian zone | place: USA: East... | reverse complement strand
CACTTCCGCGGGCGCCCTTGCCCTCCGCCGCGTCGACCACATCCTCGAACCGCCGCGCCATGTCGATCATGCGCTCGCTTGCCAATCCCGGCAAGCGAGCCGGGAGCAGCAAGCAGCCCTAAACGAGAAAGACCCCGTTTCCGGGGCCTTTCTTTTGATGGGACGGACGGATGCGAGCTACCGTCGCCTGCTGGCGTAGCATGCCGCGCGTGCGCGCGGAGGTCCTCGAGCTCGTCTTCGCGGGAGCGGTCGTCGTGGTCTTCGCCTCGGCCGCGGCCGCTGTCTACGACCGTGCCCCGAGAAAGACCCTGGTCGCACTCGCGGCGTTCGTGAGCGCCGCCGCAGCCGTCGCGTGGGCGTCCTTCGCGCTCGAGCCGTCGCGCGAGGTGGCCGTGGCCGCCGGCGGGATCACCGTCTGCGCCGCGCTCCAGCTCGGAGTCGTCTTCCTCGGACGCCTGGTCGCGCAGGCTCGTCAGGTCGACCGGCGCCTGGTCGAGGCCGAGGCGCGCTTCGACGCGCTCGTCTCGGCCGAGGTCGAGGCACGCGCCGCCGAGCTCGAGCGGACGCTGTCGCGCGCCCGCGCCGACTCGCTCTCGAAGCTCGTCGCCGAGGAGCGCAAGATCGGCGAGACGCGCCGTGCCGCCCTCGCGGAGCGCGAGCATGCAGCCGGCGCAGAGCTGAGCGAGGCGCTGGCCAAGGTCGAGCAACGGGTCGCGCACCGGATCGCGGAGCTGAACGCCGACCTCGAGCGAACCGAGCGGGGACTCTCCTCGCAGCTCGCCACGCTCGCGCAGCGCCAGCAGCAGCTGATGGCCCAGGCCGAGTCGCGACTCGAGCTCGACACCGAGCGCCTGGACGCCGCCAGCGAGGCGCAGCGCGAGCGGCTGACCGCGCTCGAGACCCAGTTCGCGCGTGCTGTCGACGAGCTCTCGCAGTCTTCGCAGGAGCAACTCGAGGCGCACGAGCGAGACCGTCGCCGCGCGTTGCACGAGGTGGCCGAGCGGCTGCGGCAGCGCGAGCGCGAGCTGCGCGACCGCGTCGCCGCCGAGGAGGCCGAGGCGATCCAGCGCATCCAGGCCGGCTTCGCCGACACCGAGCGCCGCCAGCTCGACCAGCTGAAGCGCGTGGTCGAGCGCACCGCAGACAGCTTCTCCGAGGCGATCTCGAAGCAGTTCGCCGACGCGATCCGCAGCTCACGCGACGATGCGGCACAGCGGCTCTCACGCGAGCTCGACCGCGCCGTCAACCACTTCGCCAAGGAAGCCCAGGGCATCCTGGCCGAACGGCTCGCCCACGTCGCCGACGCGGGCGGCCAGCGGCTCGAGCGCAAGCTGTCCGAGATCGGCTCGACCCTCGAGCACGAGCGCGACGAGCTGGTCGCAGAGCTTCAGCGCCGCATCGGCGACGCCGAGCACGATCTGCGAACGCAAGTGCAGGCCCTGGCGGCCGACGCCGACGCCGAGCGGACGGTCCTGAACGCGCGGCTCCAGGATCTGCAGCGGCGGATCGACGAGGCGCTCTCCGAAGCGGGCTCGCGCCTCGCGCCGACGTTTCGCAACTGAAACGAAAAGCGACAAACTTCCGCGGGGAGGGTTCGTCTAGGACAAGGCGAACTTTCCCGACGCCAATGACGCAGATCGCCGAGACACCCAGGGACGAACAGGCGAAAGTCGAGAGCTGGCGCCTGCACGTGCTGATGGAAGCCGGTTTCCCGCTGCCGTTGGCCGAGAAGATCGCCCACAGCGACGCCGACCTGCACCACGCGGTCGACCTGCTGCACCAGGGCTGCTCGCCGGAGACGGCGACCGAGATCCTGATCTAAGCGCTCCGCTCTATCCTGGCCTCGTGAAGGTCGAGGCGATCGAGTACGGCGACCGCAAGGTCTTCTCCGTCGGCGCCTTCAACCGCGGCGTCGCTTCCTGGCTGCAGCGCCTGCCGACGGTCTGGGTCGAGGGCGAGGTCACGGAGCTGCGGCGCTCGGAGCGCTGGGCGAGCGTCTTCTTCACGCTCAAGGACCCACAGGACGGCTCCTGCCTCGGCGTCTCGATGGCGCGGGGCCAGTTCGACGCGCTGCGCCTGGAGCTCGCAGACGGCGACCGCGTGCACGCCTACGGCCGGCCGGAGCTGTTCGAGGCACGCGGCGAGTTCCGCCTGCGCGTGCTCTCGCTCGAGCGCTTCGGGCTCGGCGAGCACCTGGCCGCGCTCGAGCGGCTGAAGGCGAAGCTGGCCGCCGAGGGGTTGTTCGCCGCCGAGCGCAAGCGGCCGCTGCCGCTGCTGCCCGCGCGGATCGGCCTCGTGACCGGGAACGACGCCGCCGCGAAACGCGACGTCCTGACCGCGGTCACGACCCGCTTCCCGCCCGCGAACGTGCTCGTCGCCGAGACCTACGTCCAGGGCCCGCGCGCCGCCGGTGCGGTCGTCGAGGCCCTGCGTGCACTCTGCCGTGAAGGCGTCGACGTCGTGGTCGTGGCCCGCGGCGGCGGCAGCTTCGAGGATCTGCTGCCCTTCAGCGACGAACGGCTCGTGCGGGCGATCGCCGACTGCCCGGTGCCCGTCGTCAGCGCAGTGGGCCACGAGCAGGACACGCCGCTTTGCGACCTCGCGGCCGACGTCCGCGCCTCCACGCCGAGCGTGGCCGGCCGGCTCGTCGTCCCCGATCTGGCGCAGCTGCTGGAACGGCTCGACCGCTCGCGGGCCGGGCTCGAGCGCGGCACGCGGCGAAGCCTCGAGCGCGAGCGCCGCCGGCTCGACGGCACGCACGAGCGTCTGGCCCGCGCGCCGCGGCTGCTGCTCGAGCGCCGACGCGCGAAGCTCGAGCAGAGCGCAGGTCGCCTCCGCACTCTGAGCCCGAAGGCGACGCTCGAGCGCGGCTACGCGATCGTCCGCGCCGGCGAGCAGATCGTCCGTTCCGGCGGCGCCGTCCAGCCGGGCGAGCACGTCGACGTCGAGCTGGCCGAAGGCGGCTTCGGCGCCCGCGTCGAGGAGACCAGATGACCTTCGAGGAGGCGCAGCAGGAGCTCGAGCAGATCGTGCAGCGACTCGAAAGCGGAGAGGCACCGCTCGACGAGGCGCTGAAGCTCTGGGAGCGCGGCGAGGAGCTGTACCGCTTCTGCAAGGAGCGGCTCGATACCGCCGAGGGCAAGATCGAAGAGCTGGCGAGCCGCGCCGAAGCGGCAAAGCCTTAGTATCTGCGCGTGGCCGAAGCACCAGTCGAGCTCCTACAGCGTGTCCCGCTGTTCGCCGACTTCGAGAGCGGTGAGCTCGAGCGCCTCGCGCGCTCCTTCAAAGAGCGCACCTTCGAGGCCGGCAGCCACGTCGTCGACGAAGGCAAGACGGGCGCAGGCTTCTTCGTGATCGAGAGCGGCGAGGCCTCCGTTTCGGTTCACGGCGGCGAGCGAGACAAGCTGGGCCCTGGCGACTACTTCGGCGAGATCGCGTTGATCGACGAGGGCGCCAGGAGCGCAACGGTCACCGCCGACAGCGAGCTCCGCTGCTACGGGCTCACGTCCTGGGAATTCCGTCCCCTCGTCGAGGGGAACGCCTCGATCGCGTGGAAGCTCCTGGAGACGATGGCGAAGCGGTTGCGCGCAGCTCAGAGCTGACCACGGCCGAGGTCAGCGACGCCGCACTCGTCGCCCGCTGCCGCGCGGGAGACGACGACGCGTGGCGCGAGCTGGTCGAACGCTTCTCGCGTTATGTCTACGCGATCGCGGTCCAGGGCTTCCGCCTGGGCCAGCAGGACGCCGAGGACGTCTTCCAGGACGTGTTCGCGCGCGTCTACGAGCGGCTCGGCTCGCTCCGCGACGACGAGGCGGTGCGGCCCTGGATCGCCCAGCTGACGCGCCGCGTCTGCATCGACCGGCTCCGCTCGGGGTCACGCGAGTCGGACGCCGACCTCGACGACCTGCCCGAGCTGCCTGCCGAGGATGCCCTCGGCGCGCTCGAGCAGGCCTTCGACGTGCACGAGGCGATGGCCGAGCTGCCGCAGAACTGCCAGCAGATCCTCGACCGCTTCTTCGCCCGCGACGAGAGCTACCGGACGATCGGCGACAATCTCGGACTGCCCGCAGGGACGATCGCCAGCCGCATCTCGCGCTGCCTCGACAAGCTACGTGACAGCTTCGAAGGAAGAAATGCGCCCCCCGCTGCGTCTGGTGGACAGGTGACGTGATGAGCAACTACGACCACGAGCAACTTTCGCGCCTGATCGGGATGCTTCCCCCGGCTCCCGAGGCCTGGGTGCAGGCGGCACAGGAGCTGCCGGCCGCCAGGCGCGGGCTCGACCAGCTGGTCGCCCGGGCCGAGGCCGACGCGGCCTTCCGCGCCGAGGTACTCGCCGATCTCGAGCGCGCCCTGCAGGCCGAGGGTGTCGAGCCGCAGCCCCGCTTCGTCGAAGAGCTCCGTCGCCTCTTGGCGAACGACTAGGTCGCTTACGATCAGCGGGTGAGCGAGCCCGCCGACCTGCCCGCCTGGAGCCTGCCTGCCGGCGCGGGCGAGCGCATCTCGATCGGCGTCGACTGGCCCGAGCAGGTAACGCGCGACTGGGCTTTCGGCGAGGCAACCGGCAAGGGCGTCCGGGTCTGCATCCTCGACAGCGGGATCGAAGCGGGCCATCCGCAGGTCGGGTCGGTCGAGGGCGCGGTCGCCTTTCACCGCGGCGACGAAGACGAGATCCAGCGCGTGGAGGACACCGAGGGCGACCTCTGCGGCCACGGCACGGCTTGCGCCGGGATCGTCCGCAGCCTCGCGCCCGAGTGCGAGCTCTACAGCGCGCGGGTGCTCGGGGCCGGCTTCAAGGGCAGCGGGCCTGTCTTGCTCGAGGGCCTGCGCTGGGCGGTCGAGGAGGGCTTCGACGTGATCAACATGAGCCTTTCGACGACCAAGCGCCAGTTCGCCGAGCTGCTGCACGAGCTGGCCGACAAGGCCTACTTCAACAACACCGTGCTCGTCGCGTCGGCGCACAACATGCCTGTCGAGAGCTATCCGTGGCGCTTCTCGTCGGTGATCTCGGTCGGCAGCCACGAGGAGCCCGAGCCGATGACGTTCTTCTACAACCCCTCGCCCCCGGTCGAGTTCTTCGCGCGCGGCGTGGGCGTCGAAATCGCGTGGCTCGGCGGCGGCACCATCCTCTCGACCGGCAACAGCTTCGCCACGCCGCACATGAGCGGGATCTGCGCGCTCGTGCTCTCGAAGCACCCCGAGCTGACGCCGTTCCAGCTCAAGAGCGTGCTCTACCTGACCGCCAACAACGTGGGAGGAGGACGATGAGCGACCTGCGAGCCGCAGTCGCGGCGGGCGCCCTCGGCTCCGAGGAGAGCTACCGAGAGCTGCTGCAGTCGATCGTGGAGGTGGCGCGCGCGATCTTCGGCGCCCGCGCCTCGTCGGTGTTCCTGTTCGAGGAGGAATCCGACGAGCTGGTCTTCGAGGCCGTCGCCGGCGAAGGAGCCGACGAGCTGATCGGCCAGCGCTTCCCCTCCAGTACGGGCATCGCCGGGTGGGTGCTCGTCACCCGCCAGCCGCTCGTGGTGGACGAGCTCGACAAAGACCCCCGCTTCGCCCGCGAGGCGGCGGAGTCGACCGGGTTCGTGCCCAAAGGCCTGATGGCGGTGCCGCTGCTGCACGAGGACCGGGCGCTCGGCGTGCTCGAGGTGCTCGACCGGCCGCAGCAGGCCGCCTTCTCGCTGGCCGAGATGGAGTTGCTGGGCCTGTTCGCCAACGAGGCCGCGATCGCCCTCGACTTGCTGCAGAAGGCCCGCGCGGCGCGAACGGTGCTGGAGGAGGAAGGCGGCGACGCCGCAGCGCTTGCCCGCTTCGCGGCTCGCCTCGACGAGGCCGAGCCGGACAAGCGCGAGGCTGCGCTGCAGCTGCTGGACGCGCTCGGGAGATTGCTCAAGGAACGCTAAGAGGGAGCCTTTCGGCTCCCTCTTCAGCTTGGGCTGAGCTCAGAAGCCCAGGGACTTAGGCCTTGTGCGTTCCCTTGTTCACTGCGTTGAGGTGCACGTGGCCCTCGACGTCGTCGTCTTCGTCCTTGCCGACGTTGCGGCCCTTGTTCACGGAGCCCTTGTTCACGGAGCCGTGGTGCACGTGGCCCTCGACGTCGTCGCCCTCGTCCTTGCCCATGTTGCGGCCCTTGTTCGCGTGGGCCTCGACGTCCTCGTCGATCCGAGTCTCGCGGTCCTGATCCTCCATCGAACTTCCTCCTTTCGAACCTTTTTCCGAACTTTCCGGAACCTGTCCACCTGACGGAGTTCGCCAGCAAAATCTTCCACGGGAACTTCAAAAACGCAATCCGCCCTGCCATTGTCCGCTTGTGGAGCGGCTCCGAGAGCACCTGCGCGAGTCCTGGCGAGCCGTGGAGGCAGTGTTTCACAACCGCGCGCTGCGCCAGCTTCAGCTGGCCTGGGCCGGCTCGATCATCGGCACCTGGGCCTACGCGGTCGCGCTCGTCGTGTTCGCCTACAGCCACGGCGGCGCCTCCGCCGTCGGACTGATCGCGCTGATCCGCTGGCTCCCGGCCGCAATCGTCTCGCCCTTCACCGCGATTCTCGGCGACCGCTACCCGCGGGTCCCCGTGATGCTCGCCTCCGACCTGCTGCGCGCCGTCGGGCTCGCGACGATGGCCGTCTGCGTGCTGACCGACGCTCCGATCGGCGTCGTCTACCTGCTGGCGGGGACAGTCGCAGTGATCAACACGGCCTTCCAGCCCGCCCAGGCCGCGCTGCTGCCGTCGCTGGCGGAGAAGCCCGAGGAGCTGACCGCCGCGAACGTCAGCTCGGGCACGATCGAGAGCCTCGGCTTCTGCGTCGGGCCGGCCCTCGGCGGCCTCCTGCTCGCGGTCTCGAGCGTCTGGGTCGTGTTCATGTGCACGGCGGCGCTGTTCGTCTGGTCGGCGCTGATGCTGGCCCCGCTGTTGCGCATTGCGGAACCGCCGCTGACCCGCGAGCGCCCGCACCTGGCAGAGGAGGCGACGGCCGGCTTCCGCGCCATCGCCCACGACCCACGGCTGCGCCTCGTCGTCGGGCTCTTCTCAGCGCAGACGCTCGTGAACGGTGCGTTCGGCGTGCTGATCGCCGTCTCGGCCCTACAGCTGCTCGACCTCGGGGCGGGCGGCGTCGGCTACCTGAACGCAGCGGTGGGCGTCGGCGGGATCATCGGCGGGCTCGTCTCGCTCGGGCTCGTCGGGCACAAGCGGCTGGCGACGACATTCGGGATCGCGGTTGCGGGGACCGGTGGCCCGCTGTTGCTGCTCGGCGGGATCCCGACCACCGCGGCGGCGCTCGTCTCCTTCGGTCTCATCGGCTTCGCGAACATCATCTGCGACGTCAGCGGTTTCACGATCCTGCAGCGCGGCACGCCGAGCGAGGTGCTCGCGCGCGTGTTCGGCGTCCTGCACAGCCTCTTCTACGCGACCGTGGCGCTCGGGGCGGTGCTCGCCCCGCCGTTGATCCACTGGCTCGGCGTGCGCTGGACGCTCGTGATCGTCGGCTCGCTGCTGCCGATCCTGGCCGTGCTCACCCGCGCGAGCCTGGTGCGCCTCGACGTCGAGCCCGGCGACCCGCGCCGGCTGGCGCTGCTGGAGGCGATCCCGATCTTCTCGCCGCTCTCGCCGCCCGTGCTCGAGCAGCTCGCCGCCCGTCTGACGCCCGTCCACGCGAACGCCGGCGACGAGATCATCCGCGTCGGCGACCACGGCGACCGCTTCTACGTGGTGGACAAAGGCGAGGTCGAGATCCTCGTCGAGGCCGAGCCGCCACGACGCGAAGGGGAAGGCACGTACTTCGGCGAGATCGCCCTGCTGCGCGATGTGCCGCGGACGGCCACCGTGCGGGCGGCCACCGACAGCGACCTGTTCGCCCTCGACCGGGACGACTTCCTGCCCGCCGTGACCGGGCACGCCGGAAGCGCGCAGGCGGCGGACGTTGTGGTCAGCACGCGACTCGGCGTCTCGACCGTGTAAGAATTCGCCTGTGGCCGGGCCTTCAGTAGAGCTGCTCCAGCGCGTCCCGCTCTTCGCGGAGCTGGAACCGCGCGAGCTCAAGCGCCTGAGCGGCTCCTTCAAGGAGCGCACCTTCGACGCCGGCCAGTCGGTCGCGGCCGAGGGCGAGGGCGGCGCCGGCTTCTTCGTGATCGAGAGCGGCGAGGCCGTGGTCAAGGTCGGCGGCGACGAGCGTGGCCGCCTCGGCCCCGGCGACTACTTCGGCGACGTCGCCATGATCGACCAGGGCGACCGCACCGCCTCGATCGAGGCTGAGTCGGAGCTGAAGTGCTACGGGCTCACCTTCTGGGACTTCCGCCCGCTCGTCGAGAGCGACGCGCGCATCGCTTGGCCGTTGCTGCAGGCGATGGCGAAGCGGCTACGCGCCGCCGAGTCGGACTCCTAGCTCCTCCAGGTCTTCGCGCGCGCGAGCGGGATCGCCGCTGAGCGCGAGCGCCTCGCCGCCCTCCTCGACCCGGCCGCCGAAGAGCACGCAGCGCACGCCGATCTCCTCGCACACGCGCATCGCCTCGCCAGGCGCCTTGCCCTCGAAGCTGGTCCGGTCGACCGTGCCCTCTCCGGTGACGACGAGCTCGGCCCGCGCGGCGTGCTCGCGGAAACCGACCGCCTCGAGCACGTAGTCCGCGCCCGGGACGAGCTCCGCGCCGAGGGCGGCCAGCGCTGCGCCGAGCCCTCCGGCGGCGCCTCCGCCCGGGAGCTTCGCGAGCGGGAAGCGCGCGAACCGCGACTCGAGTTCGGCCACCTCGTCTGCGCTCGCGCCCTTCTGCGGCCCGAACAGCCGTGGAGCCTCGACGAGCGTGGCCCGCGTGTCGCAGAGCACGGTCGTCGGCGCGGGCAGCCCGTCCAGCGCGTCGAGCAGGCCGCCCCCCGCGTCCATCGTCGCCGTGCCGCCGAGACAGACGAGCAGCCGCTCGCACGGGCCGGCACGGGCGATCAGCTCGCCGAAGCCGCGGCTCGAGGCCGCACGCACGTCGAGTCGAGACGGATCGAATGCGATCGCGTCGGCGCTCTCGACGACGACCGTCCCGTCCGGGAGCGCGCGGACCGGCGCCTCGCGAGCGCCTCCGAAGGCGTCGTGCACGCGCTCGACTCGGACGACCTGCGCTCCGAGCACGACCGCCGTGCCCTCGCCGCCGTCCGCGAGCGGCAGCTCCTCCGCCTCCGCTCCCGCCCGCCGGAAGCCCCGGGCCAGCGCTGCAGCCGCTTCTCCGGCCGTGAGGACGCCCTTGAGGCTAGCCGGCGACGCGAGCGCGTTCACGGGACTCTTCCTCGCGCACCGCGCTCGCCGCGTTCTCTTCGTCGGGCACCTCGGCCTCGGCGGCATCGGGCATCCGCCGCAGCATCGCGAACGAGAGGCCCTCACGCGCGAGGAACATCAGCCCGACGCCGACGCCGACGGAGGCCTCGATCGCCTGCAAGCCGAAGCCGAACGCGATCGCCTGCCCGGCCGCGACGCCGTAGGAGCGCAGCGGCAGCGCGATCGCCGCCTGCAGCAGGCCGATGTTCCCGGGCCAGAGCGGGAAGAGCGTCGCGACGTTCATCAGCAGCAGCACGAGCGCGGCCGCCGGCAGTGGCGCGTGGATGTCGAAGGCTCGCATTGCGACGTAGACCGCCAGCAGCTGGCAGATCCAGCCGAGCGTCTGGAAGACCGCCGCGACCGTCGCCGGGCCGGGCGCGTGCAGGACGCCCAGGCCGAACCGGCCCATCTCGACCAGTCGCCGCACCGGCCCCACTCCCTCGAGCACCGAACGGTTGTGATGCCGTGCGCTCATGAACGCGAACGCGAACAGCGCGAAGCCGACCGCGCCGACGACCAGCAGGCTCGCAATCGCCCAGTGGGGGATCTTGGCCGTGAAGAGCACGTAGAGGATCAGCAGCGCCGTCGGCACGAGGTCGAAGAGGCGGTGCGCGAAGACCGTGCCGACGAGCGCCGCCCACGTGCCGTTCCCGCGTCCCTGCAGCCGCAGCTTGCGCGTCAGCACGGCCACGCGCGCCAGTTCCCCGATCCGGCCCGGAAGCACCGCGTTCGCGAACAGACCGACCGAGAACGCCGAGAAGACGGTCATGAAGCGCGGGTGCGGGGGCTCGAGGGCCTGGTTGATCACTGTTGACCAGGCGAAGGCGCGGGTGAGCACCGAGAGCAGGTTGAGCGCGATGGCGCCGGCTACCCAGTACCACTTGACCGCGTCGAAGGCATGCCAGACCGTGCCCCAGTCCGGTCCACGCCACCAGAGCAGCGCGACCACGCCGGCGGCGCACGCGACCGTGATCGCGATCCGCAGCAGGATCGAGCCGGGGAAGCGAACGTTCAGGCGAGCTCCCGGTAGATCTCGGCCAGCCGCCGTCCGATGTCGTCCCAGGAATAGCGCTCCTGCGCAAGCCGCCGCGCGGCTGCGCCGAAGCGCTCTCGCCGCGGCTCGTCCTCGAGCAGCCCGACGACCGCCTCCGCGAGCGCGTCCGGCTCCCCCGGCGGGACGAGCACGCCCGTCTCGTCCGTCATGACATCACGGTAGCCGCTGATGTCAGAGGACACGACCGGCGTCGCGCAGGCGAATGCCCGCGTCAGCACCATTCCGAAGCTCTCGCCGCCGAGCGATGGGGCGACCAGGGCCTTCGCGCGCAGGAGCTCGTCGGTCAGGTCGTCCTGGCTGAGGAAGCCGAGGGAGTCGATCCCTTCCGAGCCGACCCCGGCGCGGGACAGCGCGAGCCGCACCATCAGCGGGTCCGCGCCGACGATCCGAAGGCGCGCGCCGGTGCGGCGATGGATCTCCGGCCAAGCGCGCAGCAGCACCGGCATTCCTTTGCGCGGGTCGTGCCGGCCGACGAACACGATCCGGTGCTCGCGGCCGCCGGGCTCGGCGTGATCGGGGATCAGGACACCGTTCGGAATCACCTCGAACTCGCCCGGGTACCAGTTCGCGGCCGACTCGCGGGCGGCCTCGGAGACGGCGATGCGCCGGTCGATCCGGTCCATCAGGAAGCCCCAGGCCGGCTGTCCGGCGCGCAGCCAGCCGAGCCCGCCGGAGGCATGGTGGGTTGCGACCACGGGGCAACGCGCCCACGCCAGCGCCGCTGTGCAGATGACCGGCGTCATCGGCTCGTGCAGGTGCAGGACGTCGAAGCGCTCGCGCTGGAGCACCTGCTTCATCCGAAGCACCGCGCGCGGGCTCAGGACGATGTTCGGCAGCGCGCCATTCGCCGGCACGATCACCGAGCGCCCGACCGGGATCACGTTCGCCGGCGGCTCCCCGTGCCGGCCGTGCCGCGGGTGCAGCACGCGCGTGAAGCTGCCCGGCGGGTCGTTGCCCATCACGGTGCGCGTCTCGATCCCCTGCCGCTCGAGCGAGGCCGCCTGCAGCTCGGCGTGCTCAGGGACGGCGCCCCAATAGGACCAGGAGTACGGGACGACGATGCCGACCTTCATCGTGACGCGATTGTGACGACGCGGGAACCTCGGCGTGACGGCAAAGAGAACCCCTACCGGCCAACCCCGCCGCAGGCGGCCGGTAGGGGCTGCTCGTGCGGGTTGGAGGGAATCGGTACCCGCCTGGGGTTGGCGGTCCCGAGGGGAGTAGGTATGGGCGATACCTGGCCCGTCCGAGCGTGCGACGACCTTTTCACGGGAGGGCCTGCCTGTCATGACCCACGTGGGTCAAATCGGGCCGTTGACTCCCAGCGCCGCCGATGAGATCGTGAACGGGCCGCCAGTGTCCGAGGAAGGGGAGCACCTGAAGCTCGGCCTTGCCCTTTCCGGGGGCGGCCACCGCGCTGCCTTCTTCCACGTCGGCGTGCTCGCGAAGCTCGCGGAGCTGGGGCTGCTGCGTCCGGTGCAGGTGATCTCGACCGTCTCGGGCGGTTCGATCATCGGCGCGCTCTACTACCTGCACGTCAAGAACCTGCTCGAGTCGAAGACCGACGCCGAGATCCGAGACGCCGACTACGTCGAGCTCGTGCGCGCGGTCGAGCACGAGTACCGCGAGGCCGCCGCCAGCAACGTGCGGGGCTCCGGCTGGGCGAACCTGCTCGAGAACTTCAAGATGGCGAAGCCGACCTACTCGCGCACCGACCGTGTCGCCGAGCTCTACGAGCGGCGCTTCTACGCGAAGGCCTGGGGCGACCGGCCGAAGCGCAACGGCCGGATCGCGATGCGCGACCTGCTGATCGAGCCCAAGGGCCATACCGGCCCGTTCGACCCCGACGAAGAGAACCCGCGACGGAACGCGCCGGTGCCGATCCTGTTGCTCGAGGCGACGACCCTCAACACGGGCCACAACTGGCGCTTCGAGGCGATGTACGTGGGCGAGCCGCCACGGCAGGGGACGGCCGACCAGGCCGCACGGGAG
>Ga0222622_10000812_pt1 | contig 12340 bp, 14 predicted proteins | sample PLM2_5_b1metaG_FD_177335 | JGI IMG/M metagenome (GOLD analysis project Ga0222622, IMG submission 177335) | Groundwater sediment microbial communities from an aquifer in East River, Colorado, USA - PLM2_5_b1 | ecosystem: Environmental > Terrestrial > Soil > Riparian zone | place: USA: East... | reverse complement strand
GCGCGGCCACCTGCGGGTCCATCGTCTTCGTCGGGAAGAAGCCGTACGCGACCGTGCCGAAGGCATCGCGTAGCCAGTGACTGTCGGTGAAGCCGGCCACGCAGACCGGCAGCACGGTCGCCTCGGGCTCGACCCCCGCGACGAAGCTCTCGACCGCCGACCAGAGCGGCGTCCCGAGCTCGGAGCGCGTGCCACCTCGGCCGTCGACCCACTCGAAGTCGTACTCGCCCTCGCCGAGCACCTGTTTGAGGACCGGCTCGACCTCGTCCTGGGTCTGGCCCGGCAGCAGGCGGCAGTCGACGGCCACCTCGCAGAGGTACGGGATCACGTTGCGCGTGTCGGAGGCGGAGATCATCGTCGGCGAGAGTGTCAGCGAGAGCAGTGGCTCGAGCAGCTCAGCCGCGGCGGGGTCGTTCTCGCGCGCGAGCTCGAGCGCCTCCGCGGGCTCGAGTTCCCGGCCGGCGACGGCCTCGATCATCGCCGCCGTCTCGGGCCCGAGCTGCAGCTCCGGGCGGTAGGCGGCAAGCCGCTCGATCAGCGGCGCGGCCTTGACGAGCGCGTTGTCGGCGATCCCCGGAACGGAGGCGTGCCCGGCGCGCCCGTGCACCAGGAGCCGGAAGGGCGAGCTCATCTTCTCGGCGCTCGAGCAGAGGTAAAAGGTGCGGCCGAAGAGCTCCATCCGCTCGCCCGCGCCCTCATTCAGCGCGTAGTCGGTCCGCACCGCGTCGGGATGGTGCTCGCAGAGCCACTCCAGGCCGAAGCCGGTGCCGACCTCCTCGTCCGCGCAGGCCGCGAAGACGAGATCGCCCGCCGGCTCGAACCCCTCGCGGGCGAGTGAGGCGATCGCGACGGCCTCGGCGGCGACCTGGCCCTTCATGTCGAGCGCGCCGCGCCCCCAGAGCTCGCTGCCACGCACCTCGCCCGACCAGGGGTCGACTTCCCACTCGGCAGCGTCGGCGCCGACGGTGTCCGTGTGCGAGAGCAGCAACAGGCTCTTGCCCTCGCCGCGGCCCGGCAGCCGGGCGACGAGGTTCGCCCGCTCGGGCGTTCTCGCGTAGAGCTCGCTCTCGACGCCGTGGCCGGCGAGGTAGTCGCGCAGGAGCTCGGCCGCCTGCGTCTCGTTGCCCGGCAGGTTGACGGTGTCGAGGCGGATCAGCTCCTGCAGGAGCTGCGTGACCTCGTCGCGGAGCGTCACTCTTCCTCGTTCGCCAGCAGCTTCAGCCACAGCTCGGACGCCTGGTGCGCCGTCTGGAAGAGCAGCTCGTCCCGGTGGGCCTGCTCCTCGGGCCTGCGCTGGAGCGAGAGCAGCTCGTCGGTGCGCAGGTAGCGCTCGTAGTCGCTCCCCCCGGGGCCGGCGAGGATCGGCTTGGCGTAGTCCTCCACGCTCACGAGGCCTGCGGTTGGAAGAGATAGAGCTCGTAGCCGTCCGGGTCGGTGATCCGCGCCGCCGCGCCCCAGTCGTCACGCATCGTCTCTTCCACCTCGACCCCGACCGCACGCAGGCCCTCCGTGGCGGCATCGAGGTCCGCGACCTCGAGATTCACATGGACCGAGCCCGACGAAAGCGGGCCGATCCCCTCGTGGGCCAGGTGGAGGGCGAAGCGCGTCTCGCCGAGCGACGCCTCCTGCCAGTCCTCGTCGCCTTCGAGTGGGATGCCAAGCAGGTCGCGATAGAAGCCGAGTGAGCGTTCCATCTCCGAGACGTAGAGATAGACGACGTTCAGGCGCCGGACCAGCGGCTCGGTGGTCGTCCCCACGGCGCGGAGCATACTTCCCGCATGAGCGACCTTTTCGCGGACGCGGCGCGGGAGCGGATGCAGGAAGTCGCGCCGCTGGCGCTGCGGTTGCGGCCGCGCACGCTCGACGAGTTCGTCGGCCAGGAGCAGGTGCTCGGCGAGCGCTCGGCGCTGCGCCTCGCGATCGCGGAGGACCGGGTTGGCTCGGCGATCCTCTACGGGCCGCCTGGAACCGGCAAGACTACGCTCGCCCGGATCGTCGCCGAGACGACGGGCGCTGCCTTCGAGGAGCTCTCCGCCGTGTCGGCGACGGTGAAGGACGTGCGCGAGGTGCTGGCGCGCGCACGCGAGCGGCTCGGCGGGTCGGGTGAACGAACGATCCTCTTCCTCGACGAGATCCACCGCTTCAACAAGGCCCAGCAGGACGCGCTGCTGCCGGCGGTCGAGGAAGGCCTAGTGACGCTGATCGGGGCGACGACCGAGAACCCGTACTTCGAGGTCAACTCGGCGCTGCTCTCGCGCGTCCAGATCTACGAGCTGCAGCCGCTCGGCGAGGAGGAGCTGCGCACGATCGTCACTCGCGGCGCCGAGGCGCTGGAGGTCGAGGTTCCCGCCGAGGTGGTCGAGCTCGTGGCACGGCGCGCCGGCGGCGACGCGCGCAACGCGCTGAACATCCTCGAGCTCGCGGCGCAGACCGCGCGAGCCGAGGGCATCGCGGTGAACGAGGAGCACGTCGAGGACGCCGCGCGCAAGCGCCCGCTCGTCTACGACAAGGGCGGCGACGCGCACTACGACTTCATCTCGGCGTTCATCAAGTCGATGCGCGGCTCCGACCCCGATGCGGCCGTCTACTACCTGGCCGCGATGCTCGAGGGCGGCGAGGACGCGCGCTTCATCGCCCGCCGGATGGTCGTGCTCGCCTCAGAGGACATCGGCAACGCGGATCCGCGCGCACTGCTGGTGGCGGTCGCCGCGGCGCAGGCGGTCGAGCACGTCGGTCTCCCTGAGGCGCGCCTGAACCTGGCGCAGGCCGTGATCTACCTCGCCCGCGCGCCCAAGTCGAACGCGTCGTACGTCGCGCTCAAGGAGGCAACCGCCGACGTCCGCGAGCTCGGCCAGACCCGGCCGCCGGACGCGCTCCGCGACACGCACTACCGCGGGGCAAAGAAGCTCGGCCGGGGCGAGGGCTACGTCTACCCGCACGACGACCCGCGTGGCTTCGAGGCCGAGCATCTCCCGGAGCCGCTGCGTGGCAAGCAGTACTACCGGCCAAGCGGAAACGGCGAAGAAGTTTGAGAACAAGCGCCTACGAAAGAAGGTAGGCGAGGCGGGTCACAGGACCTTCGTGGCTCGGAGAGGGAACACCAATCCACTCTTCGAGGACGGAGGCCATGAACAGACGATTCAAGCTCTTCGGGCTGGCGCTGCTGTTGCTCGCAGTTCTGCCGGCCGAGCCCGCCGCGGCAAGCCAGTTCGTCGACGTGCTGCTCTCCGGAGCCCAGGTGACGCTGAGGGCGAACGGCCACGGCGAGGCGATGGTCTACTACACCAAGGGCTCCGCGGTGCGTCACGTGTTCGTGCGCGGCGCGATCAACGCGCGCTTCCCGACCCGCGGCGCGAAGCAGGTGCACTTCAAGCTCGACTACAGCGGCGGCTACAACGCGACCGGCCACGCGCTCTGGAAGACCTTCCGCAACGAGTGCCAGTCATACGACGGCCCGGATCTGACAAAGGCGGTCGCGAAGTGCAAGGCGCCCGACGGCTCCTACTGGGCCGTGCAGCTGTGGCGCGTTGCCCTGCCCGACCTCGGCTTCCCGCCGTGGACCGTGCGCCAGCGCTCGTTCGACCTGCGCATCTCCCACTGGACCGAGCCGGCCGCGGAGCTCGAGCTCCACGCCGACTGGATCTACAACGGCCGCTTCCACGAGGTCTTCGGCAAGGCGACCTACCGTGGCAAGCCGATCTTCGGCTACCAGAGCACCTCGCGCGGCGAGCCGACCGACAACTTCGGGCGGCTGATCTACCTCGACACCGCGAACTCGACCTACGGCGCGGGCTGGCGACGGGAGAACAGCTTCCTGCCGCACAGGCCGACCGGAGTCTTCTGCTACGGCTTCTACAAGCGCGACCCACGGGTCGGCGGCTATGCGCTGCCGCCGCACTACAAGGGCGGCCGCCGTGGTCCCGGGAACGGCTCGCTGTACCGGCTGACGATCATCGGGCCCGGCGTGACGCCGGATGTCCAGTCGGTCGTCTCCGGCCTGCCGGACTACAACTCGCACGACTCGTCCGAGGTCAGCTACGAGCAGCAGCAGAACGGCGTCCTCGACCAGCTGGCAGCGGGAGGCTCGCAGTGTCACCACCACTGAGTCGGGTCGGAAGCTGCGCTACCCTGCGGCACCGGGGTCGTGAAGCTGGGAAAGATCGCAGCCATCCATCTCGCGGTTGCCGCCGGGTCGATGCTCACCCTGTGCGTCGGCGTCGCGCCGGTCGCGCGTGCCGCAGCGCAGCCGTGTAGTCCTCCGGCCGCACCCGCGTGGATCGACTACGGAGACAAGTGGGTGCCCTTCAGGCGCCTCTTCTTCCAGCCCGGGCTCGCGGTCGCGCTGGCTCACGACGCGCCTGCCGCGGAAGCGCGCCGCGGCGGCGCGCAGCTCGCTTTCTGGGACATGTCTCTCAAGCGGGCCGTCGGTACGCCCGCCAGGCCTGCCAACGCGAGCACGATCCCGGCAGCGACGGCGCGGGTGCTGGAAGACGCCGTGCGTGTCACCGGCTGCTCGACGCCGGTGATCGGCCTGAACGAGCTCTTCGGCGCCCAGCGTCCGACGCCCTGGCAGCCGCGGAATGCCCGTTACCGTGCCGACGTCCTCGCCCTCGTTCAGGGGTTGGCGGCGCACGGCGCCCAGCCCCAGCTCTTCATCTCGCAGGCTGGGGCCACGGCGGGTGCGGCCGGTTCTTGGTGGCGCGCGGTCGCGCAGGCCGCCACGATCGTTCGCGAGCTGTACCTGCCGGCTCCGTGGCTGCACGCCTTCGGCCCAGGCCGGGCCAGCGTGTACATGCGCTTCGAGCTGCGGCGCGCTGTCCGCAACCTGACGACAATCGGCGTCCCGAGCAGCCGCGTCGGCATCGCGCTCGGCTTCCAATCCGGCCGCGGAGGCCGTATGGGCTTAGCTGCGGCGCCCTGGTTCGAGGTCGTCAAGCGCGAGACGCTGGCGACGCGGCAGGTCGCCGGTGAGCTGTCCCTTGCCTCGGTGTGGTCGTGGGGCTGGGCTGCCTTTCCCGGCACTCGCGCCGACCCGGCCGCAAAGCGGGCCGCCTGCGTCTTTCTGTGGGCGCGGGACGGCAGCCTTTGCGACGGTCCGGCGGCGGCTGGGCGTACCTTCAACCGGTCGCTGGCCCAGCCGGCCGAGAGCAGCGGCCCGCGTGTGAGCCTCCGGGTCCTCAGTGCTCGCCATCCCACGTGGTTCCGCGTGACCTCCTCGGCCAAGCTGGCCGGTCGCATCGCGTTCCTCCAGGATCGGCGCGGTGGTCAGTGGCACAACGGGCAGCGGCTACTACTCGGGCCCCTGCACCCGCGCCCGGTGCGCATGTCGCTCTCCAACGGGCGCCATTTCGTCCGCCTGTATGTGGCGGCGGAGAACGCACCGGGTGGAGCAGCGTTCTGGACCGCCCCCCGCGTGGTGCGCGTCCACTGAACCGCTAGCCTCGAGCACCAACCCACGAGGAGGAGCGAACATGGCGATTGAGCGGCGAGCGCACGCGAGCTGGGAAGGCGACCTGCGCAACGGGTCGGGGAAGTTCGACGTCGGCAGCGGCGCGATCAGCGGCCAGGAGGTGACGTTCGCGTCGCGCTTCACGCCCGAGTCCGGCGGCAAGACGAGCCCGGAGGAGCTGATCGCCGCGGCGCATGCCACGTGCCTCTCGATGGCCCTGGCGAACGGCCTCGCCCAGGCCGGGCACCCGCCCACGAAGCTCGAGACGGATGCGGTCTGCACGCTCGACCAGACCGACGCCGGCTTCCGCATCACGACGATGAAGCTCACGGTTCGCGGCGAAGTGGAGGGGATCGGCGAGGACGAGTTCCAGGCCGCTGCGCAGCAGGCGAAGGAAGGCTGTCCGGTCTCGAACGCGCTCGGCCACGTCGAGATCTCGCTCGACGCTTCGCTCGCCTAGTCGGAGCCCCGCTCGAGCCGGCGGGCGGCGAACTCGCCGAAGTCACCGCCGAGCTTGCGGTAGGCATCGGCCGCTCGCTGGTTGTCGTACGCGGTTCGCCGAAACTCGAAGACGCCCTCGTCGGTTCGCACCGCCCAGGCGGAACGCGTGTCGCCGTCGAGCGGCATGCCGGCGCTGCCGGGGTTGAGCAGCTCGACCTCACCCGGCCCCGGACGGCGGAACTGCAGATGGCTGTGTCCAAAGACGACCGGCCGGTCGCGCACGCCGGCCAGGAGGCGCTCGTCGTCGGGATCTGCCTGCGCCTTGAAGCTCTCGACATCCGAGAGCGGCGAGCCGTGCACGTAGAGCACGCCGTCGATCTCGGCCTGCGGCGGCAGGGCATAGAGCCAATCGGCCGCCTCGTCGGGCAGGTGACCACTGAAGATCGCGTACGACTTGATCACCTCGGGGCGGTCGAGCGGCGGCTCGCGGAGCCAGCGCTCACCGTTGCCGCGGATCCAGGTCGCGTTCGGAAGCTGTTTCAAGCGGTCAAGCGTCTCGAGCGGCCACGGGCTTGGCGTGCCGTAGTCGCCGCCCAGCAGCCAACGATCGACACCCTCGTCCTCGGCCTGCTCGAGCACTCGTTCGAGCGCCGGGATGTTGCCGTGGATGTCGTAAAGCAGGCCGAGCATCGCTCGTTAGTGTGAACCGCATGAAACTGCACGTCCACGAGTGGGGAGACCCCGCGGCTCCGACGGTCGTGTGCGTGCACGGCGTCTCGGCGCACGGACGGCGCTACCGCAGGCTGGCAGAGGAGCGCCTGGCTGCTCACTTCCACGTGCTCGCGCCCGACCTGCGCGGCCACGGCTCGTCGGAATGGGAGCCGCCGTGGAACCTCGAGACGCATCTGGACGACCTGCTGCAGACCTTCGAGGCCGAAGGCCCGGCGATGTGGGTCGGCCACAGCTTCGGCGGCCGGATGGTGCTGGAGCTCGCCGCGCGACGGCCCGAGCTGCTCACGTGCGCGGTCTTGCTCGATCCCGCGATTCAGATCCTGCCGCACGTCGGCTTCGACTTCGCCCAGGAGGCCGCCAGGGACCACGCCTTCGCGTCGCCGGAGGAGGCGATCGAGGCGCGACTGACCAGCGGCTTCGCCACCCCGCGCGCGGCGCTCGAAGAGGAGGCGCGGGAGCATCTGGCCGCATCGCCCGACGGCCTCCTGCACTGGCGCTACGCGCGTGGCGCGGTCGCGACGATGTACAGCGAGCTCTGCCGAGAGCCGCCGCCCTCGTCCGTGCTCGGCGGCGCACCGACCTTGCTCGTCCACGCCGAGCAGTTCGGGCTCGTGCGCGAGGACCAGCTCGAGGAGTACCCGGCAACGCTCGGCGACAGCCTGGAGCTCGTCTCCGTGCCAGGCGGCCACGTCGTCTATTGGGATGCGTTCGAGCCGACCGCCGACGCGGTCGAGGAGTTCCTGAATCGTCACAGTCCCGTGTCACACCCGTGAATCGCCCGCCGCTAGGCTGATTGCAGGGGGAACACCAGAGCGGGACCCCGGGGCAAGTTCTTGCGCGTGTTACAGAATCCGGGCGCCGAGCGCGCTCGCGACCAGCTCGACGGCCAGCTTGGCGGTCTGGTTCTCACGGTCGAGGATCGGGTTCACCTCGACCAGCTCCAGCGAGCTCAGGACTCCCGACTCGGCGATCAGCTCCATTGACAGGTGCGCCTCGCGATAGGAGAGCCCGCCGCGTACGGGCGTCCCCACGCCGGGCGCGACCTCGGGATCGAGCACGTCCAGGTCCAGACTGAGGTGGACGAACCCGTCGCCGCCGACGTGCTCCAGCGCCTCGCACATCGCGGTCTCGACGCCCATCCGGTCGAGGTCGCTCATCGTGAAGACGCGGGCTTCGAGCTCGGACAGGAGCTCCCGCTCGCCCGGATCGAGCGAGCGAACGCCGACGAGCGCAACCCGGCGGGGCTCGACGGCGGGCAGCGGATACTCGTCGCTCTCGAACTCGGGACCGGCGAGGCCGAGCGCGGCCGCGAGCGGCATCCCGTGGACGTTCCCCGTCGGCGAGGTCTCGGGCCGATTCAGGTCGCCGTGAGCATCGAGCCAGAGCACACCGCCACGGCCGCGCGCGCGCGCCATGCCGCCGAGCGAGCCCAGCGCGACCGAGTGGTCGCCGCCGAGCACGAGTGGCACGTAGCCCTCGCCGGCGGCCCGCGCGACGAGCACGGCGATCCGCTCACACGTCGCCTTGATCTCTGTGAGGTACCGCATCCGCTCGTCGCCGACGGCGGTCGCCTCGGCCACGGCGGCGCCGACGTCACCCCAGTCCTCGCACCGGCGGCCGAGCTCCACGATCCGCTCGTCGAGCCCCGCATAACGGATCGCTGACGGGCCCATGTCGACGCCGCGGCGGCCGGCGCCCAGGTCGAGGCCCGCGCCGATCACCGCCACCGGCGGCTGCGTGTCCTGAGTGCTCACCGAGGCAAGGCTATTGCGGACGAGAGGCTGATGGCGAGGGCCGGGATCGAACCGGCGACACCACGGTTTTCAGCCGTGTGCTCTACCAACTGAGCTACCTCGCCGCGGCCGCCTAGTCTAGCCGCGCCCGGCGCGAAAGAAGGACGTCCGGGCCGGTGCTACCGCGCCGCGAACGTCCTTGTGGCGCGGGAGCCTAGAGGCGATCGTCCTTGCGGGCAAGGAGCGCGGTGCCGCCTTCGGCCTCGAAGTCCGCAAAGTCCACGAATCCGTGCGCGCCGAGCTCCCGGCGGAGGCGTTCCGGCGGGACCCAGATCGGCGTCTCGGGGCCGGCCGAGAACGAGAACACGACGTGGCCGCCGGGCGCGGTCACCCGCGCGAGCTCGTCGAAGAACGGGATCATGTTGGCGAGCTGGACGAGGTCGAAGGCGCCGTCCTCGAACGGCAACCGCGCGGCGTCCGCCTGCTCGAAGCGCACGCGTTCGGCCAGCTCGGGCGGCGTGCGCTGTCGGGCCTGCTCGACCATGCCAGGAGCGAGGTCGGCCCCCACGACCTCGGCCTCCGGGAAGCGCCGCGCAGCGACGAAGGCCGCGAGCCCGGTGCCGGTGCCAAGATCCAGCACTCGTTTGGGCGCTTCGGGCAAAGCTTCGAGCGCGCGTTCCAGGGCAGCGAAGGCCTCGGGCCGGCGCATCGAATCCCAGACCGGCGCAAGCCGGTCGAACTGCGCCCGCGTCAGCCAGCGGAAACCACGCCAGAGGCGCGGCCGCGCGACAACGGCGTTCGTCGTCAACCGGGCGAGCCGGCGACCGAGCTTCGCCTCCAGGTCGGAGAGCTTCATGGCGTGCGCAGGTGGATGCGAACTTCCTCGCCCGAAACGGCGCCGAAGAGCGCCGCGGCGCTGCCGCTGCTGATCGCGATCGCGATGTTCCCGTAGGCGTCCTCGTAAAGGATGATGTCGCCGGTCCGCGCGTCGGCGAAGGTGCGGGCGGCAGTTGCGTAGTAGCGGTCGAGCGCGAGCTCGAGCTCCACGGTCACGCCCGGCAGCACGCCCGCCGCTTCGAGGTGCTCACGCTTGAGGTTCAGTTGCATGTTCCCGAAGTGGTCGACGTAGAGCACGATCGCGCGGATTCGGTTTTGGCCGACCTCCGGTGCCGGGAGATCGAGCCGGGCGAGCGCCTGAGGGTCGATCGGCGGGCCGAGCTCGTCCAGCGGCACGCCGAGTGCGAGGTGCGCCGCTGCCGGTGAAAAGAGGTCTCGGCCGTGGAACGTCCGCGAGACCATGTCGAGTGCGTACTCGGGGTTGGCGAGCTCGTGCGCCTCGGCGACGCCGCCGAGCGTGTCGGCGGCGGGGAGCAGCAACCCGTTGTCGGGCCCGACGAGCAGGCGGTCGTCGCCGGTCCGCAGCGCCAGTGGGCGGCGGTGGCTGCCGACTCCCGGATCGACGACTGCGAGATGGACGCCGAGCGGCATGTACGGGAGCGTGTTGCAGAGCACGAGCGAGCCCTGAAGCACTTGCTGCGGCGGGATCCCGTGCGTGATGTCGATGATCTCCGCGTCTGGCGCGATCCGCTTGATCACGCCGTGGCACGTGCCGACGAAGTCGTCCTGCAGCCCGAAGTCGGACAGGAACGTGATCACCATGGGTCGAGAGCCTAAAGCGCCGTGCGCGCAACGGCTTCGACCAGCCCGTCGAGGTCGTGCGTCCGCGCCTCGTCGACCACCTTCAGGCCGGCCGCCTTCGCGGCACGCGTCGTCTCCGGCCCGATCGAGACGGCAGGCAGCGCAAGCCCGAGCGCGGCGAGGGCCTCCGCGGCCGAGGCCGACGCGAGGACGACAAGGTCGCCCTCCGGCGGCGGGTCGGGCCGGAGCGCCGTCGTGCGGTAGAGCGGCACGACGTCGGCGTCGAGCTCGTCGGCGAGCAGCTGCCGGGCGCGCTCGGCTCCAACGAATAGGACGCGACCGGCGGGCCTGTGCAGCGCGGCGAGCAGGCCCTCCTGTGTCGAGACCCCCGGCACAAGCGCGGGCTCGACGCCTCCCTCCGCGAGGGCAGCCGCCGTGCCAGGACCGATCGCAGCGACGTTCGGCAGCGTGCCGCGAGCCCGGCGAAGCAGCTCGCCCGCGCCGAACGGGCTCGTGACGACCACCCAGTCGTAACCGTCCACTTCGACGTGTGAAGGGCCGATCGGCTCGAGCTCGATCAGCGGGCAGCGCACGACCTCGAGCCCGAGTGCCTCGATCCGCCGAGCGAGCGGCTCGAGCTGCCCGCGCGCCCGCGTGACGATCACGCGCAGGCGCTTCGAGGCGGGTCCCATCCCTAACCCCCACCCACCCGGGGGTTACTCACGGTAGTCGCGAGCTGCGCATGTGTGTGTGACGGGGATGTGCCGGAAGTGTCATTTCTGGGCGAGTGCTGCCAGCTCGGCGGCCAGCGTGGCCGGGTCGTCGCCCTGGCGGAGCTCGAGCCACGAGCCGTCCTCGGCCGCGATCATCCCCGTCAGGACGCTGCCGTCGTGGTGCGCCGCGACCGGTGCGAGGCAGCCGCCGCCGATCGCGAACACGACCGCCCGCTCGGCCTCGACCCGGCGGCGCGTCTCCTCGTGGTCGGCCTCCGCGACCAGCGCCTCGTCTCCCACCCGCACCTGCAGAGCTAGCGCCCCCTGGCCCGCCTCGGGCAAGAGCTCCTCCGGCGAGAACCGCCGCCCAATCTCGCCGGACAAGCCGAGGCGATCGAGGCCGCAGGCCGCGAGCACCACCGCGTCGAGCCCGCGCTCGCCGCGCTTGCGCAGTCGCGTGTCGATGTTCCCGCGCAGCGGCTCGATCGAGAGCGACGGCTCGAGCGCAAGCAGCTGCGCGCGGCGCCGCACCGACGCCGTCCCGACGCGCATGCCCGCGCGCAACTCCGCGACCCCGCACAAAGCGTCGCGCGGATCCTCCCGCTCGAGGTACGCGCCCACCGCCAGGCCATCCGCGTCCGACGAGGTCATGTCCTTCGCGGAGTGGACGGCGACGTCGATTCGCCCGTCGAGCAGCGCCTCCTCGAGCTCCTTCACGAAGACCCCACGCGAGCCGATCTCCCCGAACGGCTTCGTCCGGTCGCGGTCGCCCGCAGTCGTGATCGGCACGAGCGCGATCTCCACCCCCGGCCGCCGCAAGCGCCCGGATGCGAGCTCGGCCTGCGTCAGCGCAAGCCGCGAGCCGCGCGAGCCGACCCTAAGCAGCATCGCGACGGCGCCGCGCCAGCTCCACGAGCTCCGCCACCTCGCGCTGAAGCCGAGTCAGTTTCGAGGCGATGATCGCCACCCACGCGAGCACCCCGACGAACACGACCAGGTAGGCGGCCGCGACGTACTTCTCAGAAGAGCTCACGCGAGCAGTTCCCGCAGCTCGCGCAACCGCGCGTCCAGCCGCTTGCCGGCGAGCTCGATCCGGTACATCGTCGCGGCGAGCAGTAGCAATCCGGCCCAGGAGACGCAGAACGTGAAGAACATCGAGCCGGACATCTGCGGCCCGTGCCGGGTGAAGACGGTCGGGTGGATGAAGTCGTTGGCAAGGCGAATCGAGAGCCACGAAACCGGGATCAGCACGACCCCGAACAGCGCGTAGACGGCGCACATGTTCGCGCGCGCCGGCCCCGGCTCGACCGAGTAGCGGAGCATGAAGTAGGCCGAATAGAAGAGGAACAGGATCAGGAAGGTGACGAGCTGGTTCGAGCTCCACGTCCACCAGATCCCCCACGAGGCGCGGGCCCAGATCGACCCGGTGACGAGCGTCAGCGCGCCGAAGATCACGCCCTGGTGGATCGCCGCGTAGCTCTCGAGATCGGCGCCGGGCGCGCGCGTCCGCAGATGCGTGAGCGCCTTCCAGGCGCCCCAGCCGAAGCACGCGTACGAGGTCAGCGCGATCGGCACGTGGATGTAGAAGATCTTCTGCGTCAGCCCCTGGTCGGCGTCCAGCGGCGCGTAGAAGA
>Ga0222622_10000811_pt1 | contig 12344 bp, 10 predicted proteins | sample PLM2_5_b1metaG_FD_177335 | JGI IMG/M metagenome (GOLD analysis project Ga0222622, IMG submission 177335) | Groundwater sediment microbial communities from an aquifer in East River, Colorado, USA - PLM2_5_b1 | ecosystem: Environmental > Terrestrial > Soil > Riparian zone | place: USA: East... | reverse complement strand
CGGTTGGAACGGAAATCGGAAGCTGGAAGCTGGAAGCTGGTAGCTGGAAGCTGGTAGCTGGTAGCTGGCAGCTGACGTGAGCTTTTGAACATGATCGTTGACACGCTCTCCCGCGCGCATCGATACGAATGCCTGCACCCGTCGTTCGCGCAGGCGTTCGACTACCTGCGACGTGCAAACTGGCAGCAGCTCGTCGCCGGGGCGGTGAATTCTCCTCGCCGCAGCGTCCGTCATGAGATCGCCGGCGATCGGATGTACCTGTCCGTCGACTGCATCGAAGGACGTGGCCGTGAAGGCGCGCGGCTCGAAGCGCATCGACGCTACGTCGACATCCAGTTCACAATCGAGGGGCGCGAGGAGATCGGATGGAAGCCGCTGGCCGACTGCGCGATGACATCCGTCGCATACGATGCGGCGACGGACGTCGCGTTTTTCAGCGACCGCCCGGACAGTTGGCTGTCACTGCCGGCCGGTCACTTTGTGATCTTCTTTCCAGACGACGCGCACGCCCCGCTGGCGGGGCGTGGCACCTTGAAAAAAGCGATTGTGAAGATCGCGGCCGATTAGCCGCCCGCTCTTACCGATGCGAACCGACGGCCGCGCGTGCGATCGTCAGCACGCGATTCTGCTCGATGGTCAACGACGCGAAGAACAACAGAACGATAGCCACGCCAAGCGCAGCTCCAAGTGTGCGAGTCATACAAACACCTCCACAGGGTTACGACGACAAGGGAGCAACGGCCGTGCCGGGCCTCTCTCTCCCCATGGAAATCGTTACGGCTGTGGGTGATACGGCGATTCGGCAGCCGCCGCACCAGGGCCAGTGTCTGACGAATCCGCAGCTCGATTACGAGTTCGCCGATTGTGCGCATCCTGCCATCTCCGCACACCGTGCGCGCCATGGTGTGCAATTCCGATCGCGCGGCCGGCTGGTGCGATGAGCCGCTTCACCCAGCGTCAGCACACCGCTCGGGTCCTGGAGGCGCTGGAAGGGCGCGTGAAGCAGTTCCGCCGGCGTGAGGAGCTCTGGCCGCTGCGGGTGCCGTCAGAGCCCATCCTCATCGACTCTGTCATCGACGAGGCACTGGGATCTGAGGGACGTACATTTGACGCCGACGCACTGAGAACGCGGACGCTGCTGCAGCTCCGGTGGGACGCGGAGGCGATGTGGGAGGTCTGGATGATCGCGCTGCCGTCCAAGACCAAGGTGTATTTCGATTCAGACGGTCACGAAACGCGGGTCCTGGCGTCGGGCGGACGAAACGAGGGAGACGAGAACGACCGCGTGTTCCTGCAGCTTCTCGCCGAAACCGCGGGGTCTGCCTTCGGGATCGAGTTCTCGGGCGGCGCGCCCGCGCGCGTGCGCTCGTCAATAGCCGATCGCGCGTTCCTCGTCGAGTTCTTCGTGAATCTTTTCGAGGTCACCGGCGGCGAGGAATCCGTGCGCGCGGCGATTGCCGATCGCCATCGCCCGTCCGACCTGCCGCGCGATTTTCAACAGGACGTCGAGGAGTGGCTTGGAACCGCGCTCAAGTCGCCGGCGTGAGTCGTTATTCCCAGGCGACCTTCTTCAGGAGCGCGACGTCGGTCAGCATCATCCCGGCACCCATCACCACCGACGTCAACGGATTCTCGGCGACGAGAACAGGAAGGCCCGTTTCCTCGCGAAGCCGCTTGTCGAGATTCCTGAGCAGCGCGCCGCCACCGGTCAGCACGACACCGCGATCGTAGATGTCGGCCGACAGTTCGGGCGGAATCCGCTCGAGCGAGTCGCGGACCGCTTGCACGATCTGACGCAGCGGTTCTGCCAGCGCTTCACGGATCTCTGAATCCGTGATGGTCACCGTCCGCGGCACGCCCTCGACCGCGTGACGTCCTTTCACTTCCATCACGATCGGTTTGTCGAGCGGTGCGGCCGAACCGACTTCGTATTTGATGTGCTGCGCGGTGCGCTCGCCCACGTGCAGATTGCACGACTTGCGCATGTACTGAATGATCGCTTCGTCCATGGCGTCTCCGGCGACGCGAAGCGACTTGCCGTAGACGGTCCCGGCCATCGAAATCACGGCGATGTCGGTCGTTCCCCCGCCGATGTCGATGATCATGTTGCCGGCCGGCTCCGTAATGGGCAGGCCCGAACCGATGGCGGCGGCCATCGACTCGTCGACGAGGTACACCTCGCTCGCTTTCACCCGGAACCCGCTGTCTTTCACCGCCCGGCGTTCGACCGGCGTAATCTCGGGAGGGACACCGATGACGAGCCGCGGCCGGACGAAGCTGCGTTTGCCATGCGCCTTGCGCACGAAATACATCAGCATTTTCTCAGCTGCGTCGAAGTCAGCAATAACGCCGTCTTTCATCGGGCGAACCGGCTTGATGTTCGATGGCGTACGGCCGAGCATCTCGTGCGCCTCGATGCCAACCGCTTCGATCTCGCCCCGCGCGATGTTGAAGGCCACTATCGAGGGTTCGTTGAGGACGATGCCGCGGCCGCGCGCGAAAACGCAGGTATTAGCAGTTCCGAGATCGATTGCCACATCGGTGGCAAAGGTGGACATCAAATTCATGGCAATACGGCCTCGCTCGCGGAAAAGGAGTGTGATCGCGCGCAGTTCATGATTCGTTCCCCTTCTCTTTCGGCACCGAACCTCAAAAGCTTCAGGAATTTATGACCGCCGTGCCAGATCGGCTCAACACTCCAGGCGAGACCGATTACAAACTTGAGAGGCGATCACGATTTTGTCGGTCGCCTCATATAATCGTGTCATGCCGGCTCGAGCTCAACTGATCGTTGCGGTCGCGATGACCATTGGCGCAAGTGGCTGCGAGAGCCCCGAACCACTCGGTCCCACGCCGGTCGACCAGGGGGTCATCGTCTATTTGAACTCCGGCTATCGCGGCGTATCCCAGCAGGTGGGCGCCGACGTCGACGATCTCGGAAAGGTTGAAGGCCCCTGCTCCGCGTCGGAAGGAGGCACGGGCACTTGGAACGATTGCATTTCGTCCATCCGCGTCCTGCCGGGATGGCACGCGCGTATCTACGGCGACAAGAACTATCGGGGAGCCGTCCTCGAGGTGACCGCCGATGTTCCCGATCTGTCGCGCGTGCAAGGCAGTTGCTCGGACAGCTACGACGACTGCATCTCGTCGATCCGTGTGATCAAGAATTAGCGGCCCGTTCAGGCGTCGCGCTCGAGGCGTCGTCTAGGTCCGATCCAGGTCGGGCACCCACGTTTTTATCCCACGCTTGATTTCCTTGGGCGGCAGTTTTTCGCGCGCGGCGCGTTCGAGCAACAGCGGTAATTCCGGGTCGGACGCGAACCGCAACGCGGCGATCTGCTTGTTGGTCAGCTGCGCGAACAGCCGCTGTTGATCGGCCGTCAGCAGCGACGCGGTGCGAACGCGCATCTCGAGCTTGATGATCCGATCCTGCAGGCGTGTCGTGTAGGTTCGGCTGATTTGGAGCAACACGAGCACCGCCGCGCATAACGCGAGCGGGGCGATCGCCTGTCGATCGGCGGCCCGCAAACGCATCAGATACTCGACCAGCGCGATCGCCGCGAACACATAGCCGACAGCTGTCAGGACTGGGCGGTGGACGTGGTTTTGATAAGACTGCATGATTTTAGCTTCCAGCTTCCAGCTACCAGCCTCCAGCTTTTAGATCCAAGCTCCCCGCTTTCGGCTACCAGTTCCCGGGTTCCCGTTCCGTTCCAGACCTCAGTCGCGGGTCCGTTAAGAGCTGGAAGCTGGATGCTGGACGCTGATAGCTATCTTCCTTCTATGACACTCAACGGCGACTTCGTCGGCGTGATGCGCGTGAGTTCGAAACCAGCACGCGCAAACAGGTCGCGGAACTCCTGTTCGGTGCGTTCGCGTCCGCCCGGCATCAACAGCATCTCCAGATCGATCAACTTAGCGAAGTCGGGCTGGTTGCCCGGAGCGACGACTGACTCGAGCAGGATGAGCCGGCCGCCGGGGTTCATTGCTGATCGAATGTTTTTGAGGATCGTCGCCGCCCGCTCGTCGTCCCAGTCATGAATGATGTGCTTCATGATGTATGCGTCTCCGCCGGCGGGAACAGCTTTGAAGAAATCGCCGGAGACGGTCCGGCAGCGGTCTGACAAGCCCAGCGACTCGATGACCGCGCGCGCGCCAGCCAGCACGTGCTCGAGATCGAAGAGCACGCCGCGCATGGTGGGATATTTCTGCAAAATCGAGGTGAGCACGCGCCCGTGTCCGCCCGCAACGTCAACCAGCGTGCCGATGCCGCTGAAATCGAACACCTCCAGCACCGCGGGAATCACCATCCCACTGAACATGGTCATCGCGTTGTTGAAGATTTCGGACTCCTCGGGGTGCTTCGGAAAATATTCGAACACCGGCACGCCGACGGTCTGTTCCACGGCCGGTCGCCCGGTCCGCAGTGAGTGGAGCGCGTTGGCGTAGACCTGGAAATGGAAGGGATCGCTCATCCACAACGCCATGTCGTACATCGATCCGGGCGTTTCCGAGCGAAGGATGGTGGACGTCAGCGTGTTGGCGAAGGTGCGCGGCGCGTTCTCTTCGAACACGCCAAGGCTGACGAGCGTTCGCATGACTCGATACAGCGCGTCTTCATTGACGCCAAGCTCGCCGGCGAGGTCGTTCACCGGTCGCGGCGCCGCTGCCAACAAATCCGGGATACGGAGCTTGACGGCAAGATACACGCAGGTCGAGGCGATGTAACCGGTGCTCAGCTGCATGATGTGCTGAGCTGCTGCCGTTTCGGGAGACACTTCAGGTGGACGTGTTGCGGTAGACAATCGAGTTCCTCCGAGAGACAAAAAAATAATTATAGCGACGCACCATCAGTTTCCGATCACTCATCACCGGAACGATTCGGACGCCGTTTCGCCTTGATCTCGCCGCGGTGCTTCTTGGACGAGAGCCGCTGTTCCTTCGCGGCTTTTCCTGGACGCGTCGGCCGGCGCTTTTTCGGCGGCGTCGCCGCCCTCTTGATCAGCGCGACGAGCCGTTCTCGCGCCGCCTCCCGGTTCTGCGATTGCGTCCGATATTCGCGTGCATCGATGACAAGGACCCCATCGTCTGTCATTCGACTGCCGGCCACTCGCGCGAGCCGTTCTTTGATTGCCTCAGGCATCGCCGAGCCACGCACATCGAGCCTCAACTGCACCGCCGTCGCAACCTTGTTGACGTTCTGACCGCCAGGTCCGGACGACCGCACGAATCGCTCCTCGATATCCCGCTCGTCGAGCGACAGACTGTCGGTGATTGGAATCGACATTCAGACCTTGAAGAGGATGCCGCGCGCCGGAGCGCCGGTCGCGCGCTCCACCGCCGCCACATACTGCTGCACTTGCGCGCGGTAGCGCGCCTCGCCGGCCGCAAGCTCGTGGTCGGTCTTGAAGTCCACGACGGTCGTGACCCCCTCCTCTTTGAAAGCCAGATCGAGCACACCCTCGATCATCGTGCCGTCTTTCTGCAGCCAGGTGACGGGAGTTTCACGCCAGACGACGGGGGCGCGCCGGACCCGCGTCATGAGGTCGTGTCCGAGTACTGCGCTGGCAGCCGCGGCCGCCGCCCGGACTTCGTCCGCGGTGGACAAGAGGATTCGTCCCTGCGTTTCCGCGACCGCGAGCACATCTTCGACATTTGCATCGAGCGCCGCCGTCGCGAGCACCGCATGGACCAGGGTGCCAAAACGAGGACCCCGAGGCCGCCCGCGGGCACCCGCCAGTTCCACCACGTCAATCGTTCCGGTCGCTGCGATTTCTTCATCGATGCCGAGCTCGGCCACCGCCGCCGCCCAGGCCGTCGCCGTCTGCACGCGAAGCGTCGGTCTCTGCGCGTTCTCAACCGCCTCGGCGCGATCGCGCCGCCAGCGTTCGTAGTCGGCCATTCGTTCCTCGACCGCGAACATGTCTCCGTCTTTGACGATCAGGTCGTCGCGGCGCAGGCCGAACGTCGACGCCGCCTGGAGGTGGAGACTGTGCGGGTCCCACCACACGACCTCATACTTCGCGGTTGTCGGTTCGCGCTTGGCGGTTCGCGACGGTTCGAGTTGTGCCGCAAACTCGTAGGCGCCTGGAGCGACGGTGTAGGGCCGGGCGGGATCGGCGTCGGGGCGATTCATCACCGAGTCCTTGGACGGGAAGGCCGGGCAGCCCGCCGCGCGGGACGGGTTGCGGCGATCCGCTTCTGGCGGGTACACCGCCGGCATCAACGGATCGAGCCATCCCCCTTCATACGGACCGTCGCCGATCACCGGGACCACCAGCAGGTCGCGTGCGCGCGTCGCGGCGACATAGGCGAGACGTTGCGCTTCGGCTTGTTCACGCGCCCGTTCCTCTTCGCCGTGCAGCACCAGATCGATCGGCGCCCATCCGCCGAGCTTCAACGCGCACATGCGATCGTCCTTGGCGATCCATCGGCTGGCCTCCAGCGGCGAGAGCTTGCAGGTCGGATCGGCAAGAATCACGACGGGAAACTCGAGCCCCTTCGCCTTGTGCACGGTCATCATCCGCACGCCGTCGCTACCCTCTTCGAGAATCGGCGCTTCAGCAGCCTGTGAGGTCTCAGCGGCAATGCGCAGTTCGTCGACGAAGCCGCGGAACGAGATCCCGCCTCCCGCTTCATATTGGCGCGCCAGTTCGGCCACGTGCAGCACGTTGGCCAGCGCCTGCTCGCCGCCTGCACGAAGGACGAACCCGACATGCGCGCGCGTCGCATTCAACAGTTCCTGGATCGTTTCGGCGACGGGCACGTAGTTGCGCCGCCGATGCAGTTGCTGCAGCAGCTGCAGCGCGGCACCGATCGGCGCCAGGTGCGCGGGGATCGCGGCCGGAACCCGGAAGGGATGGAACATGCCGAAGCCGCCGTCGCGCCGGGCCAGCTTCCATTCCAGCAATTCTTCATCACCGACAGCGAACAACGCGCCGCGGAGCGTCGCAAACACCGACAGCTCGTCGTCTGGCCACTCAATCGCCGCCAGCGCGGCGCGGACTGTTTCGACCTCTTCCCGATCGTGAAATGTTTTTCCTCCGACCAGGACATGCCTGACGCTGCGTGCCTCCAGCGCGCGCACGTACGGCTGCGTGATGTCTTCGCCGAAACTCAGAAATCGACGAAACAGCAGGCAGATGTGCTTGGCCTGCACCGCGACCGCCTCCTCGCCGGTTCGCTCCGTCACCGTCCATCCGCTGTGGTTGACGACCCAGTCGACAAACGCGCCGACCGCATCCGGCAGTGATTTCTCGATGGCCACGGCCGAGACATTCCGCGTTCCATATGGCGCGGGGACCGGCAGCGCCACGACCGCAGGCTGTCGGTTCGGATCTGTTCGATATGCCGTCAACGGAACGTAGTTGGCCTGAAGCGTGAACGCATCGCCGGTCATCACCGGTGCGAACGCGCCATTGATGCAGGCTTGAATCTGCGGCACGCTGCGAAAGCTGGCGGTCAACTGCACCTGGATCGCGCCGCAGCCAACGAGCCGCTCGCACACGTCACGGTAGACGGCCACGTCAGCGCGCCGGAACCGGTAAATGGATTGCTTCGGGTCGCCGACGAGAAACAGGTGTCCGCGAAGCGGCGTGACGAGGCGCCAGTCGGTCTCCGATGGATCCGCCGCTGCCAGCAGCAGAAGAATCTCTGCCTGCAATGGATCGGTATCCTGAAACTCGTCGACGAAGATGTGCGTGAACCGCTTCTGAAACCCGCGCCGTACGATCTCGTTGCTCTTGACCAGGTCCCTCGCTTTGAGGAGCAGATCCAGAAAATCAAGACTTCCGCCGCGCGCCTTCAGCTCCTCGTAGCGGTGGACCGCACCCATGAGTTCCTGCTGCAATGCGGCGGCGAGATCCGCATCCGCGTCGAGACGGAAACCATCGAGATGGGTCCGGAAGACGTCGAGTGCGGCGACGATATCGGCGCGCGACACGCCCTTTCGATACCCAGGCCCGCGTCCATGACGCGCCCTGGAGAAATTGCGATCCCGTGACAGGTCGACGAACCGCGCCTCGATGCCGTCCAGATCGCCGAGCGCCGAGACGCCGGCGTCGTTGCCTTCCTGTTGCAGCTGAATCTCCTGGCTGAGATGGCGAACAGGTGCGAGATCGACGTAGAGGACGTCGCCGGCATAGGAGGGCTGCTCGCTCAACGAGGCGAGCGCGTGCAGCTCACCGGCAAGCCGCTCGATCTGCTCGTCGCGATCGAACGGACGCCGCGTCCAGGCGGCCGGGAAGTCACGCCACTGGGCGAGCTCCCATGCGGCACGCCGAAGCCGATCAATGGGTCCATCCTGGCGAGGGCGCGCGCCGAAGAAGGAAAATGATGACGACCGCCTGAGCGCCCGCCGCACTCCCTCGGGCGGGTCGGCCAGCTGGTTCTGAAGCCATCCGCCAAACGCTTCTTCGAACAGCCGTTCGGATTGCGTTTCGGTCAACACCCGGAACAAGGGATCGACACCCGCTTCCACAGGACGCTCGCGCAGCAGCTCGGCGCAGAAGCCATGAATGGTGTTGACGTGCGCCTCTTCGAGACTGCCCAGCGCTTTGTCGAGCCGCTCCCGCGCCTCGGCTTCCGGTGTCGCCCCGCGCTCGCGGTCCAGCGCCTCACGAAGCCGTAGCTTCAGCTCACCCGCCGCTTTTTCGGTGAACGTCACCGCGACGATCTGCTCGACGCGCGCGCGGCCCGTTGCCAGCACCCGCAGGATGCGCTTCACGAGCTCGGTCGTCTTACCGGTCCCGGCCGCCGCTTCAACCACCAGGGTGGCGTCGAGGGCATTGGCGATTTGGTCGCGGGCGTGTTGGTCGGGCAGTGGTGAATGCATTGTAAGGGTCAACTACGTGTCCGTCGTCGCTTCGCGAAGGCGGAGACCGACGAACCGCGAACCGCGAACCGCGAACCGCGAATTTGTCATGGCATCTGTCGCAGCGCCAGCAGATCGCTCAGCCGGTCGGCCGATTTGATGGTCACGCGCTGCTCTTCATGCGGCCCGCACACCGTGCGAAAGTCGCACCACGTGCACGCCCGAGCCGCCGGGGCCACGGGCAAAAATCCCAGCTCGATCGCGCGGTCCACAATTTCGAGCGCCTCAACGCCGGCGCGACGGTTGGCGTCGTTAATAGGAATCTCGTGATCGGTGAAACCGCCGGCCGCCGTGCAGTAGAACAGCCGCCCGGAGGTGACCGGCGTGTCGAGCGCCTGCGTGACGGCGACGCTATAGAGCACCGGCTGCAGCATTGCGCCCCCTCCAATCACCGTCTTCCATGTCGTCCGGCTTCGACCCGTCTTGTGATCGGTTACGCGCAGCGATCGTCCGTCCTCGCGACGTTCGATCAGATCGACGGAGCCGCGCAGCAGGAACCGTCCATCAACCTGTACTGGCTCAGGGACGCTGCGTGGATCGCGTCCCTCGTCGCTCAATCCGAAACTGAATTCAAAATATTCAGGGATCCACTCCTGCGCCGACGGAAGCCGCCGCGCCCAGACGCGCAGATCCCGTGCGATATCAGCGATCTCATCGCGCCAGACGCGGTCGATCGCGGGAGCGAGCTGCTCGTAGTACTCCGCGGCCGTTTTTTCGACGAGCCGATCGAGCGCCGCAACCACCCGAGGCAGGCTGTCGGAGGTGACCGGCAACAGCCGCTCGCCGTGAAGCGTCCGAAACAGCTCCGCCTGAACCTTGTGGAACAACGCGCCGCGCGTCAGCGGATCGAGTTTTTGCAGCGGCTCGGGATCCTGTGAAGGCTCGAGGCGGTAGATCGCCGAGAGCAGGAACTGGTACGGACAGGTCGAGAACTTCTGCAACGCCGACAACGAATACGGACGCGCCGACAGCCGCTGCCCGGCAAGCACCGGCGCCGTCATGCCGGTGACGCGCGTGATGCCGTCAAAGGGCGTCCACGACGTGCGCGCCCGCGCCCAGCGCGTGGTCACCGATCGTTTCAGGGCATCGTTGAGTCGCAGCAGGTAATGCGCGTGCCCACGTACGGCTTTCGGGTTTTCCGCGAGCAGCAGCTGCCGCAACACCGCCAGGTCGTGCTCGAGGTCGTCAATCGCGCGCGCCGGATCCTGGGGCGAGGGCCAGGCCAGCATCGCACCGCCTTCGGAAACGGCGCGTTCCTGCAGCTCCTCATGGTGTGGAATCCGTCCAGTGATTGCCCGCATGACGTCGAGCGCATAGAAGGACGGCACCCGCGGACGCGATTCCGCAATGTCGATGCGCGGATATGACAGCCATAGCCGCTCGGTTGGTGCCCCGACCGCCAGGCGAAGCAGCAGGCGCTCCATCCGCCCGCGCGTTTCCTGGATGGCGAGACCGGCATCGAGCGGCACACGCATCTCGTCGTCGAGCAGCATCGGATCTTCGTGCGGCTTCTGCGGAAACATCCGTTCCGCAAGACCGGCGACGAACGCCACCCGAAAGGATCGGCCGCGAGCCTGCTGAGGCGATCCAACGAACACGCGGCCGTAGCGATGACGGGGAGGATCCACTTCGAGCGCGAGAAGCCGGTCGGCAATGACGTCGCGCGCTTCGTCGAGTGAGACAGGGCCAATCTCACTCATCGGCCGCAGTTCAGCGATGACGCGAAGAACCCGCTCGGGCTGACGAAGCACTCTCGGCGCCAGCTCGGAGAAACGATCCAGCCATTCCGCCCAGGTTCCGCTTCCCGGCCACGATGCCAGCAGGTCGATGATGGGGAGCGCGAACGCGCGGAGATGACCGAGGTTGGTCAGCTCGCGTTCGAGCCGCAGCGCGCGCGGTGATTCGGGATCGTCGCTGAGCTCCTCCTTGATCATCAGGCGATATTCGCGAGCGAGACCGGCCAGGCGGCGATGCCATCGTCCCGGATCACCCCCGATGACCGCGGATTCAACGATCAGCGTTTCCCATTTCCACGGCGCCCGCAGGGATCCCGCGACGACCGCGTCGCTCACGTCCACATCGCGGGCCGGCACCTCCTCGGCCTGGCGTCCATCGGCCGGCGATGCGATCCGCGTCAACGCCTCATCTTCCGGAACGATGAAATCGAATTCGCGGCGTTCTTCCGTTAATTGCGGCACCTGCGCGAGCGAGAGGTACTCGGCAAAGCGGCGCGCCGATAACTTTTCGCACGCGCAGGCAAGAATGGCGAGAAACGCCCGGCCCGCCGGATGCGGCCGGCTGGTGCCGCGCTCGAACCAGGCGGGAATCCCGGCGCGCTTGAACGCGTGCTCGAGAAGGCTGGCGTAGCGCTGCGGGGAACGCACGAAGACGGCGATTTCGTCAAAGGCCACGCCGGCGCGTGCTTCTTCGAGAATGCGGCGGGCAATCTCGACGCACTCGCGGCCTTCGCCGGGCGCGGAAAACAGTCGCACGTCTCCGGCCGAGGTGCGTTCAGGCGGGCGCCGGCTGGCGAACAGGTAGCGCCTCAGCGCGACGAGATCCTTCTCCCCTTTCTGTTCGAGCACTTCCGGTTTTACCCCGATCGATCCCAGGTGATCGAGCGTCTGAATGTCGCCAAATGGCACCGTCATCAGCACCGACGGCGCGGCCGCGATCAACGCGCGAACGAACTCGAATTCGGTTGCCGAATCGAACGAGACGTCGAGCAGCAGCAACGGAAGGCGCGTTAGCGAGTCGGCACGCCCGGACAACGCCACGGAGGTCGCCGAACTGAAGAGCGTCGCGCGATCCGTTGCCGAAGCCGACTCGAATTCACGGTCGAATCGCTCGAGCAACACCGCGAGATCAGCGCCGCCGAGCGGGAGCCGCGAAAGGTCTGAGGGTACAATCTGCGCCAGTCGCAGCTCGCGAAACGTTCGCGCCAGGGCGCGCGGAAAGCCGGGCGTTCCCGCAACGGGCCCGAAATAGGTGAGTTCGTTGTGATGGACCGCCTCAAATGCCGCTCGGGCGGCGACCGCTTCCGCGCCAAGCTCGCTTGTCGGCGATCGCCGATCGACGGCGAGGACTGGAGCAGCAAGACGCGCGGCCAGCTGCGTCAGGCTGAAACGGTGCAGGCCTACCGTTGCACCCGACTCGATCGCGATCGACCGCGCCAATTCGTCAGCCGCCCCTCGCGACGCGCCGACAAGCAGTAGGTTGGATGTGCGGAGTTCAGTGCGAACAAACGCGCGAGCTTCGGCCAGGCGGAGTTCGTTGGCGGCCGATTCGATCACGCGCAGCATGGCGGGCTCCTTCCCGGACGCTGTGCCGGGTCGCCGGGAACGATCGCGCCACGCGATCGTGCAACAGAGAATACAACATACTCGCGAGTTCGCGGTTCGCAGTTCGCAGTTCGCGGTTCGCGGTTCGCGGTTCGCGGTTCGCGGTTCGCTACCGGGGTGTCGCTCCCGCT
>Ga0222622_10000810_pt1 | contig 12346 bp, 14 predicted proteins | sample PLM2_5_b1metaG_FD_177335 | JGI IMG/M metagenome (GOLD analysis project Ga0222622, IMG submission 177335) | Groundwater sediment microbial communities from an aquifer in East River, Colorado, USA - PLM2_5_b1 | ecosystem: Environmental > Terrestrial > Soil > Riparian zone | place: USA: East... | reverse complement strand
CTACAAACTGGGCGAACAAATCTTTATCGCGCTGGACCCCGCCGCCTCCGAATTCTACAACAGCAAAAACGACCTTTACATTTTCAAGAAATCGGATGGTTCAAAAAAAACCGCTGAACAATTGATAGACTATTATGCCGATCTTTGTGCGCGGTTTCCGATCATTTCAATTGAGGACGGTTGCGCTGAAAACGACTGGAACGGCTGGAAGAAGCTGACGGAAAAACTGGGCCGCAAAATTCAACTCGTCGGTGACGATCTCTTTGTTACGAACGTCCAATTTCTCCGCAAAGGAATTGCCGAACACGTGGCCAATTCCATTTTGGTCAAGGTGAATCAGATCGGCACACTGACGGAAGCATTGGCGACCATTGATCTGGCAAAGACGAACGGTTACACGACAGTAATTAGTCATCGGTCTGGTGAAACCGAAGATGCAAGCATTGCCGACATCGCGGTGGGGACCAACGCAGGTCAAATTAAAACAGGGTCGCTTTCCCGCAGCGATCGCATCGCGAAATACAATCAGCTGTTGCGAATCGAAGAAGAACTTGGTGACAAAGCGGTGTATGGCGCTACACTCCGCTGAGTGCATCACAGCTACGGCGATTTCCGCGCGCGTCGCGAGGCCTCCGTCTGGCAGCGGCTGAACAAGATTCTTCTCGTCCTGCTCGTGATCGCGATCTGGCTTGTGATCGTGAGCTTGTTTGTGCCGCCTTACAAAAAACTAATGCAGAGCCGCGCAGAGATCGACAACCTGCAACAACAGGTAAACGAACAGCAAACTTTGCTCGCCCGTCAGACGCGCGAAGTCAGTTTACTTAAGACGGATGTGACCTATCTCGAAACGATTGCTCGTGATCGCCTGGATCTAATGAAGGAAGGCGAGACAATTTTTCGCCTCGAGACAGCGCGCGCAAAACCGAAACCGCCCAGCGAGTCCGCGCGAAGATAAGCGCCTATTGATTTGGACCCCGGCGTTTGGCACAAACGCCTCTACACGATTTTGCGCTTCATAGTGAGTTAAATTATCTTTGTTCATGCCAACAGAAATCTCCATCCCCGATGCTGAGGATTTGAAATTGCGAGTCCGCGAGCTGCGGAGGTTTCTTTGACGTCGAGAAGCTGCAGAAAGATTTAGCCGCAATTGAAGGGCGCATGGCTGCGCCCGATTTCTGGTCGAATCGGGAACGCGCTCAAGCCGATGTCGAGGAAGTCTCTCGATTACGCTCGCTGATTAATCCGTTTCAGGAGCTGGAACGCGAGATTGAAGATTTTGGCGCATTACAACAATTAGCTGCGGAAGAAAGCGACGCGGCGAGCCGCGCGCATGCAGAGCAAGAAGTCGCGGCTGAACACGACCGCCTGGTTCACAAGCTGGAGGAATTCGAGCTGCGCCAGTTTCTATCCGGTGAAAACGATCGCGCCAACGCGTTTCTTACGATTCACTCCGGCGCTGGCGGCACCGAGTCGTGCGACTGGGCCGACATGTTGCTGCGGATGTACCAGCGGTGGATCGAGCGAAGCGGTTTCAAATCTCAAACCGTGGACATTCAACAGGGCGAAGAAGTCGGCATCAAATCGGTGACACTCCTCGTTGCTGGCGATTATGCCTACGGACACCTACAGACCGAGCGCGGTGTGCACCGGCTCGTGCGAATTTCGCCGTTCGATGCAAACAAACGGCGCCACACCTCCTTCGCGAGTGTTGACGTTGTTCCTGAAATTGGCGATACCGCCCCGATCGAAATCAATCCGGCCGATCTAGAGATCGACACATTTCGGAGCGGCGGCAAAGGCGGGCAGAACGTCAATAAAGTGGAAACTGCCGTGCGGATATTGCACAAGCCCACTGGAATTGTGGTTGCCTGCCAGGCCGAGCGCAGCCAGGGACGTAATCGCGAGCTGGCGATAAAAATGTTAAAAGCAAAACTTTACCAGGTCGAGGAAGACAAGAAACGCGCTGAGATGGAACGCCAGTACGGCGAAAAAGGCGAGATTGCATGGGGAAACCAAATTCGCTCCTACGTTTTTCAGCCGTATCAAATGGTGAAAGATCACCGCACCGGCGCGGAAACCAGCAATGTGCAGGATGTGATGGATGGCGACATCGACATGTTTATGCAGGCGAAATTGCGCGGGGAGAAAAACACCAAAGGCGAAGAAGAATTGTAGAGGCGCTCGCCGCGGCGAGCACCTGTGGTTCAGCGTTTGACACAAACGCTGCTACAACTAGCGCTTACAAGTCGTAATCGAAAACGCGCGTCGAATTCCCCGCCGTTGTGTTTGCGGCAGCAGGCAAGGCATGCGACTGCGCGGCGCACGCGGCGGACTCGTGGAAACTCCTGACGACAATTCGGGCAGCGATAGACGAACCGCGCGGAGCAAGTTCGTGCAGGAAACGGCAGATTGTGACAGCGCTTCTCGTCAGCGATTCCCAAGTCGCGACAGGCAGTGCGCCACTCTTCTCCATGTGGCAGAATTCTGCGACGGCCAGCGCGAAATTGTGCAAGAAGATGGGCCAATTCGTGGCGCAAGGTTCGATCAATTTCGTCTGGGTGCTCAGACAACCGCGGGTTTAGCGAAATCAGTTTCTGGCGGTAATCAGCGTGTCCGGCGGCTGTCTTGAGGCGTAAATTCCATTCGACGCGAAGCTCGTTGGCGATGCGTCCTCCGCCGTTGGCGCGCAATAAGCTGCGCGCTTTTGTTTCAAGACTGGGATTTCGGTCGACGTTGTTGTAGCCGGGGTCGGTGACCCCGGTATCTCGTGACGTGTAGACGCGGCCGGGATCACCGATCCCGGCTACAGCCCGAGTGTGGAACGCGAACTCAAGCTGCCTAAGCAACGGCATAGGCGCTTTTTCGCGTCTCAAGACGATCGACAATCTTTCGCACCGCGTCTCCAGCGGCCATTATTTCCTCAGCCGTTGTCCATTTTCCGAGTGAGAATCGAACTGCGGAGCGCGCGTGCTCGATCGGCAAACCCATCGCAAGTAAAACGTGCGACGCGACGACTGAGCCGACCATGCATGCCGAGCCGCTGGAGGCGCAGACGCCTTCCAAATCGAGAGCGATGAGCAGCATTTCGGAATCGAGTCCAAGCAGACTCACGTTCAATGTGTTTGCCAGCCGCGCAGCGTTCGCGCCGTTCTGTTTTGCGTTCGGAACGTTCGCAAAAATTCGCGTCCAGAGTTCGTCGCGCAACCGCGTCTCACGCTCCTGTTCACTGTCCCGATCGCGCAACGTCCACTCGGCGGCCGGTGCCATTCCGGCGATCGCGGCAACATTCTCTGTCCCAGGCCGTCGTTCATTTTCGTGCGCGCCACCGAACATAATTGGCTGGATCGACAACCCGCTGCGCAAGAATAGAAACCCCGCGCCTTTCGGCCCATAAAATTTATGGGCGGCAAAACTGGCCGCATCGACAAGCGAAAGATCAACATTCACTTTGCCGAACGCCTGCACCATGTCGGTGTGCAGCAAGACGCCGCGGTCGCGGCAAATCTGGGAGATTTCACGCATTGGCTGAAGCACGCCCGTCTCGTTGTTCGCGGTCATAATCGAAACAAGTCTTGTCTCGGGACGAATCGCACTCGCAAGCTGATTGAGATCGATTACGCCATCGCGCGAAACGCCCAGCCACGTTACTTCGAAATCTTCGTTCTTTTCCAAATGCTCGACCGCGTTGAGTACTGCGTGATGTTCGGTTTTGGCTGAAATGATGTGGCCGCCGGGTGCTGATTGACGGCGCGCGAGACCGAACACGGCGAGGTTGCATGATTCGGTTCCGCCGCTGGTGAAAATGATCTCGTTTGGTTTCGCATGCAGCAAAGCTGCCAGCTTGTCGCGCGCATTGTCGATTGCGGCGCGCGCCACACGACCGGCTGCGTGTACGCTCGACGGGTTGCCGAAGCGACGTTCTAGATACGGCAGCATCGCTTCGCGCGCTGCATCGCATAGCGGCGTCGTTGCGTTGTAATCGAGGTAAATCATTCGGTGAACTCTTCGCGCGTGCTGGCTGGGCGTTTCTTTCGCTTTGGCACGATGCGCAATTGTTTTTCTTCGTAATACACGAGCGAATCGGGCGGTACACTTTGCACGAGGAAAACGTTGCCACCGATTGTCGATCGTGCGCCAATGACGGTTTCGCCTCCCAGAATCGTTGACCCTGGGTAGATCGTGACGTCGTCTTCCACCGTTGGGTGGCGTTTACCGCCTTTCTTAATCTTCCCGTGCTCGTCCTTTTGAAAACTGCGCGCGCCGAGGGTGACCGCGTGATAAAGCTTAACACGCGCACCAATCTCCGTCGTCTCGCCGATCACGACGCCGGTGCCGTGATCGATAAAAAAATGGGAGCCAATTCGCGCGCCCGGGTGAATATCGATCCCGGTGCGGCTGTGTGCCCACTCCGTCATGATGCGTGGGATCAATGGCACCTTGTTGTAAAGCAGATGGGCCATTCGATAAGTGGCGACCGCCTCGAGCGCAGGATAGGCGAGAATGATCTCCTCGTAGCTCGTCGCAGCCGGGTCGCCTTCGTACGCCGCGTCAATGTCCGTCCAAAGAACACGCCGTACGCACGGCAATTCCCTTAGAAAGACGCTCAAGACTTCTTCCGCTTTTGTTTCCGCTCCCTGGTCAGGCGGGATTTTGCCGAGGCTTCTGCAAATTTCTGTTTTCAATCGTGCGTGCAAATTTCTAATGCGCGTGCGCGTGGTATCAGCGAGGTCTCCGGAGCTCACCAGCGCTTCGCTGCGAAAACCGGGAAACATCAAGCTCATCAATTCCCCGCAAGTCGCTTCGATCGCGAGTCGAGAGGGGAGAGTGGCGGCAGCGGCGAGATAATTTATGCCGCCGGTTTCACCATAGGTCTGGAGCAGTTCCTCAACCGCGTCGCGGTTCGTCGAATCCATCGCACGAAATATGCGCCTCCTTCCTGCTCAACGAAAGAGAAACTGTGGCGCGGAGGCCACACTTGCGCGTGTCTGGCCGCGGGCGCTGACGGCGGTTCTTCTCGAATGGCAGCGCTGAGTCTGCCGAGGTCAGCGCCCTCGGCTACAAGGTGGGCATCTTTTGCGCCTCACGCGCCCCGCGCGCTGAGCCACTGCAGAGCGAAACGCGCGACTTCGCGCGAATTTTTCAGATCAAGTTTGTCTTTGATGTGCGCCCGGTGGGTTTCAACGGTTTTCGGGCTGAGATGCAACAGCTTTGCAATCTGACGCACTTCGTTGCCTTTGCCGATCAATTCCAGAATTTCAAGCTCGCGATCGCTAAGTCTCTCGACAGCGTCGGTTTCGCCCTCAGCCTGACGATGTGCGAATTTGGTAATTACCTGCGCCGCCATGGCCGGGCTGAGATAGGGACGTCCGTTAAAAACTTCGTGGATCGCCTGGATCACATTCGCCATCGCTTCATGTTTCATGACGTAGCCGTCAGCTCCGGCACGCAGGGCCCGCAATGCGTAGAGCGATTCATCGTGCATTGAGAGCACCAGAACTGGCAGCTTCGGAAATTCTGCGCGGACGTTCTTGATAAGCTCGATCCCATTCGCGCCTGGTAAACTAAGATCGACAATCGCGAGATCGGGATGCAGTTTCCGAATCACTTCCATCGCTTCCGAGCCATTGCCGGCTTGGCCGCAGACCGCGAAGGCCCCATCGGAATGAATCAGTTCCTCGAGGCCTTTTCGAAACAACGGATGATCATCCACAATGACAATCCGTTTCGCGTCCGGCAGGTCGCACTTCGGATTCTTGTTAGTGGATCTAGCGTATTTCATTCTTAAGCTTTAATCGCCAAGCGCTTTCTGACCGAAATCGGAATCTTGCAAGACCGATTTCTGCTCCACCGGGGCTTCTGCGCGGCATATTATTCCGCTCCCATTCAAAAGATTTCGCCGCTCAGCAGGCGATCAGATGCGGTAAATTTAAATTAATGTTGCCAGCGCTTTCGCGATTTTACCGTGGAATCGTTTTGGTGCAGCGTTTTCTAGCTTGCGTGATTTCAGTGGTCGGCGCGCATTGTCGGGCAAGTAACAGGAAACGCAGGTACCCCCTCCCTTTGGAGATTCGATTTCCAAACGGCCACCGACCAACTGGGCCCGGTAATTCATGATGTGAAAACCCAAGCCTTGCTTCAACTTCGGTGCGTTAGAAAATCCGACGCCGTCATCGATTACCCGCAAAGCCATTCCCTGTTCCGATCGCTCCAGCTTGATAACAATTTCCCTCGCTTGTGCGTGCTTATTCGCGTTGATGACCGCTTCACGGGCAATGCGATAAAGCTGCGCTGCAACCGCATCATCCCCGATGTGAAATGACGGGTTAGCTTCCAGCCGGCACGGTGTTTTCCAGATTTCCCGGTCAACCAAACCTTCCAATGAGGCGACGAAGCCGGTCGCATCGACGTCAACCCGGTGCAAGGCGCGGGAAAGATTGCGTGTATCGGTCGCAGCATCGTTGACCAGTTCGGCGATCTTTTCGAGATCATGTTCTTCAATGACGCGATGGTTCTTCAACCGCAACGCGACCGAGCGCGCCATGAATGCGACCGCGGTAAGATGCTGACAAAGCCCATCGTGCAACTCCTGGCCCAGCCGCTGTTGCTCCCGATCGCTAATCTCGAGTATTTGTCCCTCCAGCCCTTTGCGACGCTCGATCTCCTTCTGCAGTTCCCTATTTGCCGCGGATAATTCCGCTGTTCGTTCGCGCACGCGCTGCTCAAGCGTTTCGTTCAATTTCGCGAGCTGGGTGACGAGATCCCGCACCTGATATTGCCGCCGGCGAGAACGTAATGCGACCTGCACCGAGCGTATCAGCGTCAGAGTGCTGATGGGCCGCTCCAGCAAAGTTACAGTTCCGGCAGCCGCAGCCGCCAAATTCAGTAATCCCGCCCGGCGCGATTCGCCTCCGCTTGTGAGAATGATTAGCGGTAATTCGGACCAGGCCGGCTGTGTTTTAAGGACGTCCAAGAGAAGCGAACCCTGCGCTGATTCCAGTGCTTCCTCGGTAAGCAGTAGCGCCCCTGCGCTATCGGTGATTTGTCGGCAATATTCATCTAACCCATGGCAAATTTGTGTTTCAAAACCTTTCGTGTCGAGCGAAGCCGCCATGGCTTCGGCATCCTGCCCGACAGGCGCAATGATGATCACGCGCTCGTCTTTGTGCGTTCGCGACATGCCTGCGTGTTTGTCGCGAGTGGCATCGTTCATCAACGGATCGGCCACTGGCGCATGGGAATTGAAATTGTTACGCGATCGCATCGTTGCCTTCAGCGACCCTTCATCATTTGTTTTTCTCTGCCACGGAAGATGGGCCCGCCGGTCAGCACCCCTTGAAATTGTTTTAACGGCTCACCGACAACGATACCTTTGCCCGAGATCAATTTGAATTCGCGGATGGCTTTCTCATGGTGTCCACTACGCTTCTTAACCATTGCAATAGCTTGTTTTACTTCTCCATAAGCCTCGAAATATCGGAGGCTTGCCACGGTGTCGGAAAGATAACTAAGGTCCACAGGCGCTTCGGCGGCGGCGGCAGCCAATCCATGCTGGGCTAAAATGAGGATCGTAACGACGCCCTGTTCGTTGAGAGAGGTGCAGAGTTCGTGCAGCTGGTTGTTCAGATACTTTTCCCCCGGCATGGCGTTGAGATAACCGTTGAGACTGTCAATCGCGACGAGTTTGCAACCCGCCTCCACATCGCGCAAAATGCGAACCGCGAATTCGCCGGGAGAAAGTTCGGCGGGATCAACCTGCTGTACCGTAATCATGCCGTTTTCGATGCCTTTTTCCAACTTGAACCCCAGCGCTTTGGCTCGACTCAGCATCACGCTGCGCGTTTCGTCGAATGCGAACACAGTGGAGCGTTCACCTCGATCGGCCATTTGGATGGCGTATTGCAAAGCAAGACTGGATTTCCCAGTGCCCGCCTGGCCGAGTATGAGAGTGGTTGTTCCTCGATCCAGCCCGCCGCCAAATAAGGCATCCAACTCCTTGATGCCGCTGGAAACGGCTTCGAGCCGGAACTGAGTACGATGCTCGGCCGCGATCATGCGCGGAAAGACGCGCAATCCGCCTGTGCCGATAATGTAGTCATGATAGCCTTCCCGGAATTTCACGGCCCTCAATTTCGAAACGCGCATTCGGCGGCGCGATGTGCCGTAGTCGGGCGAGAGTTGTTCCATCTCAAGGACGCCGTGCGTGAGGCTGAGGACGTGCGGATCGGTCACCCCGGTCTCGTTCATCTTGTCATCAAGCAAAAGAACCGTGCTATTGAATGCTGCGAACTGCTGTTTGAGCGCCAGAAGTTGGCGCCGATACCGCAAAGCGGTTTCGGCCATTAATCGAAATTCAGAGAGCGAATCGAAAGCGACCCGGGCTGGTTGCGTCTTGCGCACTTCATCAAGCAGTAGGTGGCTGACTTTCGTCAACTCGACTTCGGATGGGTGAAACACCGTCATCTGCGCTTCGGGCCGCAGCAGATTTTCAACGACGGACAAATCCAACACCGGGATTTTGTCGAGCGACCAGCCGTGTGATCGCGCCACCTGCAGCAACTCCTGTTTGGTTTCCGAAAGCGTGATGTAAAAGACCTTCTCGCCGCGCCGTAGTCCCTCGAGGAGAAACTGAAGCGCCAGCGTCGTCTTGCCAGAGCCCGGGTCCCCTTGAATTAAATAAAAGCCGCCGCGCGGCAATCCGCCTGCAAGGATATCGTCCAGCCCTTCGACTCCGGTGGAGCAGCGCTCGTCGGCGCGGCCCTCCAAGCGCGAATGGGATGAGCGCGAACCTCTGTTGCGGTTGCGCGGAGATTGCATTCGCCTTTTCATTCGTGCCCCTTTAATTCTCTGGCGCTTCGCCCGTCGCTCGATGCGAGGGTTTAGAAGTCTCCATTTTCTGCGGAGCTCTGGCGGCTTCGATGTTCACTGCTTTCACAAACATGGTAACGCAACAAAGCCCAATCGCGGATTGCGTCAAAAATTTGAATCAATGATTCAACTCACGTTCAGAGACTTTACAAACAAATCTCGGCGAATGCGGGCTTTGGTCTGCTATTTGCAAGTTGAGAAGACCGATCGTGCCGTCATTGGCAACTAGTCCGCAAACGGGACAAGGTCGAAACTGAGTTGATGAAACGGGTTGAAGCGTCCATGTCACGGCTGAGCGCGATCTTAAGCTCCTGCGCGAAATTCTGGAGCGGATTTAATCCGAGATCGCGCTGCGATGTATCGCCGCGGTGATCGCCCAAAGTTCGTCACGAAGAATCGGTCAACGCCTACTTGCGGCCATACGTTCTTCGATTAGATCACGCTCAACCTCCCAGTACTTCAGCGACGACAAGAGAAGCCTGTCAATTTCTTCAACCTGGGCAGATTCATCATCCGTCGGTTCCGGCCATAATACTTCCGAACGTTTGCTCGATTTTTGCGGTCTGCGACCGGACTTCGACTTTTGCGAGCGTATGTGCCTTCGTCGTCCTGCTCCCATCAACGTTTCCCCCCCTTTGTGATTTCTTTCCTTTTCATGGAGTTCGCATCACAACGTCGGAGCGGTTTTGGCAAACCCTTCGGCAGCTCGCTCGCATCTTCTATCCAAATTGAACCCCCGAATTGCTGAAACGGCCCGAGCAATCCGTTACGACGGCCGGTCAAAGCGTGAAACTTCTGCGTGAGATTTTGGATTGGATTTGGCATTTCGATGGGGCCGCGGCAGCGCGGCGTCGGGCCAGCGAAGCGCCCCGATTGTCGCTGCGGCGTTAACTGGTGGATGCAGCCCAGCCAAGTATTGCGCATCGAACGCGTGCAGAGCTGCTGCGACAGTAGGCCCGATGCCAACAATACCTTCTTCAATGGTTGGTCCTAACAATGCGATCCAAAGCTCGTTACGAAAAAACAGTCGCGGGCGGCGCACCGCCGACGGGCTGCCTGGACGAGCTGTGCAATAAAGCTCCATTTGTTCCATCGCTGTCGCTGCATGATCCATCGCTCGGCGCCCACCCGAAATGTGACCGTTATTTTTCTTCATTTGCGTTTAGAACGCATGCCTCGGCGGAATTGGATGGGGTTTTCATCTTGTGACTGGCCCGATAAGATTTTCACCGATAGGACAATCCGCCGCGCGCCCGATTGTGCGGTTACTCGGAGGGAACATATATGTTTGAAGCGTGGCGTTATCTTCCCCAATTACATTGTCCGACGCGGATAAACTGGATGCGCTGGGTCGGCTCGATCAGTTTCGGCAATGGGGTTCACTCGATGAGAAACGTTACTGTTTGGTTTGCGGCAGAATCATTACTGGCCGGCAAATCCATGTCGCGGGCGGAACAGAAGGACCGCTACGGCTTAGTTGTCCGACGGAGCGATGTAACTCAATTCCGATGGATTGGGTGCTGCCTACGGATGAAATCATCGCCATCGTGGAGATGATGGCCGCCCAAGAACGCAAAGCTGCAGCATCAAAAGCTGCTAGTCGCGTCAATGGAAGTTCTAAGCGCCCCAACAGAGGCCACAACGGCATCGCATCGCGATTGCGCGAGTTCGCGTCCCACTTCATGCACGCTTTTTAAGCTGTCCCTCGAACTCCTGCGGGCCTGAGCCCTGGGCCGGGCCCACAGTGCATCGTTCTAGCCGAGAATGTGAACCGAGGTCAACAAACAGAGCGTCATTCGACAGATGTGATGTCGTAGGATTTTGTCCGATCATACAATCATCCGCCGCCCCGATTGTGCGCCTCGACGCAGTGAGCAGACTGCTCTCTGCATCATGATCGCCCATCTCAAACTCGACGATCGGCTCTCGGCTCTGCGTGCTCAAGATCGATTGAGGAAATGGAGATCGCTCGACGACGAGCGTCTTTGCATTATCTGCAAGAGAAAATTTAACGGCCGCCAGGTGGAAATTCGGCGCGTGGGCAATCGCAAATATGAATTGCACTGCCCGACGGAAGGCTGCGATTCAGCGCCGCATCTGTGGATCTACCCAGCAACGCCGCTGGTCTCTCACGTAATTAAATCGGACCATCGGTGTCGCCTCGATAATAACGGTACCGCCGCACGCCTGCGTCAGCGCGGCCGGCAAAGGGTTCTCGTATGATTGGATCTACTCTTGATGAGCCCGGCGCAGCGTCAGTGTCCGACGAGGTGCTCATGAAAGACATTTCGCGTCGCCATCCGGACGCGCTGGGCGAGTTATACGGCCGGCATCGTAAAAGATTGCGAGCAACTATTGATGGCGTCGTTCACGAAGAAGCCGAAGCTGACGACGTCTTACAGGAAATTTTTCTTCAGGTCTGGGAAGAGGCGGCTCGTTATTCGCCGAAGGCAGGCAAGCCTCTGGGCTGGATGGTTACCATCGCGCGCCGTCGCGCTATCGACCGATTGCGCCGGCGTCAGGCTTATTCTCGCGCCAGGGAGCGCTACGAGAAACGAGTAATGCAGGATTCACAAACTCCGCGTCGCGATGCGGCTCAAACATTCATTTTGAATGATCTCCGCCATTTCTTGAAGAAAAGCCTACGAGCGTTGCCTGAATTTCAACGCGAGGCAGTGGAGTTGGCTTTTTTCAAGGGACTAAGCCACAGAGAAATTGCCGCAGCAACGCACGCTCCGCTTGGCACAGTGAAGACGCGATTGGAGCTAGGATTGCAAAAGCTCACTCACGCGTTGAAGCCACTGCGGCACAAGGTGTGACGTTGAGACTGTTCTCCTAACGCATACCTGCGTACCGGCAACAATTGCCTCCAACTTTCGTGCAGACGTTGCAGATGCAGAGAGTTCAGCCCTACGGCGAAGGAGAAGTATTAACGTTTACTTCCGTTTTCTCCTTCGTTGTCGCCGCGGCTGGAGATTGATTGATGATCGTAGTACTTTCTTTCTTCTCTGCAGGCGGATTCACGGTTGTCTCCTTTTGCTCACAAGCCGCCAACAGCGCCATGCCGGCGAGCAGACAAATGTATTTTTTCATACCAACAATTCGTATTTCAGAGGAAACTTTGGTTGTCTCTTCGCGTGTTTTATTGCTTGGGCCAGCGGGTAATACGACGCGTCCCAAGTCGCAGGCAACCAATCCTGGTTCGGAAGGCGAATAGTTATCGCTATGACAAAACTGGGATTCAAAGGCAGTTGGAACGAAGTAAAAGGCAAACTCAAACAGAAATACGGACAATTAACCGATGACGACCTCGCGTTTGCCGAGGGCAAGGACGATGAGCTGCTTGGGCGACTTCAGCAAAAACTTGGGAAAACGAAGGAGGACCTGCGAAGGGAACTCGAAAATTTGTAAATTCGAGTTCGGTTTCTTTCTGAAAACGGCATTTACCCGCTCTCTCAACAAGCCGGTTGGAGCGGAGTAC
>Ga0222622_10000806_pt1 | contig 12386 bp, 9 predicted proteins | sample PLM2_5_b1metaG_FD_177335 | JGI IMG/M metagenome (GOLD analysis project Ga0222622, IMG submission 177335) | Groundwater sediment microbial communities from an aquifer in East River, Colorado, USA - PLM2_5_b1 | ecosystem: Environmental > Terrestrial > Soil > Riparian zone | place: USA: East River... | reverse complement strand
GGCCTCCGCGGCGCCAATGAGTTCCTCCGGATTGGTCCCCTTCCCTTCTTCAAAGCGCGATGAAAATGAATAAGGCCCTTCGAATGCGCCGCTGCCAAGTTTCATTGTTCCCCTGCCCTGCTTCAGTGTGCCTTCCCATACTGCCAATCCAGTTCGTGTTGCCATTGTTTTGTCTCCTTTAGTTGTTTCGCTACGAGTCGCGCCACACGGACATGTGCGCAATTCATTTTCCGGCTGGCGAACGCGGTGTAGCAGCCTTGTGTCAAGCGGCGAACCAAATGAAAAAGGTGCCTGACACAGGCGCCTCTAACAACTCACGCCGCTTCGGGCGCCGCAGCGCCGGTTAATGGCGTGGCCTGGTCGGGCTTTACTTCAGCGAGCTCGCGTTGTTTGCGCCCTAACCAGATGCTAAGGACGCACCAGATTGCTCCAAGCGGAACTGCGACCCAGGAAATCCCGGCGAGCCCCAAGCCAAGCCACCGCATTAACGGATACGACCACGCACCGATTTGGTCGCCCAAGCGGTAGCCGAATGTGTCGATCAGGCTCTTGGCTTTGTATTTGTCCTCTCGCCGCAAGACTGTGAAGAGAACTTCGCGTGCTGGTCGAAGCAGGGCGAAGCCTGCGGCCCGTCGCAAAATCTGGAACGTCGCAAGGACGGTGAGAATGGGCGCGAAACCGATCGCGGCAAATCCAACCGCGCTCAAAAGCGGCATGAGCACCAGCGTGATTCCAACTCCAAACCATTTCATTAGACGGCCGGTTAGGAAAATCTGGATCAGCACCGTTATCGTGTTCACCGCGATATCGATGTTTGCCAGGAACGACGTGCGCGCGGTTCGGTCCTGCAGCTGATGCCCTGTAAGGTCGGATTGTTGAAAATATGCCCACGTGTTCGTGAGCGTGTAGATCATGAGAAACCCCGCTAGACCGAGTAAATAGGGAGATCGAACAATGTGCGTCGCACCTTCCCAGAATTTGCCGCCGATTGGTTGCTCCTCTGTCGGTTTCTGCGCTGGAGGGGACGACGATGTCGTCCCAGGGAAGCTGGCAGCTTCCCCTACAGCCATGAGATGGGCGGGAAATCGGCGTACGCATTGAGCCGCAACCTCTAACATGACCGCTGTAATGAGCAGGAAGAGTCCGGTGCTAAGCTTACCGGCGAGCGAACTCGTGACCAAACCACCAACAATTCCGCCAATCGATCCGCCGACCGCAATAAATCCGAAAAGCCGTTTGGCTTGCTCCGGCGTGAAAACGTCAGCCATAAACGACCAAAACATTGTTGTGGCGAAAAGATTGAAGACGCTCACCCAGATGAAAAATATGGGCGCGAGGATCGTGCGTTCCTGCGCGGCTGGCATCCAGCGCATGAGGAGAAAGAACGCGAAGAGGTTCGCGATGGCGAAACGGTACGCGATCGGAATAAATCGTCGCCGCGACATACGCGCGACGATCGTGGCATAAAGCGCGTTAGCGATCAGCATCCCGGTCAGCGTTCCGGTGTACATCCACGGTAGATTTTCAACGCCACGATCAGCGCCGATTTCATCGCGAATTGGGCGAATGACATAATAGCCGCCGAGAACGACAAAGTTGAAAACGAACGCCAGGAGTAGCGCGTGAAGCTCAGCGGGCTTTACATCGACGATTTTGGTGAAGAATTTTCTCATCCTGTAGCCGCGGCCCTGTGGGCCGCGTGCGCGCGTCGCAAAACGACGCGGCTACGATTTCTGCTTCTTCCACGCGGCAAGCACTTCCGCTTCGCGCTCTGGCGAAAGACCAGCTTTCGGATGCGCTTGTCGCTCCGGCGGAAGCGACTTAAACCACGCGAGCGTATCGCGCGCGGTGACGTCGAGCGGACGAAACGTCAGGCCCTTGCTCAACGCGCGGCTGATGTTCGTTCGAGCAACCGCATCATCTTTTCCAGTCCACACCGGCATGTCAGACCAAGGCTGCACTTTCTGCTCAGTCAAAAAGTCCTCGCTTACCCAGGTAAACTTCGCGTCCGACTTCAACGCGCCCTTAATTCCGTCTAGCATCCCGCCGATGCCGAAGGGCTTGGCAGGTCCGGTAGCGTTGTAAATTCCTGTCTCACGGTTCTCAGCCATGCGAATGGTCCATTCAGCAAGATCGCGCACATCGATGAACTGGACGGGATCGTTCGGCTTTCCAGGCGCCAGCACGTCTCCAGCACGATCGATGCGCACAGGCCAATACGTAAAGCGGTCGCTCTCGTCGCGAGGGCCGACGATAAGTCCTGGGCGAATGATCAAAGTTTTTCCGGGAAACCATTTCTCGGCTTCGCGTTCTGAGAGTGCCTTTAGCGGCCCGTAGGTTTTGAATCCAGATGCGCGCACGGCTTCAATCGTCTCCTTGTACGGATCTGCACCTTCGTATTTTTCTGTCGGCGCATTTTCATCAGCGCCCTGTTTCGCCTCGCCGTAAACGGATATGGTCGAAATGAACACGTAGCGATCAACGTTTCCTTTGAGCACTTGCGCCGCGTCACGCACCCAGGCGGGCAGCGTCGTCGGATTATCGATCACCACATCCCATTGCCGGTTTTTCAGGGCGTCGAGGTTACCGTTACGGTCGCCGACAAGCTGCTCGACTTCAGCCGGCAATTCCCCGGGATGCGTCTTACCCCGGTTAAACGTGGTCACCTTATGTCCGCGACTCAGCGCATATTTCACCTGATATGGGCCGGTGAATCCGGTGCCGCCGAGTATGAGTATGCGCATCGGTGTCGGAGTCTTCTCTGCGAATAAAGATGTTGAAGTTACTCGCGAGGCAAGTGCACCCGCGGTGGATATTTTTATGAAACGACGGCGATCCATAATATCGGCAACCTTCTTGTCATTCCGAGCGAAGTCGAGGAATCTCTTGCTGTTATCGATTCAAAATTCGAGATGTCTCCAGACCTTCGCGTAAAGCTACGGCTTGCCAGGCGACTCCGCTCGACCTGACACATGGAGAGGTGAACCGAATGACGCGACGCGAAGTTGCAAAAGTAATCGGCGGCACGACGGCCGCTCTGATTTTTCCGATCAAAACGAAAGGCGAATCATCAGCGATGCTGACACGCACCATTCCTTCCTCTGGCGAGAAGCTACCGGTGATCGGCCTCGGAACATGGAGAGCGTTCGATGTCGATCTTAGCGCGGATGTCCGAAGGCAACTCGAAGACGTTCTGTTGCTGTTTGTGAAGCTCGGTGGCCGTGTGATTGATTCCTCGCCGATGTATGGTCGCGCTGAGGAGGTGATCGGCGACCTAACTTCTGCGCCTGGCATTCGCGAGAACCTCGCCACGGCGAGTCCGTCCGATGGCGGACTGTTTCTCGCGACCAAAGTTTGGACTAAGGGCAAGCAGAGCGGAATTCAGTCAATGGAACGTTCAATGTCGCTTTTGCGCACAAATCGAATCGACCTGATGCAGGTGCATAATCTCGTCGATGTGAACACACAGCTCGCAACCCTGCGGGAATGGAAACAGCAGGGTCGCATTCGCTACACCGGAATCACGCATTACGAGTCCGGAGCTTTGAGCGAAATCGAAAAACTAATGCGGAGCCAGAAGTTCGATTTCCTCCAAATCAATTATTCGCTGATGGAACCCGAAGCTGAGGAACGCATTCTGCCTTTGGCGCAGGAGCGCGGCGTCGCCGTGATCGCGAATAGGCCACTAGGATCCGGTGATCTGTTCGGCAAAGTGCGTTCGAAACCGCTTCCGGATTGGGCGGCGGAATTTGATTGCCGATCGTGGGCACAATTCTTTTTGAAATGGGTGGTGGCAAATCCCGCCATCACCTGCGCGATCCCCGCGACGGATAAACCGCGTCATCTCGAAGATAATATGCAAAGCGGAATTGGACGGTTACCGGATGCAAAATTGCGCCGCCGGATGGCGGAATTAGTCTCATCGTTGTAGGTCGCCTCACCCCTCGTACATCCCGAGCAAGTCAAATTAAAAACTTTTTCTTTTGTGAAAAAAATCGGTTGCGACCCTGGCCAATATACCCGATAGGTCGCGCTCTTTATGCGAAAACTTCTCACCCCCCTGATCGTCGTTGTCCTAGGGTCCGCGGCATTTTGGCCGCGTGCCGCAATGGCGATGCGATTCTCGGCGCCGACCCCCAAGTTTAATTACACCGACGCCTCCGGCAAAAAACAATCGGTCGAGGTTGTGGACCAGTATTATCCGAAGAAAATCGCCCAGCCGGTTGCCAAGGCAGATGCGCAGATTGATCCGAAATTGCGACGGGCAGCCACCATTGCTGAGGAGCGCGCACGCGCGCACTCGCTGCGCAAGTGCTGGTGTTTCGTTAAGGAAGCGCTGGTTGCTGCGGGCGTAGTGAAATCGCGGCCGCAAACATCCCTTGCGAAACAAGCGGGCCAAGAGCTGGTAAATAATTACGGATTCAAAAAACTGCCCGTCTCAAATCCGTACGAAGCGCCTGTAGGATCTGTGTTGGTCTACGGCGCCAAGCGCGCGGCCGGTCATGTGGAGATCCGGACCGAGACTGGCTTTGTTAGCGATTTTCGCTCTGAGACGCCATCGCGGCGGCCATTGATTGGCGTTTTCGCGAAGAGTTAGGCTGCCGCTGTTCGCGCGATCGCGCTAATACGAGCGGAGTCCATTTTCGCTGGTCAAGTCGCTGATAGCGCGAGAACCTTTGCGGATGACTCAGCCCATCCGCATCGCCATGTGGTCTGGCCCGCGAAATATTTCGACGGCCATGATGCGCTCGTGGGGCAATCGAGACGACACTGTCGTTATCGACGAGCCTTTTTACGCCTATTACCTAAAAGTGACGGGCATAGAACATCCCGGCGCGGACGAAGTGATCGCAACCGGCGAAACCGATTGGCGTAAAGTCGTTGCGCATCTCGCCGGGCAGATCACGAACGGGAAGCGGATTTTTTTTCAGAAGCAGATGACCCACCATCTGTTGCCAGAAATAGATCGCGAATGGCTCGAGGCGGTGACTAATTGTTTTCTAATTCGCGATCCGCGCGAAGTGATTAATTCCTACATTAAAAAGCGGGAAGACCCTGCGCTCGAGGACCTCGGTTTCGTGCAGCAGGCAGAAATTTTTGATTTCGTCCGAACACGTACCGCTGCCGTTCCGCCCGTTGTCGATGCCAGGGACGTGCTGCAAAATCCGGAGGGAACGCTACGACTTCTTTGCAAAGCGGTCGGCGTCGAGTTTAGCAAGTCAATGCTCTCGTGGCCACCAGGATTGCGTGACACCGACGGCATTTGGTCCAGGCATTGGTACGGCGAAGTGGCAAAATCGACCTCATTTCAACCGTATCATCCGACACCGGGCGAAGTTCCGGCGCGATTGCGTGAAATCTATCAGCAATGCTGTGAATGCTATCAGGAGCTTTATGAATACCGACTGTGTTGACGTTTTCGCACAAAGAACGCGGCGGGCACAGCGCCATTGAAATGGAAGTTTGTCTATCCGCCTTGGACCCTCTGTGAGGTAATCAGATGCTTCAAAAATTCGACGAGCGAAACCGCAACCTGATCATAAATGTTAACGGAGAGTTGCTCCATCGCGACAAAGCAGGGATCAGCCCGTTCGACTCAGCGGTGCAAGGCGGTGACGCGGTCTGGGAAGGACTGCGACTTTACAACGGTCGGATTTTCAAGCTACACGAACACCTCGATCGCCTTGAACGTTCGGCCTGCGCACTTTCGTTCGAGGAAATTCCGCCGCGAGAAAAAATCATCGACGAAATCAAACGCACGCTCGCTGCAAATAAAATGCGGGATGGCGCGCATATTCGGCTCACGCTGACACGCGGAATTAAGATTACTTCGGGCATGGACCCGCGACTCAACCAAAGCGGGCCGACATTGATCGTGCTCGCTGAACACAAGCCGCCCGTTTATGCGAAAACGGGCCTGAGTTTGATCACGAGCAAGATCCGCCGCCCGCCGCCGGATGTGCTCGATGCGCGTATTCATCATGCAAACCTGCTGAACTCGATCCTGGCAAAGATCGAAGCGAACAATGCAAGCGCCGACGATGCACTCATGCTCGACACGCGCGGATTCGTTGCTGAAACGAACGCGACGCACGTGTTCATTGTGCGTAACTCCGATGAATTGCAACCAAGCGGCGACTTGGCAACCGGCCGCATTGTAGCGTGCCCCGAGGGGATAACTCGTGCGACTGTGTTCGAGATTTGTTCCTCCGAAAAGATTCGTTGCGTCGAGACTGATTTGTCACTCGTCGATGTCTATGGTGCGCATGAAATGTTTTGCACAGGGACAATGGGCGAACTAGCCGGCGTGATTAAGGTAGATAATCGTCAAATCGGCGATGGAAGAATCGGACCGATGACCAAGCGTTTAAGCGATCTTTACACGAAACGGACCGCGTCCGAAGGCGTGCAAGTCATCGATCTGTAGGCAGCTCAGTCGTTCTGTTTACAGCTGCTGTGCTGGCTTAACAACGCCAGTCAGGATCGCGACAGGAATAGATGTATAGCCGATAAAAAGAAGCCAGGCGAAAATTCGGCCGGCTGATGCGAGACGCGGCGTCAGTTTCTTGTCATTAAATCCGAGCGATTGAAAGAAGCTCGATGACCCGTGGCTGAGATGAAGCGCGAGCAGAAACAGGCCAAGTGCGTAAAACCCGGAGACGTAATAATTTTGGAATCCGTACACCATCATTGAGTAAACGTCGTAGTGCCCGAGCGGATCGGCCTTGAGCAAACCAAAACGAGGATCGGTGACACGCACTGTGAAATGCGCAATGTGGTAAATGATAAACGCAAGGACGATCAACCCGCTCATCACCATGTGACGCGAAGCGAACGTTGCTTTCACGTACTCCCGATCGACATAGGCCTGCGGTCGCGCACGGCGGTTTTCGATCGCCAGTTGAATCGTCACGTAAATGTGAACGACGACAGCGGCGAGCAGGAACAAACGGATTACCCAAAGCAAAGGCCCGAGGTCGCGCAGGTGTTGGGCGTAACCGTTGACCCAATCAGGACCCAGAAAAATCTGCAAATTGCCTAGCAGATGCCCGATAACGAAAAGGATCAAAATGATGCCGGTGACGGCGACGATCATTTTTTTTCCAACTGACGAGCGATAAAAAGCTGCCAAAATATTCACGTTACGAGTGGGCGCCGATCGAGCGGCGTGTGTTTCAGATTATGGATACGGCTTGGAGCGTCAAGAGTTAGCCCCCACACCCCGCTTTTCCTTGATTTGTGGTCGGAAGAACTGCTCGCCGTGTCGCCGCGGCGACCTCCTAACCGGGCCACGATCGAACCAAAGTCGTCTTTCACTTGGCTGCGATTAAGCCTATAATTGCCGACCTCATGGCGAACAGCGAAGAATCGCAGATGATCTCTCAGAGGCTCCTTCAGTTTCAGGAGCGCTCAAAAGGCTTCGGCAAGCCCGCCAGTACCGCTCGCCGCCTCGGCGGGACCGGTCGGTGGTCGCATTTCCTCAGCCAAGAATGGTCGTCTGCACTGCTGTACCTCTTCCTGGATATAGTGAGCTGGCTCGCAATCTATCGAGTGGCAGGTTGGTTTAGGTTCGATGCGTTCTATGCCACGCCGTTTCAGTTCTTTATCGTCAACATAATTCAACTCGGCGTAATCGTGGCGGCGCTTTACTTCGTCGGCGGCTATGATCGTACTGTCGAGAAGTTGACCCTTGGATATGCGGCCGAACACATTCTGGCCATCATCGTAGCGGCCATGGTCAGCGCGATGCTGATTTATTCCGCAGCGACGTTCGATCAGACAATGAAGCCCAGTCGAGGCGTACTGCTTTTGAGCTTCGCGGTTTTCCTGCCACTCTCGCTGGCTTACCGCCGCTGGATCAGGCAGTATGTCGTTGCCAGCAGCGCTGGCCGATCGTTTCTCGTCATCGGCGGCGGCGAGACGGCAGCTCGTTTTTACGAGGCGTACAGGAACTCGCCAAACGGGCAAAAGCTCGAGTTCGTAGATGTGACTGAGGAATGCGTGGGCCAGCCAATTGCTGGCCAAGGATCACCGATTGTGCAAGGAAACCTCGCAGCAAAGTTAAATAATCTCGGTAAACATTATAGCGGGATCATTCTCGCATCGAAAGCGAGTTCACTCAGCACGGAATTGCTCGAGCGCCTGGTGCACGCGCAATTTCAGGAGACGCGCGTTTACACACTCGAATCCTTCTACGAAACTCAATGGCGTTATCTGCCGCTAGGCATCATCGATCCATTTTGGCCGCTCCAGAGTGGTTTTCAGCTAGCTCGCACTTCTCCCTACCATTATCTCAAGCGGCTTTTCGATGTTGTTGCCTCGTCTGTAGCACTGGTCATTTGCGCTCCGCTCTTTGTGCTTGTCGCTCTTCTTATCCGGATTCAGGACGGCAGTCCGGTGTTTTTCCGGCAGGAACGAGTAGGCCGTGACGGAAGACGATTCATTCTTTTCAAATTCCGAACAATGCGATGCTCTGATGAAATGGACGAGGACATTTACACGCGAAAAGACGATCGTCGCGTGACGGCAGTGGGGCGATGGCTGCGAAAACTTCGACTCGATGAGTTGCCGCAGCTTTGGAACGCCCTCAAAGGAGATATCAGCCTGATTGGTCCACGCCCGGAGTGGAGCAAGTGCGCGGAACGCTATGAGCAAACAATCCCATTTTATCATTTTCGGCACTTGGTAAAACCGGGTATCACTGGCTGGGCGCAAGTGAATTATCCGTACGGTGAGAGCGATGAGGACGCGGTCGAGAAGCTAAAATATGATCTCTACTACATCCGGCATTATTCCCTGAAGCTGGATGCCATGATCGTGCTGAAAACGTTATACACGATGCTATTCGGCAAGGGCCGGTGATGCGATGGAAGTCGGTTGCCAGAGGTTGGAGATCAAAGTTCTCTGACGTCTAACATGTGATTTCTCACCTCCTCCGCAGCGCATCACGCTGGACTTTCTTCGCCGCCCTCGTCTATGCGCCGTGGGCGTACGGCGGCACAACATCGGAAAGCATCCAAATAACCAACTGGGTGTTACTCGCCGCACTCGTTCTTTGGGTCATTGAGTTGCTTATCAGTAGGCGAAGGCCGCGATTTCCACGGCTCCTGTTCCTCTTAACTGCCGCTTTGATCTGCGTTGGCGGTTGGATGGTCTTCAACGCGAAGTCGGTCTATGACTCGGATTTTTCTGTTTTTGTGCCGCTACATAACTTCGCTTCGCCTGTGACAGGCTCGGTTGATTACCCGATCAGCGCTGCGTGGATGATCCGAGGTGCCTTGCTCCTTGGGACAATCTTGTTTGTCGCAGACCTTTCTCAAAGCAAACGATGGTTGCTTCGCTTGTGGTATGTGATTGGTCTGGTCGGCGGTTCGATAGCGTTCCTCGGTTTACTCCAGAAAGCCACGGGCACGCTCATGATCTTCTGGCTACCACCGCCGCCATACCCGGTTCGAGTAACCACATTTTTTGCAACGTATTATTATCACGGCAATGCCGGCGCATTCTTGAACCTGGTGTGGCCATTGAGTGCCGGACTAGTTATCCGGGCCTTTGCCAGCGGATCCCATCCCTGGATGCGCGCCATGTGGACGAGCGTTTTTCTTCTAACCATGGCCGCGGTGCTGGCGAATACGTCGCGCATGTCGCAAGTCCTCGCGCTCTTATTGCTGTGTGCGATTTGCGTGCAATTTGGACCGTTGCTTCTTCGCAAGCTATCGGGTGGTAAAAGCGTCGCTTTGGCAGGAGCGCTTGCCATTGGCTTAGCGCTGATTGCGCTCGCTCAGGCGGTACATCTCGAGCAACCGCTAAAGCGCTGGCAGACGGAGAGCCAACGGATTTCCACGGATGCCCGGTGGCGCGCTTCCGGTGTGGCAATGCGCGCTGTGCCCGACGCGGGGCTTTGCGGATTCGGGCCAGGCACGTTTCGCGTTGTATTTCCGACGTACAATCGCACTGGGAGCGACCAGGTGCCCGGGACCTGGAGATTTTTGCACGAGGATTACCTGCAGACCTTGCTGGAATGGGGCTGGATCGGAGGAACCCTTTGGGCGCTGCTCTTCTTCGGGGGAATAACAGTCGGGATTCGTAGTTACAAAGAGCACGCCAGGCGGGAGTGGACGCCCCGAAGACGTGTGCTGCAACCGTTGGTGATCATAGCGCTATTCGGCGTGGCAGTGCACGCGCTGGTCGATTTTCCGCTTCAGATCGAATCGATCCAGCTGTATGTGGCAACATATCTGGGTCTTTGCTGGGGAAGTATGCTCTGGAAAGAGCACGGAATGCGAACGACCGAACGCGCACTGCGCAGCACGAGTTGGCACTCTGCTACCTCAGCGGCGCACTAGTGCCTGCCGCGTTACGCCCCGTTACCTTCGTGGTCCGGCTTGGATCGGCGATCGTAGCTGTAGCTGCGAGAATACGCTCCCTCTTCTTTGCCATAACCGTGCGAAGCGTAATAGTAATAATAGCCGACTCCGCGACCCCGCCGCAATCGATTCAACACCAGACCGGCCGGGCGAATTCCTGACTTCGCCAGCAGGGTAATCGCGCGGCGGATTGCTGGACGCGGTGTTTTTGCCGCCCGAACAACAATACACACAGTTTGGACATGCGGCATCATGAGGAGAGTGTCACTGACTGCAAGGATGGGTGCGCTATCGATGACGACGCGATCAAACAGGGTTGCAGCCTTAGCGACCAGTTGGCCGAAGAATGGGCCGGCAAGAATCTCGGCGGGATTGGGCGCGCGTCGTCCACCGCCGAGGACAAACAGCTGGCCTCCAGTCGCGGTGAGAATGTTTTTCGTGAGCTCAACGCTCTCATCGACGAGTTGGATTTCTCCGGCCGGAATCTGACGTGCTGCCGAGGCTACGTCCGCTTCACCCACCAGGCAATCTGTCACTCCCGGCGCGCTGTCTTCATCGGAATTATTTCGCGCATTCGGTAACCGGAAAATCTTGTGGATGTTTGGCCGGCGGAGGTCGCCGTCGATCAGAAGCACGCGATAACCCTGCTGGGCCAGTGCGAGGGAGTAATTGGCGCTTGTGAAACTTTTGCCTTCGCTGGGCACAGCACTGGTGAAAAGCGAAACTTTTCGCTCGGCTTCCGGACCCAGGAGAGAAAGTGCAGCGCGCAAATTGCGGAACGCTTCCGCCGCTGGGCTTTCAGGAGTTTCCACCACGACGCGATAGTTCGAACTTCTGAAAGCTTTGCTTCGTCGTTTCAGTCGGCTAACCGGCCCCTCATCAGTGGTATCGGGAACAGCTGCAAAAACAGGGAGGCCGAGCGTGCTTTCTGCCTGGTCCACAGTTTTAATTGAACGATCCAGCGCATCGACTCCAAAAACGAGAACCAAACCGACAGCGAGACCGCCAAGCAGGCCCATCAGGATCGTTTTCTTGGGCCGAGGACTAACAGGAAAGTTCGGAAGCGGGGAATGCTCAATCACGCTAACCGCAGTCGCTTTGACGTCTTTTGCCAAATTCGTGTCTTTTATCTGACGAATTACACTTTCATACAACGCACGATCGGTTTCGGCTTGCCGCGCCAATTCCTGATAGCCGATCGCTGTGCGGTTGAGATTGACCGCGACGCCCTGCTGGTTTTGCAAAGCTTGTTGCAAGCTGGCCTCTGTCGATTTGGTTTGGTCGAGGGTATTGCGCAGAATCGGACGTTGCGCCAAGACCGCTTGACGGAGCTTGTCTTTCGCCTCGGCCAGCGAGGCCTTCGCTGCCATCATTCTGGGATGCTTGTCCTTGTATCGTAACGCGAGGGTGGTGATGCTGGCTTCGATCTGAATAATATTGTTCCGCGCTCCCGCCACCATTGGGGCGGCAGAGATACTCGGAATCGCGAGCAGCGCGTCGATATTATTGCCGATCTGATCCACTTGCTGGAGCTGGCCTTCGAGACGAATCTGATCGGATCTCGCTGTGGCCAATTTGGCGTTTATATCTTGCAGGTTGTCCTCTACCAAGCCGCCCCGAGATCCGCCAGCCCCCTGTGAACCTGTCGCGGCCGTGCCGCCGCCGAGTTGGAGAGCATCCGGATTGTTTGCCTTGTATTCGGCGACGGCTGCCTCACTTTTTTGAAGATTCCTCTTTAATCGCTCTTCTTCTTCCAACAGATAACGCAGTGCGGCTTCGCTCGACGACGCTCGACGCTCGATTGAGTTTCGGATGTACTCTCGACCGATCGCTTCGGCGAGATGCTGTGCCGTGGCTGGATCGCCGTGCGTCACGTACAAATCGATTAAGCGTGTGCCGCGGCGGATCGCCGGTTGCACCATGCCGACCATTGCTCGGCCCAACGCTTCTTCGACAGGCGTAAATGTCGTGACGCCATTGGCGTTCTGGGTCTTGTTGTCGGCCTGCCACGGCTCCGTG
>Ga0222622_10000805_pt1 | contig 12404 bp, 10 predicted proteins | sample PLM2_5_b1metaG_FD_177335 | JGI IMG/M metagenome (GOLD analysis project Ga0222622, IMG submission 177335) | Groundwater sediment microbial communities from an aquifer in East River, Colorado, USA - PLM2_5_b1 | ecosystem: Environmental > Terrestrial > Soil > Riparian zone | place: USA: East... | reverse complement strand
CTCCTCGCTGGACTGCAGGAAACCGTGCGCTCGATTTTCGAAATCTCGCGGCTGGATCAGGTATTTCAGATTTTTCCAGACGCGGATGCTGCGCTGGCTGGATAGCAATGTCATGGAGACGGCCTGCCACAGGCCGTTCGGCTCGAGGGCGAGCCGGCTCCAAACGCGAGACGGCGGACGCTACAGCGCGAGGGCCATCAAAACCTTGAGGGTTTGCTCAACGTTCCTTGAAATGTCGAACTGTGACGCACGCTCGATGTTCCCCGAACGAGCTGCTGCGCGGTGCGATGGATCGGACCACAACCGAATTGCGTCCCGCAAACCAACCAGATTGCCTGCGTGTTCGACGATTGATCCGTGGACGCTGTCTTCGATGATTTCGCTAAAGCCGTTGGCCCGCGTCGTGATTACCGGCAATCCGCAGGCAAGTGCTTCCAAACATGCATTGGAAAATGGATCATAAATTGTCGGCAAAATGAAGATGTCCGCAGCCGCGTAGAGACGCGCAACCTCAGCAACTTCGCCGAGAAACCGCACCGGTTCCTCGCGCCAAAAGCGCAGCCGCGCCGTTTTGTAGAGCCTTTCATTTCCGCGGCCGGCAACGAGCAGACGCAGTTTTTTGTTCTTGCAGAGCGCCATGGCCTGGATTGCAAAGAGCAACCCTTTACGCTCCCAGCCGGAGCCTGCAAACAACAGCGCAATTTGGTCTGGCTTCAATTTCAAATCGTCGCGCGCTTTTTCGCGAAGCTCCGGATCGAACCGGAACCTATCGAGTGGAACGCCATTGCGAACGATGTCGATGTTGCCTGCGGGATAGGCATAAAGATCTACGATCTCATCTTTGACCATTTTTGAGGCAACGATCACGCGCGCGACTTTGCGATCGGCAAGCAGCGATTCCTCCAGCTGCAACAGATCGCGATGCTTGCGGGTAAGTGCGCGAACAAATTGCTTCAGGGGAAGCTCGAAGTTCCTTCTGCGCGCCAGCCATGCGCGATGGACCCCATCGCCGGCGCGATATACGTCGCAACTCCAGACGCGCTCAAGGCTGAACAAAGCATCGTAGTGGAGCTGCGGCCGGATTTCTTCCAGCTCGTCCGCAAACCCCAGGACTGATTCTGCGCCCAGGCGGGTGACCGATCCAAATCGCCATTGATCCTCCGGCCATTCATTCGTGGCGATAAGTTGGACGTCGTGTCCGGCTTCGGTCACTCCACGCGCGAGTCGTTTTAGGTACCTTTCCGCGCCACCACTGGGAGAATAGCCGCGCCGGACAAGGGCGATCCTGAGTTTCGCTTTTATCTCCATTGTATTCCGGATGCAATGGAGACGGCTCGCCCACGAGCCGTGCGCGACGAGGGCGTCGCGGCTCCAACGAGACGCTGCTTTACTTGCTGCACGTTCGTCAGAATACTTCTAACCCGATGCCGGGTGAAACTTTAAACGCTCCTGCACTGTCGCGGCCCGTCGCACCTGTGGAGCGCAGCCTGCCAAGGCACCTGTTTTATTCGATTTTCGCCCGAATCGGCGGCTCCGGCCTGGATACCGATGCATTTGAGACCCTGCGCGCGTCGTACCGCGGCGGGTTCCTTGGCAAAGCAATCGCTTACGATAATAGGCAGAAGGAAATTCCCGCTTCCCTGATCCGTTCTCTACGCTGGCATCCAGTCCGTCTCATTTCGTTTCTCGATCGGCCGTATTACTACGGCGCGAAGAAAAAATACCTAGACTGGATCGCGTCCCGGCATCTGGAGACCGGGCGCTACGATCTGTTTCATAGTTGGTCGGGGGACTGTTTGCGCTCCCTGAAAGTAGCAAAACGACGTCGCATCCCCTCGGTCCTTGAGATACCAACCTGGCATCGTGACGGCGGCAAAGAGAAAGTGGGGCGGCCGAAAATTGCCGAACCTACAGCGAACACTTCGAGCTTTCAGAGGTGGAAAAACAGATTGTTGCTTCAAAGAAAGCGTTTCATACAAGAGTACGATCTTGCTGATCTCCTGCTCGTTTTATCCGAGAAGGCCGCTCACACCTTTCGCGTCCGGGGATTCCCAGAGGAAAAGCTTTTTTATTTGCCCAGAGGGGTGGATGTCGAACGCTTCAAGCCCGGAAAACGGCCACAAAGATTTCGCGCGGTTTTTGCCGGTGCATTGATTAGGCGCAAGGGAATTCAACATGTGCTGGAGGCATGGCACCGTCTGAATCTGATTAATGCCGAGCTGTGGCTCGTTGGTTTTGTGCACGAGGAGGCGAAGCCGTATCTGAAAGAATTCTGGCGTGATAACATCCGTGTCGTGGGATTTGTGCGGGATCCGGAGAATTATCTCAGCCAGGGCACGGTTCACGTTTTTCCGTCGCAATGGGAGGGGAGCGCCAAGGTTACATATGAGGCGGCGGCGTGCGCGTTACCTCAAATCACGACGCGCGAGGCAGGCGATGTGGTGCGCAGTGGCATCGAAGGAATCCTTGTGAAGCCGGGAGATGTGAACGCAATTGCAGCAGCGCTTGAGCATTTGTATGGGCATCCGGAAATCATTGAACAAATGGGAACGGCAGCGAGACGTCGCGTGGTTGAGAATTTCACCTGGGACCATTTTCGAACACGATTACTGGACGCGTACGAAACCGCGATGCGAATGGTGCGATGATTTCACTGTAGCGGCGGTCTGTACCTGCCGAGCCTTTTGGCGCTCACAGAGCGCCGCTACAACCAGAAGCCTGTGAAAATTCTTCTCCTGCAACTCAAGCGAATCGGCGACCTGATTTTGACTACTCCTGCCATCGCAGCTTTGCGTGAAAGCTTCCCAGAAGCACAACTCACGCTCGTTGTTTCGAACGAATGTGCCGACCTTCTGCCAGCCATCTCAAACGTCGATCGCATTTTGATCGCGCGGCGCAATGTCCGCGACCTCGCGTTGTTTTTCTCCGTTGCAGCCAGGGGATTTGATTACTGCGTTGACTTTACACGGAACGATCGCTCAGCGTCCCTGGCGGTTTTATGCCGCGCACCAAGACGCGTGGTTTCTTACCGGGTGCGCGAACAGTCGAAGGCGCGCGCCCGCGCTTACACGGATTTTGTCAGTGTTCGTACGCGCGACATGCACACAATCGACTACAATCTCGCTTTAGTTAAGCCACTCGGCGCACACGATAATTCAACGGCGCCAGATCTGGATCTGCCACAAACTGCCTACGAAAAAGCCGACATGCTTCGACGCAAATGGAAGGTTAGGAAGCCTTACATCGTCTTACATCCCGGTTCGGCCCGTCAGGAGAAACTCTGGGAGCCGCGGCGCTGGGCAGAGATAATTGACTGCTTCGGCCGAAGTGACAGCGTGGATCTTCTTCTGACGAGTGGACCATCTCGTGACGAGCAAGCGCACGTCACAGCAATTAAGAGCAACACGCAGCAAAAAATCATCGATCTCTCTGGAAAGACAGATTTGCTTACCCTGGCCGCATTGATCGGGCAGGCGCGGCTACTTGTGACAGTCGATTCCGCCCCGATGCATCTCGCGGCTGCAACGCGTACGCCGCAAGTGATCTTGTTCGGGCCAACCAACCCGTTTCATTGGCGGCCGAGAGAAAGTCCGGCGCTTATCCTCCAAGGAAAATCAATCGAGCCAATCACTGAGTTTTCGCCGGTTCAGCCGCGTCTTCCAGTGCGTCAAGTCTCGACGGAAGCGGTAGTTAGTGCTATGGATTTGCTGCTGTCGCGTCATGCGACGGCCCGAACTTCATGAGCGGCGCAAAAGCGGCTAAGAAAAAGCAGTCACTCTGGCAAACGTTACGCGCGGCCTCTGGGCCGTACCGGCGGCTCTATGCCTACGTCAAGCCGTACAAGGTCCGTTTTATCGTCGGCTTGCTGTTAGGCTTTGCTTACGGCGGAGTCAATTCACTTTTACCGCTCGCCACTGCCAGGGTGACGAGCGCAATTTTCCACGGGGCTGCTCCCAATCCTATGGCCTTGCGCTCCAATCTTGGAGTCCTGGATACGGGACCGAAAATCAATTCGATTATTCTCATCTGTCTGGCCATTCCCGCGATCATGACTGTGCGCAGCCTCTGCTCCTTCGGAAATACGTATTGCATGCAGTGGGTGAGCAACAAAGTGGTCACGGATATCAGGGGTCAGGTTTTCAGTAAGATGATTCGCCACTCAATGGATTTCTTTAACAAGATGCGTTCTGGGTTCTTGATCTCCCGCATCACCAACGAGACCCGCGTCGTACAAATGGCTTTGACCGCCGTCAGCAGCGATATTTTCAAGCAGCCAATCACAATTGTTGGCGCGATCACTGTTCTGCTCCTGATGGATTGGAAATTCACGTTGGTCACACTGATTCTTTTCCCGACCTGTTTGCTGCCGCTTCGCATCTATGGACGTCGCGCGCGAAAGGCGCTGCGAGGTCAGTTTGAAGGCATGGGCGAGATGGTCGTGACGATGCAGGAGACATTCGCCGGCATTCGCGTCATCAAGTCGTTTGCGCGCGAAGCGCATCAGGAGAAGGAATTCAAGCGCAGCAATCAAATGCAGTTTTCGCAAATGATGCGCATCATTCGGTCGATGGAGGCTACTGGCCCACTGGTCGAAACGATCGCTGCAGTCGGGATAGGCTTGGCCTTGCTTTATGTTTACGCTGCGAACCTGAGCGCGGGACGATTTTTTGGACTAATCACAGGGATTTTCATTCTCTACGATCCGATCAAGACGCTCAGTAAGATTCAACTCGTTATGCAGCAATCAATCGCCGCGACAACGGCGATTTTCGCGCTCCTTGATTCGGAGCCGACAGTACAGGACGCGCCAAATGCCGCCGTGCTGAGTTCGTCGCAGGGTCGAATTGATTTTGAAAACGTCACGTTCCGATATGCGAATACAGTCACAGATGCCGTTAGCAATCTGACCCTGCGCATTCAGCCTGGCAAGACCCATGCCCTGGTCGGAGCTAGCGGCGCAGGTAAGAGCACTATCCTCTCGCTGATCCTACGCTTATACGATCCGACTTCCGGGGCCGTAAAGATTGATGGGCACGATCTGCGGTCGGTTACACAAAAATCGCTCCGTGAAAGGATCGGTCTCGTTACTCAGGAGACATTCCTGTTTCACGATACGATTTCTAACAATATCCGGTTCGGCCGTCTCGACGCGACGCCGGACGAAGTTCACGAAGCAGCGAGAGCTGCCTATGCACATGATTTTATCATGGCCCAGCCAAAGGGCTACGAGACGGTGATCGGTGACAAGGGATGCCTGCTATCGGGTGGCCAGCAGCAACGTGTCGCTATCGCACGCGCTGTTCTGAAGAACGCACCAATTCTTTTACTCGATGAAGCGACTTCATCGCTCGATTCCGAATCGGAACAACAAATTCAAAAAGCCCTGGCAAAACTAGCGACTGGCCGCACGGTGATCGCTATCGCCCACCGGCTATCCACGGTCTTATCCGCGGACCAAATCATTGTGATGGATTCTGGCCATATCAAGGAGATCGGCACACATGCCGAGCTACTGGAAAAATCTGGTTATTATCGCCGCTTATACGATCACCAATTCAATCGCGTTCAGAAGGACCCCGAAGCCGACGCAGGCATTCTTGTTGAAGAGCTCGTGTAGCCACTGGAAAAGCAATGGCCATAGCCTCGCACCATGCCCTTTAATATCGACCTGCACACGCACTCTTTTTTTTCCGGAGACGGTATTTCCAGTCCGGAAGATTTGATTGCGGCCGCGCGCGCCAAAGGTCTGAACGGCATCGCCATTACCGACCACAATACGTGCGATGCTGTGAATTACCTACTGCAGAAGGGTTTGATGCGACTGGACGGGTTGCCGGTAAATGATTTTCTCGTGCTGCCGGGAGTTGAGGTTACGACTGCCGATGGCCATCTTCTCTGTATCGGTGCCGAGCTGCCCTACCTGAAGGGAAAACCGGCGCGCGAAGTCTGCGACATGATTCATGAACGCGGCGGTCTAGCCATTCCTCCACATCCATACGATTTGTTCCGCGCCGGAATCCGTTTTTCCACTCTAGAAACGCTGCCAGTAGATGCGATTGAGGTTTTCAACGCGGCCACCACGCTCCGCCGCTACAATCGCTACGCTTTCAAGTACGCGCAGATTCGCGGTTTGCCCATGACTGCGGCCAGCGACGCGCATCATGCCGCCGCGGTTGGGACCGCTTACACTATCGTTAACACCGACGATTTTTCGGTGAGAGGAATTCTCATGCAGATCCTGAAGAGCAACGAACTAAATCAAAAATACCAGACCCCACGCGATAGCCTGCGCAAAACGTGGAACAACTGGTTGCGATTGCGGCGCCGAAAAAAAATCCCAGAACTCGCTGCAAAGGACCGCAGCCACAACGGCGGCTGAGCTTTGATTGCTGACTTCTGACCTCTGACTTCTACGCAATGCCTGTTTACATCATTGTTGAAATCGACATTCTCGATCCAGTCGGCTACGAAGAATACAAAAAGCTCGCGGGCGCGACGGTTAAGAAGTATGGCGGGAAATACATCGTCCGCGGCGGCAAAACCGAAGTGCTGGAAGGCGATTGGAAACCGAAGCGCATTGTTGTGCTTCAATTTGAATCAGCCGAGCGCGCCAAAGAGTGGCTCAACTGCGAAGAATACCAGGGACCGCGCAAAATGCGACACCGCACGGCCAGAACAAACATGGTCCTCGTCGAGGGGATGTAGGCTGTACCGGCTGTCGATACGGCCCTGCGGGTCCTCTCGGCATGTAACAAGCAGCCACGAGCACCGACAACGGCACCCGCGCGTCGGATTGCGCGCTCATTGAGTAATTTCGCGTCTTTTGATTTCACGCGCCGGATTTCCGATAACAATGCTCCAGGGTCTGACGTCCTTCACCGCTACCGCCCGTGCACCAACGATCGCTCCTTCGCCGATTGTCACCCCCGGCCCGACGAATGCATCCGCACAAATCCATGCCTCCGAGCCGATCATGATCGGCGGACGAAGCAGCGGGAAGTCCGGCTTTGTGTAATCGTGCGTTCCTGCGCAAACATGAGCACGGTGGGAGATTGTTACCCGCGCTCCGAGTGTTACCCGGCCGAGATTGTAAATGAGGGCTTGCTCGCCGATCGCGCTTTCATCTCCCGCCTCGAGGTTCCATGGTAGATAAATCGTCGCCGAAGGATACACATGGACGCTCCGACCGATCTTTGCTCCAAAACAACGGAGCAGAAATCGCCTCCAGCCGAAACAGGGCCTGGGGCTGAACCGGAATAGCGGCTGCGCGAGGGTCCACAACAGGCGGCGCGTGAGCTCACCTAAAGAGTATTTCCGAGCGCGGCGATTTTGTTCAACGTTCAGCATGGAAAGCGGAGTGCCGAGAAACTAAACGACTACGAGACTGCAGGCTTCTAGTCCAGTTGTCTTGTCGTCGTACAGTTTTCGACCCCACTTAGGCGCCGCTTTTAACCGCTGAAAAAAGATTGAACAGCATACATCCAAGGGTTGTCACAGATTCGAATATTTAACCTTGTTAAATACTTCCTAGGATGCTACAACGCGTGATCGATAAGGCATCGACGAATACAATTTACGGGACATTGTCGATCCGAACCCCCCAAGAATTTGATGAAAAAGAGTTATATGGCTGCTGAAGATAGCGATACTGGAATTAAGATTTACCTGCGCGAGATCGGGCAGATCCCACTGTTGACTCCGGACCAGGAGATCGATTTGGCCGCGAAAATCAAGAAGGGCGATCGCGAGGCGAGAGCGCTAATGATCCGGTCTAATCTGCGTCTGGTCGTAAAGATCGCGCATGACTACGCGAATCTCGGGCTGCCACTTCTGGATTTGATTTCCGAAGGCAACATCGGCCTGATGAAAGCAGTGGAACGTTTTGACCCTGCTAAAGGTGGAAAGCTCAGCACTTACGCCGCCTGGTGGATCAAGCAGTCCATCAAGCGCGCGCTGGCCAATCAGAGCAAGACCATCCGTCTGCCCGTGCATCTGGTGGACAAGATCTCCAAGATGCGCCGGGTTTCGCTGCAAATGAGCGAGGAACTAGGGCGCGAGCCGACGGACGACGAGCTTGGTGATGAGATCGGAATCGCGAGCGGAAAAGTTTCGCAACTGAAGACAGTTTCGATCCGTCCAGCTTCGCTCGATGCGCCGATCAGCGACGACGATTCAACGGAGTTCGGTGAAATTGTCGGCGACGAGGAAGCTCAAACACCCTTCGAACTATTGCGTGACAAAAATCTCCGCAATGAAGTCGGCGGTTTGCTCGATGTGTTGGATGATCGCGAGAAGAAGATCATTTTCCAGCGATTTGGCCTGGACGGCGGCAAGCCCAAGACGCTCGAAGAAGTCGGCAAGAAATTCGGCGTTACACGGGAACGGATTCGGCAGTTGCAGAATATCGCGTTGTCGAAACTTCGCCGCGCCCTAAGCAAGAAGGAGCGCCCGGTGGACGTCGAATTGCCCGTCGAAGCCTGATCGGCATCGCTTCGTCCTGCAAAGCACGCGTGGCTGTAGCCACGGCCCTGTGGGCCGTCAAGAGTCATGGCTTAGACGACCGGCCAATTATTTTACCACACGAAGCTGAATAGAATCGATCATGGCGTAGCCCATCCGCACGTCGCTGATGATCACCATGCGATTACCGGACGCAGCGAGTTTCTTCGCGCGCAGAAATTCCTCAGCTGACGCAATCGTCTTGTCCGGATCTCCGGTGAAATCGATGCGAACGGGGAATGTCCCCCAATAAAGAGCGAGCTGTCGATAAACTTGTTCACTTGGGGTGAACGCAAAGATCGGAGCGCGCTGCGGACGCAAATTCGAAGCATAACGCGCCATCCTCCCGTGCAGCGTAAAGACGATCAGTTTCGAATCTTCCAGCGAGTTCGCCAGCGCGACGGCTGAAGCAACGGTCTTTTGCCGAATGTTTTCCAGCAGGGCATCTTTCGCATAACCTGCACCGCCGCTGCGCTCGATCCGCGTTGCCACTCGGTGGAGGACTTCAACGCATTCGACTGGGTAGCGGCCAAGCGTTGTTTCCGCGCTCAGCATCAGAGCATCGGCTTGTTCGAAGACCGCGTTTGCCACGTCTGTGACCTCTGCGCGCGTGGGAAGTCGGTTTGTGACCATGGATTCCAGCAACTGCGTTGCGATTACTACCGGTTTACCGAGGCGAATGCATTTCTTGACAATTCGGCGTTGAATAATCGGCAGTTCCTCCATTGGACATTCGATGCCCAAATCGCCGCGCGCGACCATGATCACGTCAGCGCTTTCGATCATCTTGTCGATTGATCGCACTGCCAATTGGTCCTCAATCTTTGCGACAATCTGCGCTCCACTCTTTTTCCTGGACAGGAGCTGGCGCAGCTGTTCGATGTCGCTTTTCTCCCGCACGAAGCTCATCGCCACAAAATCCACTCCCAGCTCCACGCCAAGCGCAACGTCGGCAATGTCCTTTTTAGTAAGCGGCGGCAGATTCACGTGAACCCGCGGCAGGTTAATATGACGCCGCGAGCCGAGAACAGCAGGAGTCAGTACTCTGGTGCGCACCCGATCTCTCCCCTTTTCCAGCACGGTTAATTTGATCAAGCCGTTATCGACCAAAATCTTATCGCCAACTGCGACGTCCTTCACGAATCCGGAGTAATTCACATCCACCGAATATTGCTCTTTGCTTTTTGCGCCGCGGACAGTGAACTCCAGAGTGTCGCCCGGTTTTAGATGCAGATCGGTCTCAAGATCGCCGGTGCGAATGGCGGGCCCTTGCGTATCAAGCAGAACCCCGACGGGGCAGCCCGCTGCCTCCGCAAGCCTGCGGATGCGCGGCACAATCTCGCGGACCCACTCATGGGTCGCGTGACTCATGTTCAGTCGGAAAACATCAGCCCCTTTCTGGATTAACTGTCGGAGTGTCTCCGTCTTTTCTGTGGCCGGCCCGAGCGTGCAAATGATTTTGGTTTTGCGCACGAATCAAAAGAATTGGATTCCATTAACACTGGGCTTCAGCCTAGTGCAAATCTGGAAAATCCAATTAGCCGTCCAAGAACTTATCTTCCCGAGCGCTTAATACGGCTTCCTCAGTGTGATCTCATTCCCACCGAGCTGAGGCCGCGGGCTCAAGAATCATCCACGAAAATCCGGCACGCCTTTCGAGTCTTGTCGCGCAGCAGGCGTTTTCTTATTTCAGCTTGCTTTGGGTCTGCTTGGCAAGGTCAAGATGCTCTTGAACCATCTTGGCAGTGTCGTCCGCAAACTTTTTCACGTCAGGATCACTGCCGCTTTTTGCTTCTTCCTGGAACTCGGCGAGGTCCTTTTCGTGATCCTTGACCATCGCATCCATGTAAGCTTTATCCGAAGTCCAGCTCACAGTTGGCTCTTTCGTCGGCAATTTTGCGTTCTTTTGCGCCGCAATCTTTTTCAACTCGTCGTTGGCCTTACTGTGATCGGCGACCATTCGTTTGCCGAATGATTTCACGTCGTCGCTTTGGCCCTTCTCGTCAGCCAATTTTCCCATCGCGACTTCCATCATTCCGCCCTTCGCGGCTTTCTTCATGAACATCTTGTCCTTTGCGCTTAATGAGGAACTCCCACCGGCTGGAGTGTCTTGCGCTGCGGCTACTCCGGCCACGCTGAGCGCCGCGGTTATCAGCGAAAGAATGCACAACTTCGAAATAACTGTCATTTTGGTTTTCATGGCTTTTGTAAGGTTGAAACACACCGGGACACCCCGGCAATTAAGAAATCGAAAACTAGCGGCTCGTTGGACGCGAATGAATTGCGGTTTACTGATTTTTAATTGCCCTTATGTGCTGTCGCGACCGATGCTTGCACCCAGCCGGCGCGGCATGCGGTAGCTGAGCGAAGGCAGGATTTCGAAGACCGGTCAGGCCCCGGGAACATTCCGCGCGTACGAGCTCTCCACGCGTTTCGCCACGTCCTTATAGCCGTAGTCAACTTCGTAAATCTGCTTCATACAGACTACCGATTTTTCATGTTCACCCATTCGCTCGTAAACGAGGCCGAGATTGTACACCATCTCCTTCTTCATAGCGTCCATTGATAAAATTTCCTTCGAGGCTTCCTCGAGTTGTTTGACCGCAAGATCCAACATCTCAAGTTCGCGATAACAGCAGCCAAGCAGGTTCATCGCTTTCAAACGTGCATGAGGATTTTGCCGAGCGCGCTGCAACTCCGCTACGGCCTCCCGAAACTGGCCGGCGTTGAAAAGGTTTTCGCCCAGTTCAAATCGAAGCTGGAGATCTGTGGGATTCCGTGCGACGCGCTCTTGCGCATGGGCGATGACGATTTCTGCACGCTTCGCTTTGGCGGCCTTTAATTGCTCAGACGTCCTCGCATGCAATTCGTTTGTTGCGTCATGCGTAGAGAGAAACTCCTCATGAGCAGCAATCTCCCGCTCGAGGCATTTCATTTTCAAATCCGAAGCCTTTCGGACCAATCCGGTATCCGCGCCTTTGGTCAGATCTGCAGCATACTCATACCATCCAATGGCTGCCTCGAAATCCTCCTTTTGTTCGTTCAACGCGCCAAGGCGCCGCGCAAGATCGACGTTTGCCGGTTCCACCTGGTGCAACGCATACGTTTCAGCAATTTGTTGATCGAGCGATTCCCCGGTCAAATGCATTCGGCTCTGTTGTTCGAGTGAAATCGCCGCGTCTTTGTCCTTGATCAGGTCCCGGTAACTTTCAGCCTGCGCCCAGCCACCTCTCTTCATGGACGCACGGGCCGACGCGTCTTTGCCCAGACGAACGGCTTCAGCATCAAGCGGATTTATCGCCGTAATTTGATTATAGATTTCTACCTCCTGCTCGTGGTCTCCAAGCTGGCGATACAAGCGCCCGAGCTCGTGCAGGACCTTGACGTCGCGCGGATTTTCCTCGAGCAGCGTCCGCAGCGCGAATACGCCGATCTCCGGCCAGCCCGCGGCTACGGCCGCGTCTTTCAAAACCAGATTTGCCTGCCGATTGTAAGGCTCCTTTTCCAGAACCTTTTCCAGCACTTCAACCGCGCGCTTCGGATCTTTTTTAACTTCTCGCTGCGCCCTCATGAGAGCGATCGGTGCCATTGAGATATTGAAAAAGCTTTTCTTTGCGGACTTGGTTTTTGTCACCTCCGCACGCCGAAGCAACTGACGGCCGGTGAGAAACTCTGGCTCCTGCTTGAGAATCTCCTGCAAGAGCGAGATTGCGTAACCGACATTGCGCAGCTCGATCGCGCTTACGGCTTTGAGCCATAGACTGCGCTGTGTTTCGCTAAGTTCCTTTTCCGTTTTAACAGGCATAGGTGTGCCGCTGATTATAGTTTCACTTCCAGCCGCCGTCACCGCAAATGGTCGCGCGGCACGACCGTTGCAGGAAGTCAGGCAGCTTGCCTGACTCGGC
>Ga0222622_10000803_pt1 | contig 12405 bp, 11 predicted proteins | sample PLM2_5_b1metaG_FD_177335 | JGI IMG/M metagenome (GOLD analysis project Ga0222622, IMG submission 177335) | Groundwater sediment microbial communities from an aquifer in East River, Colorado, USA - PLM2_5_b1 | ecosystem: Environmental > Terrestrial > Soil > Riparian zone | place: USA: East... | reverse complement strand
GTGCTGCACCGCCCCGGGCCGATTTTTCCATTTGGCTTTCCCGGGCCAATGGCACTCGTCATCTATCCGTTGATCCCATGGCCGGCGGTCATGCTGGCCGGGTACGCACTCGGCTCGCTCTACCGACGGGACGCCGAACAAAGGCGCCGGATCTTTCTTCTACTCGGCGGCGCTCTGGTCGCGGGATTTGTCGTCCTTCGATGGACCAACGTCTATGGCGACCCCGTTCCCTGGACGGCTCGTTTTGGAGGGGTCAAGACGCTCCTGTCGTTTTTGGCGACCACCAAGTATCCGCCTTCGCTGCTCTATTTGATGATGACGATCGGGCCTGGCATTCTCGCCCTGGTCTGGATTGAACGCCACACACGCGGTGCCATCGCCAACGTCTTCATCACGTTCGGGCGGGTCCCATTCTTCTTCTACGTGCTGCAGTGGATCGCCGCGCACGGGCTCGCGGTCGGAGCGTCATGGATTGCGGGCAAGCCGTTCGCATACCTGTTCACCAACTTCATCCTGGCCCCGGCGCTGCCAGCGGGCGCTGGGTTCGGCCTGCCGGTCGTCTACCTGCTGTGGCTGCTGGGCGCGATGCTGACCTACCCGCTGTGCGTCTGGTTTGCTCGAGTGAAGGCAACGCGGCGCGACTGGTGGCTGAGTTATCTGTAGTCTTCAGTTGCCAGTTCCCAGTTCCCAGTAGTTTCCAGTTTCAGCTACTTAGCGATTCGATACAGGTGTGTCGCCGTTCTGATGAAGAACGATTGCGAGGCGACAGCCATTGATGCGAGAGCAGCGCCATCGAGTGAATTGACGGCCACTTGTCGAAACGCCGGCCCCGGGTCGATCACTGTCGTCCTCCCCTCTTCATCGAGGAAATAGACATGGCCGTCGCACAAAATTGGTGACGCGGACACAGCGGCACCAAGGCGATGCTGCCAGCGAACGGCACCCGTGGCCGCATCCACGTTCGACACGATGCCGGCGTCGGTCGCGATGTAGAGATCGTTCCCGACCAGGAGTGGCGACGGCGTCAGCGGTGCGCCGCGGCTGAGCGTCCACGCGATGTGGCTCTTCGTCACGTTTCCCTTGCCATTCGGCCGCACCGCCAGTATCGACGGCTGCTGGAAACCTGTCGCGATGAAGACAAAGCCAGCGCCATACACGGGGCGGGGAACGTTCGAAAATCCTTCCGGATAATCGACCCGCCAGATCTCCCGGCCGTTCTGCGGATCGTAGGCGAGCGCATGAAACGCGCCGGCGCTGACGATCATGTCCCGATCGTCGACGCGGATCACCAGCGGCGTCGAATATGCCTGCGACCAGGGCTCGGGCCGCGCCGTCCGCCATCGCGTCTTCCCGGTGCGCTTGTCGAGCGCCACGACGAACGCGGCGTCAAACCCGTCACCACTGAAGATCAGGACGTCGCCATAGAGCACCGGCGACCCGCCGTTGCCGTGCTGCGATTCGTACTGGAGTCGCGTCTTCCAGACGACCTCTCCGCTCGTAGACACTGCGGCCGTGCCCTCCGCACCGAAATGGACGTAGACGCGATCGCCTTCGACGATCGGCGTTGGCGACGCGAGGCTGTTCTTCGGATTCAGCAGCGCGGAATTGCGCAGTCGAAACACGTCGACATCGAGGATTGACCGTCCGGACCCAACATCGAATGCGAGAAGCCGCAGCGAGCCCTCGCGGCCATTCTGCGTCGCGGTGGTGAGCCATACGCGCCCGTCAGCCACGACGGGGGATGACCATCCGCGCCCGGGCACCGGGACCTTCCAGGTGATGTTCCGCGTCTCGCCCCACTCGGTCGGCAGCCCATGTGCGTCCGAATGGCCCTGACCGTCAGGCCCGCGGAACTGCGGCCAGTCTTCCGCGCGCACCATCGCGCCCGCCGACGCCATCACGACGGAGACCGCCAGCGTCAAAAGGATTCGTCGCACTGAACCGCGCCTATGAACGAGGAAGACCCTTGAGCAGCGCGCGGGTCTTGCGAAACCATGGACGCTCGCGGCGCCGAATGTAGTCCGGCATCGTCGCTTTCTTGCGCAGGATGCGCTCGGCCCATTCCCGCGATTCGGCGTCGCGCCCGGTCTCGGCCAGAAATGACGCGTAGTTGTATTGCGTTTCCGTCAGCGTCGACGTTTCGGTCACGTCCGCGAACAACGTGCTCGCCTTGTCGCGCTCGCCGAGCTTGCCGAAAACGTGCGCCAGCAGGCCGGCCGCTCGCTGATAGTCGTACTTGGGATCCTTGTCCACCACCTTCTGGAGATCGGCAGCGGCCGCGGAGTAATCGTGCAGAGCGATGGCAGAGAGGGCGCGGCGATACAGTGGATCGATCGATTCTTCGCGAGCGAGCACCTTGTCGAAGCACTCACGCGCTTTGACGAACTTCCCGTCATCGAGATAGAGGTCGCCGAGCTCCTCATAGTTCCCGATCGACGGATTGTCGAGGATCATCATTTCGAGCTGACGGATGCGCTTGCGCCGGGGAAACACCTGGAATGACGCACGCAGCAGTCCCGCGTCCGGGATGACCTGAACGAAGATGTAGGCCAGCGCGCCAATCCCGGGGAACATGAGGATGATCCAGAGCCAGTACGTATCTGGACGGCGACGGATGAAATGGATAATCGCGAGCGCCTGGAGGAGGATGCCGTATGGAAATAAGCCGAACATTTGCCGCCGGGACTATAGCATGCGAGAGCGAGTCAGACTGATCGCGACGCCGGTCACTGCAGCCTACCGAGCTGCTCCATCGCGCGCTTCAACGAACGCCGGCGCTTGCGTAGATCCGCCCACAGGTCGCCGACGGTTTCGATGCGCTCGGCCATAGTGCGCAGCGTGAAGCTTTGCGGGCCCACCTCCCCGCTCTTCAGTTCGTCCCAGCTGCACGGCGCCGACACAGGCGCGCCGGGTTTGGCGCGAACGGCGTACGCAGCGGCGAAGGTCGCACTGTATCCGTTCCTGCCGGTGTCCACGAGGATCCGACGCCCGCGATCGACTTTGTGAAACTCCTGCGTGAGGTTCTCAGGGTCGCGCCTGACCAGCAGCGTCCCCACCGCGTGTGCGAAAGAGGCCACCTCCCCCATGTTCGACTTTCCGTCGAGTGGAACGACGATGTGGAACCCTTTGGAGCCCGACGTTTTCAGCCAGCTTGGAAGGCCGAGCTCGGCGAGCAGGTCGCGCAGCTGGAAAGTCGCCGCCGTCAGTTGCGGTGGATTGTCCTCGGATGGATCGAGATCGAACACGCAGATGTCGGGTGAGTACAAATCCGGCACGCGCGATGTCCACACGTGCGGCGTGATGCAGTTCTGATTCGCGAGCCACAGAAGCGATCGTGTGTCGGTGACGATGGGGTGGTGGACCGTGCCCCCCTTTTTCGGCACCTCGACGCGTTCCAGCCAAGCAGGAAACCCCTTCGATACGTCTTTCTGAAAAAACCCTGGCGCGCCGATCCCGCGATGGTAGCGCTCCATGGTGACCGGTCTGCCGCGCATGTGCGGCACCATGACCGGCGCGATCATCTCGTAGTACGCGGCCAGCTCCCCTTTGGTGATCCCGCTGTCGGGAAAGAGCACCTTTTCGGGATGGGTGATCGTCACGGCGTCTCCCGCACGACGTCACGCGGATTCTTATCGTATCGCACGGCAAGGAGGCGCGGATGCCGCAGCTTCCCGTGCACCGTCCACTCGATGAATGCCACCTGCACGATCACCTCCGGCCGCACCCAATGCGCGCGCAGGCGAGGCAGGCCGGTGGACTTCGTGAACGGCGTCGCCGCGATCTCGATGGCATCGAGGCGGGAGCGAAGTTCGAGCAGGAGCCTGGTATCGAATCCTGTCCCGATCTTGCCCGCGAACACCAGGTCTTCATGGTCGAAGTATCCGACCAGCAGCGCGCCAAGCCCGACCCGCGTGCCTTGCGGATCGGTGAAGCCGCCCACCACGAATTCCTGGGACGCTTCACACTTCATTTTCAACCAATGAGGAGAACGCCGGTGTTCGTAACGGGAACCGCGTCGCTTCGCAATCACCCCCTCCCAGCCTTCGTCGCGCGCCCGCTCCCACGGACTGCGATCGAGCAGTTGTTCGACGTGCGCCAGCGGCGGCTCGAAGGGCAGCTGCTCCAGGATCGCGCGGCGTTGCTCAATCGGCAAAGAGCTGACGTCGCGCCCGTCGAACCACACGACGTCGAAGACGTGGTAGGCACCCGAACGATCCCAGGTGATCTCGCCGTCGAGAATGAGGGTGTCGACCGGGAGACTGGCGATTGCCTTAGCCACAGCTGGAACGTTCTGCGGCAAACGATTCCGTGAGTACAGGCGAACGTCGGAACCCTGTTTGAACGCAATCAACCGGATGCCATCAAACTTGCGTTCGAAGATCCATTCTGGTCCCGTGAAGCGCTCCTGGGTCAGGGTCGCGGCCATCGGTTCAATCCACTCAGGAAAGGATCCGCTCACCCCGCAAATTTATCAGGGGCGAGGTGGGTTTGAGCAACCTGGTTTCCGATCCGCGGTCGCAACGCGGCGAGATCGGGGGTTTGCGGGCGATAGACCGCTCGGCAGTCGTCGCCGGACTTCCACGACGGATCGTTGACCTCGTCTACGCTGTCCTGCGCGATGCCTTTCGCGTCGAAATACGCGAATCGTACCTTCCAGCGTATCTCGTCGCCGTACTGCACGCGCTCGACCGCGGTGACGACACCATCGGCTTCGATGTACTTCTGCCGCTTGAACAACTTCAAATGGCCGCTGAGCAGGCCGGCCACGCCGAGCAGCACACATGCACCGGCAACTTTGACCAGCGCGAGTCCGCGCTGAGGATTCTCGTCGAGCCGAGCGGTTCTCGTTTCGTCGACAGACTGGCGGACGTTGATCGCTTGCCCGACATGAAGCCGCGACCAGAGCCGCTGCGTCACATATTCTCGCTCGCGACAAGTCTCTGTCCCCCCGGCGCAGGGATAGCGGTAGCTGACCATCCATTCGTCGCGAGAGAGCGTCTGCACGAACCGACAGACCCCTTCGTAGGTCGCAAGGTCGTTCGATTGGACTCGCGAGGCGTCCCAGATGCTGGCGCCGGAACTAGCGACATCCTCGACAACCCCGGACAGCACGCGCCCGTAGCGTGCGCGCGATTCCTCGAGCACGGCCAGCCTGAAACCGTCGAGAAATACGAGTCCACCACCGACCGCCAGCACGACCGCGATCGTCGAGCCAAGGTCGGTGCGTTCGCGCGCCCACAGCCAGTACATGAACGCCGCAAGAGCGGCGATATTCAGGACTAATTCGAGCAGCGGGCGGATCACGTCACGAAGTCAAGCAATTCACACGCCCGTACTGACCCGTCAAAATCGTCGTCCGGTCGCCAGCCCGTGACCGACGATCAACAATTCCGGTATGGCGACGACAGAATTGATTTGTCCGTCCGTATGGAGGCGCGCTCTCGTTGGTCGCCGTCACACGTACCGCATCCACCGCTCCGGATTCTGAGCCTTGCGCTGCGCGTACCAGCGGCAGAGCGGATACAGGATCGCGACCGCAACCAGCCACACTAGATACAGCAGCGCCAGCGACCATCGCTGCTCCGGCGGCATCGACACGTAAGGCGCGGTGGCATAGCGTTCCTGGAGCGTCACTCCGTGGCGCAGAAGATTCACGACGAGCGCAAGCGCGTGAATCAGCGGAATGTGCAGCAGGTAATAGAACAATGGCACGCGGCCGAAGATCGTCAGCGTGCGCGCGAGCCACCCTCGTGCGCGCTCGGCGAACGGCAGCAGCGTAAGGAGCGGACCAAGCGTCATCAGCAGGAACAAAGGCGAGGCCGGATATTTCCGTTGATTGAGCAAACGGATGAATGCCGGCGGGGCCCCGGCCGATCCGCCGCGTGCGACCTCGGCCCCGGCAATCAGCACGAACAGCACGGTTGCGGTGAGCCCGATGCGGATACACCATCGCCGGCGTTCGTTGTCGGGCTGCACCATGACGGAACCGAAGGCGTAGCCGGCGCACATCACGCCAATCCACGGCACGATCGTGTAGAGCACCGTCACCGCGGGGCCGGTTTGGCCGACACGCAGTTCGGCGCCGACCGGGTAGATCAACTCCCACAGCGGGTGCATCGACGGCGGAAGCAGCCCGCCGATTACCCCACACACGTTCTGCGCGAGGATGATGAGGAGACCAGCCACGGTGAGCATGCGGAGGGGCAGGAAGATGAGCCCCGCGAGCAGCACCATGCACCAGCCGAGCATCCAGATGACGCCGGCGAGGAGGAATTGCGTGTAGTCCACCCCGAACGTCCACGACACACGAATGATCGTCAACTCGAGGAGGACCAGGATCACGCCGCGGCTCACGAGATAGCGCGCGAGATCGGGTCGCGTGATCCGGCGTCCCTGCAGGAAGGCGGCTGTTCCGGCAAAGAACACGAAGCCCGGCGCACAAAAGTGCGTCACCCAGCGGGTGAAGAACACACCCGCGGTTGGACCGCCGGCCGGCACGCCTGAATACACGCGCACGTGGTCGATGGCCATCAACACCATGATCAAGCCGCGGACGAGATCGAGCGACGCTATTCGCGGACCGGAGGCGACCGCACTCGTCGATCGCTGGTCACGCTCCATCGGGACGTCCGTGCGTACACTGGCTGGGGCCATGATCGGGCCTCCTTCGGGTTGGACATTCTGCCACTAATTCGCGCGGTGACAAGCGCCCATTCATTCGTCACACCACTTACATCGGTTCTCTCGCCGAGGCGTCGAAGATCTCTCGCAGAGACCGCTGACGATCTCGCGCGGAGCACGCTGAGACGCAGAGGAACGCCGTGTCAACCGGGTCCCTCGGCAGTTTCAATAACGAGGGGCCCGGTTGACGCGGCGTTTTCTCCGCGCCCTCGGCGCGCTCTGCGAGAGATCCCCAGCGCTGTCGGCGCGAGATTGAACGGCGAGTTATGATGCGAATCGCCGTGTCGATCGTCGTTCAAAAGTACGGGGGAAGCAGCGTCGCGGATGTCGCGCGTATCCGCCGTGTCGCCGAGCGCATCATGCGCACGAAGGCCGCGGGACACGACGTCGCGGTCGTCGTCTCGGCGATGGGTGACACCACTGACGAGCTCCTCGGCCTTGCCCGCCAGGTGTCGCCCAATCCCGATCGGCGTGAGCTCGACATGCTGCTGTCGGCGGGTGAGCGTATTTCGATGGCGCTGCTGTCGATGGCCATCCGCGAGCTGGGCGGCGACGCGATCAGTTTCACCGGCAGCCAATCGGGCATCATTACCAACGATCGCCACGTCGATGCGCGCATCATCGAGGTGCGGCCATTTCGCGTCCAGGATGAACTCTCGCGCGGGCGCGTGGTGGTGATCGCCGGCTATCAAGGCGTGTCGTACCGCCGCGAAGTGACGACGCTGGGCCGGGGCGGCAGCGATACGACCGCCGTCGCGATGGCTGCCGCACTTGGCGCGGAGTGGTGCGAAATCTGTTCTGATGTCGACGGCGTTTACACCGCGGATCCGCGCGTGGTGCCGGCGGCGCGCCGGATCGATGCGCTCACCTACGAAGAAACGCAGGAACTCGCCGAAGCGGGCGCCAAAGTGCTCAACGCTCAGGCCGTCGAGTTCGCGAAGGAGAAAGGCATTGCGATCTACGCCCGTGCCACCGCGTCACCATTGCCCGGGGCGGATCCATCGTCGGACGGCACGGTGGTACGGCGGCACGCTCCCCGGATGCCCGGAACCGTCGCCGGTGTTGCGAGTGAACGGGACATCCTGCTGCTGCAGGCCGCACGAGATCCCATGCGGGTCGTCGAGGTGATGGACGAATGCGGCGTCAGCGGCAAGCAACTGCACGTCGCCGCCCTCGGTGTTCCGGGCGATGGCGCCACGCTGGTGATTTCGCGAGAGAACCTGCACAACGAGGACCGGCTGCGCCGTCAGCTCGACGCCGCGTTTGGATCGGAAGTTCGACTGGTGGACGGCCTCGGCGCGCTGAGCGTCATCGGCGCCGGCATCAACGCGACATATGCCAACGTGCGCCGTGGATCGACGGCCCTGAATTCACAGGGCATCGCCTCGCACGGTCTTTCGACGTCTTCGTTTCGAACCACCTGGCTCGTCGAACGAACGGCTCTCGACCGCGCCGTACGCCTGTTGCATGCGGCCTTCCTTGAACACGGGGAACCACAGGTGCCCTAATCAAGGCTCAGGGCTTGATGTTCAGCGCTCCAATCACTCGAGCAGATGTTTCAGTTGCCAGCCTGGATCGCTGGCAAGCGCGCCATACTCTTCCGCCGTAATCGAACGATTCGCATACTGGCACGAGAGCACGAAGAGGCCGAGGCCTTCGTTCCAATCCGCACGAACCACACGCGCCTGAAGCGTCTTTCCGGAGCTCGTCGACAGGTCGAGCATCTCGTCAGGCTTCGGAATCTTGGGAAGTTCCAGCACTTTTCGAAAGCGCATGGACGCGTGATCGATCGGGTATCCGTTCTCGTCCAGCGCGCGGACCTTCATGTTGGGCACCCGCAGGCGCACTTCCACTGGCATCGACATACCCTCTATTTATAACTGCCCCCGGGGTTTGGCGTCGAGAGCTGATGTAGATGATGGGCAGAGCACGCCCGGCAAACACAAGTAGAATCCTCTGGTGCGTTGGCGGCGCTGCCCGGCGGGTCCCGGACTTCTCTCCTTCGCGATCGCCACTTCGTGAGCGGCGTGCTGATGAACGCTCCCGCCACCCTTGACTCGTCAGCCTGGTATTTCGGCAACATGCTGTTGCTCATCGGGATTGCCGTCGGTGTCGCGGCGTGGGGATTCTCTACGTCGCTCAGTGGCAGGATCTGGACCAGCGAATCATTCATCGAGCGAACAGCGCGATGAGCATGACACACGCGACTGAACCCGAGAGCCAGAGAATCTGTCGCCAGATTCGGAGAGGTGACCGATCGCTCGACCGATGATTACCGAGACCGAATCCCACCAGGAGTATAAAGACGATCGCGCCAATCAGCGCGATGACCCATGGTCCAAGCAGATCGGTCACTGGTGCGGCGCCGACCAGTCGTCCCGCCCAGAGTACGACGTCTCCAAGCAGCTGAATCAGCACGAAGATTGATAGCGCGGCCGGCCCCGATATCAACAGTGCCTTCACGCCGCTGCCACTGACCGAGGACGCGTACAGCCCAACGGTCGCGAGAAACAGGACAGTGGCCATGAATGGCACAGTGACGCTGAAATAGCGTCCGCCATACGAGACCAATGTCAGCATCGCAGGCAGGCCCATCGCGAGAAGCACGCAGAGTCCGAACACGACCGCGACCTTGATCGTCCACTGGCGCACCGACGATGTCGGCACCAGCACTTGCGACTCCAGCACACCGAGGTGGCGCTCCTCTGCACTCGCCAGCGATCCGCTGAGCAGCGCCACGACCACGCCGTTCACGGCCGTGAGAATGATCAAGGCGTCCTCGATGTCGCCCATTCCCGCAATGGAGTGAAGAACCAGTGTCGAAATCCACCCGCACACGTAGAGCGCGGATACAGCAAACGTCAATTGCTGAAGGCGAAGCTCCTTCCGCACCAGACTCCACATCGGATGTCTGCGCCGTGAGACCGTATCGGCACGGTCAAACAGCCGCGGCAATCGAAGGTCTGACTGCGACCCCTCGATGACTTCGAGGTTCATGAACGTCCGCCAGGTCGAAACCGCGCCAACCGCGCATAACACCAACATCCCGCCCCAGACGATTTCCATCCGGAACTGCTGCGGAACCTGCCTGTCGATCTGGCCAAGACCGTAGAAGGCGATGACGACAAATTCACTCCCGACCAGCAAGGCTGCTGGAACCGAGAGTGCAAAGATGGCTCCGCCGATCACGTTTCGGGTCCTCATGGTCAGCCACGGCGCCCAAAAGGCGCTACTCAGGAGCGAGAGCACGGTGAGGACGGTCGTGTCCTTCAACTCACGACCCGCTGTGTGCATGGGCAGCCTGGTCATCGCCATGGCCGCCAGGCTGAGCAACATCGGCAGCAATACGCTCGCCTTGACCGCAAAGATGCGGCGACGGCTGACCGGGGATGACAACAAGAGCGGAAGGGTCCGGTTCGTGTACTCGTGGCCGATCGACAGGGCGCCGAGCGCAGCCGATCCAAGCAAGTAGGTCACGAATCCGGCACGGAACAGAATCGCTTCGCCGTAGCCTCCCATCCAGATGACGACGACCGAGCCAACCCACAGAGGCAGGAGGGCACGAATCTCTTTCGAGAAATCGGCCGGGACCAGGCGTCGGGGATTCATGCGATCGCCGCTTCCGGGTGCAGCGTGGCCACGAAGATCTCTTCCAGGCTCAACGACTCGGTTGAGAGTGACTCCAACGATTGCGTACGCAAACGATCCATCACGTCCTTGGCGTCGCCATTCACCACCAGCTCAATTTCCTTGCCGCGCCGACGCAACACGCGCGCGCCGCCAAGCTCCATACCGGATGGCTCCACGGCAAACCGCGCGTGGATCTTCTGGTACCGCTCGCGCGCGGCATCCGCCGACATCGTCAACACGTTCCGTCCGTGCTCGATGATCGTGAACTCGTCGATGAGGCCCTCGAACTCGGAAATCAAATGAGTCGAGACGAACACCGTACGGCGACCAGGATCGCCGTCCTGATATGCGCCAATTACCGTCTGAATGAACTCGCGCCGGACAATCGGGTCGAGGCCGGAGGTCGGTTCGTCGAGGACGAGCAGATCGGGCTCGGGGCAGACCGCGGAGACGAGCGCAACCTGTGTGCGCTGCCCCTTCGAAAGGTGACTCGTCTTCTGCGCCGGATTGAGACGGAACTGATCGATGAGCGCCCGTTCTGTATCGTGATTCCAGCGCGGGCGAAACGAGGCGAAGTAGTCCAGCGTGTCGCGCACCGTCATCCAGGGATAGAACGCGACGGAGTCGGGCACGTACGCGAGCCGGGACTTCACCGCCACTTCGTGTCGTGACGGATCCATGCCGAATACCTTGACCTCACCGGCCGTCGGCCGAAGCAGATTCAGCAGACACTTGATCGTCGTGGTCTTCCCTGCTCCGTTTCGTCCGAAGAACCCGTAACAGCGACCCGGTTCGACACGGAGGTCGAGTCCATCGACGGCATCCGTCCTGCCGTAGCGGCGTACCAACCGATCGATTTCGATGACCGCGGTTGTGTTGCTCATGATTGACTTCTCACGGCATTCGGGCAGTCCGCTGCCCTTCGAACGCATCGAACCGTTCCTCGGCTAATCGGAGGAACTCCGCTTTTCCAATCTGCAGATGGTGCGCCTGCACCACCGCATCGTCCATCGCCTCGGCCACCAGCCTGAGGCGAACGTCTTTCCTGAAGGGAGAACTGCCCGCCCGCACGAAACAGCCCTTCCCTGCAACTGTTTCGATCACGCGCTGGTTTTCCAGTTCCGCGTACGCCTTTGCGATTGTGTTGCGATTGACTCGCAATTCCTCCGCGAGCGGGCGAATCGACGGCAGCGGCTCCCCCGGCTGCACAGCGCCAGAGGCGGCAGCTGACTTCACCTGATCCACCAGCTGCAAGTACACGGGTTTGGCCGACTTGAAATTTAGCTGAAAGCGCACGTCACTGACCCATCTGTCATAGGACAGTATGACAGTTAGTGATGAGTTTGTCAACGCAGGCCTGAGCGCTCGGTTAGGCAGCAAGGCGTTGCGATAAGTCGGCGCGAGCGATCGAGCGAGCGCTGGCGGGCGCTGGGGGTGGGGCCCCAGCGCAATCACAAAATGCGGACTAATTATTCCGGATGATCCAGGCGCGTCCGTCGGACGCAATGTGAACCGACGTGGCGCCGAATCCCGGCGCCATGATTTCGTACGATGACGGAGTCAGGGAGATGACTGGACGAAAATCCAGTCCTTCGACTCGAATGTTCGAGGGATTCAGCGCGTCAAGAGTTGCCGCGTAGCTCCCGTGAGCGGCGCGATAGGTGCGTTGACGATAGTACAAGCGCCGCAGCGCCCACTTCACGCGTTCGTTCGGATCCTCAACGAGAGCCGTCGTTCCGGTTCCTCCGACGGTGTCGGAAAACTGCACGTATCCCCAGCGCTCCGGCATGTGCATGTTGACCGCACCCTGCGGACTCCAGACCCAGTTGTCTTCGGGCAACGATTTTGTGGTGCCAGGCTGCGTCCGCTTCACGTAGCGGCCATCGCGCACGTCGCTCTGCCACTCGACGCGAGAGAAATTGACTCTCCAGCGATCGCCGGCAGCGGGCGGCCGCTGTGCGAGCGCGGCCTCTTTCAGCACCGTCCACGGAAGCGCGAGCTCGATGGTCCACCCGGCGTCGCGATCGCCGGGTTGATTGATCGTGCCTTTGACGTCCACGCGCGCTTGCAGGCCATCGATGTTCCAGCCGTTGA
>Ga0222622_10000799_pt1 | contig 12417 bp, 4 predicted proteins | sample PLM2_5_b1metaG_FD_177335 | JGI IMG/M metagenome (GOLD analysis project Ga0222622, IMG submission 177335) | Groundwater sediment microbial communities from an aquifer in East River, Colorado, USA - PLM2_5_b1 | ecosystem: Environmental > Terrestrial > Soil > Riparian zone | place: USA: East River... | reverse complement strand
GATAAATTCCCGGAGCGCGCCGATATCACCGATTCCCAGATCATCCTCTCCGCGCAGCGCAAACAACGGCACGAGCACGCCCGCAATCTTTTTCTCCGGCGAAATATTCAGTCCTGAATGCGTCATCTTGTCATGTCGAGCGAAGTCGAGACATCTCCCATTCTAATTCGTTTTCTCAAACGGCGAGAGATTGAACTCGCTCCTCTCCCGATTCGCTCGCCGCTGCCCTGGCGGCTTTGCCGTCCATGTCGCTCGTCCCCTCCGCTCCATTCATCGACTTCTGAGCGCTTCGCCGAAATGCTAACCAAATGAATTCAGCGGCGCTGCACTTGCCAGTCTTCGAGCAGCTCGTTTGGAATTTCCTGCAGAAAACGCGAGGGCCGTTGGAAAACGTCGCCATATCCTCCGCTGAGACGCATTTGCGGATACGTGAGATACAATTCGTCGCGGGCTCGTGTGATGGCCACATAAAATAGACGCCGTTCTTCCTCGAGTGCGTCGCGTGTATCGAGCGAGCGACTGCTTGGAAACATCCCGTCAGTCAGCCAGATCACGAACACTGTGTGAAACTCAAGGCCCTTGGCCTGGTGCACTGAAGAAAGATTGACGGCTTCCTTGTCGCCGGCCTGAACCGACGCGGCTTCTGCATCGACGTTGCTGATCAGCGCCAACTGCGAAAGAAATTCGTGCACGTCCTTAAACTGGCGGGCAAAGAGTGCGAGCTGATTCAAATCTTCGCGACGAAGTTCATAGTTTGTGAAGTTCGCCTTGGCATAATCGTCATAGATCGCTTCGACGACAGACGTAATCATTTCCGATGGCATATTGGGTTGACCGGCCGGAGCGATTTCGTCCAGCGTGTGCGTGAGTTGCTCCCAAGCCTTCCTTGATTTCGCCGGAACGTTCATCGCCTTTAGGCGCTGGCCAAAGCTGTAGCCGGGGGCGGTGACCCCGGCCGCTGTGGACGTTGCTTCAGAGCCGCCCTCAGCGGGCGGGCCTACGGGATCTGCCGCCCACCTTTGCCAGAGATTTTCTGCGGTGCGATTGCCAATGCCGGGAAGCAATTTCACCATGCGTTTGAATGCGACTTCATCGCGGGGATTCGCCACTAAACGGATGAATGAAGTCACATCCTTAATATGTGCCTGCTCGAAAAATCGGATACCGCTGGTGATTTGATAAGGTATGCCTCGGCGTGACAGCTCGAGCTGCAGCTCGACCGCGTGATAATGCGCGCGGTAGAGCACCGCAATGTCGTTGAGATCGACATTTTCATCGCGCAGTTCGAGAATTCGTTGCGCCACAAACTGCGCTTGCTCCGCACCATCGTTTAGCGCCACAAGACCCGGCTTTAGCGCCTTTGATTCGCGCGTTGCGCTTAAGTTCTTGCGGAATTGGTGAACGTTGGCAGCAATGGCCGCGTTCGCTACTTTCAGAATTTCCGGCACGCTGCGATAATTCATCTCGATCTTGAACACCTGCGCTTCTGGATAACGCTTTGGAAATTCGAGGATGTTTTGAAAATTGGCGCCGCGCCACGAGTAGATTGACTGGGCGTCATCGCCCACCACCATCACGTTTCGGTGGTCATGCGCGAGCAGATCGACGAGATCAGCCTGGATCTTGTTCGTGTCCTGGTATTCGTCGACGAGAATAAACTGAAACTGCCGCCGATAAATTTCCGCGATTCGTTCGTGCTGCTGAAACATCGACAACGTCTTTTGCAGCAAATCGTCGAAATCCATCGAGTTAGTTGCCTTCTTCTTTTTTTCGTAGCGCTCCCGAACGTCGTGAATCTTCTCGAGTAGCGGTAGAAAATAAGGGAACTTGTCCGCAAGCAATTCCTCCAACGGTTTCTCTGTATTGACGACAAAACTAAAAATTTCCGCGAGCACATCACCTTTCGGAAATCGAATTTCCTTTGGGTCAATTCCTGCGCTGATTACGACGGCGTCGATCAAGTCCTTTTGATCTTCGCGGTCCATGATGGTGAATCCGCTCGAATAACCGAGCGCGCTGCCGTGCCGGCGCAGGATCCGGTTTCCTATCGAGTGGAATGTGCCGCCCCAAAGTCCGCTGGCGTCGACCGGCATCAAATTCGCTACACGTCCCAGCATTTCGCGCGCAGCTCTGTTTGTGAACGTGAGAAGCAGGATATTGCGAGGATCGATTCCGTTTTCGAGCAAGTAGGCCACGCGATAAGTAAGGGTGCGAGTCTTTCCCGAGCCCGCACCAGCTATGACAAGAAGTGGACCCGGCGCCGCAGTCACTGCTGCGAGCTGTTGTTCGTTGAGTTCGGCAGCGTAGTCGACATTAGTCGACGTCGGGGCTGGTGCACGTTGCAGCGTATATTGGCGGGACATTTAGTAATTGCGGGTTTGGATTGCCGATCGCGGACTGCAAAGAACCGCAGCGATGGCAGGTTCGCAAATTCCATCATTCGATCACGCAGCATCGCGTCCAACCCGAATGGGAGGTCTCAGCAAAAGCCATTGCAATGTGCAATCGATAGTGTCCATAATGCCGTCCCCTTGCTCCGCCTCGTTACATTTATATTCTTGCTGGCATTGTGCCTGAATCCCGCGGGCAGAGGATTCGGCGCGGGCCAGGAGGTTTCGCAATTGCGAACCCAGCTGCAAGCAGCCAAGCACGCCGCCGACAAACCTGCGATTATCGAGTTGAGCCGGCGCATTCTCACCATCACTCCAAACGACTCCAATGTCTGGGATACACTTGCCCAGACGGAACTGGAAACTGAAGACCTGGATCGTCTGGAGCAAACGCTCGAGGGATGGCAAAAAGCAGTCCGGCATCCACCGGCAGCGATTGAAGATTTTCAAGGCACGTTATGCTTTAAGCGCAGGGATTATCAGTGCGCGGAGCGGCATTGGCTCGCTTACGTCGCGACGAAGCCGCCCGCATCCGACGCCGCCGACGAGTACGATAGTCTGGCAGACTTGTGTGCGGCACAGGAGCGTTGGGAAGATCACGCAGCCTATCGGACAAAGGCAATTGCTGCGAAAGATTCGGCAGCGCGCCGCGTCTCGCGCGCAATCGCTTTGCTTCGTCTGCGCAAATGGGACGCGGCTTATGCCGACATCGAGAAAGCGAACAAAATGGACGCCACGGATTCGCAAGTGAAGGAATGGCTGCCGCAATTCGAACGCTTGCAGCTATATCTGCCGCGTATCAAGGAACTCGACGCGGAGATTGCGAAATCGCCAAGCAATTTCGAGCTCTTCCTCCAGCGAGCGCGGGTTTTCACTGTTGCCGGCCGGCCACTGCTGGCGCTCGAAGACGCCGAGCGCGCGTTTAGGCTTCAGCCCGCGTCGATGCGCGCGCGCATTCAAACCGGCGAAGCTTTGCTGGATACGAGTCGCGCAGAGGATGCTGCAAAGCTGCAAATAGGCCGTCTCGCGCGCGATCGCGAGGACGGGCACGTGAGTGAACAGGCTCTGCTCGAGCTCAACGTGAATGACGCGCTTCTTGCCCAGAATCCCAAAAATGTGGAGGCACTGGTCGCGCGCGCAGGCGTTTTGCGTTCGCTGCGGCAGCTCACTCTGGCCCTGGCGGACGCTCAAGCCGCGATTGCGGTCAACGAGAAGTCCGCCGACGCGCAATTTTTAGCCGCGCATGTTTTCGATGATCTGGGCGAGCAAAAAAACGCATTGACGCACGCCCGCATCGCAACGGAGTTGGACCCGAACGATCCAGCGAAGTGGTCGTTTCGCGGTGTTCTCGAAAGGCAGCGGGCAGATTTCGAAGCGGCCATTCAATCGCAAACACGTTCACTGCAAATTAGCGAGTCACTTCTCGCGTTGAGCGAACGTGAGGAATGCGAGCGCCGGATTGGGAAGATTGGCGAGGCCGATGCGGATCTTCGTCGGATGCGCGAACTGGCGCCGTAACACGAATGAAGCGTTCAATCTCTATAGCGCTTTGCCTGCTTGTAGCGTGCTCTGTCGTCGTCGGTCAACTCGCCGCGGCGGGCGCGGACGGAGATCAAGAGAAAAAAACATCGAACGCCAAGCCCGATGCGGGCGGCATCGTTATCGAACCGTCTAGCGGTAAAATTGCCGAGGGCGACACGATCACGATCACGTTCCCAGTGGGGATGGTTTCGCCGGATCTGATCGATGTAGGTGATCAGCCTCCTCCGTTTGTAAGCGCGCCGAAACTCGAAGGTTCGTTTCTCTGGAAAAGTGAGACCGAAGGCGCGTTCACGGTCAGTGGAGTCGTCGCCGGCGCGCACCATCGGTTGACACTCGCTCCAGGGCTTAAAGACGCCACCGGGAAACCGCTCGTGGTGAAGGATTGGAGCGCTGAATTCGGCACGGCCGATTTTTCGATTTCCATCGACGCCACTGAGCGCGAGCAATTGCCTGCGCGCCCGCAAATTTATCTCGAATCGACTTATGCCGTTCATCTCGCTGACGCGGCTGAACACATTTATTTTCAGGACCGCGACTCGCGTGAACGTTTCCGGGTCGAAATAATTCTGAAAGACGAGGAGAAAACCACGCAAGGTTTCGGTATCGAGGCGACATCCTTCAGAGTCGCGCCGCGCGAACCGCTTCCCGTTGGACGCACGTTTGATCTCATCATAAACGGCTTGATCGAGCCGAAAAGCCGGCGGCCGCTTCCCTATTTGCAGGTGGCCCCGGTCGGGAAAACTGAACCGCTGAAAGTAGAATGGGTCGCGGCGTTCAATCACGCGCTCGAGGAACCATCGATTCGCATCAAGTTTAACGACGAGGTCGATCCGGTGGAAGTGACGCCGGAGCGAATTCATGTCGAGCCTGCAGTGGAAAAAATGAAACTGCTCGCGAGCAAAGACGAAGTCGAGATCACCGGCAACTTTGATCGCATTCAGCGCTACAGAGTCACAATCTCACCAGACCTGAAAGGCGATCGCGGCTATGGACTCGCTGCCGAATCGCGCTGGGGAGCGACGTTCCGGCCCAAGGAGTCGTGTCTTGTCTTTCCATCCTCACAGGTGTTTACCCGTGCGCGCCGGGAATTGCGCTTTGCATTTTTCCAGGTCAACACGCCGCAGGTGACCTGGAAACTGGCGCGTATCCCGGCAGAGAAATTATCGATTGTTACTGCCCGCGTCAGAGAATTTGAAACCGACGCGCGTGATCCAGTCACCGGGAAAGTAGCAATCAATCCGCGCACAGGGTTCGCGAAAGAGTTCCAAACGGAATTGCTTGTTGACGCCCTTCAACTGCCGGTATCAGCCAGCGGCACCTTCGATGCAACCAGTGGCGACGCAGAAACGCGGCGCGACGTACATTGCACCCCGCCGGGAAACGAAGGGTTTGCCGGCGCGTATTTGTTCGAAGCCAGTGCCATGCTCGCCGATGGGCGAATGGTCGGGAATCGCTCAATCATTTGTGCGAACGATTATCTGCTGACGCAAAAGCGAACGCCAACAACGGTTATCATGCGTCTGGCGAAGATGTCCGACGCCACCTCCGTGGCAGGTGTCACCGTTCGGGCAGTTACCGAAGAGAACATCGAGCTCGCTCGGGCTATTACCGACAAGAACGGCATCGCCCAATTCGCAAAGGACTCGCTTTTCCCGAGATCGCATGACCCCAAAGCGAAGGACGCGCATCTGTTCATCGCGGATACAGCAACGGGCCCGGCGCTGCAATTCGTCGACGGTACATCGTATCCATCAGGGAGTGATTACGCCCGGTCTGGACGGCGACCACAGGTGGAAATTATCACCGACCGCAATTTGTATCGGCCGAGCCAGACCGTGAAAATCAAAGGATTGGTACGCGATGTGAATAACGCTGGGCTCACTATTCCTGGTGACGCGGAAGTGCGCTGGACCGTCACGGAAGGCTACGGCAGTCGCATTGTTGGCGAGGGCGGTGCGACCGTCTCCTCGTACGGCGGGTGGGAAGCGGAATGGAATGTTCCCGACAAGGCGAAACTCGGCAGCTATGAGATTCGTTGCAGCGTGGCCGGCCGCGATTACGAAGGGACGAACACCATCAGTATCCAGGAATATCGCGTACCCCTTTTCTCGGTCCTTGTGGAAGCAACTACGCCTGAAGTCGGGACGACCGCGCACGCTCGAGTTTCCTCCGTCTATTTCCATGGCGCGCCAAATGCCGGCGCGCGCGTGCATTGGAAGGCGACCTGGACAACGTCGGCCGAGTACGGTGGTGGCGGCGAAGAGGATTCCTATGTTTCTCGAAAGCGTTTCAATGCCTACGCTGAAGTTGGTCCATCGCTTGATCCAAACGGTGAGGTAGAAAAAACAATTGAAGGCGACGCGCAAATCGACGCGCAGGGGTTTGTGATGGTCGCCTGCGAATCGCCATTCAAAGACAATCCAGCCGTTGGGCGCGCGAGTGTGGTCTGGCGGGTGGACGTAACCTCGGTCGATGGGCAAACGCTTACCGGTGGAGACACCGCGACGCTGTTATCGTCAGAAACGCGGCTCGGCGTTCGATCTAACGAGCAGGATACCGAGCCCGGCGGAGTGAAAGTTCAAATCGACGCGCTTGACCCGAAGGACCACAAGGTCAACGGAGTTCTTGTTCGGGCCGATCTGTTCCACATCACCACAAAGACCGTTAAGGAGCAGATCGCGCCGTTTGTTTATCGCTACCGCAATACAGACGAGTTTACCAAAGTCGCGTCGCAAGAAGCCAACACGCCTGCCGACCTGATTTTTCCGACTACCGAGACGGGCCGATACGTCGTTGCCGTCAGCGCGCCGAAAATTAAAACGCCGCTCGTCAGCGACGAAACGACAGTCACGGGTGAAAAGCCCGCCGAACTTCCGGTGATCAATGAGACAACGTTCAAGATCGAGCACCGCCCCGAACCATTTCTACCGGGGGACAAAGCGGCACTCACGATACAAGCGCCATTTGGCGGTGTGGCGTGGGTTTCGGTCGAAACAGATGAAATTCTGGACACACTTCTTGTTCCAGTAACAGGCAACGCGGGCCGGGTCGAGGTGCCGGTCAAAAAAGAATACGCGCCAAACGCGACCGTCTCGATTTACCTCGTTAAGCCCGGCGGCGATAAAGAACTACCCAAAGAACGCTTCGCTTACAGTGACATCCAAGTGCGCCGACCCGACCGCGAATTGAAGATCGCTCCGCATCTTCAAAGCGTGACTGCAAAACCGGGTGAACTGGTGCGGGGCGAGGTGGTGGTGACTTCCGAAAATAAACCGGTGCCGGATGCGGATCTTTTGGTGTTCGCAGTTGATGACGCCGTGCTCACGCTGGGCGACTGGAAGTTGCCGCAAATCGGCGACAAATTTTATCCGAAGAATCCTTTTTCCGTGAGCACTTATGAAGCCCTCCATGGTTACATCGATGATCTCGCGAAGCTGCGTTTGACGCAAAAAGGATTCACCATCGGTGGTGGTGGCGAGGAAGCGATCACAAATACAAAAAATGTCCGAAAAGAATTTCGTACGCTCGCGTATTGGCAGGCGAGCTTGAAAACTGACGCCGCCGGCAAAGTGGCGTTTGAATTCACCGCGCCGGACAACCTGACGACGTATCGCATCGTTGCAGTCGGTCAGACGAAAGCGAACCAGTTTGGCGGCGACTCGACACAGACGGTGAAAATATCGAAACCGCTCCTGATCGATCCAGCGTTGCCGCGTTTTTTGCGCGACGGCGATGAGGTCGAGTTGCGCGCGGTAGTTCGGCAAAACTTTACTGACACCGACGAGATCGAGGCGCGCTGTATTACGGACGCAAACCTGAAATTACTCGGAACAGCTGACCCAATGCAGTCCGCATCACGCGACGCGCCAGTTGTATTCCGTTTTAAAGCGAAAGTGACTGACGCCGATCTTGCTCCTACAAAAGTTCGATTCGAAGCGGTTTCGAAATCTAACAAACAGATGTCGGACGCCGTGGAGATCACGCTGCCGGTCCAGGCGCCGACGGTTATTCGCAAGGAGAGCCTGGCCGGTTCGTTTAACGGACCGCAATTTGATGCGCACCGGTCGATGCCCGAAGTCTGGAAGCATGGCCGTGGCCAATTCGCTGCGACGATTTCCACTTCGCCCTGGCTGCCGGAGATGTCCGGTCTGCCCGTGATTTTGCAGTACCCGCACGGTTGTTTCGAACAAATCTCGACGAAGCTTTTGGGCTACAGCCTGATGGCAAATCTGCTGGCGTATTTGCCTGATCTACAGCAGCGCGACGCCGAATATCGGGCCACGCTTGAGCGCGGGATGAAACAGTATGCGGATTCACTGCTCAGCGACGGGATGCTTCCATACTGGCCCGGTGGCGGGACAGGGAACGGTTTCGTTACGTGCCAGGCGCTCTGGTCTGTGAACGAATCCATGAGTGCTGGGTTCGAGGCTACTGCCGAGCTACAAGAGAAACTTACCGGCGCGGTAACCAAAATCCTGAAAGCACAGGTGCCAACGTCTCGATTTGAAAGGTGCTTCGCACTCTTTGTGCTTGCACAAACCGAGAGCCACGATGATTTCACGAGCGAGTCCCATGAGTTGTATCTCTACCGCAACCTCGGCGGCGATGAAGAGCGGGCGTTGCTGGCAATCGCTCTCCACGGGCAAAACATCATGGCGCGCGAGCAGGAGCAATTGCTGCGCGAAATCGACGTACCGATAAAGGAGCGCGCCTTTAATCCGGCAACGTTCACTTCCATGACACGCGCCGAGGCGATGCGCATGCTTGCGTTTGACGTCATCTCACCGGCCTTTTGGACGAAGCAAAGAAAACAGAAGGCGCGCGATAGCATGTCCAAGTTGATGGATTCTGCGGGATCGCTCTCGACGCAGGAAAATCTTTGGCTTCTGCTAGCGTTCAAATCAATGCTGGGTACGGAAGCGGCGCCGCCCTTGAACACAACGCAGCCGCCAGGCGTCAGTTCCAAGAACGGACGCTCGATCGCATGGCTCGACCTAAAAATGGACGACAATCTTGTGGTCAAAGGGCTCAATCAAAGCGCGCTTACGTTTTTGTTGCAGGCCGTATACTCGACCGAGGAAGTCGATACCGATCGCGTGGATCGTGGATTTCGAATCGAGCGCGTCGTCAAAAATCTGACTGAGCCAACTCGCGTTGGTACTTCCAATGCGCCGTTAAAGCTGGGGGATCAATTGCTCATCACGTACCGCGTGTACTCCCGGAAACTTCAGAATTACGTGGCGCTCGAAGATTCGTTGCCCGCTGGCTTGGAAATAGTCAATCCCGATCTCGCGCTCGTTGGAAAATTTTTCCAGCTTCCGCCCGCCGATCCGCAAGATCGTTTACTTGAGTTGTCTTACTCCGAAATGCGCGATCGCTCGGCGCTCCTGTACTTTGATGTCTTCAACCCGGGCTCGGGCACCTATTCAGTTTTGGCACGCGCAACAGCGGCAGGCACGTTCCGCTGGCCTGCCACACAAGTCGAGCCAATGTACGACAGCCGTTTCTCGGGACTGTCGCCTTCAAGTTTATGCGTTGTCGCGGCCGATTAGTTCTGCGTAGTCGCTCATTTGTAATTTGGACGACGATGTTCTTTGTGACCGCAACCGCGGTCATTTGGTGGATTTCGATTCCCGACAGCTTAAAGGGACCGCCCTCTGGAACGTTGACCCTACTGGATTGCCGCGGGCGCGAAATTGCAGAGCTCGCGTCGCCGGAAGCGCGCACTCAATTCCCGGTAACGCTTGAGAAAACGGGTCCGTGGCTGCCGCGCATTACTGTAGCTTTGGAAGATCGACGGTTTTACAAACATCGTGGCATTGACTGGCGTGCAATAGCTGCTGCGTGCACGCGCAATGTGCGATCGCATCACCTCGTTTCCGGAGCGTCGACCATTACGCAGCAGCTCGTGAAATTGGCGACGGGCCGTCAGCAGCGTAGTTGGGCTGGGAAACTCTACGAGGCAATCATCGCGTGGAAGCTCGAGCACCGGTGGAGCAAGGACAGAATTCTCGCCGAATATTTGAATCGCAGCAGTTATGGCAATCGGCGCATCGGGCCGGAAGCGGCTGCTCGAGCATACTTCGGCAAACCGGCGCGAGATCTCACATTGAGCGAAGCGGTTTTTCTCGCCGGTTTGCCTCAAGCGCCGACGCGATTCAATCCGTGGCGACATCCCGAGCAAGCAAACAGGAAATACAGTCGCTCGCTCGCGCGGCTCGTTGAGCTGGGAGTCATTACGCGCGATCAGCAATCGTTGCTCGCGCGGCCACCGAAAATCGCGCATACCGATCCGTTGCGCCTTGCCGCGCACTTTGTCGATGCAGTGGTCGCTCGAAACCCGGGATTACGCGGCACGGTACGAACGACGCTCGATCTCGATTTGCAGGCGACGACTGAACGTTTGGTTCGTTCACATTTATCGGCATTGAATCGGCACGATATCAGGCAGGCTGCAGTGGTCGTTCTTGAGAACGCCACCGGCGCAATTCGCGCCATGGTTGGCTCGGAGAATTACGCCGCGTCCCAAATCAACGGTGCTACGGAACCGCGCAGTTGTGGATCTACTCTGAAGCCGTTTGTTTATCTCGACGCGATTGATAAGAGGCTGCTCACTGCTGCGAGTTTGCTGCCGGATACGCCCGATGCAATCCGCGTTGAATACGCCGATTACGATCCCCAGAATTACAATCATCATTATCTTGGACCGGTGCGCTTGCGAGAGGCGCTTGGTTGTTCGCTTAATGTGCCGGCTGTCTTCGCGCTAAGCCGGCTTGGAGCGCGCCCGGCATTTTATCAGCTCCAAAAATGGGGCTTCGATTTTCCGCAGGGTCTGGCGGACTACGGCGCTGGTTTTGTTTTGGGCAATGCCGAAACTCGCCTTGTCGATCTTGCTGCTGCTTATGCGGGACTGGCCCGAGGCGGGACTGCGATGCGCGCGAAATTTTTGACCGGCGAGCATCAGACGGTGACCCGCATCGCCTCGAGAGAGGCGACGGCAATCGTGATCGACATCTTGTGTGATAACGATGCCAGACAGAAAAGTTTTGGGCCGCGATCGCCGCTGGCATTCGAGCAACGCATAGCCGCAAAGACGGGTACGAGCAGTGGCTTTCGCGACGCGTGGACCGTTGGGTTCGACAAAGAACACACCATCGCCGTATGGGCGGGAAATTTCGATGGACGCCCCATGCGCGATACGTTCGCCGTGCGCGCGGCAACACCGCTCTGGGCGGCGGTGATCCAGGAGTTACTGCGCCGCGATCACCCCCTTGATCCACCGGAGGAGAACGAGAGGCTCGTGCACCGCCATGTTTGCAAGGCGACGGGGTTGCTTCCGTCCCGTTTCAGTCCGGCAATACTGAATGAACTCTTCCTGGCAGGAACGGAACCGCGCGAAGATTCAGCAGATTATTTTGCGAGCGATGGAAAATTGCTGTTGCCGGACGCGTACGGCCGTTGGTGCGTGAGCCGCGACAACACGATCGGCGCGCATGTGCGGTCCGATTTTCGCATCGTCAGTCCGCCACCGAACGCGCATTACGAGATTGATCCTGTTCTGCCGTCCTCGCAACAGATGGTCGAACTCACAGCGGCGGTGGCAAGCGACGTGGAGTGGTTTGTTAACAACGAGCGAATTTTCCCTCAGCAAGACAGCAGGTTTTTCTGGCAGCTCGCGCCTGGCGAGTGGAAATTACGCGCAGTAAGTCGCTTCGGATCCGCCGAAGAAACGGTCACAGTCGAGTAGAATCCGCGATTGCAGGGCCGTAAAGCTACGCGGCAGTTGCGGCTGCGCGTTTCCGCGCGTTCGCGTCGAGAATACGCTTGCGCAAGCGAAGTGATTTTGGCGTTGCTTCCACGTACTCATCCGTGTCGATGTATTCGATTGCGCGCTCGAGAGTCATCCGCAGTGGCGCTTCCAGTTGAATTCCTTTGCCTTCGCCCTGGCTGCGCATGTTGGTGAGGTGCTTTTCCCTGCACGGATTGACTGGCAAGTCCTCCGGGCGCGCGTTTTCGCCTATGATCATTCCCTCGTAGATGTCCTCTTGCGGACCGATGAAGAGCCGGCCGCGCTCCTGAATACTGTTGAGTGCGTAAGCCGTGCTGACCCCGGATTCCATTGACACCATCACACCGCGACCGCGTCCACCGATTTCGCCTTTGAACGGCGCATATTCGCGAAAAAGGTGACTCATTAGTCCTTGTCCGCGAGTCAGGTTGACCAGGTCGGTCTCGAATCCAATCAAGCCGCGCGTCGGGATGACCGCTTCGATTGATACGCGCGACGCGTGGTGATCCATGCCGAGAATCTCGCCTTTGCGATTAGCGATGGATTGCAGGATGTCGCCGAGATTTTCATTCGGCAGATCGGCATACAGATTTTCAAGAGGCTCGAGCAGGGCACCATCCGCAGCCCGCCCAAAAATCACTTCGGGCCGCGAGACCATCAGTTCATAGCCTTCGCGACGCATCTGCTCCACCAGGA
>Ga0222622_10000798_pt1 | contig 12419 bp, 6 predicted proteins | sample PLM2_5_b1metaG_FD_177335 | JGI IMG/M metagenome (GOLD analysis project Ga0222622, IMG submission 177335) | Groundwater sediment microbial communities from an aquifer in East River, Colorado, USA - PLM2_5_b1 | ecosystem: Environmental > Terrestrial > Soil > Riparian zone | place: USA: East River... | reverse complement strand
GATACAACCGCCTGCACACAGCGCGGCGGCCGCATCCCGAGGTGCCGTCCACGCAGGATTTCGGCATTCGGCTGCCGTACTACCCGCGCATCCCGTCGGTTTCCGAGATCAGGGCGCAAGGCTACTTCAACTTCGGCGACAACCTCGAAGCGTCATTCCCGCGCGACAGCTTCCAGTTCAACAACAAGACCAACTGGGTCAAAGGACGGCACGGGATTCAGTTCGGCTTCGAGCTCGAGTACCAGCGGTCGGAGATCTACAACGATTTCCGCCGGGCCGGACACTTCATCTCGAACGGCCAATTCACGCGCGCGCCAGGTGCGTCAAGCGGCGGCAATGCGCTCGCCGATTTCCTGCTTGGCAGGCTCAGCACGTTCGATCACGGAACGGGTGAGTACAAGAACTATCGAAATCTCTATCAGACGTACTATTTCCAGGACGACTTCAAAGTCAGCGATCGCGTGACGGTGAATTTTGGCGCGCGCTACGAGCCTGTCGGTCCCTGGCACGATCTCGTCGGACGCTTCCAGGTATTCGACATGGACGCCTATGAAAAGGGCATCAAGACGACTCAGTTCGCGGACGCGCCTCCTGGACTGTTCTTCCGCGGCGATCCGGGCATACCCGAGGACGGCACGCTGCCAGATCGGAACAACCTCTCAGGACGCTTCGGCTTCGCATGGGACGTGACCGGTGACGGCAAGACCAGTATCCGCGGCGGCGGCGGGATGTTCTATGACACTCACCTCCAGGGCGACTACAACAACGGCGGCGTGAACGCACCGCCGTGGAGCATTCGCGTCAACGTCGAGAACTCGACGACCCTCGTGGGACCGTTATCGGATCCCTACCGTCCCCGCAGCGATTTCAACGCGCTCGTGCACGACTACGAGGACAAGGACACGATCATCGGCGCTCCGAACGCACCGTTCCCGCGGCCCGTGCTCGTGGAATCGTTCGACGAGGTGTTCAATACCCCGCTGACCTATAACTACAACCTCGCGTTCGAGCGTGAAATCAGCACCGGGTGGATGGCTCGCGCCGCTTACGTCGGATCGACAGCTACGCAAGGGCGCGCGAGCATCTCGCTGAACCCCGCGATCTATACGCCCGGCGGACCAGTGAACAATCCGCAGGCACGCCGGCGGCTCCCGGAATACAGCGGCATCAACAACTTCACTCAGGACAGGAGCAGCCAGTATCACTCGATGCAGCTCACGCTCAATCGGCGCTACGCAAGCGGCTTCACGGTCAACACGAACTACACCCTGTCGGATCTGCAGGGCACGATAGGCGGGCCCGAACTGGTGCCCTACTTCCACCCCGATTACGACAGCATCGTCGATACCCTGCGGTATGGGCGTCTCGGCGATATGCGGCGGCATCGCTTCGTGACGTCGTGGGTCTACGACATCCCGGGGCCGACTGAGGGCGGATGGAGTCATGCAATCGGCGGCTGGCAGGTCACGGGCATTTACCAATGGCAGAGCGGCCAGCCGTACACCATCACCAGCGGTGTGGACAACGCAGGCTGGGGCTTAGGCGACAATCGAGGCATTCGCACGGGCCAGCCGCTCGAGCCGCCGTCGGGATCCGATCCGACGGTGTGGTTCAACGCAGCAGCGTTTGCCGTCAATCCGAACGGAAGTTTTGGAGAGACGCTGAGGGGCGAGTTCTTTGGTCCCCACCGCCAGACGGTCGACATGGGGCTGTTCAAGCGGTTCAACTTTTCGAACAGTCTCAATCTGCAATTCCGGGCGGAGTTCTTCAATCTGTTGAACACGGTCAACTTCAACAACCCTGGCACCACGGTGAACCAGCCAGCGACGTTCGGCCGCATCACCGAGGCGCAGGACCCGCGCATCATGCAGTTTGGTTTGAAGTTCCTGTTCTAGGAGGGTTCCATGTCTCGCCGCAGAGCCGCGGGGGCGCAGAGATCTTTTCTTTAAGAAGAGGATTTCATTGCGTCCCAGCGGCTCCGCCCTGAGACATGGCTATCCGATACAGATATCCGGCCCGGTGAACTTGTCGGACACCCAGCCTCGTTGACCGTCAGGCGTCTCGACGAAATACCACCGCTCGTCCGGTGTGCCGCCAACTTTCCGCACGATCACCGTCGTGCAGTGCTCGACCGTCGTCACCGGCTTTGATGCGACGTTCGGGGAGCTGTAGAGTGGCAGGTCTGCTTGCGTTTCACTGCCGACGTCGACACGTTCTCCAGGCGCGTAGAGCGTGGTCTCGTACTCCTCACCCGACCACCGAAACCACAGATTCGCGTCGCACTCAACGCAGAATAGCGGGACGATCGTATCTGGTGCGGGTCCCTGCGCAACGCCGTTGATTCGCTCTGTGTCGAGCGGCACGACCCATTGCAGATCCTGCGGCGTCCGCGCATGCACGGCGATGACGCCGTACTCCGTACCGGCCGGAGACGGCTTCACCACTACTGCCACGATATCGGGACGCTTGTCGCCGTCAAGATCCCGCACCAGCCACGGCGGCCAGTACCCGAACTTCTGCAGCTCGAACTCCGTGTAATCCGTCAGATCTGTCGCGGGCACAAGCAGCCTGACGCCCGGCTCTGCCTTCAATGCCTGCTGGAGAAGAGGCGGCAATGGAGCTGCGGGAACCTGCTGAGCGGCACTCAACACGAAGAACGAGAAAGGAATCACGAGCAGCGTCATCAGCCGTTACGGCAGTCCCATCGCGACTGCGGTCGTCGCCCAGCCGGTGGCCATCGCCGATATCCACTGATCGGGTCCGTACGGGAATCCGCTCTCGAAAAACGGCTGGAACTTCGGCGAGCGGCTGCGCACGTGCCATGAGCCGTCGGCGTGCTGCGTCGACAGCAGATATGTCGAGGCGCGCTTGTACGCAGCATCGCCTGGCTTCAGCAATCCGGTTTTCACCAGCGCGACGAGCGTCTGTCCCGTCGCGTAGGCGTCGCTCGAAAGGAAGGCGGTCTGCGCCCATCCGCCATCGGGCTGCTGAGCGGACAGAATCGTCTTGGCCAGCCGGCGCAGTGTCCGCTCGTCGGCGCCCATGCACTGCAGGCCCAGCAACTGCATATTGCGATCTTCGGTCGTCACGGCTGATGCCCGTTCGAGCCAGCCTGCGGCCAATGCCATGCGGCGCGCGATCTCCGCCCCGCGCCCGGGAGGTCCGTAGGATTTGATCACGGTCATCGCGAGCGCGGTGCGGAAGATATCGCCGTCCTCGATCGGCGGCCTCGCGACGCCGCCCAGGCCCCACGATCCGTTTCCGCGCTGCTGCGCAAGAATGCTGGCGATGACGGCGTCTGAGTTTCGGTCGGGCTCTTCGCCACTGGCGCCGAGCGCAGACAGGGCGTAGAGCTCTACGTCGGGAAACCCGCCCCCCTCGAGCCGCTCGAAGAAATTGGCAGGGTCAAAGAACCTCGCCCGCGTCAGCTGGCGTCGATTGGCCGTGGCCTTCTCGTCGAGCGAAATCCCCTTGTCGCGTGCAGTCATGCCCGCGATGTCGGTGATGTTGTGGTGATGGCACGACGCGCATCCGCCCTTCGACGCTGCCTCGGTCGAGCTCTTCTCCAGCAATGCCAGACTCTTCCGGACTGCGGTCAGCGTGTCCACCGGGGCGTACTCCGCCGCAACGGGAGCAGGCTTCGCGCTCGCCGCGCCGCCGGCGCGCTCGAGCATGCGGACGACGGACGGATTGCCGATCTTGCGGGCCCAATCGAGCGCTGTCTCTCCTGCCAGACTGCGCACATTGACGTCGGCTTTGCGATCGATGAGTAATCGCACGACGTCAGGATTCTGGCGATCGGTTGCGACGGCGAGCATCAGCGACGTCATGCCGCGCACATCCCTGGCATTGACGTCGGCGCCGGCGTCGAGCAGCACCGCGATCATCTCTCCCGATCCCGACGTCGCGGCGGCGAGAAGCGGCGTCCAGTTGCCCAGCGCGATCGTGCCGGCTTTCACCTTCTGAAACGATCCGTCGCCTGACACCGCGTTGACGTTGGCGCCTTTCGCGAGCAGCAGCCTGACCGCCGGCACATTTACGTTGAAGGCCGCCCCGATGAGCGGCGTCGTGCCGGTGAAGTCCGGGACGTCAATCGCAATGCCTGCGTCGACCAGGATCTTGATGGTCTCGAGGTCATCGCCTCTCACGGCTGCGTTCAGGGCGTTCACCTTCAGCACGTCGACGACCTTCGGATCCGCGCCCTTTGCCATCAGCTGGCGGACGATGCCCGCCGAGCGGTCGCTCATCGCCGCCAGGAGCAGCGCCGATCGGCCGCGCTTGGTGACGGCGTTGACGTCGGCTCCACGCTCGAGCAGCAGGCTGACCTTGTCGGCGTCGGTCACCGACATCATCAAGGCGGTCAACCCCGCGCCATTCGCGGTGTTCACGGATGCTCCCTTGTCGAGCAGCATGCGCATCGCCTCGAGCGAACCGCTGACCGCGGTGTGCATGAGCGGCGTCCCGCCGCCGCGTGGCTCGGCCGCGTTCGGATCCGCGCCGGACTTGAGCGAATTCGCAAGGCTGGGGAGATCGTTCGCGCGAATAGCCGCGTAGAAGGCATCGCCTTGCGAGCCCCGATCCTGCGCGCCGACGACAGATGTACAGAGCAACAGCGCCGCGACTACTCGCTTCATTGGTGTGCCCTCTCAGCGTTACGGGGTTAACCGTTGACCGTTTACCGTTACTTCAGCTTCCAGCTTTCATCGAAGAAGCCCGCTGTCTTCGTCGCGCCCCCTGTTGTGAGCACCGCGTAGTCGCCAAGGCGCGGAAAGAAGACCGACTCTGTTCCCGACGCAACCCGGTTCGCCGAAAACGTCTGGCCGGTATTGATCACGACGTACTTCTGCGGATTCAGCGGATTCGGATAGACCAGGACCAGAGCGTGATCGGCAGACGGGAACTTCTGCGCGCCGACCGTAATCTCGCTCTTCGTCCACTGGATTGGCAATCCGCTTAGCACCTTTGCGATCACAACGTTGCTGCCGGGATCTCCGAACAGCACCAGGTTGTAATTGGCGATATCGGCAGCCGAGACCGACTTGTCGTCCTTCATCCGGATATCGCCGCGCATCCACTTTGCGAACTCGGACCTGAAGCTGTCGAAGCGCTGGTTGACGTAACCCTGGACGCCTTCGTTCCAGGGCTGGCCCGTGCCGCGCACCGCGAGAAACCCTTCAGTGAATGCGTCCTCGATCGGCCCCTGCAGCCCGTGGATCTTTTGCAGACCCGCCGGCTTCCCGCTCGCGACAGCCCATTTCCCGCCGGTCTTCACGAATACGGGGTTCGCGCCGGCCTTCACCGACTGGCCATCGATGGTGAACGCCGCCGCCGGCACATCGAACCGCACTCGCGCGACGTTCTTGCTCGTCACGGTGTACTGCTTCATGTCGTCGCTTCGTTTGGCATCCACGTCGGCGCGCTTGTAACTCTCTTCGAGCAGCTCAATCGTCATCCAGTGCGCGCTGTTGTATTTCGTCGTGTAGGTGACGAACCGCACGTGATTCGGCGCTTTGCCCGCGGTCTCGTCCAGCGCCTTGCGGATGAATGCCTCGGATTCGGCTTTGCTGTCCTTGTGCCATGCGTGGCCGGTGTCGGGGCCGACCAGAAACAGCAGGCGCAAGTCCTTGGTCGTCCATTTGTAGGGTGATTCCTTCGTCAGCTGGAATCCTTCCTTGACGATCGCTTCGCGAAAACGCGTCGACGCTCTGAGCTGCGCGTCCTTCTCGCCGCCGTAGCTCACGCCAGGCACATCGAACGCGTTCAGCGCGTAATCTTCGGCATCCACGTAGTGCAGCGCCGCTTCCTGGTACGGCGTCAGCCCCTCCTTGGGCAAACGCTTGCCGGCGTACTCCTTCGTCTCCGAATAGCCCGCGCTGGCTTCGTAGGCGCCGAAGAAGGTGGGATTCTGAAGCGCCAGGCGTGCGGAGCCCTGATGCCCGCCCATCGAGTGTCCGCGGATCACGATGCGCTCGGCGTCGATGTTGTAGTGCTTGCGCACGTCGGCAACGACCTCATAGACGTCAGTCTCCGCATAGAACTTGTACGAGTGGTTCATCCGCGCAAACGGCTCGACCATGATGTAGTCGTCGGCGAGGATCTGCGAGGTCTGGTGCGGCCCGGCCTGCTGCTGAAGGAAGTGAACCTCGTTCAGCTCCATCTGCGTGCCGTGCAGCCAGATGTCGAGGCGCATCGGGCGTTTCCCGTCATAGGACGCGGGGATCGTCAGCCCGTAGGGCTGCACGCCGCCGTCGATTCGCGAGACGAACCCGCGAACGACGTTGCCGGTCTTTTTGGTCCATGACGACGTGCCGTTTTCGAGCTCGATGGCGCGGCCGATGCCCGTATCGAGCGCGGTGATCGTCTCCGCCGCGTAGTTCGCTCCGAAGAACTCGTCCGGGAAGCGCAAGATGTACTCGACGGCTTTCTTGTAGATCTGCACGTCGGCGAGCAGCTGCGGATCCGCTTTATTCGATCCGAGGGCGGCGATGCGCGCGCTCAGCTCGGCAAGCTTCTTGTGAATCTCGGCTTTCTGATCGACCGTCGGCGGAAACACTTTCGCGCCCTGATCCTGCGCCGCGACCAGCGCCACAGCCAGGACACACAGCAGGACGGTCTTCTTGAGAACGGACATGTCAGCCTCCTCGGGAATTGAGCAAATTCTAGACGGTCCGCCTGAAGGCGGACACTACTTTTTGAGAAAGGCAACCGAACCAGGGTTGGCGAGCGGAACCTGCATGCCGGTCGGGGACAGCCGGCCGGTCCGGGGGTCGATACGCAGCACGACGACGGTTTCCGTGTCCTGGTTCGATGACAGCAGGTACCCTCCCGTCGGATCGAGCGAGACGTTTCGCGGTATGTGTCCGCCCGGATCGGCGTGCTCCACGAGCGACAACCTGCCGGAAGGCTCGATCGCATAGACCGCGATGCTGCCGTGGCCGCGATTCGAGACGTAGAGAAATCTTCCGGCGCCACCCATGAGGATTTCGGCGGTGGTGTTGCTGCCCACGAATCCCTCTGGAACGGTGGAGATTGACTGGATCTCTTTCAGTTTTCCGTTGTCGACAGCAAACACGCTGACGCGCGAATCGGTCTCGCGATTGACGTACAGGATGTTGTCTTTCGGATTCAGTTGCAGTCGGCGCGGGCCCGACCCGGCGGGCTGCGAGACGTACGGCGGATCGAGCGGGGCCATCGAGCGCTTGTCGGCGTCGAGACGATAGCTGTAAACCCGGTCCAGCCCGATGTCGGCGACATACGCGAAGCGGCTGTCGCTCGAAAACACGACCCCGTGCGCGCGCGGGCCCGGTTGCTTCGACGGGGGCTGCGGCTGACCCTCATGCTGATCGATGTAGAACGGCTCGGAAATTCTCCCATCCGCTTCGATGCCGAACGCCGCAACCGAGCCGCTCCTGTAGTTCACCGCAACGGCAATCCTGCCGCTGGGATCGACCACGACCTGATTCGGGCCGAGACCACCGCTCGAAACCTGATTGATGAACCTCAGCGCTCCGGTTCCCCTGCCAACCGCATAGGCAGTGATGGTGTTCGCTGGTATCGGATCGGTGTTGCCCTGCCAGTTCGCCGCGTAAAGGAACTGGCCGTTCGGCGCCACCCAGAGTTGGGCCGGCGAAACCGACTCCGCGACAAGGCGAGGCGCCGACAGAGCGCCCGACAAGGAGTCGAAGTCGGAGACGTAGATGCCTTTGGATGTGGTGTTGGTGTAGCTGCCGATGTAGACGAGGTAATCTGGGGATGATTGCACGGCGAGCAAGGAAAACCGAAAAACGAAGATCGAAAAAAGTCCCAGCGTGACATTTTTCATTTTTCGTTCTTCGGTTTTCGTTACTGCATCTTTACGAAGTACAGGCCGCCCGGCTGCGGCACTTGCCCCGTGGCTCCCGTCGGCGTGAGGCCGCCAGTCTTCGGATCGATTTTGAACACGACGATGTTCTCGCCAGCCTGGTTCGCAGCGATCAAGTACTGGTTCGTCGGATCGATGGTGATGTTGCGAGGCGTACGGCCGCCGGAAGGGGTATGTCCCACCAGAGTGAGCGTCCCCTTCGACGGATCAACCGCGTAGTGCGCGATGCTGTCGTCACCGCGGTTGGTAACGTAGAGCCATTTGCCGGTCTGGTCGATCTGGATCTCGGCCGTGGTGTTGTTCCCTTTGTGTTCGGCCGGCAGTGTCGACAGCGTCTGAATCTGCTTCAGGCTGGCGCCGTTGACCTCGAACACGCTGACCTTCGAGTCGGTCTCGTGATTCACGTAGAGGAATTTGCCGTTGGGATGCAGCTGTAATCGCCGCGGACCGGACCCGCCCGCGTTCATGTTCACGAACGGGGGATCGGCCGGCATTGCCGTGCGCTTCACCGGATCGACGCGATAGACGTACAGACGGTCGAGCCCAAGCTCGGCCACATAGACCAGGCGGCTGTCCTTTGAAAACACGATCCCGTGCGCCTTCGGGCCGGGCTGCTTGTCGCTGAGCGGCTTGCCCGTATGTTGATCGGTGTAGAACGCCTCGGTGAGCTTGCCGTCCGGCTCGACGCCAAACACCGAGAAGGTGCCGCTGTTGTAGGTGACCGTCGCGGCGATCTTGCCGCTCGGATCGAGTACCACCTGATTCGCGCGATCGCCTTTGGCGCCCACTCTGTTGACGAGCGTGAGCTTGCCCGTGTGGCGGTCGATCGCAAAGGCGCTCACGTGATCTCCAGGCGTGCCGTCTTCCCAGTTCGCCGCGTAGAGAAAACCGCCGTTCGGATGACCCCACACGTGCGCGGGATTGATGGTTTCGGCGACCAGGCCAATCGGCGTCAACGCGCCGGTCTTCGAGTCGAACCGCCACGCGTAGATGCCCTTCGAGGCGGACGTCGTGGTCGGCGTCGGATTCGTATAGCTGCCGGCATAGACGAAGTAGTCACCTGATTGCGCGTACGCTGTGGTGGCCAGCGAAAGCAGCAGCGAGGAAATGACGGCCAGGCAACGCATAACTCTATTCCTTTATTTTCAGAAACTGTTCCGGCGTCAACGCCCTCGGCGTGAAACGCGCCTGGCGGATCGCCCCTTTGAAGTAGTTGACCCTGTTGATGCGAGTGGCGAGTGATGCCGCGCCTTCGCCCTGGGGCGTGAACGCAACCTCCGCCTCGCCTTGCAGCACGCCGTTCACGTAGCTGCGGAACATCTTGCCGTCATATGTCTGTGCGACGTGATACCACTCGCCAATCGGGTGCAACTTGTCCTTGAACATCAGCGCGCGGTTGTAGCCGGGGCCGTTGACGAAGGCATCGAGATACCAGCTCTTGTCGACCACCCGCAGTTCGAACAGGAAGCGCGCATTCGTGTCCGCAGCGGCTCCGGCGCTCGCGAGCAGGCCGGTCTTCGGATCGCGTTCGGCCAGGTGGAACCACCGCTGTTCGACCGCGCCGCCGTCCGGACGGAAAATCGCCTCGAATGTGAACGTCGCCGCCCCTGCGAGAGGATGTTTTTCAATCCAAATCGCATCGTCCACGCCGTCGAACTCAATCGCTTTGCCGATCGGCGTGTCGACAACCTTGGGGTTCCCTTCGACCGTCGTCTTGACGCCGCCGATGTTCTCCAGCCGATCGAACGTCCACACGATGGCGTCGCCGCCCTGAGCCGCCGGCAGCGCCGCTCCGCACACGACGAGCAGCGCAACGATCGCCGCCGAAATCTTTGTGAAAGTCATCTTGAGCTCCTGCTGATGGCGACAGCTTAACATGCGGATACACGCGGACTCGCCTTCAATAGTTTGGATCTTCGGTGCGGAAATCGGTGTTTTACGGGCAACTTCACACCGGACCTGGCGAATTCCGCCCACAATTCGGTCCTTGTTCGCCGCATGGCCTTTGCATATCCTTTATGCGTCACCACAAACGAATACGGTTGTCCAGGAGGAGCCTCCATGCAGGCCAGACTTCATAAGTACGTCGTTCTCGGTGCGCTGGTCGTGTGCGCGACGGTGTTGCTGCCGACGCTCGCATACGCCCAGGCACAGATCGTCGGCCAGGTACGTGACGAATCGGGTGGAGTGCTTCCCGGCGTCACGGTCGAAGCCGCCAGCCCCGCGATTATCGAGAAAGTTCGCACGGCAGTCACCGACGACCAGGGACGCTACCGTATCGACGCACTGCGGCCCGGCACCTACAAGCTGACCTTTTCGCTCGCCGGGTTCAGTACCGTCGCACGCGAGTCGATCGAGGTGCCGTCAGCAGTGGTCGTCACGATCAACGCCGACATGAAAGTCGGTGCGCTCGAAGAAACGATTACCGTATCGGGTGAGACACCGCAAATCGACGTGCAGCAAGCGTCGCGAACGCAGGTCATTACCCGCGACATCATCGACACGCTGCCGGTATCGCGCAACGTCATGTCGATCGGGGTTTTGTCGGCCGGAGTCCGGGCGGGCACGCCCGACATCGGTGGCTCACGCATGACCGAGCAGGTAAACCTCCGCGCCCACGGGCTGGCGGGCGAAGACGCCGAGCAGCTGGTCGAGGGCATGTCGATTCAGAGCCTCGAAGGCGCGTCGCAGAGCTATTTCGACGACATGCTGCAGTCGGAAATCACGATCATGACGAGCGCGATTCCGGCGGACACGTCCGGCGGCGGAATCCGCATGAACTCGGTGCTGAAGGACGGCGGCAATCTGTTTAGCGGTTCCGCGTTCATCGGCTTCAGCAGCGGCGAGTGGCAGAGCGACAACGTCGACGACTCTCTTCGTGCCGCTCCAAACAGTATCCGCTCCGCAAACGGCATCAAGCACATCCACATGTTCACCGGGTCGATCGGCGGGCCGATCAAGAAAGACAAGCTATGGTTCATCGTCACGGCGCGGCATCAGTCATCTGACGAGACCGTGGCCGACGTCCCGGTGCAGATCACGACGCCTCAGGGAGAGATCATCAATTCGTATCTCGACACCTACGTACGCGGGCCCTCGCTGCGCATGACGTGGCAGGCGGCGCAGAAACACAAACTCGCCAGCTTCGTGCAGCGCTGGTGGAAGCGGAAAGGCCGCACGTTCAGCGCCGGACAGGACCCGCGGACCGGCCAGTTCCGCGATCCGAAAAAGGCGCATCACACCGTCGGCAACATCAAATACACGTCCCCGATCTCGAACAAGCTGCTCATCGAGGGCGGCTACTCATGGACGCTCTTTGATTGGCACGGTGGTCCCGATCTCGGCATCATCAAGGACCGCGGAACGCCGGAATGGTACGCATACGCCCAGAAGATCTCGAATCAGCGGATGCTTGATCCGCAGTGCGCCTACGGTATCGATTCCGGAGTGTCCCAGCCGGGATGCACCGACTGGGGCTCGAGCCTGAGCCAGCGCCAGGACAACACGCGCATTGTGTTCGACGGCCGCATGTCGTACGTGACCGGCTCGCACAACGTCAAGTTCGGCTACACGCACGAGATTGGTCCTGACGGCAGAATGGCCAACGAGTACAACGGCGACCTCCAGGAGCGCTTCAACAACGGCGCGGCCAGCCAGGTGACCGTCTTCAACACGCCGCTCGACGCGCCCGGGCGCGTGCAGTACGACTCGGCGTTCTTCGTGCAGGACTCGTGGACGCTCAGCCGGTTGACGATCAATCCGGGCCTGCGCATCGAATGGTTTGCCGCCGGCATGGACGAGGCGAGCGCGACGTCCGGCCGATTCGCACCGGACCGGTTCTACCCGGCCCAGCACGACCTCATCAAATGGGGACCCGATTACGCGCCCCGCTTCGCCGCCGTCTATGACCTGTTCGGCACTGGCCGCACGGCGCTGAAGACGAGCTTCAGCAAGTACCACCGTCAGTACGACGCCGACCCGTTCCTTGTCTACGCGGATGCGGGGCTGCGATCGGAGCTGCGCAACTGGTTCGACGTGGATCTCGTGCCGAACACCGTTGGCACGCGGTCGGGTATCGCCAAGCCGACCGACAACGACCGCATCGCGCAGGATAACGAAATCGGCACCGGCTCGCCCACGTTCGGTGCTCGCGCCGACCGCAAGGCCGTTGATCTCAATCGGCAGTACAACCTCGAGTTCACGGCGGGTGTACAGCATCAGGTGGCGCCGCGTCTGGCGGTCGGCTTCATGTTCTACAAACGCTCGATTAAGAACATCCAGCTGACGGATCGCGTGCTGATCGACGGCACCGACTACACCGCGTTCAACACGACCATCCCGGCGTCTGAATGGGCCACCATTGCGCGCGACCCGGCTGCCGCGGCCGTGTTGGACCAGAACGAGGTGATCACGCTTTACAACCTCAACAATGCCAGCAATGCGGATTACAACTCCGCGATGGTCGATCGCAGCAGCTCGGACAACAAGTCGCTCTACACCGGCATGGAGGCGTCGTTCTCGATGCGCTTCCTCGCGGGTTCGACGATTTTCGGAAGCT
>Ga0222622_10000796_pt1 | contig 12423 bp, 11 predicted proteins | sample PLM2_5_b1metaG_FD_177335 | JGI IMG/M metagenome (GOLD analysis project Ga0222622, IMG submission 177335) | Groundwater sediment microbial communities from an aquifer in East River, Colorado, USA - PLM2_5_b1 | ecosystem: Environmental > Terrestrial > Soil > Riparian zone | place: USA: East... | reverse complement strand
GAAGCCCGTGGCGGCCGCCGATCAGCAGGTCTTGATCACGCGCATCTTCGACGCGCCGCGCGAGCAGGTGTTTAAGGCATGGACCGACCCCGACCAGGTGGCGGCGTGGTACGGCCCCGAGCACTTCGACACGCCGCGCGAGCGGATCCACATCGACCTGCGCGTCGGCGGCCGCTATGAGCTCACCATGGTTCAGCGCGATGGCGGCGCCGAGTTCGCGATCGGCTATGAGATCGTCGAGCTCGTGGAGCCGGAGCTGATCGTCCTACGCTCGGACCCAATGCCCGAGGCGGGCATGCACGAGCCCACGATCACGCGTGTGGAGTTCCACGACCACGGCGCCAAGACGCGGATGACGCTCAGCGACGGGCCCTACCCCGCCGGCCGCGACCACGCTGAAGCCGGGTGGACCGCCGCCTTCGACAACCTCGCGGCGCTCATCGCCGGATAACAACCCCGGACTCCACCAGCGCGGACCAGCCCGCGCTCGTGCAGCGCCTTACATCGGCGGAGCAGCCGTGATGACGGGTAACCAGCCACCCGCCGCCGATGTCAACGCCGTGATCGACGCCCACGAATGATCGGGCTATCGAATCCCCGTCGAGGGAGGTGTCAGGAAGCCGAACCTCAGGGAGCGGCATGCACGTCGAACGGTCTATGGAACATGGTGATGAACAGACAGCCGCTTGAGCATAAATTGTGCGCCACCCAGTCAGCGGGACTCAATCCAGTGGTGAGTCCGCTATGGGCCTCCGACTGTCTATGGACCTTCTGATCCTAGGTGGTCGATGAGCGTCGCAGGCCCCGATGATGGGACTGTCAGGAGTAGCTGCGAGGTTCCCGGTGCCGCCCACCCGTTTTCGGCGTTGACCGGGCCTGGTGGCGTACCAGGAGCCAGTAGAAGACTGCTGCGGCGACCAGGAAACTGACTATGCCGAACAGTGGGTGGATGTCGGCGGTTTGCCAGATGGCGCGGGTAGGCAGCGAGGAGTGGTTGCGTTCACGACCAGAGCGACGAAGAGGTTGTTCGCTGCGTGCGCTCCGATGGCGAGTTCGAGGCGGTTGTCCCGGAGGGTGATGAGCGCCAGGAACGCGCCGAAGCCGACATAGTAGGTGAATATCAGCGCCGGGCCGGCGCCGACCTCCGTGTTGGCCATGTGCATCGCCCCGAACACCAGCGCGCTGATACCGACAAGCAGCCAGGTGCGGCGGGTGCGAAGTCCGAGGGCTTGCAGGAGGTAGCCGCGGAAGAGCAGTTCCTCGGCGCTGGTTGCAGGGTGGTCAGTATCAGGATGACCGGCAGCATCGTCAGCCACTGCCGCGGTTGGGATGTTAGGTGGTAGGTGCCGGGGTAGAGCGCAGCCTCGAGTGCTGAGGAAGCGGCAGCCAGGGTGACCATGAGCGCGAACGCGCAGGCGATCCGGCGCCAGTCGATGCGGCGGGACGGGGTGATTAGTGTGCGCAGCGGCCGCTGATGGATGAACCTCACCGCGACGGCGACCTCAGCTAACATCGCCAGCGGGCTGACGTTGATCGCGATGTATGCGGTCGGCGAGGGTGCGGCGAGGTCGTAGCCTCCCGGCGCGAGCCCATGACGGCCAGCGCCGCCGCCGCGCCCAGTACGAGCCAGAAGAACAGGATGGTCGCGATGGCGGCTACCTGGCGCTGCCACGATGTGCGGCCTAGCCGCGCCAGCTGGGTGTATTCCGGCAGCTGCGTCTCGTTCTTGGCGTTGTGCGGGTCTGTCGGGTACGGGTCATTGTCGGTGGGCATGCTGATGTGTTCAGACATCGAAGTCTCCGGTCTTGGCGGGGTGAAATGGGTGGACAGTTGTCGCGGCTACTGCCGGTGACCGCGTTCGGTCTGGGCTCTTTTGAGCATTCCGCGACCGTGGCGTGCCGGGCAGTGCGTCGCCTCACAGGCTCTGGTGACGGTGACTCCGAGACGCCGATGTCGGATGTCAGGTTTCGACGCGGCCCAGCTGCGACTTCTTGGCGGTCGTGACATCGCGCGTGACTGCTGTCGAATCTGCGGAGGATGCCCTCCACTGGAGTGCCGAGGGGCTGAAGCCTTTGACGAGCAGCCATACGGCGAGAACCATTTCTCCAGAAGCCATTCAAATGCTGGCGCAGATGTACCCCCACAGCGCCGCCGTCGCAGCCATCCGGCGCCACGAGCAGCCGTCCGTGATCGGCTCTGGCTGCGGCGACCAGTTCGAGTTCGAGTTCGAGTTCGCACTCGACATCGTGCTGGATGGTCTTGAGCGCCTCCATCGGCACCCACCATGCGCTGCACGCGCTGGGAAGCCGCATCTTCGGGTTCAGCCAGGAGCTCTACCAACGACTCGCAGTGTTCCGGTGACGGTTCCTCCTGCGGCACAGGTTGGCATCGAGTGTCGCGGTCGGTGTGAGTTTGTCGATGAGTTTGGTCTTGGAGCCGGGTTCTATTCACAACATGACGCAGAGGACGACCCGGGTACAGAGCGTGGGGTGACTGAGCGTATCTGCGCGTCTGCCTGATGATGATCGGCATGACAATCGATGTCGCCAAGAATTCGGCGCTGCGTACGGCGGCGCTGGGGGCGCTGGTCTTCGACGTTCTCTACGTCATACATCGGCTGCTGCAGGGACTCGGACCCGATGACGCCACACCGGCGGGGATCTCAGCGTTCAGCGTCGCGCACCGGTCGGCGTTGCTGGCCAGCGAGGTTGCGGTCGGCTTGGCGCTGCTGGCCGTGATCGTGTTCATCGCCGCATTCACATCCCTGATCCGGCAGGCGGGCCGGGACACTCTCGCCACCGCCGTTACGGTGAGCGGGGCGGCGTTTGTCGCGCTGGGTTTCATCTCCCAGGCGGCCGAGACCGCGCTCCTCGGCGTGGCCGATGCAGGTGATCAGTCGGCAGTACTGGCGCTGAACCAGCTGCAGGGTCGGATCCCGATCGTGTGGACCATTACCGCGCTCACCGTGGCGGTCTCTTTCGCCGGACTACGGACCCGGCTACTGCCCACATGGTTGGGTGTCGCGGGACTCGTCGCCGCCGGCGTGTTCGTGCTCGGCTCGATGTCCAGCGTCCTCGGCCGGACGGTAGAGGGCAACTCGTCGCTATTCGGCGTGGGCCTGTTCATCGTGTGGCTCCTGCTCGTGGCCGTCTGCCTGTGGCAGGCGGCGGGTAGGGCAGCGCCCGAGTCAGAAGCCGAGCACGACCAGAAGGCCTGAGACGAGCAGGCGGCCCGACGAGCGGGTCCGGTGCCCGTCAGCAGGTGACATGAAGTACGGCGTGGACCTCACTCCTGGTCGAGGCTGGCAATCAGCCGGCACGCGTCCTCTGTGGGGAGGGCGGAGAGGTCCACGCCCCGACGACGAACCTCCTCGACGACCTCGGGCTTGATCGGTAGCGAACCCTAGGCGCCGGTGCCGATGATCAGGCGGCCTCCGCCCCAGGGGAGCTCCTCGTCAGCGGACAGAGGAGTATGTCCGAACTCATCGCGGTATGGCTTCGACGGCTTCTTCTTACGTTTCCGCACCCGGCCACCCTCGATGGCGATGTCCTTGTCGCACTGCCGCCCCTCGACTTCGATGGATCCGAACCGGAGTAGTCATACCTGCATGCCGTCACCTCCAGGTGGGTCAGCGGCCGGCGGGCTGCCGCCGCTCACCCGTTGGCCTCTTGTTTACAATCCCCGCCACGATCCCGTTCCACTTACGCACGCGTCGTGTACCGCTAGCCGGTCCTCGTGCGAGACTCAGTCGCCGTTTGGACGGAGCGCCCCTTGTCAGTGCTGTACTTACGGACGCGTCCGTGCTCCGTCAATCGAATCGTGCGCCGCGTTCTCGAGGAATGCGAGTACGGCGACGACCCTGCGGTGGACCGGCGCGGCCGAGATGCCGAGCTTGGCGAAGATCGCGTTGACGTGCTTCTCCACTGTCGACTCGGAAAGAAACAGGGCTTGTTCGATGCCTGCATTGGTCTTGCCCTGGGCCATCTCACGGAGCACGTCCAGCTCACGGGGAGTCAGGGAGGCAAGAGGACTCGAGGCGCGGGTCTGCTGCCGAGCGACCAAGGTGTCAATGATCAGCGGATCGACCACCGATCCCCCAGACGCCACCTCGTGGAGGGCGCGTACCAGATCTTCAAGATCACCGACCCGATCCTTGAGCAGGTACGCCAAACCGGCGGAGCCGTCGTTAAAGAGGGCTCGGGCGTAGCTCTCATCTGTGTGCTGCGACAACACCACGACGCCGATCTCGGGATGCGAGGTACGGATCGCGCGGGCGGCCTCGATGCCCTCCATATGGTGACCAGGCGGCATACGGATATCGGTAAGAACAGCGCTCGGGCTGAGTCGCCGGACCGCATCGAGCAGCTCGCTCGCGTCACCGACGCAGGCCACCACCTCGACCTGCCCGGAGTCTTCCAGCAGCCGGCGTACACCTTCCCGTACCAGGTAATTGTCCTCGGCGATCACCACTCTGAGCGTCCCAGACATCACTGACCTGCAGCGCTGGTCGTCAGCGGGAGTTCGGCACAGACGCTGGTTCCGGCACCCAACCGGCTTTCGATCGTGAGCCGGCCGTGCAGAGCCTCGACGCGGTCGCGGATGTTGGCCAACCCGCCGGAACGGGCACCGTTCGGCTCGAACCCGCGACCGTCGTCCTCAACAATCATGCGGAGTCGGCCGGCCGTATGCGACAGCCGGACGCGAGCGCCGTCAGTACCGGCGTGCTTGGCCACGTTGGTCAGAGACTCGCAGGCCACGAAGTACGCAGCGCCCTCAACATCCTCGGAGAACCGCTCGGCGCGTAGCCCACGGTCGGCAAGGATTTGGACCGAGATGGGAAACCTGGTGACCCGGGACTCCAGCGCGGCGACGAGCCCGTTGTCGCTGAGGACAGGCGGGTGGATGCCGTGGGCGAGCTCCCTGAGGTCCCGAAGCATCTCGCGGGCCTGATCTTGCAGATCGGTGAGCTCGTCAGCGGTGAGCTGCTCGCGGCTGAGCCGGTTACGGGCGAGCCGAAGACCGGCGATGAGCGCCACGACCTCCTGCTGGATCCCGTCGTGCAGGTCGCGCTCGATCCGCCGCCGCTCCGCGTCCTGAGCTGCAATGAGCCGGACGCGAGATGTGGACAGTTCGTCGAGTCCCTCCTTGAGCTGAGACGCGAGCCGTACGTTGGCAACCGCTGTGGTGGCCTGGGCGGCCACGGTGCCCAGCAGTTCGAGATCAGCGGCGGCATAGCCACCCGGCTTTGGACCAAGATCAACTCGTCCGACCAGCTCGCCCGCACGGACCAGGTCGAAGCCGGCGGCGCTCTCCCCGCTCACCTCACCGGCGACGCCCTGCGGCTCATCGAGCCAGCTACCATCCCCTTCACACAGCCGGACCTGTACCCAGCTCGCGCCGATTCCGTCGCGGATCGCGTGCGCGAGTCGAGGCAGCAGTTCGTCGAGCTCGGCCGTCTGCTCCATCGTCGTGCCGAGGATCTTGAGTAGCTGGTACTGCTCCACGCGGTCGCCGAACAGTCTTCTGCTGACGGCAGATTCGAGTCGCCGTCGGAGGGGCTGGAAGGCAAGGGCCGCAGCGATGGTGACGACAACAGCCAGAGTTACCGGTACCCGATTGCCCAGCATCATGCCTGGCGCGGCGGCGATAACCGCGTAGGCCGCACCGATGAGCAACGATGCAGCGCCGTACGCGACGGACTTTCGGACCACGAGATCCAAGTCGAAGAGCCGGTGGCGCAGGATGCCGTAGATGATCGCCCCCGGAAGGAGAATCGCCGTCAGCGACCCGAGGGTGATCAGGGTGATGACCAAGGCCGAGTTGTCGGGTGCGCCGAGTGCGAGCACCACGGTGCCGACGGTATAGAGCGTGATCCCGACGACGACAACAACGAAGAGGACTCGCATTCGAGCCCGACCTGCGGCGTCGGCCGCGACAAAACGTGCACACAAAACCAGCACGCCGACGACAGAGACCAACCAGCTGTTCACTGCCAGCCAGAGGGCCGGCTGCGCCAGCCAGTCGAGCCAGCTCACCGCGTACGGGTTGGGGGTCGCGAGGTCCTCGGCGACAAAGGGCGACACCGGCACGACAGGTGAAGCAAGCAGAGCCAGCGGCGGACCGATGAGAACGACCCATGAGCCGCGCAGAGCCAGCCCCTGCCAGCTGCGTTCGACGAAGCCGTCTGGGTATCCGCCAATGAGCAGCGCCACGGCCAGCGACCCCACAGCTTGCGCCTCGAGGCTAAGCGTGCTGAGCACAGGGGACCACGGCGAGTTGATCATCTGAGGCTGGGCGGCAATAAGTGACCCGAACGCCCCCGTCGCGATGAATGCGGTCCCGCTGACGAGCAACCGAACCGGCTGTGGATGCGTGGGCAGCCGCCACGTTAGCCATGCCCCCACGGCGTACATCGGGATGGCGATGAGGATCCACACGAGGTCGGAAAAAGACATGCCTCGAGGGGACATTGCCTCGATAACGAACTCGCACACCAAGGCGAGCCCGCCCACGGTCGTCAGCGCGTACAGACGAAGCCGCGCCATGGTCACATGCCTATGATCCGCCGATTGTTGCTCCGCTGATACGGGGCTGGCCTACCGCGCTCACCCCGAGGCCAGCCTCCACGCGTTTTGCGGACTGCCTCATTCCGCCGGGACGGCGTAGGAGGAGACCGTTGAGACGAGCGTCGCTCGGCGCGCGTGGAGGAGGGCAAGATCATGAGAACCGCGTACAAGGTGCTCGCCTATCTGGTTGCCGCTGAGGTGGCCATCCAGGCGATGGTCATGGTCTGGGGTATCGCCAGCCTCGGCAAGTGGGTTGACGGTGGCGGGGTGTTCGACAAGGCCGTCATTGAAAGCGAGGGGGCGCCGCCATTCCCCGAGGTTGTCGGCATCCTCGTGCACGGCATCAACGGACTCTTCGTGATCCCGGGACTCGCTCTATTGCTGCTGATCGTGTCGTTCTTCACCAAGGTGCGGGGAGCGATCAAGTGGGCGGTCGTCGTGCTCCTGCTTGTGGTCGTGCAGGGCCAGCTCGGCGAGCTGGGCCATGACCTCCCGCTGGCGGGTGCGCTGCACGGGCTGAATGCCTTGGCGCTGTTCGGCATGGCCATCTACGCCGGTCGTCGGCTGCGCGCCGTGGCGGTCGGCGTTGAGCAGCCCGAGGCGCGTGCCGCCACCCCCGTGTGATGGCCGGCCATTCCCGTCGCCAGCCACCCCGTGTTGGCGCAAATGCCCACAGCGGCTGGGTGCTGCGGGTCGCCCTTCCGGTCGTGGCAACCCTGTCGATCGTTGGCCCTTTGGCGTGGCTGTGGCAGGACAGCCGGGTGCCGGCCGCGTATTCGGTGATGGACATGGGCTACCCCGATTACGGCATGGGAACTGTGCCTGATACCAGTGGCGGCGGCGGGCACGGCGGCCACATGCAGGGCCAGATGCCCGACCACGACATGCCGACGCCGCGGCTGGTCACCGATATGATCGCCGACCCGGCGCGACCAGCCGACATACGGGTTGACCTGGTGATCCGGCAACAGATGCTGACCGTGGCCGGCCGGTCCATCGCCGGATTCACCGTTAACGGCACCTCGCCTGGCCCGCAGATCCTTGCTCGGCAAGGTCAGCTCGTCGAGGTGCATCTGCGCAACGAGTCGGTCGCCGATGGTGTCACGCTGCACTGGCACGGCGTCGACGTGCCGAATGCCATGGACGGTGTCGCGGGGGTGACCCAGGACGCAGTGCCGGTCGGAGGTGAGTTCACCTACCGTTTCGTCGCGAAGCAGGCCGGCACGTATTGGTATCACTCGCACCAGGTCTCCAACCCTCAGGTCGCAGGCGGGCTGCTCGGGTCACTGGTGGTGACGCCGAAGTCTGGGATCGTCCAGCAGGTCGATGTCACAGCGGTCGCGCACACCTATGGCGGAATGCGGACCATCAACGGCAAGGCCGAGGATTTCCGCGTGCCGGCCCGGGCCGGGCAGCGGGTCAGGATCCGGGTCACCAACACCGATAACGGACCCATGAAGATCTGGACCGGCGGCTCGTACCGTTTGCTCGCCGTCGACGGCACCGACGTACACCAGCCCACCGACGTGTCGGATCGTTCGCTGACCCTCACCGCCGGCGGCCGGGCCGATCTGGAGGTGACGGCGCCCAGTGATGGCACGGCGGTCAGGGTGCAACTATCGAAAGCGACTGCAGTGATCATTGGACCGCCGGGTGTCGACGTGCCCGTGCCGCCACAGCCTGCCTCCGAGTTGGACCTGCTGGCGTACGGCACCCCGGCCCCGCTCGGCTTCGACCCCGCCCACCCCACGCGCCGGTTCGAGTATCGGATCGGCCGCCGGCCCGGGTTCGTGAAAGGCCGGCCCGGCCTGTGGTGGTCGATCAACGGCCGGCTGTTTCCACACGTACCCATGTATGTGGTGCGCGAGGGCGACGTGGTGGTGATGCACATCGAAAATCACACCGGCGAGGTGCATCCGATGCATCTGCACGGCCACCACGAGGTCGTGCTAGCCCGAAACGGTGTGGCGGCCAGCGGAAGCCCCTGGTGGGTTGACTCGCTCAACGTGCCGCCTGGGGAGAGCTACGACATCGCGTTCATGGCCAATAATCCGGGCATCTGGATGGACCACTGCCACAACCTCAAACACGCCGCCCAAGGCATGATCGCCCACCTCATGTACGAAGGGCTCGATACCCCGTATCGGATTGCTGGACCCGCGGACAACCAGCCAGAGTGAGCGCCTTCTGCCCAACGAACACCATCAGGGCCACCAGCGAAAGCTAGTGCGCTAGACGATGAGGCGGTTTGTGACCGTGAGGGATCCTGGTCGAACAGCCAGGGATGCCTTCCAGACCCGCGGCCTCCGGTTCGAAGGCAGGTCGGTGGGCGAGCTGGAGCGGCTGCGCAACGACGCGGATATCGAGCTGAAGGAGACTGGCCGGCAGTGCGCCACGACGGATCGAGCCAGCGGCTTCCGATCATCCCGCCCTCCAGATAGCTACGCGTGCTCCGGCTGTTCTTGCGGTCATCGTGCCGAAGTACGCCGCAAGAAATCGTTCAAATCGGCCCTGAATCTGTGCAAAATGACGCTTCCAACGACATCCGGCGAGTACTGATCGCTTCCACTCGTTCCCTCTGAACGGCACGCATGCTACGAAGGAACGTAGACGGGCCGCCCACTTGGGCGGCCCGTGATCCGGTTCTAGGCCGAGTGTTGGTTGTGGTTGGACATGCAGGGTGGCGTCAAGGTCTATCGCGGTGCCGTAGCGGCGGCTCGGCACTATGTCGAGGCCGATCACGCGCGTGTCGACGACTACTACCTGGCCGAGGGCACGGGGTTGGCCGAGCGGTTCGTCGCCACCCCTGACGGCGGGGTCGAGCGTGTCAGCGTGCTTGACGGGGATGGCTATGAGACTTGGGTCGCCGGTCGCGATCCCCTGACCGGTGAGGCACGCGGTTGGTTGCGGACTGACGCCAATGCGGTGCGGTTCGTGGAGGTCGTCGTCAACGGACCGAAGACGTGGTCGCTGGCGGCCGCACTGCATCCAGACGTCGCGGAGGCGTACGACGCGGCGATGGATCGCGCGGCGTCACAGATCGTCGGCTGGCTCGCGCAGCACGCGACGACGAGGGTCGGCCCGCGTGGGCGTCAGGTGCAGGTGCCGGTCGAGCGAATCGAAGCGGTGAACGTGCGGCACTACACGTCCCGTGCCGGCGACCCGCACCGACACCTGCATCTTCAGATCAACGCCCGAGTGTTCGTGGTGGGGAAGTGGCGTGGTCTGCACACCATCGGCGTGCGGGACAGCATCGAGGCGATCAACGGCATCGGGCACGCGGCGATGATGACCGATCCGCAGTTCCGCTCGGCGCTCGCCGCGCACGGATTCACGCTCGACCCGGCGACAGGGGAGGCGCGCGAACTCGCCGAATTCTCCGGAGCGTTCAGCGCCCGGGCGCGACAGATCGGCCGCAACATCGACCGCTACGAGGCCGAGTGGCGCGACGCGCACCCAGAACAGGAACCCGGGCCGAAGCTGCGGCGGGGGTGGGACGCTCGGGCGTGGGCGGAGGCTCGGCCCGACAAGGTGAGCCCCAGCGATGGCGCAGACCTGACGGACCGCTGGGTCCGTGAACTGCATGATCTGGGTTAGGGACTTTGCGCCCGCGCTGCCACAAGCGATCACCAGGACAGGCGAGCTGGATCGTGACGCCGCGGTGGAGACGGTGCTGAGTCGACTGGGAGCACGACGGTCGGGGTGGAACGCCGCCGACATCCGCGGTGAGGCGGAACGCCTGATCGCCCGCTCCGAAGTGGTCGCTGAGGCCGCAGCGCGGCTGGAACTGGCTGAAGACCTCACCGCGCGCGCAATCGCGGCGTGTGTGCCGCTCTTGGAGCAGGCGGGCTTGCCAGAGCACATCCGGTCGCTGACGTCGCGGCAGGTGCTCAAAGTGGAGACCGATATCACCGAGCGGCTGGCTGCCCGACCCAGCGGCGAACCAGGTCGGGCGCTGCTCGTAGCGGCGGACGACATCGACGAGACCCAGTTGAAGGTCGTGGCAAGCCTTGCCGGCAGTCAAGACCTGGTCGTCATCGAAGGTGCAGCCGGCGCCGGCAAGACCACCACCCTCGCTGCCACTCGAGCCGCGCTCGACCGGCAAGACCAACGAATGATCGTGGTGACGCCGACGCTGAAGGCGGCGGCTGTCGCGGCCAGGCAGGTCGGCTCCCGGGCATTGTCCGCTGCGTGGCTTGCGCACCAACACGGTTGGCGGTGGGACGAAGACGCCCGCTGGACCCGCATCGACAGCGAGCCGCGAACCGAGGCCGCCCTGAGGCCGGGTGACCTGCTGTTGGTGGACGAAGCCGGGATGCTCGACCAGGACACTGCCCGCGCTTTGCTCACGATCGCCGACGAACACGGCGCCCGTATCGCCTTCATGGGCGACCGCCACCAGCTCCCGGCCGTCGGCCGCGGCGGGGTGCTCGATCTCGCCGCCCGCTGGGCCAACCACGATGCGGTCCTGTCCAGTGCCGATCCCACGGTTCCTCGTCGCCGAGCTACGAGAACACATCGCCGCCAAGGAGCCCGACGAGCTCGTGTTCAACGGCGTACGGGGAGGCGGGCCACTACGGGCGCCGATCTTCCGCGCGGGCTTCCACGCGGCGGCCACGGCGATCGGCATCCCCGAGCTGCACCCGCACGAGCTGCGCCACACCGCCGCCAGCCTCGCCATCGCTAGCGGCGCGGACGTCAAAGTCGTGCAGCAGATGCTCGGCCATTCGAGCGCTGCGATGACGATGGACGTCTACGGACACCTGTTCAGCGACCGCCTCGACGAAGTCGCCGACGCGCTCGACAACGCCCGATCCGAGGCCGCCAGATCTGCCGCTGCTGTTGCCAACGCTCAAAATCCCGTTGCCAAAGTGTTGCCAAACGCCGATGTGGTCGACTTGGCCGCCTACAAGGCAAAAGGTAAAACCGCAGGTCAGACGCCAAATTCGGATGGCGCCCCCGGCGAGATTCGAACTCGCGCTCCCGCCTCCGGAGGGCGGTGCTCTATCCCCTGAGCTACGGGGGCCCGGCCACGTGAGTGTGCCGCAAACTTGGTTAGTGGCCGAGAGGCAATGTACCAGCGTGCCCGCGGTACCCACTCCTCTCTTATCTCTAGTACATGAATATCGCTAGTAACTGAACGCCTTATCTCTCTTGGACGTGCAGGCCTTGTCCGCGAGATGATAAGACAGCGAGCCCAGGGCCGGGTCTGGCACAGTTTCGCGATGTGACCCATACCCACGTGGCCGGCTCAATTCACGCCGATTCCACCGCACGGGCTCCTAGCTGGCTCAGCATGCCGGGCGACGTCAACGCCCTGCTCGGGATCCTATGGAGCAGCGGCGTAGCCAAGGACGAAAACGGTGTGCTGAGGGTGGCAGGTCTAAGTGTCATCGAGATCGCCAATCAGGTCGGGACGCCGGTGTACGTAGTGGACGAGGCCGACCTGCGCGCCCGAGCCCGCGCGTTCGCCGAAGCCTTCGACGGCTGGGACGTCTACTACGCCGCGAAGTCATTTCTCTGTACGACCGTGGCCCGCTGGGTGGCTGAGGAGGGGCTCGGCATCGATGTGTGCACTGGCGGCGAGCTCGCTGTAGTGCAGCGCGCTGGAATTGATCTTCGACGGGTTGGGCTGCACGGCAACAACAAAAGCGTGGAGGAGCTGACGTATGCACTGACCGCCGGGGTCGGAAGGATCATTCTCGATTCCTTCGATGAGATTGACAGACTAAGCGCCCTGGCTGAGCGGCTGCAGATCCGGCCGCGGGTCATGATCAGGGCAACCACCGGAGTAGAGGCGCATACGCATGAATACATCGCCACCGCCCATGAAGATCAGAAGTTCGGCTTCTCCATC
>Ga0222622_10000792_pt1 | contig 12447 bp, 12 predicted proteins | sample PLM2_5_b1metaG_FD_177335 | JGI IMG/M metagenome (GOLD analysis project Ga0222622, IMG submission 177335) | Groundwater sediment microbial communities from an aquifer in East River, Colorado, USA - PLM2_5_b1 | ecosystem: Environmental > Terrestrial > Soil > Riparian zone | place: USA: East... | reverse complement strand
AAAATATGCAATTCGCCTCCGGCACACCGGATATCATCCGCAACATAACTGTTGATGGTTACTTTTCCGCCAGCCAATAGAAGATCGTTTGTAATAGTGTTATTTATAATAATAGTACCTGCTGCAATGATAACATCTCCATAAATGGGAGCGTTAATGGTAACAGTGCCCCCGGCGATATATAAATCTTCATAAACAGGAGTGCTGATCGTAACCGTTCTCCCCCATTGTATTCTATACGCATTTGCAAACAAGAAAAACGTACTGAAGATGGAAAGTATAATAAGCCTTTTCATAACTCATTAATTGTACCCGAATGTATGGCGTGGGAAAAACACAGACAATGATGATCATCAGTGATTTTACTGACATAATTAATCAGTTTTCGTCAGTTGAAACCTGTTTGCTCTCATTCAATAACCAATCGTAAAATTTAAAAGCATCTTCTTTCTTAAATAACTGGGTACCTTTGTTCATTGTGGCAGCAGTACCACAGGCAATTCCAAACTGAACAGCTTCCTCCAGAGATTTATTTTGTTCCAGCATATACACAATGCCCGCTATCGAACAATCACCAGCGCCAACCGTGCTTTGTTTTTTGACCACCGGGGCCGGAAATCTTTTCCGCAGGTTTTTTGTGGCAAGCAAAGCGCCTGCCGGGCCCATTGAAACCACTATAACTTCACAAAAACCTCTTTTTAGAATTTCATACACCGCGTGGTCAACTTCGTTCAGTTCCAGGTAATTTTTTCCAACAAGAAAACATAATTCCGAAAGGTTCGGCTTTATTAAATAAACACCTTTCATCAATGCGTTCAATAAAGGTTTGCCTGATGTATCCACTATCAGCTTAACTTTTGCAGCAATTGCCATATCTGCTATTTCGGATAAAAAAGTATCGGGTACATTAGGTGGCAGGCTTCCGCTAACAACCAAATAGGAACCGCTTTTCAAGGCCATAAGAGTTTCCCTGATTTGGTTTAACTCACCCTCGTTAAGCCAGGGACCTGGCGTTACAAAGCGAAATTGTTTATTTGTTGAGAGTTCCGTAACAACTAAATTTTCCCTTGTTTCATTGTTTATTTCAACCGGCTTTAAAAAAATGCTGTTGTGTGAGAGTAATTTTCGCAACAACTGTCCATTAACTCCGCCACAAGGAAATATCGCGGTTGATTCTCCGCCCAGTTCTGCAATTGCCTTACTTACATTAATCCCGCCACCACCCGCCTCAAATACCATTTCACTACAGCGCATTTTTTTTTCAGGTATTAATTGCTCTATCTCGATGCTTTTATCAATTGCTGGGTTTAATGTTAAAGTAGTTATCATGTAGTTTAATTTAAATACCTATAAACATCATCATAAAATTTTATTACACCTTCCTTGTTGTACCATACCGTACTGTATAAAATTATAATTGGCAGGTCTCGCTCAACAGGAACGGGTTTTGGTGCCTGCTGGTACAAACAACCTTTTGCCGTTAATGTGTCAATGGCTTTTCGATTCCTGCCAAGTAAAAAATGAGCTAACTCCAGGTAGTTATCTACACGCATACATCCATGACTAAAATATCTTTTGTTAAATGAGAAAAGCCCCTTGTAAGGAGTATCGTGCAGGTATACCGTAAATGGATTATAGAAATTAAACTTTACTATACCCAGCGCATTATCGCATCCTGTAGACTGACGGATTGTGTAGGGAAAGTAACTGGTGCTTAATGAATGCCAGTTTATTTTGTAAGGATCAACCACCTTTCCCTGGCTGTTTAATACCTGGTAATTGCCACGGTTTAAAAATCCAATATCTCTTTTTATTGAAGGAAGTATTTCCCTGGTGGCAATTTTATTGGGAACATTCCAGTAAGGATATAAAATAACTTCAGTAATGGTGCTGGTAAGCGTGGGTGTAGGTGTTGCCGGCTTGCCAACAACTACTTTGGAATCCAGTATTATTTTGCCATTCTCATAAACCATCAAATAAGCAGAAGGTATATTTAACAGGAGAACTGAGGTTTGACGAATCTGTTCTATCCATCTCAAATAGTTTAGAGCGGATTTCAGTTCTTCGATTCTTTTCCTCAATGGAATATTGAAGACATACAGTACGGTATTTGTTAACACGCCATCACTTAGAAGGTCAAAAAGCTTTTTCGCTTCAATAATCTTTGCAGTTAAGGTCTTTTTTTCAATGGATTTAATAGCTGAATCAGTTATTCCCAGTTGGTAAAGACGGAGAAGAAGGGGTTTATTAGATAGGTTTGCTGTTAACGATGTAATTTCTGCGTCTCTGAAACCATCTTCGCTCACTATTTTTTGAAACTTATTGAGCCTGGATAAAATTGACTGATATTCTCTAGTTTCCGGTTGAACCTCGAACAGTAAGGTTCGCAATGTTCTTTTTTTTAGGTGCGACAATATCTCTGTCAGAATGTTGTCTTTAGAAACCGGATCATATGTTAAACCATTATACTTAAAAGACGGAGTTCTATTTCCATGTTTTAGTTCAGTGAAGAAATGGATAGCAGCATCTGTGCACTTTATTTCAATATCAAAGGAATCTACTTTGGTTGATATAAATTTTTCGGAAGCGTAAGAGTCCAGAAACTGGTATTGGTAATCGGTTTTATTTAACCCGAAAGCATTAGAAAGCTGGATGAGATCAATTAGATCTTTTTGACTCCCTAAGTCATTCCACCATACAAAAAGAAAATTGTTCAATTCATAAAATTGAACAATGCTCCCATAACGCGGCCAGGTTTTATATTTTAATAGATCATTTCTATCGATTGTCTGGCCTGAAGATTTAAGTACCAGACATAAAGTAATTAATAGCAAAAGAATTTTCCCTCCGACTAATTTCAAATTACGAGATAGAGAATTAAATACCATTGTTGTGGAATTTTATCCGTTTGTAGTTGCTTCAACATTTTCATTTCTGCAATTAGCCAATACGGTTTCGCCAGGCATTAGTGTTGAAATAATGTCATCAGCCGGTTCATTTTACGTAACAAAACTTGCAGATTCATTATGTCTTTCTTCACTTAATGTTTGTTGTTCGTTTTTTGTTCTCAGTAAAAGAACTGCGAGCGCCGCTATCCACACCAGAAAAATTAAAATAAGAATGCGCTCTACAAGACCAAGCCAGGGAGTTGGAAGGTTTTGCTCAAGCTTAGGCGCCTCTAGACCTGTCCATGTACCAAGAATGATCAGCATGCCAATGGAAAACACAGAGTAATAACGGAATTGTTTACCCAATCCTTTCGATGTGAACCACATAGCCAGCAGCATGAGAAGAACGGTTACCATGGAATAAACGATATGCATAGTGTCTGTGAAAGTCCCTCCACCTGCTGCTAATACTTCCCGTTGGTGCATCGGCGGCCATCCCAGTCCTACTAATCCATACGTAAGAAGAAAGGCCCCGCCAATTCTTAAGTAGCGATTATTTAATGCAGCCTGCCATATGCCCCATCCAAATAAAGCCACAAGCAGAGTATAGACAACACCCAATGGCACCCAGAATGATCTTGTAGGCGCATCTATTGCGGATAACTCGCTAACGGTTTGCGAAACCGGATCATAGCCGTTATAGTTTATTGCAGCAACTACGTTCATAATTACATACAACACCGAAGAAAGAATACCGGATATCAGCGGAATTCTTCGAAACCTGTTTATGGACAATTTTTTTGAGAGCGGTTTTATTATTTCTGTTCTCATTTTGTTTATTTTTTTATGGCGCTTCCAACATTATTTATATCTCTTTTTTCGGGCTAAGCATAGCCTTGATGTCTTCCATAAGGTCTACCTGCATTTTTTGGATTTCAAATAATGTTTTCATTTGGTCAGCGATTAACAGGTCGAGCTTTTGGTGAAGATTGCGTACTTCTATTTCTGATTTTACATTGATCAAATAATCGTTAATAGCTCTTTGGCGGTCTTTTACTTCTTTGCGGTTTTGGCTCATCATAATTACAGGAGCTTGTAATGCGGCAATTGTTGATAGAATAAGATTGAGAAGAATAAATGGATAAGGGTCGAAAGATTTGTAAAAACTGTTGGCAACAATCCAAATTGACATCACAATAAGAAAAAGGAAGATAAACAACCAACTGCCTCCAAAGGAGGCCATCCTGTCAGCAACTTTACCGCTAAAGGGTGGATGAGTATCTTCAAATTCGTAAAGCTTTTTAGAAATAAGCTTTTCCTCCTCTATAGACTCAATTACAATCTCATTCAATCTTTGCAACTGTTTATTTTCTGTGTCCAATAACAAATCGAGTTTTTGCAGACCAGACATACAAATTATTTGTGTGCGATGAATACAGGAATCTCGTGATTAACAATTACGTTTTTTACGAAACTCCGTTTGAATAGTTGCGATACTATCGAACGGGAAAATGAACCACTTATTAAAATCGACCCTAGTTTGCTATTCACCCAAATGCTGAAATGTTTTTTAGGCATAAAATCGAGCCTATATAAGGTAACATCCTTGTAATGCTTTGTCACAAGCTCCTTAATCTGTGCCTTTGATGGAAATTCTTCGTCTTCACTTTCAGCCCAAACCAGGACCGTAGGATTTAATGCCAATTCAGGAAAGATGTATGCAAATTGCTTGATTGCATATACCGAATCTTCACTACCGTCATAAGCAAGAATATTATTTACAGGAAATTGATAATGCTCCGGCACAATCAAAACCGGACTTTCCATTGATTGTAGCGCATCACGTAAATAATCAAATTGATTGCCGTATGCGACTCCCTTATAAAATAATTCACCGCTTAGAATAACGACGTCTGCAAACCTGGATTCTTTCTTTAATTCGGGTAATGCAAAATCAAAAACGTCTTTGTGAATGCGGTAGGCAATTCCATTTTTCTGGCATAGCTCTTCAAAATGCTGAATATTCTTTTGAATAGTTTCTGATTCTTCTTCTTCAATCAAAGGAATATACGGCACTCCTGTGCCGGCACTTGCAGCCGCAGTATAACTCCACAGGTTAGCATAATCCACCTGTGGCAAAAACACGCCTATAGCTAAAACAGGCGATGCTTCATTCAGCCTTCGCACAAATTCAAATACCGCTTCGGAAAAATTAGTGCCGTCAAATGCTAACAGAATATTTTTCATTTTCCATAATTTGTCCTAAGCTATACATCCTTGATTTCATCTAAAATGATTGTAAAAAGACTTTGTGCTGACAGCGATCAGTTAAGATTGGTTTACTATTTACTGTCAGTGAAAAACGTAACCGCTGTCATTGAACAGCGTGCAGTTCGCATGTATTTTTGAATTGTTCACGAGTTGGTGGCTAAAACTTGCGTTAAAAAAGAAGGGGCTGTGCAGCCCTTTCTTAAATTAATTGACCATTAGCCTCAGTTTATCTGCATTTAGAATTTTTATTCGCCCATCTTTTATTTCAATGAGATGTTCGGTCTTAAAATCAGTCAACGTACGTATTAAAGATTCTGTTGCGGTTCCGGCAACGGCGGCCAGGTTTTCCCTACTGAGATGGATGCTGAAGGCTTCCGCTTCGTCCTTGTACTTTTCTTTTAATATTAATAAGGCATCTGCAACTTTTCTTCTTAATGAGTTATAAGCGATATGTAAGAGTTGGGATTCACGTTCGGCCACCTCATTAGCCAAAAGTTTTATGAATTTGCGCGACACATTGGTATTTGAATTTAATAGTTCATCAAATTCATTTTTAGGGATAGCTGCTATTTCACAGTCCTCCAGTGCTTCGGCGTTTTCTTTATAAACAGTGTTTTCAAGCATAGCAATGTAACCGAAAAAGTTTCCGGGGTTTGCTATTTTCATAATAAGTTCTTTTCCCTCGTCATTTGTCCTATATATTTTTACTTTCCCTTTTTGAACATAATATAAACGGATTGGATGGTTTTCTTCAGAATAGATGCGTTGCTTTTTTTTGTAGTGATCAAGATGCCGTCCGTCCACAAAAATTTTTAATTCTGTTTCTCCACCCTCAGTATGAATTAGTTCGTTGACTCCCTCGATGCCGGGCGTAATTCCCTTATCGTGCAGCTTCGCTTTCTTTAAACGGCTGTCAATTGCATTCAGCAAGTCTGTTGCATCAAAAGGCTTGGTGATATAATCATCAGCCCCTAGCGACATTCCCTTCCTTATGTCATCCTTTTCTGTTTTGGCGGTCAGGAAAATGAAAGGGATCCTTTCCAGCTTCGGATTTTTTTGGACCATATGCAACACTCCATAACCATCTAATTCAGGCATCATAATATCACAAAGAATCAGGTCGGGCAATTGGGATGAGGCTTTTTCAATACCTTCTTTACCACTGGAAGCAGCAATCGCTTCATAGTTGGACAGGCCGAGAATTTCCACGGTATTATCCAGAATATCTTTATTATCCTCAATGACGAGAATCTTTTTCATATAGTTATTTTAGAATCCATAAAAAGATCATCGGGCACTGGAGGATGACAGTTTCGCAGGATTAAATCTAGCCCCTTCCCAGGCAAATAGAGCTGACAGAAATCAGGTTTTTCTGTGATCATCCTCAAAACTCTGTTTTACAGTGAATCTTTATAACTCAAATAGCTACTGATTGCCATCAGCAACCATACTATTTGCGATCATTCAATAACCAGTGTGCATGGCATAGTTTAGCCTTCTCAATTAAATTTTATGTTAGGAACACTTCAACCAGTACAAATTGAAGATGTATTAAAACACGGACTTGTTGGAAGAATTGGTTGTTCTACAAACGATAAAACCTATGTTGTTCCCATAAGCTATGCTTACGACGGTCAATTCATCTACTGCCATACACATGAGGGACAGAAAACAAGCATCATGAGAAAAAATCCGAACATTTGTTTCGAAGTAGAAGAAATGAAAGATATGGCAAACTGGAAGAGCGTAATACTGCAGGGTGAGTTCGTAGAATTGAAAGAAAAGGGCGAACGAAACCTGGCAATGGATACTTTGTTGAGAAGATATTTGCCGATGATCTCAAGTGTAACTACTCATCTTGGTGACCACTGGCCCTTCCATTCTGACGATGCTACTGAAATAGATGGCATCACGTTTAAAATTAAAATCAACGAAAAATATGGAAGGTTCGAGTCTGGAGATTCAACATCAAATATCTTCGGATAGTATGCTCTTTTGTTGTCAACATAAACAACCTGTTCACAAAAACAGCGTGTAATCATTGTAATGTTCATGAATCTGTACAGCTCCCAAACTATTTTGTGCTTCAAGGCTCAAATATTTCGTTGGCGTTGTATCTACCCAGCATTCATTTGTTTTTCTAAACACACTTACAGGCAGATCTAATTCCTTTTTCAACAGATTTTCAAATTCTTCAATCGTATCTGTTGACTTAAATTCAATAACTGCAGGCAAGCTGTTTTGAATTTGTTTCACCATACGTGTGCTAAAATGTAATTTCTCACTTGTATATTGCCTCTGCACAGTTAAATGATCGGCGTGATAACACTTCAGCTTGAGAAATGGAAAGTGCTTTTGAAAACTTTTATTGATTTCATCAAGCGACATGTGGTGTCGGACCAACAATTTCATACGTTATTTGGTTAGAGGTGACAATTAAAGATTCCAACAATCCAAATCATAAGTGAGCCAGGTTATTTTTCTACTATTTCATTTTGATTTTAGACTAAACGTTCCAGATAAAATAGTTAAAGGTTAGCAAGCTATTATACAAAAAACAGCAGAACAATGATGGCTATCAGACGGTACACTGACTGTAAGCGTTGGATATGTTGAAGGCCAATAATAATTTAGCTGTTCAAAATTGATATCATTTTAAAATCATCTCTATGGCAGCTCTTACCGATACAGAATTGCGTCAACTGGCTCACAAACGGGTTGAGTTCAGATCGCATTTAATTGTTTACATCGTAATCAATGCCTCTTTATGGATAATCTGGTATGCCACCGGGGCACATTATCCATGGCCTGTTTGGCCGCTTGTTGGTTGGGGCATTGGCCTTTTCTTTCATTATGTATTTGATTACCGTTCTTCCCGTTTATTTTCAGAACAGGACGAGTACGAAAAATTGAAAAGAAAAATGGAAGAAGATAAAGCATCTTAAGCATACATTTCATGATGTAAAAGTCAAAAACTCAAGCCCTCTGTTGCAGAGGGTTTTTATATTGAAATACACTACAAATAATAGGTGTTAATTATTAAATTCTTTAAGACATTTTCACAAAAAAACCCGTCCCGCCAGCAGCGGGACGAGCATTGTCTTTAGGTCGTCTTAAGCCATACAGTAGATGGCTTATTTAACAGCAATCATTTTAGATGCTGTAAGTTTTTTAACATCTGCCTTTCTGGGGAGTTGGATACTTAATACGCCATCCTCGTACCTGGCATCAATTGAATCCTGCTTTACATCTTCCGGAAGTGTAAAACTTCTTGAGAAAGAAGTGTAATTATACTCTTTACGTGTAAACGGCTCATCCTTTACTTCTTTCTTTTCTTCCTTTTCAGAGCTGATTGTAAGCATGTTGCCTTCGATAGCAATTTTGAAATCATCTTTTTTCAAACCTGGCGCTGCCAATGCAACAGTGTAATGGTCTGGTTTTTCGGTTACGTTAACTGCTGGCACGGTCAAAATTCTTTCCAGCAAATCTCCATTGTCAAACCATTCGTTCCAGGGCTTGAAAAAATCATTGAATAAAGAAGGTGTCATCAATGATCTTGTTAATGCTTTTGTTGACATACCTTTTGATTTAAATTGTTTTAAAACTATGATGCAAACCTCTCATATACTAAACCCAAAAAGAAAGATGGCCATCATTCAAATGTATGTTTGTGGTCAGTGTTTATTGATGCAATATTTGAACGCAGGGTCATCTTGTACAATTCAAACCAGCCTACACTGATTAAAGCTGTTGCCATGCAAATGGTAATTTGCTGAAAAGACAAAACGCTCATTCCAAAAAGTTCCCTTATAAATGAAACGGAATGAATGGCCACTAAAAAACCAAGAGAAATTATCAGCACAGGAAGTACAAGATTATTTTTATATCTGATTGTCTTTAAAAATGTGTCATTGAAAGAACGGTTAGCAAACGTGAGTATGATATTACTCATGATTAAAGTGGTAAAAACAATAGTTCTAACTTCAACCAAAGATGATCCCCTGCTCATAAATACATAATACAACAAAAGAATTCCGAATGCTATAACAAAGCCCTGGATTAAACTGACAAGAAACTCTCCTTTATTAAAAAGCCATGCTCCCTTTTTTCGGGGCGGCATTTTCATTATATGTTCTTCAACAGGTTCCCTCTCAAAGAATATAGAACAGGTAGGGCCCATAATCAGCTCTAAAAATATGATATGGATTGGTGTAAAGATGTTGGGATATTCCCATCCTAATAACAGCGGCATGGAGGCCGTTAGAATAATAGGAATGTGTATAGAAATAATGTACCGGATCGCTTTTTTAATGTTTGCAAAAATTTTTCTGCCATGACGAATCGCATCTGCCAGTTTGCCCAGATCGTCATCTGTAAGAATAAGATCAGCGGATTGCCTTGCAACATCTGTTCCTTTATTACCGAGTGCTATTCCAATATTTGCGGCTTTCAGTGCCGGGCCATCATTTACACCATCCCCTGTCATTGCTACTACATTCCCATCATCAATTAAAGCTTCAATTAATTTTAGTTTTGCTTCTGGGTACATTCGCACAAATATTTCCGTCTGCTTTGCAATTGTTTTTAATTCTTTAACCGAAGCATTCATAACCTGTTCTCCGTTTACATATTCTTTTTTATGTTTCAACCCGGTTTCGCTTGCAATAGATAATGCAGTTTCAGGAAAATCTCCTGTTAATAACTTTATTTCTATTTCGGCATCATATAATTGTTTGAAAACATTTTTCACAAATGGTCTTGGTGGGTCATAAAAACTTAATAATCCTATGAACTTCCAATCAAAGTCATCCTGCTCTAACGGAAGATCACCATTGCTGTGAATAGCGCACGCTACTGCCAGAACGCGATGCCCGCGTAAAGCCATTGCCTTTGCCTGCGCCATAACACTGTTCTCAACTTCTTCGGGTAAACGACAAACATTTAGAATTCTTTCCAGGGCGCCTTTTGCTGCGGCCACTATTGTACCATCAATATTATAAACGTGTGTCATCATGGGCGGGTGCCCGCGAAGTGCATACTCTCCTACCATTCGATTTTCGGGTATTTCTAATTTTATATCGGTGCATGCCTCTACAATAGCTTTCTCCATGGCGTCAAAGGGATCTTTTTCACTTGACAGGACGCCATAAAAAAGGACATGTGAAAATTCAAGATCTGTTGGTTTTACTATGGTATCGTTTTCAAAATCATAAATAGCATCCACTTTCATTTTGTTTTCTGTGATTGTTCCCGTTTTGTCCAGGCAAATAATATTAACTGCACCTAGGTTTTCAATGGTTTGAGGTTGCCTGGAGATGATGCCCAATTTTGACATGGTGTATGCACCTAATGCCATGAAAGAAGAAAATGCCACTGGTATTTCTTCGGGAATAGCTGACATCGCCAAAGTCAATCCAAACAAAAGACTGGCAACAAATTGTCCACTGTGTAAATAGTTAATAAAAAAAATCACAATAAATGCACAAATGCCAAATGCCGCAAACCGTTTGACAAAAACATCTACCTGCCTTTGTAACTGCGTTTTACTTTCGGCGTAAGTTGTAATGGATTTACCGATTTTGCCAAGCCTGGTATGCATACCCGTTGCAACAGCTTTTGCCTTACACCTTCCGGAGTTGATGACAGTGCCCTGGTAAATGAAGTTGGACTCCTTCTGTGTGTTTTTTTCTATTGGAAAAGATTCGCCTGTGAGAATAGATTCATTCACACTTAAATCGTTTTCCTCAATGACCATGGCATCACACGGAACTTTTTCTCCTTCTTCGATAGAAATAATATCACCGGGTACCAGGTCGTCAATATCGATTTGTTTTTCGATGCCTTCCCTAACCACCTTTACTTTTGGTTCTGTTAATTGTCGTAAAGCGCCCAGTGCATGCGAGCTTTTTACTTCCTGGAATACAGATATAGCTCCCACGAGAAATAAGGCAACTATCATCATTAGGCCTTCAGCCCTATCGCCAAGTACAAAATATAAAGCACCGGCCAAAAGAAGGAGCAGGAACATGGGTTCCCGGAGGATGTCCCACAGAATTCTAAATATGCGCTTTGATGAATTTATTTGTAGCACGTTCTTCCCGAATTCCAGTTGAAGATTCTGTACTTCTTTTTCCGTTAACCCATTGGCAATAATTTTTGTCTCTTCCGAAATATAACCAGGTATGTGCTGAACATTTTCAATCATGGCGTCACAATTTTCCGATCGATTGATTGATTTGCTTTTTTCGTATCAGTCAATTCATTGCCTGACCTTACACCTTTTGCCCAATGATCAATATTGAGAAATGTAGTAGAAGCAATATTGCAAAGTGCTTCTTTTGTAGCAAATGCCTGGTGAGGTGTTATTAAAACATTTTTAAGACTGAGCAGCTTCTCCAGCATAGAATCATTTAAACTTTTACCTGTACGATCAAAAAAGAAAATTCCTTTTTCCTTTTCATAAACATCCATGCCGTAATAGCCAATTTGTCCAGTCTCCAGATATTTGATTATCTCCTCTGTTTTCACAATACCACCCCTGGCCGTGTTAATAAGCATAACACCAGTTTTCATTATTTTGATATGCTGTTCGTCGATTAAGTATTTGGTTTGAACGGTTAGAGGCGTATGAATTGAAATAATATCACTTCTACGACATAATGTAGGCAAGTCCACGTAACAAACACCATACTTATTTATTAAGCTCTGGCTAGTTGTTACGTCATAAGCCAGGATAGTACATCCAAATCCATGCATGATTTTAGCAAAAACACTTCCAATCCTTCCTGTACCGATTATGCCTACAGTCTTTTTATTTAAATCAAATCCTACAAGATCATCAAGAAGAAAATTTCTCGCATGTACTTTTTCATAGGCCTTTACAATCTTGCGATTCATAGAAAGTATTAAGGCTACGGCATGCTCCGCCACCGAATAAGGTGAATATTCGGGCACGTTGGATACAACCATGTTATTTTTGATTGCTGCGTCCAGGTCTACATTGTCATACCCTGCTGCTCTAATTGCTATCATACCTATACCTTGAGTATGCAACTGTCGGATAACAGAAGCAGAGACATCATCAGCCGTAAATACGGAGATGCAATCATAACCATTTGCCATGGTTGCAGTGTTAACAGAAAGCACTTCAGTCAAAAAATCTACCTGATTATTTCCCGGGTTCGCCTCCTTAAAAAAAGGCTTTTCAAAATCTTTTGTGCTGTAAAAAAGAATTTTCATAAAAAGAATTAAAAGATTTCATGGCCTTGCAAAAGATACTTCTCATTCT
>Ga0222622_10000788_pt1 | contig 12469 bp, 14 predicted proteins | sample PLM2_5_b1metaG_FD_177335 | JGI IMG/M metagenome (GOLD analysis project Ga0222622, IMG submission 177335) | Groundwater sediment microbial communities from an aquifer in East River, Colorado, USA - PLM2_5_b1 | ecosystem: Environmental > Terrestrial > Soil > Riparian zone | place: USA: East... | reverse complement strand
CATCTCAGCGCGCTTCGCCGCGCACGCAGCGGCACGCTAACGGTCACCGAAGCGACGCCGGCATCGGAGCCGGAGGCATCGATGCTGCGTCCAGCTCTCGACGCGATGCCGTCGCTGGCGCGCGTGACAATCGAGGCGGATGACGTCGAGCGCGTCGCACGTGGCCTGCCCGTATCCATCGGTGACGCCGCCATCGAGGCTCGTCGCTGTGCGCTGCTCGATCGCGCCGGCGCGCTCGTCGCGATCGCCGAGCGCAGCAGCGGATGGTGGCAGCCGAAGGTGGTACTCCGTGAGGCCTAACGGCGCACGGGAGCCGGCGGCGTTTCCCGGCGCCGAGAGCGGGACGATCGTCACTGTCGGCACCTTTGACGGCGTCCATCGAGGACACCAGGATCTACTCGCCCGACTCGTCGATCGCGCCAAGGATCGCGAGATGAGCAGTATGGTGTTGACGTTCGACCCGCATCCCCTTGAAGTCGTCAACCCGCGCGCGGCGCCGCCGCTGCTCACGGTCGGCGTCGAGAAGCTCGAAGTGATCGCCGAGAGCGGCATCGACTACCTCGTCGTCATGCCGTTCACGCCTGCGTTCAGCAAGTTGTCCGCTGAGCAGTTCGTCGGCGACGTGCTCGAGGCGCGGTACGGTATGCGCGAGCTGTTGATTGGACACGACCACGGCTTCGGGCGCGGTCGGGCAGGCGACATCGACGTGCTGCGAGAGCTTGGCGCACAGCACGGCTTCAAGGTCGAAGTCGTCGAGCCGGTAACGGGGAGCGACGGATTCCCGATCTCCTCGACATTTATTCGGCGCTCGGTAGCGGGCGGCGACTTGCACCGAGCGGAGCTCGGACTCGGGCGCGCGTATTCCGTGAGCGGCCGCGTCGTGCGCGGATCCGAACGCGGCCGTGCGCTCGGCTATCGGACGCTCAACCTCGCTCCGCCTTCGGCACGCAAACTTCTGCCACCGGAGGGTGTATATGCCGTTCGGGCGCAGACGTGCGACGGCGCATTCGGCGGAATGATGAACCTCGGACCGCGTCCGACGTTCGGAGAGTCCGAGCGCGTCATCGAGGTCCACCTCTTCGATGCCGAGGGCGATTGGTACGATACGACGGTGCGCGTGGATTTCGTACAACGGCTTCGCGACACGGTTCGCTTCGACACACCGGCGGCGCTCGTCGCACAGCTGCGGCGTGATGAGGACGCCGCACGTCGTGCGTTGACGGCCCCGAGTGCGGGGCGTACCTTAACTAGTTCCGCAAGTCCGCTCACCCCCCATCAGTAGTCGCATGAAGCTCTCATACCGCCTCGGCCTCATCGTGGCGCTCATCGTTGCGTCGGCGTTCGCACTCTGGCCGCGTACCGTGACGACGCGCCAGGCACACGCCGATGGCACGTTTACCGTCGTCGAGAAGAAGGAACTGCCTCTCAAGCAGGGACTGGATCTTCAGGGCGGGATGCACGTCGCGCTCGAGGTCGACGAATCGAAGGGTGCCGTCGCCAACAAGTCCGATGCGCTCGACCGGGCGCTGAAGGTGGTGCGTACGCGCGTCGACCAGTTCGGCGTCGCCGAGCCGGTGATCCAGAGGGTCGGCAACGATCGCATCATCGTCGAGCTGCCTGGCATCGACGACCAGGACCGCGCGCGCGAGATTCTGCAGAAGTCGGCCTATCTCGAGATGCAGATCACCGACAAGACGAACGCCCTCGAGCGCGCACTGCCGCGCCTCGACGCGGTCGCAAAGCAGATCGCGCCTACCCTTGTCGCGTCGGCCAAGGCTCCCGCGGCCGTTCCGGGCCAGCCACCGGCGACCGCCGACAACGCCCTCGGTTCGAGCGCACTCGGGGGCTTGCTCGGCATCGACACGACCAACAAGAAGAAGGCAGCTGCCGATTCGACGAAAGTCGATTCAGCGGCGATCAAGAGCGACGGTCCCTTCGCGCGAGCTCTGCGCCGCGGCGACATGCCGGGAGAGTACCTCGTCTCCACCGCCGACTACCCGCTGATCGACGCCCTGATCCAGCGCCCCGAAATCCAGACCGCGCTGCCGCCACGCAAGGTGCTCCGTTGGAGCTCCGACTCGCTGCCCCAGGGCGGTGAGACGTTCCGTGCCCTCTACGTGCTCGACGCCGATCCGATCATAACAGGCGAATACATCACGGGCGCGAAGCCGGCCCAGGATCCGATCGAAGGCACGCTCGTCCAGTTCACTCTGAGCAACGAAGGCGGCCGCCGGTTCCAGAAGGAAACGGGACGGCACATCAAGGACTACATGGCGATCGTGCTCGATCAGCGCGTGACGGGGCGCCCGCCCGTTATTCAGAGCGCGATCAGCACACGCGGACAGATCACGATGGGCCGCCGCGACCTCCAGGCTGCGCAGGATCTCGCACTCGTGCTGCGCGCCGGCGCGCTCCCAGTGCCGCTCAAAGTCGCCGAGATCCGCCAGATCGGCTCGACCCTTGGCGCCGACTCGATTCGCAAGGGACAACTGGCAGGCGCGCTCGCGATCGTGCTCGTCGTCGGAATCATGCTTGTCTACTACCGGTTCTCGGGGTTCCTCGCGATCGTCGGCCTCACGTTGTACGTGTTGTACACGCTCGCGATTCTGGCCGGCTTCAATGCGGTGCTCACTCTCCCCGGGCTGGCCGGCTTCGTTCTGTCGATCGGTATCGCCGTCGACGCCAATGTGCTGATCTTCGAGCGAATACGAGAGGAGCTCGATCGCGGCAAGACCGTCCGCACGGCGATCGACGAGGGCTTTCGGCACGCCATGCCGGCGATCATCGACTCGAACGTGTCGACGATCCTCACCGCCGCCGTGCTGTACCAGTACGGCTCCGGCCCGGTACGCGGCTTCGCCGTTACACTCATCGCCGGCATCGCCGCCTCGATGTTCACGGGCATCTTCGTCGTCCGTACTCTCTACATCATTTGGCTACAGCGCCGACAGGGCGCGGCCCAGACCCTGAGCATCTGATGCTGCGCATCTTTCACGACACTCATTACGATTTCATCCGCTGGTGGCGAGTCGCCGTCGTTCTGACGGTGATCTTCGTCGTCGCCGGGCTTGGCTCCCTCGTGATGAAGGGAATCAACTATAGCATCGACTTCACGGGTGGAACGCTGGTGCAGATCGAGTTCAACGCGCCGGTCAACATCGCCGATGTTCGTGGTGCGGTCACTGCCGCCGGTGTGCACGATGCCGAGGTGGCGCAGTTCGGGTCGAACCGCGAGTACACAGTTCGCGCGCAGGATCAGCGCAACGTGGCGTCGCAGGACCGCGGCGCAGAGTCTGTTGCCAACGTCATCAAGGCGTCCCTCGAGCGTCGATTCGGGGCCGCGAACTTCAAGATCATGCGCACCGAAGCGGTCGGACCGCGTGTCGGCAGCGAGTTGCGGCGCGGCGCTGTGGTCGCGATGCTGATCTCCTTTCTCGTCACGCTCATCTACCTGGCAATCCGCTTCGAGTGGCGCTTCGGCGTCGCGGCGATCGTCGCCACGGGACACGACTTCCTGACGACGCTCGCCTTTCTCAAGCTGATGCATCTGGAAGTCTCGCTGACCGTCATCGCGGCAATCCTGACGGTCATCGGTTACTCGTTGAACGATACGATCATCATCTTCGATCGCGTGCGTGAAGATTTGAAGAAGTCGCGCAACGTTCCGCTGTATGATGTGCTCAATCGGGCGATCAACGAGACACTGCCGCGATCGGTGATGACGCACGCGACGACCTTCCTTGCGACGGCGGCGCTGCTCGTCTTCGCCGGTGAGATCATTCGTCCGTTCGCGTGGGTCATGATTTTCGGCATCGTGACCGGAACATTCAGCTCGATCTACATCGCCGGACCGATTCTGCTCTGGATCGAGCGCAAGTGGCCGCGAGCGCACGGCGCGTCGACCGCTCGCGCCGAACCGACCGGCAAGGACACGCCTCGATCCGCGCGCGATTCTCGACCGGCCGCCGCGGCGACGAAGGCCGCGCCCTCCCGCTAGCTCTCGCGACCGCCGCGCCTCCGTGCGCGGCGGTCGTCGCATCATGGCCAGCTTCCTCGACAGCCACGCGCATCTCGCCGATCCCGCGTTCGACGACGATCGGGCCGCTGTCATCGACCGTGCGCGCGGCGGCGGGGCAGTGGGCATCCTCTGCATTGGCGAGTCGATCGAGCGTGCGGAGGCCGCACACAGCATCGCCGCAGAGTATCCCGGGTACATCTGGTTCACCGCTGGCGTGCATCCACATGACGCGGCGAGCTTCGATCCTGTCGCGGACCTGGACGCGATCAGACGCTTTGTGGATCTGGGATGCGTTGCGATCGGCGAGTGTGGACTCGACTATCACTATGATCACTCGCCACGCGAGCACCAGCGTCGCGCCTTCGCGCTGCAACTGGCGCTCGCGCGCGAGACTGGGTTGCCGGTCGTCGTGCACACGCGTGAGGCCGAGGATGACACGAACGCCATGGTCACGGAGGCGGGCAATGCTGGCGTGCGTGGAGTATTGCACTGCTACACCGGTTCGCACGCGCTCGCCGAGGCCGCGCTGTCGGTCGGCTGGTACGTGTCCTTCAGCGGTATCGTCACCTTCAGGAAGTGGTCGGACGAGGTGTTGCTCCGACTCGTTCCGGTCGATCGTTTGCTCGTCGAGTCCGACTCGCCATATCTCGCCCCCGTGCCGAATCGCGGAAAGCGCAATGAGCCGGCGTGGGTGACGCACACGCTATCGCGCTTGGCGGTGGCTCGTGGTGGGTCAGCCGAATCGATCGGCCTCCAGTGTTCGGAGAATGCGCAACGTCTGTTCAACCTCACGAGCGTCGCGTAGTATGCGGCGGGGGCGCCGCATGGACGACCTCGGCAATTTCACCGGAGCGCACGTGAGCACTCGTATCATTCATACCGACAAGGCGCCAGCGGCGATCGGACCGTACTCGCAGGCGGTCGTCGCCAACGGCTTCCTCTTCACTGCCGGACAGATCGCACTCGACCCGTCGTCCGGCCAGGTCATCGATGGCGACGTCGTCGCGCAGACTGAGCGTGTGCTCGCCAACTTGGGGGCTGTGCTGGAGGCCGGCGGAGCGACGCTCGAAGACGTCGTCAAGACGACCGTCTTCCTCTCCGACATGGCTGATTTCCCGCGCATGAACGAGGTCTACGCCCGGGCGTTCGGCGCTTCGCGTCCTGCGCGATCGACGATCCAGGCGGCCGGACTTCCGCGCGGCGTGCTCGTCGAGATCGAAGCTGTCGCTGTCGTTCGTTAGGCACTCTCACCGGACCAACCCATGTCGAACAGCCGCGAGCAGATCTTCCGCCTGACTCAATTCGCGCGCTGCGCGGGTTGAGCCTCCAAGATGGGTCCGGGCGACCTTACGCGAGCCCTCGCGCCGCTGCCGCGGCATGACGATCCGCGTCTCCTCGTCGGTCGTGAGACCTTCGACGATGCGGGGGTAATTCGCGTGTCCGACGACCTGGCTCTCGTGCAGACGGTCGACTTCTTCGCGCCGATTGTGGACGACCCGTACTCCTTCGGACAGGTCGCGGCGGCGAACGCGCTCTCCGATGTCTATGCGATGGGCGGCGAGCCGATGACTGCGCTCAACATCGTCGCCTTTCCGGAGAAGACAATTCCCCTCGACGTGCTCACCCAGATTCTACGTGGGGGCCAGGACAAGGTGCACGAGGCCGGTGCGCTCATCGTCGGCGGTCATACGGTCATCGATGAGGAGGTGAAGTACGGTCTTGCCGTCACTGGCCGCGCGCATCCCGACCATCTGCTCACCAATGACGCGGCGAAGATAGGGGAGCGTCTTGTCCTGACGAAGAAGATCGGCACCGGCATCCTCGCGACCGCGGCGAAGGCAGGAAAGCTGAGCGCCGCTCATCTCACGTCGCTCATCGCGTCGATGACCGCGCTCAACGCGACGGCGAGCCGCGCAGCGCTTGCGGCCGGCGTCCGGTGCGCGACTGACGTCACGGGGTTCGGCCTTCTGGGCCACGCGTCGCACATCGCGCGGGCGAGTCGCGTCACGCTGCGCATCTCCGCCGATCGCGTGCCGGTGCTCGACGGCACGCGTGAGGCGTGGCGCGCGGGCTTCCGCACGGGAGGTGCCTCGCGCAACGCCGACTACCTTCGTGACATCGTGGACTGGGGCAAGGCGGACGAAGAGCTGCGTGCCCTCCTCGTCGACCCGCAGACGTCGGGCGGTCTGCTGGTGTGCGTGCCCCCGTCCCGCGCCGCCGAGTATCTTTCCAGCGTCCCGGGGGCGGTCGAGATCGGTGAAGTAAAGCCCGCAGGGGCACACGGCATCGTCCTCGCGTGAGCAACGGGGGCGCATGGGGCCTGGTGGCTTCCCCAGTCTTCAAAACTGGTGCGACCCGACTGAGTCGGGTTGGGTGGGTTCGATTCCCACACGCTCCCGCCACTCACCGGTTGCCCCCACTACATTCACGCCCGAGATGATCCCACGCACACTCTGCGCTGACGGCGCGTGGTGACACCCAGTACACCGCGCGGCTCACTCATCGCGTCGCTCGTCGTCGCGCTTGGCCTTCCTCACCTCGCTTGGGCCCAGCAGCGCGACACGGTGCCGCCCGCTCGACCTGTCCCCACGTTCGTCGTCCCGAAGCAGGGCGGCGCCCCTCCGCTCACGCCGAAGCGCGCCTTTCTGTACTCGCTCGCCGTGCCGGGCAGTGCGCAGTCGATCCTCGATCGGCCCGGCGCCGGCGCGCTTTTCGTGACGGTGGAGGCGGGCTCGCTCGTCATGATTGCGAAGTCGCTGCACGACCTGAACGTCGCGCGCCGGTTGGCCGCCGACAGCATCGTCATCGGCTTCGATACCACCGGCACCGGAGCGAGCGGACTTCCAGCTCGCCCCATCCGCCAGGCCTCACCGCTTGCGGTGCGCGTTCGACCGCGCCGGACATTCGTGGAAGACTGGGTGACACTGCTGATCGTGAATCATTTCATAGCCGGCGCCGACGCTTACGTCGCGGCCAATCTCTGGGACGTCCCCACTGACATCACTCTGTCGCCCGCGTCGGGCGGACGGATGGCCGTCGTCGCGCGCATCAAGTGGTAGCCGACGCCCGAGCGCCGATCGGCGTCTTCGATTCCGGGATCGGCGGCCTGACGGTCGCGCGCGAGCTGATGCGACAGCTGCCCGGCGAGAGCATCATCTACTTCGGCGACACGGCGCGCGTGCCGTACGGACCGAAGAGTCCGGACACCGTGCTCCGCTACAGCCGCGAGATCACGACCTACCTCCGTGAGCGCGGAGTGAAGGCCGTCGTCGTCGCCTGCAACACGGCAACCGCGCACGCCCTGCCGGAGCTGCGCGCGGAGCAGCCGATTCCTGTCATCGGTGTCGTCGAGCCGGGTGCGCGAGCGGCGGTCGGTGCCTCGAAGCGTGGCCAGATCGGCGTTATCGGCACGGTCGGGACGATCCAGTCCGGCGCCTATGAGCGCGCGATCAAAGCGCTCAGTCCCGACGCGAGGATCACGGCACTTCCATGTCCGCTCTTCGTGCCGCTCGTCGAGGAAGGGTGGCTCGAGCACGCGGCGACGCGCCTCATCGCGCGCGAGTATCTCGAACCGCTCGCCGATAACCACATCGACACGCTCGTCCTCGGCTGCACGCATTACCCGTTGCTCAAGCCGCTCATCGGCGAAGTGCTCGGTCCCGACGTCGCGCTCATCGACAGCGCGGAACAAACCGCGGCAGAGACCAGACGCATGCTCGACGAGCGGGGACTGCTCGCGCCCAAAGGCATGACGCCGACTCGACACTACATCGCGTCCGATGCCCCGAAGCAGTTCCTACGGATGGCGGAGCGCTTTCTCGGCGCGCCGATCGATGGAGTCGAGACGCACACCCTCGGCTGATCCGTCGAAGCTCCGCAGCTCGACGCGTTCCGGAGTCAGCCTGAGGAAGGTCGGCGCGTCCAGCCACGAGCCAGCGTTCGCGTAGACGCCGCCACCAGGAGCACGCTCGAGCGCCGGAACGTGCGAGTGGCCGTACACGACGAGGTCGAGCGCCGGAGACCCGGCCAGCGTTTCCATCGCGACCGACCGAAGTCCGGCGCCTCCGTCGCGTGCACGATAGGTCCGACTCGCATTCGAGCTATGGCTGGCTAGTCGGCTCGCGAAATCGGGGGGCAAATAGCGGAACAGGCGGACCGAGAGCGGATGCCGAATCACCGCGCGCAGCCGGCGATACTTCCGGTCTTCCACCTCGCGCAGTCCGTCGCCGTGGTCGAGGCGCGTTCGCCAACCCGCCAGATCGCCCTCCCACGTTCCGACATGGTAGGTCAGACCGAAATCATCGCGCAGCACCTCGCCGCCCCAGCAGTCGTGATTCCCCGCGATCCAGAGGATCTCTGTTCCGGCGTCCTTCAAGTCCGCCAATGCGGCGAGCACGCGCACGCCGCGCCTTGGGACAACTGTGCGCCACTCGAACCAGAAGTCGAACAGGTCCCCGTTCACGACCAGAGATGCCGCGTTGCCGCGGATCGCGCGCAAAAAATCGAGCACTTGCCGCTCCACTTGTAGCGGCGCGGCCCCAAGATGGGCGTCGGAGATGAGGTAACACGGCGACGGGAGCACGAACAGATTCTAGTCGTGCTCCGCGCTCTTTACAAACACTGGCGGAGCACGCATCCTTCGCGACGACGTGTTCCCAATGGAGGAGTAATGCCGTCAAATGCTCTGGGCCTCATCGAGACCAAGGGTCTCGTGGGTGCCATCGAGGCCGCCGATGCCATGGTCAAGGCCGCGAACGTTCGACTGATCGGGAAGGAAAAGGTTGGCGGTGGCTATGTGACGGTCATGGTGCGCGGCGACGTCGGCGCGGTGAAGGCCGCAACGGACGCCGGTGCCGCGGCCGCAGAGCGGGTCGGCGAGCTCGTCTCCGTTCACGTCATTCCGCGCCCACACGGCGACATCGAGCTGCTGCTCCCCCAGGGCGGCGGCGTCGAAGCGACCTGACAGGTGGCTTCCTGGGTGCAGCAGGCTCTCGGTCTCGTCGAGACCAGGGGTCTCGTCGGTGCGATCGAAGCCGCAGACGCCGGCCTGAAGGCGGCCAACGTCGAGCTGCTCGGCAGCGAGCGCGCCGACGCCGGTCTGGTCACGGTGATGTTTGGTGGGGAGGTCGCGGCCGTGAAAGCGGCATGCGATGCCGGCGCCGCGGCGGCCGAGCGCGTTGGAGAGCTGATTGCAGTCCACGTGATTCCGCGTCCGCACCCCGAGCTCGCGTTGATCGAGACCGACGAGTCGCCCTCCCGCGGCGCGGTGGCGCTCGAGCTGCCTAACGGCGCGTACGACGTGGCCGCGCTCGAGAAGGCGAAGGTCGTCGACCTCCGGGACATGGCGCGGCGCGTGCCCAACTTCCCTCTCAAGGGGCGCGACGTGGCGCGCGCGAGCCGGGAGGAGCTGCTCGCGGCGTTCCGCTCGCTGAGCCGCTAGTCCGCGCGTGGACGCGGATCTTCGCAGCATCCAGGAGGCCCGCGACCTCGTCAGCCGCGCCGCCGAGGCACAGCGAAGCTTCGGCCGCGCCGACCAGAAGACCGTCGACGCGATTGTCACCGCTGCCGCCCGCGCCGCGTCCGCCGCCGCCGAATCCCTCGCGCGGCTTGCCGTCGACGAGACAGGAATGGGCGTCTACGAGCACAAGATCATCAAGAACAAGTTCTCGTCGGACTTTCTGCTCGAGTACATCCTTCCACTGCAGACGGTCGGCATCCTGCGCGAGGACAAGGCGCGCAAGCTGAAGGAGCTCGCCGTGCCGATGGGTGTCGTGGCGGGGATCATTCCGACGACCAACCCGACGTCGACCGCGATCTACAAGGCGCTCATCTCCATCAAGGCGCGAAACGCGATCGTTATGTCGCCTCACCCGCGCGCGACGAAGTGCATCCACGAGTCGGCGCGCGTGATGGAGGAAGCAGCAACCCGTGCCGGAGCCCCGCCGGGTCTCATCAGCTGCATGACGACGCCGACGCTCGAAGGCACGCACGAGCTGATGAAGCACGAACACACGGCGATCATTCTTGCGACGGGCGGCAAGGATCTCGTGCGCGCGGCGTACAGCGCCGGCAAGCCCGCCTATGGCGTCGGACCAGGCAACGTGCCGGCGATCATCGAGCGCACGGCCCGGATCGACAAGGCGGTCGCTGACGTCGTCGACGGAAAGACGTTCGACGCCGGCGTCCTCTGCTCGAGCGAGCAGTCGATCGTCTGTGACGCGCCGGTGGAGCGGGCAGTTCGCGATGCACTGGTCCGCGAGCGCGCGCACATGTGCTCCCCCGAAGAGAAGAAGGCGCTCGAGCGTGCGATGATTCCTGCCGGCGGCAAGGGCATCAATCCCGACATCGTCGGCAAGCAGCCGCAGGAGATCGCGCGCCGCGCCGGTTTCTCGATCGCGGCCGACGCGAAGTTGCTGGTCGTCGATCTCAAGACGGTCGGCCGCGGAGAATTGCTCAGCCGGGAGAAGCTGTCACCGGTGCTCGGCTTCTACGTCGAGGATGGGTGGGAGAAGTGCTGCCTTCGCGCGATCGAGCTGCTCGAGTTGGGCGGCATCGGACACTCGCTCGTCATCCACTCCCAGGATGAGCACGTGATCGACGAGTTCTTCCGCGAGAAACCCGCGTTCAGAATCTCGGTGAACACGAACTCCGCGCTCGGCGCCGTCGGCTACACGACCGGCTTCGCCCCAGCGATGACGCTCGGACCCGGTGCCTGGGGCGGGAGCAGCACGTCGGACAACATCACGCCGCTGCATCTCATCAACATCAAGCGGCTGGGCGCCGAGATTCTTCGCTACCATGATCCGCTTCGCGGTCGCCCAGGTGCCGACTCGTCGCGCTCGTCGCGCTCATCGCAGGCGGCACCGCGCCCGGCGAGCCCCGTCGCCGCGACGCAACGGACGGTGGCGGACGAGTCGCTCCCGATGACCGAGGTTCGCCGCATCGTCGACGATTTCCTCCGCGACTTTCGCAGCGGTCGTTCATGACCGAGCAGGAGATCGAACGGCTGGCAGGACTCATCGTCGACGCGCTCCTTCGCAAACGTGGAGGTCATGCTGCTGCTCCCTCGGCACCAGCACTGCCGGTGTGGAGCGGCGCGGCACAATCACTCGACGATGTCGCACCAGCGACAGGCCAGGCGTCGACCCCGCGCTCATCGGCGTCTGCGTCCCGCCCGCCGCTGAGGCGAGCGACGACAGCCGAGCTCACGAACGCCGCGCGCGCAGCCGCGGCTGGACGCGGCAGCGCACCGGCCGTGGCCCCGGTCGGCGCACGACACACAGGCCTAACGCTGGCGGGTCGCGATCGCTCTCGATCGACGTGCCGATCGGCGTCTCGAATCGCCACGTGCACCTGTCGCCCGCCCACGCCAGGGCGCTCCTCGGGATGGAGTCGCCGACCATCCTCCGCCCGATCTCGCAGCCAGGACAGTTCGCCGCCGCGGAGACCGTGGCGATCATTGGACCCAAGGGCAGGATCGAGAAGGTCCGGATCGTCGGGCCGGCGCGCGGTGAGACGCAGGTCGAGATCGCGCTCTCCGACGCACGCGTGCTCGGACTGGATGTGCCCGTCGCCGCGAGCGGGTCACTCGCCGGCTCCGTCGGCGGCGTGACGCTCAAGGGTCTCACGGGCACGGTCGTGCTTGACCGCGGTGTGATCGTCGCCGCGCGCCATCTGCATCTTGCCGCGGACGACGCCAGCCGATGGGGCCTCGCCAACGGCGACAGGCTGGATGTCCGCTGCGGCGATGGTCCGCGCGCGACGACCTTTCATGCTGTACTTGTCCGGGCGGGGAAGATGTATGCGACCGAGCTGCACCTCGACGCCGACGAAGCTTTCGCCGCCGGCGTGAAGACCGGCGATCGCGCGCGCATCATCGCCAAGGCGTCCGCGGATCGTCCACGCCGGCGGTCGCTTGTCACCGAGCGCGACGTGATGCGACTCTCCGGCGAAGGCGCCTCGCTTCCGGCGAACGCCATTCTCACGCCGAGCGCACGGGATCGCGCGCGCGCACTCGGATTGTTGCACGACGCATGAGTCGCGTTCACGTCGAGCTGCTCCGCGTCCGTTATGCCGAGACTGACCAGATGGGTGTCGTGTATCACGCGAATTACCTCATCTGGTGCGACATCGGGCGCACGGAGTATCTGAAGGCGCTCGGCGCCAACTACGCCGAGTTGGAGAGGTCGGGGACAATGCTCGCCGTCTCCGAGGCCAGCATCCGCTATCACGCCCCGGCGCGCTACGATGAGTCGATCAGGGTCGAGACGACCCTCCGCGACATTCGATCGCGCGCCCTCACCTTCGACTACGTTATCACCCATGCCGAGAGTGGGACGCGTCTCGCCACCGCGAACACCGTGCTCGTGTCACTCGACCGCGGCGGACGCCCGACCAAGCTGCCTGCGGAGACGCGTGCTCTGCTGGAGAACTTGAATGCCTAACGCCCTT
>Ga0222622_10000787_pt1 | contig 12475 bp, 8 predicted proteins | sample PLM2_5_b1metaG_FD_177335 | JGI IMG/M metagenome (GOLD analysis project Ga0222622, IMG submission 177335) | Groundwater sediment microbial communities from an aquifer in East River, Colorado, USA - PLM2_5_b1 | ecosystem: Environmental > Terrestrial > Soil > Riparian zone | place: USA: East River... | reverse complement strand
CCACCGCGTCGGAGAACCCCGGAACCGCGTCCGCGGGTCCATACACACGTCCAAGGCTGGCGCTCGCGCCGAGCAGTTGAAAATAATTGGCGCTCGTCACGAGCACCTCGATGCGTTCCGGCCGGCTCCCTCCGAGAAACGATGCGCTGATCGGCCAGATCGCGCTGACGCCGTCGAAGACGCCGGCGCGTCTGCCGAGATCGTCGAGCTCGGGCTGCGAGATGCCGATGTTTCGGCCGCCAGTTGCCGTCGCGTCCGCGGCGATGCGCACAAGCCGATCGGGATTCGGGAATGGAAGCGGGCGAATGAGCACCGCGTGAACGACGGTGAAGATCGCCACATTGGCGCCAATGCCGAGCGCCAGCGTCAGCGTCGCGACCAGCGTGAATCCTGGAGATGAGATGAGTCGTCGCAGTCCGTGGCGCAGGTCGCGAAGCAATGCACTCATTGGCGCATCTTACGGCAACCAGTTACGCGGAGGATACTGTCCGCGAGCGCACAGTGTTGGAGAGCGAGATCGCCACTTTTTCGTCACACCGGTCACACCACAATCGCGGCGTTCGCGCGTGATAGCATGGCGACGAATCGATCGAAAAATCTGCATGAGTATGAGTCAGAAAGAAAAGGCGACGCGCTTTCGTGCGCTTCATGAAGCTCCCGGCGTATTTGTCATTCCAAATCCATGGGACGTTGGTTCATCGCGGCTGCTCGCCGGTCTCGGATTTCAGGCGCTGGCGACATCAAGTGCGGCGTCGGCGTGTTCGCTCGGCCTGCGAGACGGTGAGCTCACGCGAGACCAGGCGCTCGACCACTCGCGCGCGATTGCGGGCGCGACAGACCTGCCCGTATCCGCCGACCTCGAGCGCGGGTTTGGCGACGCGCCTGAAATTGTCGCGGAGACGATCCGGCTCGCCGCTGACGCGGGACTGGTGGGATGCACGATCGAAGATACGACTGGAAATCGGGATCGACCGCTCTACGATGACAACCTGGCCGTCGAACGTATCGCGGCAGCGGCCGAGGCCGCACGAGCGCTTCCATTTCCATTCACGCTGACAGCTCGCGCGCACAATCTTCTCTTCGCGTCGCCGAGCCTCGACGCCACCATCCGTCGCCTGCAGGCCTTTGAAGCGGCAGGCGCCGACGTGCTCTTCGCGCCCGGGCTGCCCGACCTTGGCGCGGTGCGCAGCACCTGCACCGCCGTCACGAAACCGGTGAACTTCATGGTGGGAATCAAGGGCAAGTCGTTCAGTGTTGCGGAACTTGCCGGCGCGGGCGTCAAGCGGATCAGCCTCGCGACCTCGCTGTATCGCGCCGCGATGACCGCGCTGATCGAGTCCGCACGGGAAGTGCAGGAGCGAGGGACATTCAGTTTCCTTGACGACTCGACCACGACAGCTGAACTCAACGCGTTAATGAAAATCTGAGAATTCTCAGTAAGCCATCGCGTAGCAATCGCGCCGAGGATCGGCTCCGGCGATGCGGTTGCCGTTTCCCGGATCGATCAGCACGGCCGTCGCGCAGCTGGGGATGCTGGCCGGCGCGATCTTGCTGACGTCATGTCCCTTCCCCTTCAACTCCTCGTAGACCGCTTCCGGCATATCGGATTCGACGTTGAGCTTGTTGAAGCCTGCCGGATGCGGCCAGAACGATCCGTAAAAGTGCAGCGTCTGGATCCGCGGCCACTTGAACGCCTCGTGCAGGTTCGGATACCACTCGGGCCAGAATTCCACGATGTTCAGAAACGCCTGGAGGATGGTCTGCTCCTGGTTGTCGCCGCCCGGTGTGCCGATGGCGAGGAACGGCTGGCCGTTGTGCAGGACAATCGTCGGCGTCAGCGTGTAACGGGGACGCGAACGCGGCCGCAGTTGCCCGGCGCGTGACGGATCCAGCCAGAACGATTCGCCGCGGACGCTCATGGCGATCCCGGTGTTGCCGAGAATCGGAGAGGTCGGGATCCAGGCACCGCTCGGCGTGCTGTCGAACACATTGCCGTCCCGATCGATGACAGAGATGTGCGTCGTGTCCTTAATCACGCCTGCGGTGAGATCGACGTCGGGCGGCGGCTGCTGCTCGGCGACATTGGGAAGGTTCGCGATCCAGTAACTCCATTTCTTGACCTTCGAGTCGAATGGCAGCGGATCGCCCGCCAGATAACTTTTCGATGCGTGCAGCGCGTCGATCTGCCGGGCGCGCTGCTTCGCGTACTCCTTCGACAGCAGTCCTTCCGCCGGGCTCTCGACGAACGCCTGATCGCCGTAGTAGCTATCGCGGTCCGCATAGGCAAGCTTCAGGGCTTCGACGATCGTATGGATGTAAGGCCCGCTGTTGCGCTTCATCGACTTGAGGTCGAACTGCTCGAGGATATTGAGCGCCTCGAGCAGGACCGGCCCCTGGCTTCCGAAGGATTGCTTGTAGACGTCGTAGCCGCGATACGTCGTCATCGCGGGCTGCTCGACTCTCGCGAAATAGTCAGAGAAGTCGTCGAGCTCCCAGGGCGCCCCATGCGCCTTCAGGAACGAAACCATCTCGCGTGCGATGTCCCCTTTGTAAAAACGGTCGCGTGCGGCGACGATCCCAGCGCTGCGCCCCTTCTTCTTTGCTTTGCGTTCCGCCTCCACCATCGATGAGAGTGTGCGGGCAAGATCCGGCAGCACGATCGTGTCGCCAGCGTGGTACGCGGTGCCGTCAGGTTTGACCCACGTGCGCTTGTTGTCGGGCCACGCGTCGATGAACTTGCGGCTGTTGTTGATCGCGTCCGCCGTTCGCGGCCGCAGCGGAAATCCATGCGCCGCGTAATCGAGCGCGCGCATCGACACTTGCTCGAACGTCATCGTCCCCCAGCGATCCAGTACCGTGAGGGCCGCGTGGAGCACGCCGGGGACGACCGCGGGATCGAGCCCGATCCCGTTCAGATCCTTGCCGCGGCTGGTATACCACTCGATCGTGGCGCCTTTTGGCGCCCACCCCTGTCCGACGATCGAGGTCACTTTCCGCTCGCGCTGCGGATACACGAGGACGAGCCCCTCACCGCCGAGACTGTAGAGATCCTGCTCGACCACGCCGCCGACGAGCATCGCGGCGACCCCGGCATCAAAGGCGTTACCGCCCTTCAACAGCACCTCGAATGCCGCCGCGCTCGTCAACGGGTGTCCGGCGGAGACGGCGCCGTTGCGCCCGGCGACGGTCGGGCGATCGGCCGCGTGAGGAACCGCCGTCGGACCGACGATCACGACTGTCGCGGTCAACGCCGCGCCGAGCAGGCGCAGGCGCGCGTTGCCGCGGGGCACGTCGCTCATTTCGTGCTCGCGGCCGCAGGCTTGTTTCCCGAAGCCGCTGCGGGTTTCCCGAAGAACACGAACGTCCCGTACGCGGTGGCCGTGACGATGTCCGGATGGCCGTCCTTGTTCAAATCGACGGCATCGAACGAGGAGCCCACGCCCGAGCGGTTGTGAATCAATTCAGGCACGAACTCGGCGCCACCGGGCGCCTTCGGATTGCGCACTGTCTTGTAAATGTAGAGAACGGCGGGACCGTACGGGTCATTTCCGTTGTAGCTCTCCAGTTCGGACCACAGGCGTTTCCCGGTGACGAAATCCGGGATCTTGTCGCCATCCATGTCAACGAACCGGGCTGCATGCGATTCCGAGAACACGACGCCGCCAGCGTTCGTCGTCGAGAAATCCTGCGCGATCAGATGCTGTTCAAACGTCCGTGTCCCATCCGCCGCCTTCTTCTGCTCGAACCACTTGATTCCCCAGTTGTGAGCCGAGCCATTGACGACGTCGGCGAGACCGTCGCCGTTGACATCGTAGACGCCCATCTCTCCGCCGCCGTTGCCAAAGACGCCGTTGTTGCCGAACTCGACGGCGTGGAATGCCCACGGGCTCTTCGTAATGCCCTCGGGGGGCTGTTCGTACCAGCCGGTCGGCACTGCAATGTCCATTCGGCCGTCGCCGTTGATGTCTCCGACACCAATCCCATGCCCGTTGACGGCTTCTCCGGGGCTGGAGATCGGATGCGGCGTCCAGACCGCGGTGGCGTTCGCCGGATCAGGCTTCGCCCATGCGTAGACACCGCCGCCGCCGAAAATCACTTCCGGCGTTCCGTCTTTGTCGAGATCCTTGAGCAGCACGATCTCCGTTGTGATCGTCGTCAGCACGCTGAACTTGTCCCAGCGGCGTGACTGTCCCTTGGGGTTGACGTACAAATCCATGTGACGGCTTCCGAGGGACGAAAGGATGTCCGGCCACCCATCGCCGGTGAAGTCGTATGCGAGATTCACCATGTCGGGCGCGAACTCAGTCGATGGGTTGTAGACGCGGCCCTCGCGATAGAGCTTGCGCTCAGTAAAGCCTGGACCGAGGTAGTAGAACGGTCCCGATACGATATCGAGCGTGCCGTCATGATTGATGTCGGCGGTCGTCGCACCCCACCCGTAATACAAACTGCTGACGCGCTGGATCGTGAAGCGCGGCGACACCGATTCTTTCGGGTCATTGATTGAGTTCAAATCTTTCCACGCGAAATCCTTGTAGCGCACCTCTCCTGCTCCGCCGACATACACCGCCACCGAACCGTAGCCCGTCGCGTTCTTCTCGTCGATCGTGGCGGCGCCTCCGAACGTCGTCCGCAGCGAAGCTGCCGATGCGAGCACGTAGACGTCGTTCCACTCACCCGGTTTCAACACCGGCGCGCGGCGGCCGGACGAACCCACCTGTGTTCCCGGCGGCGTCGCGCGGCCAGTTGCTGGCCCGGCACCTTGTCCTCCACCGGATGATGGTGTCGTCGGCGCTGCAGTGGCCGGAGCGGTGCTGCCGCCCGTCGCCGCGCCGGGCGCAGCGCCACCCGCAGCCGGTGCTCCACCGCGCGCCGCGCCGCCACCGCCACCGCCTCGACCTGCAGGCGCCGCGAGCGGCTCGCGCGTCAGTTCTTTTCCCGCTGGATCGATAGTGACCGAATACGCCGTCGTGTCCCCTTCCGTGAGGGATACATACACACCGGTCATCCCGCCGTCGGGCGTCTTCTGCGCGCGAAGAAGAATGCCGGACTTGCACCCGCCGGTGCAGCGGTAGCTCGTGTACAGCTGAACATCCTGGAAGCCCTTGTCCATCACCAGCCACCCGCCACCGCCGCCTGACTTCGCCATGCCAACCAGCTCGCCGTTCTGTGCTTTCCAGTCGGCGTCTCCGACAACGTGGAACCCGGAGAGCGAGGAACCGGTGACCATGCCATCTGGTTTAAAGTTCGCGGGCCCGGCCGCAATCAATTCAAACGCCATCGCGGATACGGCAACTGCCACCGTCGCGACCAAGCGGGGGGATCGAGAGTCCATTCGTGAGCCTTTCCGAGAGTGTGGGTTGGATTCGTCCAGCGACGCGGGAACGATAATCTACTCCGCCGGCCGGAGCAATCGAGGATTGGAGTCCGAGCCTAGGTCAGCGGAACGTCGCCTTTGAAAATGATGAACACGAGGGCAATGTCGAGGGTCGCCACCCAGGTGATGAACAGCCCGTCAGCGCCCAGAAACGGCAGCCCGAACCGGCCCAGCAACCACAGTCCGATCAGGACGACGATTCCCTCTCTGTGAAGCTCGTCGAAGAACCAGCCATACACGAGCAGGAACCAGAACCCGATCAGAGCGATCCAGCCAGCGACGACAATCGAACCCATCCATCGTGAGTGTAGTCTCACCTTCGCGTTTCGCGGTTCGCGGTTCGCGGTTCGCGGTTCGGATGGTGGGCCGCGCCGCGCACACGCAAGTCTCCACTTGACACCCCTATGCGAGGGGGTTGTACTTCGTTCCCATGCTCACCGATCGCGCCCGAAACGAGCTGCTGCATGGAACGCTCCTCTTGCGCGCGCTGTCGGACCTCCGGCGCGACACCGTCTACGGCGTGCGCGCGTTGTTGAAGACGCCCGCGTTCACCATCACGGCGACTCTGACGTTAGCGCTCGGCATCAGCGCGGTGACCGTGATCTATAGCGTCGTCCGCAACGTCGTGCTGAATCCATTTCCGTACTCGCGATCCGACCGGCTGGTCAATGTCGTCCTCCGCGACGGCTCCGATCGACAACTTCGCGGCCCGTATTTCCCCGCCGCGGAGTTCCTCGATTACCAGGCGCAGGCCACCGCGTTTGAAGATGTCGTCGGAAGCAGCCGCGACTCGATGCTGTGGCAGGGCGAGAACGGCAGCGAGCGTTTCAACATTGTGTGGATGACGCCGAACGGGTTCGACTTCCTCGGCGTCAAGCCGTTGCTCGGCCGCGTCTTCGATGCGACTGATACTGTGGCAAGTGCGCCGCCGGTCGCGGTGATGTGCTACCGGACGTGGGTGCGATCGTTTGGCGCAGACCCGGGCGTCATCGGGCGCACGCTCGTGCTCGACGGTGCCGCATGGACGGTCATCGGGGTGATGCCGCCGCGATTCGAATGGAACATCGCCGACCTGTGGCTCCCCGCCGCGATGAATCCGCACGATGACCCGAAGACCGCGCGCGGCAATCGCGCGTTTCAGGCGCACTTGCGACGCGGGGTATCGGCGCGGGAAGCCGAAGCGCAGCTGAACCTCATCGGCGCGCGCCGGGCACGCGAGTATCCCGATCAATATCCCGCTCATGCTCACTTCCAGGTGATCAAGGTCGTCGACTGGGTAGTCCAGGGATTTCGGGCGGTCCTGTACACGCTGTTTGGCGCGGTCAGCCTGCTGCTTCTGATCGCCTGCTGCAATGTCGCGAACATGTTGCTGGCGCGCGCGACCATTCGCGAACGCGAGATCGCCATTCGCGCGGCGATTGGCGCGAGCCGCGGTCGAATCGTGCGGCAGCTCCTGGTGGAGAGCGCGTTGCTTGCCGTCGGGGGCCTGGGCACCGGGGCGCTGATGGCATCCGGCGGGATTCAGGCGCTCGCCCGGTTCTTGCCACCGGGACAGGGAGTTCCATGGGAAACACAGCTCAGGCTCGATCGACCGGTGCTTCTGTTTGCCATCATCGTGGCAGCGGCTTCGACCTTTGCGTTCGGATTGTTCCCCGCGCTGCAGAGCGTGCGCCGGGACATCGGTGCAGGCGCAAATGTCAGCGGCAGAACGACGGCAGGCCGCCGCCAAACGCGAATGCGCAACAGTCTCGTGATCGCGCAAGTAGCGCTCTCGATCGTGCTGCTCGTCGGCGCCGGACTCCTGATGCGATCGTTCGTGAAGCTCACAGGTGTCGACCTCGGCCTGAATGTAAAGAACGTACTCATTTCAGGAGTGGCATTTCCCCCCGAACGAAGCACGTCGGCAGACGCGCAGCGAACGGTGTACCGTCAGATCGCCGACCGTTTCGCGACGGTGCCGGATGTGGTCTCCGCGGCGATCGCGAATGGTTTCCCGCCTTTCGGCGGTCTGTCGAGTCCGCTCGAAGTCCCTGGCGTGGCGACGGACCCATCGTTTCAGGCGCTGGTGGTGTTTGGCACCGAACGTCTACCCGAGACGCTTGGTATTCCGATCGTCAAGGGCCGCGGCTTTTCGGCGATCGACATCGAACAATCGCATCGAGTCGCCATCATCAATGAGACGTTGGCGAGCCGATATTTCGGGGCCGGCGACCCGCTCGCGCGTACGATCCGGCTGCCGCGGCTGACCAGCCTGCCCAGACCGATTACCGATCCTTCATTCGAGGTAATCGGGATCATGCGAGATGTGTCCACGGTAGGGCCCGGCGAGCGTCCGACGCCGGAAGTCCTGCTTCCGCTTAGTTTGCGACTCCCGAGCGGCGCTGCCCTCCTCGTGCGGACGACCGGCGATCCCTTGCGCACGGTGAACGCGCTGCGCCGCGCGATCCAGGTTGTGGATGCGCAGGCGGCGCTGGTCAACCCAGTCACCCTCGAACAATCGATTCAAAACGCGTTTTACTTGCGGCCGGGGTTTAGTTTTATCGTGCTGGGGATTTTTGCCGTGACCGGCGCCTTCCTCGTGGCGCTCGGCATCTACGGTGTGCTCGCCTACACCGTGTCGCAACAAACGCGCGAGATAGCGATTCGCATGGCACTCGGAGGAGAGTCCGGGCACGTGGTTCGAATGGTCGTGCGGTTTGGTTTGCAGCTCGTCGCCTTCGGCCTCTTCATCGGTGTGGCACTCAGCTTCGCCACCAATCGCCTGCTGACGACGCAGCTGTGGAACACGTCGCCGAACGATCCTGTCACCTTCGCGGTTGTGATCGTGTTGATGATAACGATCGCGGTGATCGCGTGCTGGATCCCGGCGAGGCGGGCCGTCCGCATTCAACCGATGATCGCGCTTCGGCACGACTAAATATTGTGGCTGCTCTTTTCTCTCCGGATTGACGCGATATGTGGACCCTCGACAGCGTCCGGCAGGACATCTGGTACGCAGTGCGCACGATCCGCCGTTCACCGGGGTTCAGCGTGGTGGCGATTGGCGTGCTCGCTCTCGGCATCGCGGGCAACACCGCAATGTTCAGCCTGCTCGATGCGGTGCGGTTGCGTGCGCTGCCGTATCCGGATGCTGAACGGCTGGTGGTGCTGTGGGGCAATGTGATGCGCACGAAGCTGGAGCGCCGCGGCGCGTCGTATCCCGACTTCCTCGACTGGCGGGCGCAGTCGACCAGCTTCGAGAGCCTGGCGGCGAGCGACGAGACGCGCATGACGCTGTCGGGCCGCGGCGACGCCTCTCGCATCCTCGTGGAAACCGTCTCGGCGTCGTACTTTCCGCTGCTGCGCGCGACGGCAGCGATGGGTCGAACGTTCGCCGCCGACGAGGACGTCGTTCCTCAAAAAGTCGCCGTCGCGGTCGTGGCCGATGCGTTCTGGCGGCGCGAGTTGGGTGGCGATCGGCAGGTCGTCGGTCAGGCGCTGATCCTCGATGGCCGGCCGTACACAGTCGTCGGAATCATGCCGCCGGGATTTCGCGGTATCGGCGATCGTGCCGATGCGTGGATTCCGTTTGTCATGAGCACCTCAGCGGAGGGTCTGGCCCAGCGTGGCAGCCGCGGATTCCAGGTGCTCGCGCGCCTGAAGCCGGGAGTGTCGCGCGCCGGGGCGCAGGCCGAGATGGACGCGATTTCGCGCCGGCTTGCGCAGGCGTATCCGGATACCAACGAGCAGCGCGGAGTGGAAGTGGCGGCGCTCGACGAAGAGCTGCTGGGTGGATTTCGTCCGGCACTGCGGGCGCTGATGCTGGCCGTTGCCTTCGTGCTGCTCATCGCGTGCGCCAACGTCGCAAACCTGCTGCTGGCCCGTTCCGAGGCGCGCCAGCGTGAAATCGCGGTCCGCACCGCAATCGGCGCAGGCTGGCCGCGGCTGCTGCGTCAGCTGATCACCGAGAGCTGCGTCTTTGCCGGCATTGCCGCCGCTCTCGGCGTCGCACTGGCGTCGACCGGACTGCAGGTGCTGCTGGGCGCCTCTCCCGTCGCGTTTCCCAGCTTCGTCCACCCGCACGTCGACCGGCGAAGCGCGCTGTTCACCATCCTGCTCTCGTTCATCGTCGGCATCGTGCTCGGCCTCGCGCCGGCCATGCACAGCCGCGTGGCGCGCCTCTCTGATGCGCTGAAAGAGTCGGCGCGCGGCAGCGTCAGCCGGCGGGCGCGAGTGGTGCGGTCCGCCCTGGTAATTTCCGAGGTGTCGCTGGCGGTGCTGCTCCTCGTCGGCGCCGCGCTCATGATTCGCACCGTGCAGCATCTCGTCGCGGTCGATCCCGGCTTTGATCCGGATCGCGTGCTCACAGCGCGCGTGAGCATCCCGCGGCGCGCCGCCGAACAACCGTCGGACGGCCCAGGCCCGCTGGTCGTGTCCGCACGAACGCTTCTCGATCGCGTTCGCGCGTTGCCGGGGGTCACGAACGCGAGTTTGGTATCCGATCCGCCACTCTCGGGACTGGATTCCGCGGTGTTTTACACAGCGGAAGGACAAGGCCTGACCAACGCGCAAACGATGCCGCGGGCGTACGTGCATCGCGCGCTGCCGGATTTCTTCACCACGATGGGTATTGCGATCCGGCAAGGACGCACGTTTCTCGACTCGGAACTGACGCCAACGTCCGGGGTGGTCATCGTCAGCGAGCAGGTCGTGACACGGTTCTGGCCGGCACAGGATCCTATTGGCAAACGCCTCAAGCTCGGCGCGCTGACGTCGACCAATCCGTGGCTGACGATCGTCGGTGTCGCACGGGAAGTGAAATACCGTGGCCTCCCGGAAAATCCGACGACGGATCCCGATCTCTACTTCCCATTCATCGATCGCACCCAACAGGTCTCGCTGGTGATCCGCACCGCGTCCGATCCCACCGGATTGATCGGCTCGGTCAGACAGGTCATTCGCGACGTCGACCCCAGCATCCCGGTGTTCGCCGTCTTCACGATGGCTGAACGGATTGCGGATCAGACGGCACAATCACGCTTTACGACATGGGTGCTCGGCGCCTTTGGGGCCATCGCGCTCCTGCTCTCCACGATTGGTATCTACGGTGTCATGTCCTACCTCGTCGCGCAGCGCACGCGCGAGGTCGGCATTCGGATCGCCCTCGGGGCGACGCCGCGCCAGATCGTCCGGCTGATCGTCGGCCGCGGCGCGCTCCTGGTCGGCAGCGGCATCGTCGCTGGTAGCGCCGCGTCGATTGCCCTTCAGCGAGTCATGTCCACGCTGCTCTTTCAGGTGTCGATCGTCGACGGGGCGACGATCGCGGCGATCGCAGTTCTCGCCGTCACCGGCGTGGTGGCGTGTTACGTACCAGCGCTTCGCGCCGCTCGAGTCGACCCGCTCGTCGCGCTGCGAGCGGAGTAGGCCATGCACCGGTGATAAGACCTCCGCGGTCACGCGCGGGCGGCGTCATTGCAGCGCACGCAGCTCTTGCCACCGCCGGACATTCACCCCCATTCCCAGTAACCACAGGCACAGGGCCACTTCGGCCAGACCGGTCGCCATCAAGATCGGAAGCACGGTGTTCGCCAGGGCGGGGGCGACGAAATCGATCAAGCTGTTCGCCCAGTAGGCAAGCCCTTCGATCATCAGCGCCACTCCGATTGCTCGCGGCACGACCGCCGATCGCGCAATCAAGTAGCCGCGACACAGCATCGTCCCGCCGAAAAACGCAAGCGCGACCGCATAACCAATGCCTTGGAGCTGCAGTGCCATGTAGCTCTGCGCGCGAAGCAAGTCGATCGGCACTCCGAGCATCACACCGCGCTTCAGGAGGATCAGTGGCGCGAAGTGGCCGAGCAATGCCATCGATTGCACGGCGGTTCCGACCAGTGAGAAAAAGATGGCGGTCCTTGCGACGTGCCGATTGGCGTCCTTCAGGAGCTCGTAGAGCAGGTAGATCAACGGCACGACACAGAGGCTGGCGATCAAATCGGACGCGAATCCCCACCGGAACAACCGTTCATTGGCAAGAATGTTGTTCGCAGTTGCAACCGCGTCGTTGGCGACGAGGAACCGCTCACGGACGACCAGCTCGGCGATCACGCCGCCTACGATCACGACAAGATAAAGAAAGCCAGACAGGCGCGCCGCGCGTTGCGGCCAGAAGGGCGTCAGAGTGTTGATCAAGGCTGCACCTCGAACCGTATGGCCGCCGACCAACTGCCCCGGGCCATATAAGTACAGATTATAGAGTTTGAATTAATATTGTTTTGATTTCTGATTAATGGTCGACGACACTAGATCGATGGACCAGCCGCCGATCAACTTGTGGTCGAACGACGATCACGCAACAGGGTATCTCGATCGGGCAGACACGATACCTCACCGCTCCGAGGGTGAAGCGGCGCTGCTCGAATGGATACCGCGCAGACCAGCTCGCGTCCTCGATCTGGGTAGCGGTGACGGGCGGCTTCTCAGACGTGTAGTCGAAGCGGCGGCGCCGCGAGAAGCGGTCGCGCTCGACTTTTCAGCGGTGATGCTCGACCGGCTGCGGACGCGCTTTGCTGGCAGTGCCGACGTCGCCATCGTCGCGCATGACCTCGAACAGCCGCTGCCGCCGGAGCTCGGAACATTCGACGCAATCGTCTCGTGCTTCGCCATTCACCATCTCACAGATGCGCGAAAACGAACTTTGTACGGAGAGGTGTTCACCCGCCTCCGGCCAGGTGGAGTCTTCTGCAATCTCGATCACGTCGCCTCCCCGACCGCGGCGCTCCACCGTGATTTCCTCGGCACGATGAATGTCCGTCCGGAGGACGAGGATCCGTCCAACAAGCTCGTTGACGTCTTCGATCAGTTGCGCTGGCTACGGGAACAGGGGTTCGTGGACGTGGACTGCCACTGGAAGTGGCGCGAACTGGCATTGCTGGCCGGCCGGCGTCCCGGGCAGGATCAGCACGCGGACCATTGACAGTGGGGCGGATTCGTGGCGACACACACGCTCCCACGGCCTCATTGCGCCTTGCTCATGATCGTCATCAACTTTGTAGTCGCTGCGACACACACATGTTCCGCTGCATCCTTACCAAGATCAAACAGGAGAAAGGAGAAAGGAGG
>Ga0222622_10000784_pt1 | contig 12496 bp, 12 predicted proteins | sample PLM2_5_b1metaG_FD_177335 | JGI IMG/M metagenome (GOLD analysis project Ga0222622, IMG submission 177335) | Groundwater sediment microbial communities from an aquifer in East River, Colorado, USA - PLM2_5_b1 | ecosystem: Environmental > Terrestrial > Soil > Riparian zone | place: USA: East... | reverse complement strand
CTTGAGCGCCTCGTGCACCGAGAGGTACGCGTCCTGGAGCTTCACGTACTTGCCGACCAGAGCGATCTCGACCTCGCCGGCTCGCTCGGCTCGGATCCGCTCGGTCAGCTCGAGCCACTCCCCGAGCTGCGCCTCGCCCTCTGGCAGCCCGAGCTTGTCGCACACGAGCGTGTCGAAGCCCTCGGCCTTCAGCGCGGAGGGCACGAGGTAGAGGTCGGAGACGTCGTGGTTCGCGATCACCGCGCTCGGCTCGAGGTCGGCGAAGAGCGCGATCTTCTCGCGGATGTCGGCGGAGATCGGGTCGCGCGAGCGGGCCACGATGATGTCGGGGTGGATGCCGATGCGGCGGAGCTCGTTGACCGAGTGCTGCGTCGGCTTCGTCTTCAGCTCGCCGGCGGTCTCGATGAACGGCACGAGCGTGACGTGGACGTAGCAAACGTTCTCGGGCCCGGCCTCGCGGCGGAACTGGCGGATCGCCTCCATGAACGGCAGCGACTCGATGTCGCCGACGGTGCCGCCGATCTCGGTGACGACGACGTCGCAGTCGCTCGCGTCGCTCGCGCTGCGTATGCGTTCCTTGATCTCGTTCGTGATGTGCGGGATCACCTGCACCGTCGAGCCGAGGTACTCGCCCTTGCGCTCCTTCCGGATCACCCGGTCCCAGACGGCGCCGGCCGTGTGGTTCGAGGTGCGTGAGAGGTTCTCGTCGATGAAGCGCTCGTAGTGCCCGATGTCGAGGTCGGTCTCCGCGCCGTCCTCGGTCACGAACACCTCGCCGTGCTGGAACGGGCTCATCGTGCCCGGGTCGACGTTGATGTACGGGTCGAACTTCTGCACCTGCACCTTCAGGCCGCGCGCCTTCAGCAGCCGCCCGAGCGAGGCGGCGGTGATGCCCTTGCCCAGCGACGAGACGACGCCCCCGGTGACGAAGACGTACTTCGGCGGGCGGCGCGCCACTTACGCCCGTCCCAGGCGGTCGAGACGCGAGAGGCCGGGAGTGCGCTCGATCAGCGCGCCGAGCGAGCGAGTCTCGCCCGCGACGGTAAGGACGGCGAGTCCTGCGATTGCAAAGAGTTGACCCCTGGCCGTGAGCTTGCTCACGGATCCGTAACCTAGCACGGCGCCAAGCGCGTTCGCCCCTGCGTCCCCGAGCATCGTCATCTCGCGGAGATCGTACGGCGCGAGCAGGACGGCGATCGGCACGTAGCTCCTCGCCGGCCCGCGGACGAGCGCCGCGCCCGCGAGGCAGGCCTTCAGCGCGCGTCCCGGCCGCGTGTCGAGCTGGTTGAGCGCATTCGCCGCGAGCGAGACGAGCAAGGCGCCGCGGACAGAGCGGGTCGTGACCAGCGCGACGGCCGGGATGCCGACGGCCTTGGCGACGCCGGTCGTCGAGCCGCTGCTGAAGTGGTCGCGGAAGCCTCGCTCGGGGCCGCTCCAGAGATCGTCGGCGAGCCCGAGCAGTGCCGCCGCCGCGACGCCCGCTCTGACGCGGCCGGGGGAGCGGCCGCCGCCGAGGGCGACGAGCGCCCCGACGAGCGGCAGGCGGAGGCCTCGGTAGTTCGTGGCCGCCGGCCCGCAGGCGAGCGCGGCGTCGAGCAGCTGGCGGCCGCGGTGGAGGAAGCCCTTAGGGGTTCGGCCGGTGGCTCGGTGTCGTAGCGGAAGCTCGCGCTCGACCACGCGCAGGCCGGCTCGGGCGGCGTCAATCGTCATCCGCACCTCGCAGCCGAACCCGGGCGCGAGGGGAAAGCACGCCTCACGGGCCCGACCAGAGAGCGCGCGCTGGCCGGAGAGGGGCTCGCGCGCCTCGAAGCCGCTGCGGGCGTGGACAAGCGCGCGCGCTGCGCGCTTCGCGATCCCGAAGCCTCCGCCCTCCGCCTTCGCAAAGACTGCGATCGCGAGGTCGGCTTCGCCGTCGAGCAGCGGCGCGAGATCTCCGTCGAGATCGGCGTCGCAGAGCAGGAGCGGGCCTGCCGCGAGCTGGCGCTCGGCGAGCGTCAGCGCCTGGCCCTTGCCAAGCCTGGGCAGACGCACGACGCGCGCCCCGGCGCGCCGAGCTGCCGCCGGGGTTGAGTCCCGCGAGCCGTCGTCGGCGACGACGATCTCCGCATCCGGGAACGAACGACGCAGCGCCTCGACGGTCGCCCCGATCCTCGCCTCCTCGTCCCGCGCGGCGATCAGGACGGCGAGTTGCTCAGCCACCCGCGGCAGTCGTCCCGAGGGGTGGCAGCGGGCCGCCGCCGGCCGAGTCCTTGACGCCGTACTGGCCGGGCTGCGCTCCCGCGAGCACGAGCACGAGGGCGAGGCGGCCGACAGCGGTGTCCACGTCATCCACGGTCGAGAGCCCGCCCTGGTGGAAGACCTGCGTCGCCGGGTTGGCGGCGTCGGTCGCTTCCACGCCGACGGCGGGTGGCCCGGCCGAAGCGAGCCCGGAGTAAAGGCCGAGCAGGAAGCGGCTCGTGCCGTCGCGCTGCGGCGGGACGGTGCGCACGACGACGACGCCGTCTGCGGGTGCCTTGCTCCCGCCCACGCGCTCCCCGACGGGGTCGGTGAGCGAGTCCCAGAGCGGGGTCTCGCCGCCGACGACGGCCTCTCGTCCGAGCGCGTGCCCGAGGCTTTCGAGCCGGTTCTTGCCGAGGAGCCCGATCGCAGCCGGCTGCGCAGCAAGCTCGGTGTCGATCTGCTGCGGGTCGACCGGGACCTTGACGGCGCGAAGCCGAACCTGCTCGGCGCCGGCGTCGCGCAGGGCACTGCTCACAGTTGAGCGCATCGCCCCCTTGGCGGAGCCCACGAAGATGACTGCGATCCGCTTGCCGCGGAGGCGGTTCCGGACGAGCACGGGGTAGGTCTCGTTGATGAACGTGCGCGCGGCCTGGCGCTCGCGCTCACGGTTCGTCGACTGCTGCGACGACTCGTCGAGCTGCCGCTGCAGGCTGGCCACCTGGCTCTCGAGCAGGCTCTTCTTGGCGCTGTCGACAAGCCCACGGTCGGAGATGCCCACGCCGACCAGGATCCCGATGATCAGGGCGAGGAAGACGGCCGCGAGCGACGCGACGTGATAGCGGAGGTCGAACATTCAGAGCTCCGCCGCAGTCTGGCACAGGGCATGCAGGCGATTGAGCGCGTTCCTGGGCAGCGAGCGGCGCAGCCCGACGATGAACGGGCCGCTGACCGTGAGCTCCGCACGTGTGCGGCGCGTGGGCGCATCGGCGAGCACGAGCTCGACGTCCAGCCGCTCGTTCGTCATGTGCCAGGCGACGCGCGTCGGCGCCTCGACCTCCCGGACGAGGAGCGTGGATTCCGCGGCGGGACGCCGGAAGAGCGACGGCTGCATGCCGGCGTGCAGCGTCCAGCGCGCTCCCGGAGCCAGGCCACGGCGGTCCGGATGGACGCCGCCGACGCCGGGCCACCAGTCCGAGAAGTGGTGCGGCTCCGCGAGGAAGAGCCAGACATCGTCCAGCGGCGCAAGCAGCTCGCGCGTCTCCGTGTACGTGGGCATAGCGGCGCGAAGTGTTGCTGTTCCGCTAGCCGAGGCCGAGCAGGTCGCGGATTCGCTGGCTCAGCAGGCTGATGAAATGACGGAGCCCGGGCGAGGCGACGATGGCGACCACGACCGCGCCGAGGCCAGCTGCGGCGAAGAGGACGAACGGCCAGAGTCCGACCTGCCGGCTGACGAGCCGCGAGACCCCCTTCGCGTCGATCAGGATCTCCCCGACCTTCAGCCTGGTGACGAAGGTCGAGGACATTCCCGCCCGATCGCGTTCGAGGAACTCGACCAAGTTGAAGTGAGTGCCTACGGCAACGATCAGCTCTGAGCCGCGCTCGAAGGCGAGCAGGAGCGCCACGTCCTCGCTGATGCCCGAGGCCGCGACCGTTTGAAAGTCGAGGCCGAGCCGCTCGAGGCGAGCCGCTCCGGGAGCCGCGCCGCTCCGGTAGGCGTGTACAACGAGCTCCGCGCCGCAGCGGAGCGCGGAATCGGAGACCGAGTCCATGTCGCCGACGATCACGTGCGGCTTCATGCCCGCCGCGAGTAGCGCGTCGGCACCACCGTCGACGCCGACGAGCACCGGTTTGAAGTCGCGCACGTACGGGCGGACGATCGCGAGGTCGCGCTTGTAGCCGGGGCCGCGTGCGACCACGAGTGCGTGCCGCTCGCGAAAGCGCGTCTCGAGCGGCGGGAAGTCGAGGCCCTCGGCGAGCAGCCTGCCCTCGTCGCGCAGATACCGAAGCGTGTTCTCGGCGAAGCCTTCGAGGGCCTCGGTCACGCGGCCCTGCTGCTCCTCCAGCGCGCGGCCGAGCTCCTCCGCCCCGAGCGTGCGCCCGTTCGCGACGCACGTGCCGTTGCGGAAGACGCTCGCCCCGCGGACGGTCACGTCCTCGCCGTCACTCAACTCGTCGAACAAGGACGCCCCAGGGGCGTCGATCAGCCGTACGCCTCCGCGGACGAGCAGGAGTGGTCCGGGATTCGGGAAGCGGCCACTCTGCGAGCGCGAGACGTTGACCACAACCCGGACGCCCGAGTCGAGCAGCTCCTCTGCCGACACGCGGTCGATGTCCTGGTGGTCGATGATCGCGACATCATCCGGGCCGAGCCGCGAGACGAGGTTCTTCGTCCGCCGCCCGAGCCTCGCGCGGCCGGTGAACTCGACGAAGCTCATCGCTCGTGCTGGACGGCCGAGATGAACTGCTCGCCGCCGAGCATCCGCGTGAGCTCCTCGCGCCGGTCGTCCTCGGCGAGCGCCTCGATCGTCGTGTGCGTCGGGTCTCCGGGGACTTTCTCGACCCGGAAGTGGCGGTCGGCCAGCGAAGCGATCTGGGGCAGGTGCGTGATCGTGACGACCTGCGCACGACTCGCCAGGCGCCGGAGCGTCTCACCCACGGCATGTGCGGTCTGGCCGCCGATGCCGGCGTCGATCTCGTCGAAGACCATCGTCTCGCCGCCGCCGACCGCGGCAATCGCCAGGGCGATGCGCGAGAGCTCGCCGCCCGACGCGGTCTCCGCGACCGGTGCGAAGGGCAGGCCGGAGTTGGGACGGATCAGGAACGAGACGTCGTCGGCTCCCGAGGGCCCGGCCCGGCGCTCGCCGAGCTCGACCCTGAACTCGCCCTCGCCGAGGCCGACGCCGCGGAGCTCCTCCGCCACTGCAGCCGCGAACGGCTCGGCCGCGGCTTGCCGGGCGCCCCGAAGCTCGGTCGCGAGTGCCTCGACGCGCCCCTCTGCCGCGGCGAGCGCTGCGGCGGCGGCCGCGAGGGGATCGGCGCCGTCGTCAAGCGCGGCCAGCTCGCTCCTTGCCTCCGCCGCTCGCGCCAGTAGCTCCTCGTAGGTCGCGCAGCGGAACCGCCGCTTGGCCTCGGCGGTCCGGTCGAGCTCTGACTCGACGTGCTCGAGCCGGTCCGGCTCGGCTTCCAGCGAGGCCAGGAAGGCCCGCAGCTCGGACGCGGTCTCGCGCAGGCGAAGCTCGACGTCGCGAAGGTCGTTTCCGGCCCGTTCGAGCTCGGGCGCGAGGCGTTCGAGAGGCGCGACGGCTCGCTCGGCGAGCGCGACAAGGCCCGAGGCGCCGTCACCTTCGTCAGGCGCAAGGGCCTCGCCCGCCGCGGCGACGCCTTCCGCGAGTTCGGTGACGTGACGCAGCCGCTCCCGCTCGCCGCGCAGCCGCTCTTCCGTGTCGAGCTCCATCCCCTCCGTGTCCTCGACCAGCGCTCGCAACTCGGCAAGCCGAGCCTCGGCATCTGCGGCCCCATGCGCGACCTCCTCATGGCGGCGGCGCGCCGCCGTGAGCTCGCGCCAGGCGCCTCGGAGGTTCACCCGGCGGCGCTGCTGCTCATCGCCGGCGAAGGCGTCGAGCAGGTCGAGCTGGTACGTCTGGCGCGCGAGACGGCGCTGCTCGAACTGGCCGGACATGGCGATCAAGCGCTCCGCCGCCGCCGCGACGTCCTCGCGAGCCGCACTCCTCCCCCACGCGTACGCGCGTGTGCGGCCGTCAGGGAAGACGCGGCGCGCGAGCACGAGGCCGTCCTCGTCCTCCGGGCGGAGCTCGGCGAGGCTCGCGAGCTCGTCGTCGTCGAAGAAGCCCTCCGGCGGATCGAGCTCGGCCTCGACATACGCCTCGTCCCCGTCCGGGCCGACGAGGGCCGCGTCGCCACGGGCACCGAGGAGAAGGCCGATCGCCTGCGCGAGGATCGTCTTGCCCGCGCCGGTCTCGCCGGTGATCGCGTTGAGGCCCGGCGCCGGGGCGAGCTCGGCCTCGCGGATCAGGACGAGGTTCTCGATGCGAAGGCGCCTGAGCACGGCCTGGATGCTACGTCGGCCGCCCGAGCGGGGCGACCCGCAGAAACGGACGTCGCCGCGCACGGCCCTTCTTGTTCACGCCCGCGCGCGCCCCCGGGTGGGTGGGGGTTAGGGACGGTACCGGCCCTTCACGCACGCGTGTGTGACGGGATCATGCCGATTGTGTGACTTCACTCCGAGACGAAGGTTCGGCGATAGCGACTGAAGAAGGTGCTTTCCGGAAGGGTGGCGAGCAGGCTCCGCTGCTCCGAAAGCCGGACCTCGGCCTCGTCGCCCGGGCCGAGCTCGTGCACCGGCTGGCCGTCCGCGAGCATCGTCGCCGACACGTCGTGGGTCTTGTTCGTGACGGTCAGCGCGCGTCCGCGCGGCACGACCAGCGGGCGCGCATGGAGCGAGTGCGGCGCAACGAACGTGATCGCCATCGCGTCGATGCCCCACACGACGACCGGGCCGCCGTTCGAGAGGTTGTAGGCGGTCGAGCCGGAGGGCGAGGAGCAGATCAACCCGTCGCAGGGCAGCGACCCCAGCTCCTCGCCGCCGATCGCCCAGCCCAGCTCGATCATCCGGCCGATCGTCGAGCTCGTCACGACCACGTCGTTCACGGCCGTCCAGCTCGCGCCGCCGGCCGAGGCCTCCAGCGCCGGCAGCTCGACGATCTCGTACTGCCCGTTGAACGCTCGGCCCAGACCCTCTTCGAACGAGTCGGCCTCCATCGAGGCGAGGAAGCCGACCCGCCCGAGGTTCACTCCCATCACCGGCACCGTCGTCCCGAGAAACCGCTTCAGCGCACGCAGCATCGTCCCGTCTCCGCCGAGCACAACCGCGAGATCGACCTCCTCGACGCTGCCGCCGTCGCCGTCGCCGTGCTTCTCGACCTCGTCGTCGGGGAGCACGAGCTCGATCCCGCGCTCCTGCGCGAGCGCCCGCAGCCGGGCGAGCGCGTCGTCGCTCCGCTCCGGCCGGCCGTGCGTGATGACGGCGACGCGCCGCACCTCAGGCCGTTGCATGGTCGATCCAGTCGTCGAGCTCATCGGGAAGCTCCGGCCGCTCTCGCTGGACGAGGTGGAGGAAGAACTCGCGGTTCCCCTTCGGGCCGGGCAGGCCGGAGTCTACGACGCCGGCCACCTGTGCCCCCCACTCCGGCGCCTCGTGTGCCACCTCCCGCAGCACGCGACGGTGAATCTCGGCGTCGCGCACCACCCCACGCCGCGCCTCGCCGCGGGCTGCCTCGAACTGCGGCTTCACGAGCACGACGGCCTCCCACTGGGGGACTGCGAGCGCGAGCGCCGGCGGCAGCGCCTTCCGCACGCTGACGAACGAGACGTCGCACACGACGAGCTCAGGGGCGAAGGGCAGCTCGCCGACTCGGCGTACGTTCACGCGCTCGAGCACCGTGACGCGCTCGTCGTCCCGGATGCGCGGATGGAGCTGGCCGTAGCCGACGTCGAGCGCGATCACGCGGGCCGCGCCACGCTGCAGCAACACGTCGGTGAAGCCGCCGGTCGACGCGCCGACGTCGAGGCAGTCGCGGCCCGTCGGGTCGACGACCAGCGCCTCAAGGCCGTGCGCAAGCTTCTCCCCTCCCCGCGAGACGAACCGCGGCGCCTCGGTGAGAGTCAGCTCGGTTCCTTCGTCCACCTGCTGGCCCGCTTTCTCGTAGCCGGGCACGCGGCCGGCCAAGATGAGGGCCTGGGCCTGGGCGCGACTCTCCGCGAGCCCACGCTCCACGAGCAAGACGTCGAGACGCCGTTTCACTGAGGCGCCGCGTGCGTGCCGCGGAGGACGTAGGGGCTCCGCTCCTGCGTCCATCTGTCTTGGCCGCCGCCCTGGCGGCTCAAGACGTGCGCGCCGCTAGGCCCGCGACGATCTCGGCGAGCACGGAAGTGTCGGCAGGGATCTCCCCCAACCGCGCCTGCGCGCGCTCGGCGGCCTCGTCGGCGAGCACACGCGCACCGTCGCGCCCGTGCTCGAGCAGGTACCCGTCCTCGTCGAGGATGTCGTCCACGATCTGGAAGAGCAGGCCGACCTCGTCTGCGAAGGTCCGCCACGGCTTCTGCTCGGACTCGGGGACCTCCGCCACCCAGAGCGCGCAGGCGACAGACGCGGAGAAGAGGCAGCCGGTCTTCAGCCGGTGCAGCGCCGCGAGGTCGTCGCCGCCGCCGCTGATGTCGAGGTGCTGGCCGCCGATCATGCCGAGCGTCGCCTGCACGAGCTCTCTCGCAACCGCGGGCGACGGGTACGAGAGCGCCAGCCGCAGCGCCTCGGTCAGCAGCGCGTCGCCGGCGAGGATCGCCACCGCCTCGCCGTGCTCGGCCCACGTGCTCGGCCGGCCGCGGCGCACCTCGTCGTCGTCGAGCGCCGGCAGGTCGTCGTGGACGAGCGAGAAGTTGTGCACGAGCTCGAGTGCGGCCGCCGCAGGGAGCGCTGCCTCCGGCTCGGCGCCGGCTGCCTCGGCGGTGGCGAGGCACAGGACCGGGCGGACGCGCTTCCCTCCACCGGCAAGGGCGTGGCGCATCGAGGCCTCGAGCCCGCCGAGCTCCGGGGTCAAGGCGAGCTCGCCCAGGTACGACTCGACGAGCGCGCGCAGCTCGTCCGGACTGCTCACGACTCGGCCTCGCGCTTCGCCTGCTGGAGCTGCGACTCGACCTCCTTCGCGATCTCGGCGAGCTCGGTCAGGATCTCGATCGCCTCGTCGGGGTCCTTTGTCTCCTCGAGCCGCGCGCGCGTGCGCTCGAGCCGGTCGAGCAGCTCCTCGGCGCTCCTGAGCCGCTCCTCGGCGGCGTCGCTCATGCAGTCATCTCCTTCACGATGCGGCCCCGAGGCATCGCTTGCGATGCCGACCTTGGAGGCCGTGCCGGCCTCGCCGGCGCGGCCGTTTCGAGGCCGCCCCCGCACGGAACTCTCACACAGCCTCCTTCACTATGCGGCCGAGTATGCCGTTGACGAGCCTGCCCGCGTCCGCGGAGGAGTAGCGCTTGGCAAGCGTGACGGCCTCGTCTAGGGCGACCTCCACCGGGATGTCGGCGCGGTCGAGCTCCAGGATCGCCATGCGCAGGATGTTGCGCTCGAGCGCGCCGAGCCGGTCGGCGGTCCACTCGTCGGCGGCGGCGGTGATGCGCCGGTCGAGCTCCTCGTGCTGGGCGACCACGTCCTCCGCGAGCTCACGTGAGAACGGGTCGATCTCACCCTCGAAGAGCGAGGCGAGCTCCTGCCCGGTCACGTCCCACTGGTAGAGGAGGACGAGGGCGGTCCGCCTCGCGGCCCGCCGGCCCGCCACCTACACGACCTCCGCGATCTCGACGTCGACCCGCTCGACCTCGAGCCCCGAGAGGCGGCCGATCGCGTCGCCGACGCACTCCTGAACGGCACGCGCGAGCTCCGGCACGGGCTCCCCGTGCGTCACGGTCAGCTCGAGTACGACCGCGACTCGATCCCCGTCACTGACGACCTCGACCGCCCGCTTGGGCCGCCGCACCCTGGCGCCGTCGACGCTCTGCGCCGCACGTGCAACTAGCCGGGTGAGGGCGGCAGGGGTGACCGTGATGGCGCCCTCGGGGCCGCGGAAGACAAGCGGGTCGGTCACGAGCCGACGATGGCGGGCAGCCGCTCGGACACTTCGGCCAGGAAGCCGGTCGAGTAGCGGCCGCTGTCGAACTCCTCGCTGCGCAGGATGTCCATCGCCAGCTCACGCGTCGTGGGCACGCCATCGAGCTGGAGCTCACCGAGCGCCCTGAGCGCGCGCTCGATCGCGTGCGGCCGGGTCTCGTCCCAGACGATCAGCTTGCCGAGCAGCGAGTCGTAGTGCGGCGGGACGACGTAGCCATCCTCGACGTGGGTGTCGAGACGCACGCCCGGTCCGAGCGGCGGGCGAAAACGGGTGATCTGCCCCGGCGCGGGCGCGAAGTCGTTGCTCGGGTCCTCGGCGTTCAGCCGCACCTCGAGGGCGTGTCCCCGCCGCTCCGCGCGGCCGGTTCGCGCGAGCGGCTCGCCCGAGGCGATCCGCAGCTGCTCGCGGACCAGGTCGACCCCGGTCACGAGCTCGGTCACCGGGTGCTCGACCTGCAGCCGCGCGTTCAGCTCGATGAAGTAGAACGAGCGATCGGGGCCGAGCAGGAACTCGAAGGTGCCGGCGTTGCGGTAGCCGATCGCGCGGCACGCGCGCTCGGCGGCGGCCTCCATCTCCTCCCGCGTCTCTGGATCGAGCGCGGGCGACGGCGACTCTTCGATCAGCTTCTGGTGGCGCCGCTGGATCGAGCACTCGCGCTCGCCGAGGGTCAGGACTCCGCCCTCGCCGTCGGCGAGCACCTGGATCTCGACGTGGCGCGCCGGGGAGACCGCCTTTTCGAGGTAGAGGCTGCCGTCGCCGAACGCCGCCTCGGCCTCCATCGAGGCGGTGCCGTAGGCCGATTCGAGCCCGTCGGGCTCCGTGACGAGGCGCATGCCCTTGCCGCCGCCGCCGGCCGACGCCTTCAGCAGCACCGGGTAGCCGACCTCTTCGGCGGCCTCGCGTGCCTGCTCGACTGTCGTCGCTCCCTCCGTGCCGGGAACGAGCGGTACGCCGGCCTCTCGCATCTCCGACTTCGCCTGCACCTTGTCGCCCATGCGCGCCATCACATCCGCGCTCGGGCCGACGAAGACGAGGTCGTTGTCGGCGCAGGCCTCGACGAAGGCCGGATTCTCGGCGAGGAAGCCGTAGCCCGGGTGCACTGCCTCGCATCCGGTCGTGGTGGCAGCTGCGATCAGCGATGGGATCTTCAGGTAGCTCTCGCTCGACTGCGGCGGGCCGACATGGACGGCGCGGTCGGCCAGCCGGACGTGCAACGAGTCGCGGTCGATCGTCGAGTAGACGGCCACGGCCTCGACGTCGTTCTCGTGCAGCGCGCGGATCACGCGGACGGCGATCTCGCCGCGGTTGGCTACCAGCACGCGCTTGAACATGGTCAGACGGCGTCGAGCGGAGGGGCCACGCCTACGGGCTCGAGCTCGAACAGGAGCTGCCCGAACTCGACCGGCTCCGCGTTACCGACATGGATCGCCCGCACGATCCCAGGCCCGTCCGCCTTGATCTCGTTCATCAGTTTCATCGCCTCGAGGATGCAGAGTGTCTGGCCGGGCCCGACCGCGTCGCCCTCCTCGACGAACGGCGGCGCTCCCGGCTGGGGCGCGCGGTAGAAGACGCCGACCATCGGCGCCTCGACGCGCACGACGCCGTCCGCGGACGGGCCCGGGGCCGGCGCTTGTCCGGGCTCACCGTCGGTCTCCGCCGCCGAGGCCAGTCGAGGCTCGAGCGGCTCGGGTGTGCGCCTGACGGAGACCCGCATCCCGGCCTCCTCGATCGTCACTTCGCCCACGCCGGACTCCTGGACGATGCGGACGATCTCGCGGATCCGCTCGGCACGCGCCTGGTCGACGCCCCCTGTCGCGAGGCTGTCGTCGCCGCTGGCGCGGCCGCGAATCGTCGATAGGAGCGGCTCGGCCTCCTCGCCGAACAGCGCGAGCAACAGCAGCTCCTCCTCACTCGAGGCCAGCCCCTCCGCCTCCGCGCGCAACGACTCGAGGTCGACAGGCGCCTCCTCTGCCGGCGCGCCACCCGAGAGCGAGACCGCTCGCCGCACCGCCTCGTCGATCGGCCCGGGCGGGCTGCCGTAGCGCCCTTCGATCATTGCGCGCAGCTCGTCGACGACGGTCTGGTACCGCGTCGCCGAGAGAACGTGTAAGAGCGCCTGCGAGCCGAGGATCTGCCCGATCGGCGAGGCAATCGGTGGCCACCCCACCTCCTCGCGAACGCGTGCCAGCTCGTCGAGCACCTCGTCGAGCCGGTCGCCGGAGGCGAGCGCGCGTAGCTGCGAGTCGAGCGCAGCCACCAGGCCGGGCGGCACCTTGTGCTCCGCCGCGCGGACCGCGATGCGCGGCGCGAGCGGGGTGACGGGCTGGTCGCCGATGTGCTCGTCGACGAGCTCGGAGGCGCGCCAGAGCGCGTCGACATCCACGCCCGTGTCGAGCCCAAGGCCCAAGAGCGCCGTAGCGAGCGCCTCGCCGGAGATCCGGTGCACAGTCAGCGCGACCGGGTAGACGGCGCACGCGACGCGGTCCGCTCCCGCCCGGGCCGCCTCCAGGCCCGCGGCCATCGCGTTCCCGCCCGCGCCCTGGCAGTAGAGGCCGACCGGCAGACCGCTGGCGTCGGCGAGCGTGGCGACGAGCTCCTGCGCG
>Ga0222622_10000783_pt1 | contig 12502 bp, 16 predicted proteins | sample PLM2_5_b1metaG_FD_177335 | JGI IMG/M metagenome (GOLD analysis project Ga0222622, IMG submission 177335) | Groundwater sediment microbial communities from an aquifer in East River, Colorado, USA - PLM2_5_b1 | ecosystem: Environmental > Terrestrial > Soil > Riparian zone | place: USA: East... | reverse complement strand
AATGAGGAAGGCAGCAGCTGACAAGCGCCAGCCTCAACGAGCGCAGCGAGCAATGTACAGAGGAGTGAGCCGACGCGCTTTTTGTCGGCGAACGATGACGAAGTAGGCGGGCTGCACGCGCGATCCGCGCCCGCGATGTTCGCGCCGCCGATCTGCAGGAGGACATGGCGGAACAACGCTTTTCCGTTCCACCAGATCCGACGAAGACGGCGGCAACCCAGCGAACATCGCAGCGAGCGAAGCGAGCAATCGAACACCGCGAGCGGAGCAATCAAAACGGACGCAGCCGCGGCAGCCAAGCTCGCACCGCTTGGCAGTAGCGCTGGTATTCCACGCCGTAGCGCTTCAGCAACACCGGTTCCTCGTACCAATGAACAAACGCAGCCATGATCACCCAGACGACGGCTGCGTAGAGCACCAGTGTCACCGAGCCGAAGATCATCGCCTGACCCAGGATGGCTCCCACCACCGCGACGTACATGGGGTTCCGCACGAAGCGATACTCGCCGCCGACGACGAGCCGTTCCGTCGGAGCGATTGGCGCGGGCGTTCCCCGGCCCTCGGTGACGAAACGGGTGAAGGCACGGATCAACACCACGGTCGCAACTGCCAAGAGGGCACCGCCGACAATCATGACGGCAACCGCAAGCGCCGACCTCGGCCACCGCACGGTCCAGCCGCTGATCAACCAGGGCAGCAGTCCAGCGACGACTCCCGGCGCGACGACAAAGAAGATGGTGCTACCGGCCGCTGCCGCCCATTTCCGCATTCGGAGGCCTTAGCTTTGAGACTATTGGGGCGACCAGTAGTTGTCTGGCGTCGGCCGCGGCCCAAAGATCGCCTGGCCGACGCGGAGAGTGGTCGCCCCGTACTCGATGGCCAGTTCAAGATCACCGGACATCCCCATGGACAGCTCCTCGTAGCTGCCGGCGGCGTCATCGTTAACCTGGAGACGCCGTTGCAGTTCTCGCATCCGTTCGAAGCACGCACGGATCGCCCACTGATCATCCGACAGCACGGCCAAGGTCATCAGTCCGCGGACTCGCAAGGTGTCGTACGCCTTGAGCGCGATCGCAAACGGCTCCACCTCATCAGGTGGAAGCCCAAACTTCTGGGGTTCGTCCGATGAGTTGACTTGCAAGTAGACATCGAGACTGCGGCCCTGATCATCCAGCGCCTGGTCCAGTGCCGCAGCGACTCTGACGCTGCTCAGCGCGTGAAACTCCGACGCGATGGCTGCTATCTGTCTGACCTTGTTGGTCTGCAGATGACCAATGATTGCCCACTTCAGGTCGGGATGATCAGCGAAGTGCCTCGCCTTCTCTGCCGCCTCCTGAACCTTGTTCTCGCCGAGTACGCGGACTCCGGCCTCGTAGGCCTCCGCGATCAGCTCCATCCCTTGGTTCTTGCTCACTGGCAGCAGTCGCACTTCGCTGGGATCTCGCCCCACTCGAGTACAAGCCGCCTTAATCCGCGCCTCCACCGCAGCCAGGTTCTCCGCCACGTTCGCCATGCCTGCACCTTAGTCTCGCGGGGGCGCCGAGTGGTGGGTTGCAGGACGTCAAAAGCAACGTCAATTTCTTACGGCCAGCGGGCGCCGAGGGAGATCATCCCGAGTGCCGCAAGGATCGCGAATCCCAATCCGAAGCCGGCGTACCGTGAGGTGACCTCCCGGTCGACCTTTTCCTTGCCAACCGAGCTTCCAATGTCCTTGTAGACCTCTTTGAGCTCCCCGGCAGACGAAGCGGTGTACGCCTCGCCACCACTGATCTTGGAGACGCGCGCCAACTCGGCGCGATCCACGGGCACTGGCTCGCGCCGGCCTCCGATGTCGATATATCCGTCAGTGGTGCCGTACGCGATGGTGTAGATCGGTACCGATTGAGCCCGCGCGGCCATCGCTGCCTGATCTGAGGGCCGGCCGACCTGCGTCTTGCCATCACTGAGCAGCACAATGCGCGCGGGTGCAACGGCTTTCGGGTTGTCAGGGTCGGGCGGCACCTGAGCAAGTGCGGCGAGCGAGGTATAGATGCCCTCCCCGATCGCGGTCGAAGCCTGGGGACGCAGCGATCGGATCGCGGCCGTCACTGCTCCCCGATCCAGGGTGGGCGGTACCAGAGTCGTCGCGGTACCGGCGAACGTCACCAGTGACACATTGAATTTCGGTGGCAGCGACGTCACGAACTGCTCGGCCGCGGCCTTCGCCGCATCCAGCCGATTCGGATCCACATCCTTGGCCTCCATGGACAAGGAGACGTCGATGGTCACCACGATGGTTGCGCGTTCGCGAGGCACTGAGACTTGATCTTTCGGCTTGGCGAAGGCAAGTGTCAGCGTCAGCAGGCTGAGGATCGACAGACCGACCGCGAGATGCCGTAGCCAGGTGCGATCCCGCGGGATGACCAGGTCGAACATCGTCTTGCCCAAGTTCATGCTGCGGTTTCGTTTGCGCCGCACCATCAACAGATAGAGACCGATGAGCAGGGGGATGAGCAAGAGCAGCCACAGCCGTACAGGAGCAAGAAATGACAGCAGAGGAATCATCATCCCTGCCACCTCTGCTCCGCACAGTGGTCACGAACGACGCGGATCAGGCGGGATTTGTTGCCGTTACCGACCACTTTCTTGAGGGAGAGATCCATTACGGCCATTTTGCTCCGAGAGAGATGGCTCCCAATGCGGCGAGCACTGCGAGAGCCAGGCCGTAGCCGGCAAAGCGTGCGGTCACCTCGCGGTCAGCCTTCTCATAGCCGACGTCGGATCCGATGTTCTGGTACACCTTCTTCAGCTGATCGGCTGTGGCCGCCGCGAAGTATTCCCCATTGGTCGCCGCGGCGATCTGCTTCATCTCCTGGTGGTCGACCGGTACGAGTTGCCGCTTGTCATCGAGATCGACATAACCGTTCTCGGTGCCATACGCGATGGTGTAGATCGGCACCTTCGCCGCCCTCGCCTCGGCGGCCGCCTGCTGCGGGGACCGACCAGCCGTATTCGAGCCGTCGCTGAGCAGCACGATGGCGCCAGGGGCAATCGAACCCGGATTTCTCGGATCCTTCGGCGCTTGCTGCAAGGCCCGCAGCGCTGTGGCAATCCCCTCACCGATCGCTGTCGAATCCTGTAGCTGAATGCTGTTGATCGCGTTTTCCACTGTGCTGTGTGCAGTTGTTGGCGGAACCAAGATCGCCGAGGCACCTGCCATCGAGACCACCGAGACGTTGTACTTCTCGGGCAGTTTGTTGACGAAGTCGATAGCGGCCTGCTTGGCCGCATCGAGTCGGGTCGGCTTCACATCAGTCGCCTGCATCGACTGGGATGCATCGATCACCAATACGACCGTGGCGCGCTCCCGCGGCACGTCAACCTGGGTCTTGGGCCGAGCGAACGCCGCGGTAAGCGTGATCAGACTCAGCAGTGAGAGTGCGACAGCAAGGTGCCGCCGCCACTGCGACTGCTTGGGCACCACGACATCGAGCATCGAGGTGTTGGTGAACCGCATGCCGCGCCGGTTCTTGCGAAGGCTGGCGAAGATGTAGGCGAGGATCAGCGCCGGGATCATGAGCAAGATCAGCAGGCGATTTGGTGCCAGAAAGGCGAGCTGCGGAATCAGCTGCTGCATCAGCAGCGCGGATCTCATTTCGTCACTCCCTGTGGCGGGGCGTGCAACATACTCGCCACGCGACGGTACGCCAACACGAACCGAGCGATGTCTTGTACCCAGTCGCGATCGGTCCGCAGCTGGATGTGCCCGACACCTGCACGACGAAGCGAAATGCGGATTCGTTCCCGCTGCGCCGCGCTGGCAGCATCCATCCTGGACCGCGCGTCCGAGTCGCCGGTGTTCACGTAACGTTCGAAGTCCGTCTCCGGATCGCGGATCAACATGTCACCCACGTTGGGAAATTCGATCTCCCGCCGATCGACCACCTCTACGGCCAGGACTTGGTTGCGTACCCCGAGCCGGCGCATCGAGCGCTCCCACTCCGGTTCCACATTTGGATCCAGCTCATGATCGCCTGGGGTCAAGAAGTCCGACACGACCACCCGCAATCCGCGACGACGCTGGGTGCGGGACAGCTGCTCGACACTTGCGGCAAGGGTCATCGGGCCCGTCGCGTGGTCCGGCACGAATGGCTCGGTCAACATCTTGCGCAGCAGGCCGTACAGGGCCGAGCGTCCCGACCGGGCGGGCAGCCGGCGCAGGCCGTGTGGACGGAGAATGTAGCCACCAAAACGGTCGCCCATCTTCTGACTAAGAAAACCGATCGTCGCTATCGCCGCGATCCCGAGGTCTCGCTTGGTCACCCCTTCGGTGCCCCAGTTCATGGATGGGGTGACGTCGAGCAGCCCCCACACCTCGAGTTCGCGATCGGAGATGGTGTCACGAACGTACGGCACGGTGGTGCGCGCAGTGACCGCCCAGTCGATCCTGCGGACATCGTCTTCGCCGGGGACGTAGATTCGTGCGTCGCTGATGTCCGAACCAGGTCCGGGCAAGAGGCCGAGGTGGTCACCGTGCAGGAACCCCTCGAGGCGACGCACGATGGTGAGCTCCAGCCGCCGCAGCGCAGCCTCAGGCGCCAATTTGTTGAGCGGGATCGTCGCCCGGGTCGGCGCACCGACCACGGAGGCAACGGCTCCCATGCTCACCTCTGGAGCCGCGAACTGCGCCGGCGGCGGACCACCGGGTGCGGGAAGGTTCGGCGGCTGACCGGCGGGCGAAATGTTCCGTGAGCCCGCGGGCTGACCGCCTGGCGGCGGATATGACACGAGCGCCTCTAGCTGAAGTCGGGCTGATTAGGCATGTTCGGCACCGACTGCTGGTACGGCGTGGGCGGCGGACTATAGGTGTTAGCCGAGGGCACGGTGCGGCCCGGTTGACTCTGGTGGTTCGTTCCCGACTGCTGGTTCCAAACCGGCGTCGGCGGCGGCACCATGGCGACGATCCGCTCAATCACTTGGGCCGGTGCGATGTTGTCCGCGACCGCATCAAAGCCAAGCACGATACGGTGCGCCATCACGTCTTTGGCCACCGATTGCACATCAGTCGGCAGCACGTAATCCCGGCCATGGATCAGCGCCAGGGCACGCGCAGCAGCCACCAAGCCAAGCGTGGCGCGTGGGCTGCACCCGATCTGGATGACTGAGGTGAGGTCCGGCAAGCTGAACTCTGCGGGCGTACGGGTAGCCAGGACCAGCCGAACGATGTACTCCGCCACCAGGTTGTGAACGAAGACCTCTTCGGCCTGGCGCTGCAGCTGGAGGATCATCTGCGGGTTCAGGACCGGCTGTGAGCTTGGCGGATCAACACTCATTCTGCGGAGAATTTCGAATTCCTCGTTGCCTGCCGGGTAGGGCACATCAACCTTGAGCAAGAAACGGTCGCGCTGCGCCTCGGGCAGCGGATAGACACCCTCCGACTCAATCGGGTTCTGCGTCGCGATCACGATGAAAGGCTGCGGCACGGGATAGGTGGTGCCTCCGATGGAGACCTGCTGCTCAGCCATTGCCTCGAGCATCGCAGCCTGTACTTTTGCGGGTGCTCGGTTGATCTCGTCGGCGAGCAGGAAGTTCACAAAGATCGGTCCGAGCTCGACGTCGAAGCTTTCCTGACTTGACCGGTAGATCCGGGTGCCGACGATGTCGGAAGGGACCAGGTCGGGGGTGAACTGGATACGGGCGAATTCACCGCCGACGACGGTGGCGAAGCTGCGTACCGCAAGCGTCTTGGCGACGCCCGGCACACCTTCCAGCAGACAGTGCCCTTGGGCAAGCAGTGCGACCATCAGCTGCTCGACCATATGTTCCTGTCCGACGATCACCCGCTGAACCTGGGCGATTGCGTCGCCGAGGAGCTTCGAGGCGGCTTGATTCCCGGGCTGGCCCGACGTCCGAGCGGCAGGGCGCTCCTCGACGGGTTGACCAAACGACGGACTACTCACGCACTCTCCTGTTACTCGTCAACGAGCGTCGCGCGAACTGGCACCCTGAACCGTCCGCGCTTTTTCGCCGAACACCGAGCCATTCTCGCAGACGCCGGACTCAAGGCTATGGGCCTGCACAAACCGCACGCTGTGGCTGACATAAGAGCCAGCTGTGAAATCGATTCGAGTGGCCCTTGCCTGAGCTTTCCGGTAACCGCACAGCGTTCGCGATGCCCGCGTTCTTGATTTCATCCGGGCAAGCCGCCTGTAACGGACGAATAGACTCTCCGTGCCCCGCACGCTGTGGTCAGCCTCATCCGTATGGAGGCTGCGAGATGGAGAGTGATGTCGCCGACTGAGCCGCCGGCCGAACAACCGGATCCCCAATCACCGGGTCCCGAGTGGCCGACCTTTGACGGTGCCGCGGACACCGCCTTTGAGCGCGCATCCGATGCAGCTGGAGAATACGTGCCGGTGACGCCGCTGCTTGCTGCGGATCCGCCGAAGGTGGGTGAGTTCTGGCTCGACGCGCGGCTCACCGCAGCGCCGGCGGGAATCGCTTTTACTGGGCACGACGCTGCCAACACCCCAGCGTTGGTGATCTTGCTATCGGAGGGAGCGGCGGCAGATGCGGCTGCGCGATCTCGATTCGCAGGCGAGATCAATGCCTTGCACATCGACACGGTGCTGGCGCGGGGTGGCCACGGGCAGGACGCTGGCCGACTCGCTCGCAGGTTCCGCAAGGAAGACGACGACCCGATCGCTCCAGACGATCGTCTGGTCGCGCCATGGGCAGCTTTGGTCTATGACGGCTCACCGGCTTCGGCGGCGCAGGCCAGCCAGATCCTCGATGCAGTACAGATTGCCACGCTTCCTCCTCAGGGCGTTCCCTCAGGCCCTGACTATCAGCAGTATTGGATCGAGCGCGTACGACCTGGGCTTGCGCGTCTGTGGCCGTTGCCGTGGCCTGGCCGATTCGACCGCGCCGGCTGGCGAACGATCTTGGTGTCGTGGCTCCTCATGGTGCTGCTTGCCGCGCTCGCCATCTTGATCGCGATCTTGATCTTCCGCAATCAACCACCACAGTCACCGCCCCCGCCAACGGGTAGTTCTGCCCAGTCCGGACCGCCACAGTCAGGTTCGCCGCAGTCGGGATCCCAGTCGGGATCTCCACAATCCCCAGGGCCGTCGGGATCGCCGTCCTCTGGATCACCGGGACCATCGGGCACGGAGTCGGGTGGCGGCCAGCCCACCGAATCTGTGACAGGATCGCCCGCGACAAGCCAAAGCCCAGGCTCGAGGCTTTAGTGTCGAGCACATCGACCAGATTCTCGATGTCCTTGGCTAGCGGGGTTCAGGCGTACGCTTCACCCGCTCGTCAGGGTTTCTGGATTCGTCTGGCCCGCGGGATAGGCATCTGCCTGCCACCCGTGTTGATTGCGCTGTACGTCGGTGCGACCACCTTCGGAGGCACTTTCCTCCCCTGGCGCCCGATGATGGTCGACCTCGAGGTCTACCGGCAGGCAGGCGCGGTGTTGCTTGCCGGTGGCGACTTCTACGATCTTCCCGGTCCTTTGCAGTTTCTGTATCCACCCTTCGCGGCTGTTTTGGCACTGCCTCTCGCACTGCTGCCGGCAACGGTGGTCCAGCTTGGCTGGACGGCAGCCGGCGCGTTGGCGCTGGTGGCGATCCTGCACAGGTTCGGCCTCAAGGGTTGGGTGCTGAGCCTTGCCGGCAGCGCCGTGGTCTACCTCGTCGAGCCGGTCGTACAAACGCTCACCTTCGGTCAGCTGGGGATCTTCCTCGTCGCGCTGGTCGTTTTGGACTTGGCCCCTGGGCCCCGGGTCTTTTCCCGCCGGCTCTTGCCTGAAGGGGCGCTGACCGCCGTTGCGACGGCCATCAAACTGACTCCCGCGATCTTCGTTGTCTATCTGCTCCTCGTCCGGAAGTTCCGGGCATTCTGGGTCGCGGTTGTCACCGGTGTTGTCGTCACCTTGATCAGTTTTGCCGTCGTGCCAGCCGCATCGTACGAGTTCTGGACCAGGCTGGCGCACGGCGACACCGGGCTTGGGCACAGCATCATCTACTACACGAATCAGTCGGTCATGGCCGACATCGTGCGGATCTTCGGGCTGGGACAAACGCCGGCGATCGTAGGACTTGTGCTGTCGGCTGCGGTCGCGGTGGCAGGCCTGTGGGCCGCCACGTTGTGGCATCGGCTAGGCGATGTCCGGCTGGCAGTCAATTTGTGCGGCGTCGCTGGGCTGTTGGCCTCCCCAGTGTCGTGGTTGCACCACTTCGTCTGGGTTGTGCCACTGGCTATGAGCCTGGTCGAGCGACGACCAATCGGCCGTCGCCGTCTCCCCACGTGGTACCTGGCACTGGGTTGGGTCTTTGTTGGCTGGATCGTGGTGGCACCGTTCACCGACCTGCCTAATGGAGCAGATGTCGAACTGCAGTGGACCTGGTCCCAGCACTTGCTCGCTTCGATCACAGCTCTGGTTGGTTTAGTTCTGCTCGCCGGCGCGATCCTGATCGCACGGCCCCGAGTGCTGACGATCTTCGCTCGCGCCGGCCGGCAGCCACTCGCGCAGCCTCAATGATGCGCATGATCATAAAATCGCTCGGCGGCGAAGCGAATCGCAGTCAGAAATTGATCAAGCGTGAGTTTGTCGCCCGCGGGACATGATCACTTATTCGATCAAGCTCATCAGCGAGGGTCACCGTGCGAGCTGATCGGTGACGAAGCCTATGACGAAGGCAGTCCACCACAACATTTGGGATGCGCCGGCGAGCACCATGCCGCGCTCCACCACTGGCCGCGAAGGGGTCGGCATCTGCCGCTCCAGCAACCGAGTCGTGGACAGTGCCAGCACTCCGACAATCCCCACGCCAACCACGCAGCAGAGCTTCACCACCACCAGCCAGGAACTTAGTTGCGGCTTCAGAAGCACGCCAGTAGTGGTCAATCCGGCGAGCCCGATCCAGATCATGGGTGTCATTCGATGAGCGACGAGCAGAACATCGCCGATGGTCACCCAGTTGACCAACGAGAGCAGCCCGTACCAGTCGACCGCGAGCACTGAGCCGAAGCCGATGACCAGGAAGATCAGATGTCCAAAGAGGGCGGCAACATGAAGCCAGTGCGGAGGATTGATCAACGTGGAGATGGCAATCAACGCAACAATGCCAAAGCTGACGGCGGCGAGCAGCCTTGCCTCGGACGGGGTTGCCAACTCGCGGAGCTTCACCGTACGAGCCAACGAGTGCAGCACAAACAGCCCTCCCCCCTGAAAGACCTCTCCGCAGCATGCAGGCGTTGTTGACTCTACTGCTGCCGGCTGCATTGAAAGGCACTGACCCCGGCGCTGAGATGCCTACCGTTACAGGGAATTACAAGATCAACTTCGATATTCGGCGCCTCGGAAGTTGACCCGGAGGCTGTAGAGCGAGCTCGTGGCCGTGATGTAAAGCTGATTGTGTTGCCGTCCCCCGAAGGTCAGATTAGCGGTGATCTCAGGCAGCCGGAGCTTGCCGATCAAGGCGCCGTCCGGATCGTAGCAGTGCAGGCCATCGTGAGCTGCTCCCCACAGCCGACCGAGATGATCAAAGCGGATGCCGTCGTAGCCCATCTCATCAGCGCAGAACACTTCGCCGCCGGTCAGTTTCTCTTGATCAACATTGAAGACTCTGATGTGGTGCAGCTGGCTGTCGACGATGAACAGGCGGCGTTCGTCGGGTGAGAAGGCCAGGCCGTTAGGTTGAGCGAAGTCTTCGACTACTGCGGTTAGATTTCCGCCGTCCGGATCAACGCGATAGACATTGCGTGAATTGATCTCCGATGATGCTTCGTGGCCCTCGTAGTCGGTGTGGATACCGTAGCTCGGGTCGGTGAACCAGATCGATCCGTCGGAATGCTCGACGACATCGTTGGGGCTGTTCAGCCGGTGCCCCTGGTACGAGGCGGCCAGCACCTTGACTGAGCCGTCGTGCTGGGTCCGAGTGACCCGACGTTCGCCATGTTCACAGGTCACAAATCGGCCCTGCCGGTCAACGGTGCGGCCGTTGCTGAAGCCAGCAGGTGTGAGGAAGACGTCGGTGCGCTCGCTCACCTCGTCGTACCGGAGCACTCGATCATTCGGGATGTCGCTGAACAGCACGAACTGGCCAGCCGGGTGGTAGCCCGGTCCCTCCAGCCACCGACCGCCCGAGAACAGTCGAGCAACCGAACGGTCGCCGCCAGTCCCAGCGAACCGCGGATCGAGTACCTCAAACTCGGCAGGGATGAGATCGGGCACAGACACTCCTGTTGTGGGCTTTTTGCGTCATTAGGCTGCTGCGACTCTATCGACAAGGGCGCCCTGAACTTCTGCCGAGACGCTCACCGAACCACCACTCGATGCGCCCTGAACCAGTCGAAGCGCAGCCTGGCTATCATCAGCCTCGGCTGAAGGAACACCCGGGGCGGTAGCTCAGCCGGTTAGAGCAGGGGACTCATAATCCCTTGGCCGTGGGTTCGAGTCCCACCCGCCCTACTTGAGCGTAAATACAGCGGTTTTAATCCCGCATAGCGCTCCAACAGTAAAGTATTCTGCATGCTGTGACAACCCGAAAGGCACCAAAAGCCGCCGTCTACAACGACCTCGCCGACCTGCTTCCTGACTGGCAGATCTCGCTCCGAGCCCGCGGTCGGCAACCCAGCACGATCGACTCGTACCTGAATTGCGCCCGCAATCTCTGCGGCTTCCTGGTCGCTCGCGGCATGCCGACCGTGGTGACCTCGATTACCCGTGAGCATGTGGAGCACTTCCTGGCCGACATGTTCGAGCGGGTCAGCCCGGCGACTGTGGCGAAGCACTACCGATCGTTGCAGCAACTGTTCCGGTTCCTGGTCGACGACGGCGAGATCACCAGCTCACCCATGGAGCGCATGTCTCCGCCGTCGGTGCCTGAGCAGCCGGTGCCGATCCTCACCGATGCCGAGCTGCTGGCGCTCATCGCTGCCTGTAAGGGCCAGAGTTTGGAGAACCGCCGCGACGAAGCGGTCATTCGCATGTTTGTCGACACCGGCATTCGGGCGTCGGAGTTGATCGGGCTGGCCGTGGAGGATGTCGATCTGGGCCAGCAGATTGCACTTGTGATGGGTAAAGGTGGCCGTGCCCGCGCTGTGCCGTTCGGGATCAAGACCACCGATGCCCTCCGCCGCTATCTCAAGGCGCGGAGACAGCATCACCTAGCGGCCAATACGCAAGCACTCTGGTTGGGCCGCAAAGGACCGCTCACCGTCTCCGGGGTCGCGCAACTGCTGGAGCGACGCGGCGAGGACGCCGGTGTTGATCATCTCCACCCGCACCGCTTCCGCCACACGATGGCTCACCGCTGGCTCGCCGCAGGTGGGCAGGAACAAGACCTGATGCGGCTCGCTGGCTGGCGCACACGGGAGATGGTCGGTCGGTACGCGGCGAGCGCTGCTGACGGCCGAGCCCGTGCGGCGCATCGTCGTATGGGGTTGGGTGATCAGTTGTGACTGTGGAGATCGATCCGGCGACCGTCCCAGAACTCGGAGTGATCTTGCGAACAAACAAGCTGGGCAAGGTGCGGGTCTTGGATGTGGTTTGCGACCAGGGCCATCGGCTCGTGCAAGTTCTGAAGATTCCTGGGCGGGGCCGATTGGCGCTCGGTGTTGACACATCAATCGTTCACGGTGCCGATACTGCGCACCTGTGGCGATGGATTCCCGTCGCCAAGGATCAATGGGGGATGGACCGCGACGGACGTTGGCTCGGTTTATGGGTAGACGAGCCAGACATTGAAATACGGACCGTGAACGGGCCACGGCTGCATAACCGTTTCAGCTTCACCTGCGCCGGCGACCACTGCTCGCAACAAATCAGTTTGCCGTGGATTCGAAAGCAACTCGCATTGCGTACCCGCCGAATTGTATACACTTTGCGATAGATGTCCGCTCGCTAGTCGGGCTTGTCGAAATGGGGCACCGGCCAGGACCGAAGAGGTCAGGTCAAACGTGCCCCATTCCAGTCTCGCCGCACAGATTGCGGCTAATTCCCGCTGGTCTAAAGAAGACCCAACCGAACAAGGCCGCATTATGCGGGCCGGGCTCGAGCGTCGCTTCCTCAATGAAGTGGATCCCAATCGGGAACTTCCAGAAGCAGAACGGCTCCGCCGCGTCGAATGCGCCAAGAGGGCGTATTACCAGCGTTTAGCTTTGGCGAGCGCGAAGGCCCGCAAGGCACGCAGCGTGGCTCGCGCACAGGGCGGTGGTTCGAATGCCGCCTAACGACGAAACCGGCCCGGATGGTGCGCCCGAGCCGGCTCCTAACACCTTGGCTGATGCGGCGTTGGGTGTTGATCTGATTCTACCGCCAGCAATCACCGATAACATGTCCCAGGTTGACGCGGCGCTCGCCCTCGCCCTCGCCGACATATACGTGTTCCCCGTTGATCATCCCGGGCTGCCTCTCTGCGCGGGGATCGGCAAGACCCACAACCCTTTCAGCCCCAACCATCAACGCGGCAAACATCCCTGCGTTGTGCGGGGCGAAAAAGCGACCAACAAAGAA
>Ga0222622_10000779_pt1 | contig 12523 bp, 10 predicted proteins | sample PLM2_5_b1metaG_FD_177335 | JGI IMG/M metagenome (GOLD analysis project Ga0222622, IMG submission 177335) | Groundwater sediment microbial communities from an aquifer in East River, Colorado, USA - PLM2_5_b1 | ecosystem: Environmental > Terrestrial > Soil > Riparian zone | place: USA: East... | reverse complement strand
ACGCCGATCACGACGGCGTCGCGGAGCACGAGGTTGCCGTAGGCGTTCTGGCGATAGGCGCCGACCAGGGCCACGATCACGATCATCAGCAACGAGGTCGACTCTCCCTCGACCTGGGAGAGGCCGACCGTCGCGGCCCTTCCGGGCGCTGGCAAGACGACGGCGCTCCTCGCCGCTCAGGAGGCTTGGGCGGCGGATGGCTTCCGGGGCTTCGGCGTTGCCACGGCGCGCAGCGCATCCGACCAGCTCGGCGAAAGCGCCGGGATGCCGGCGACCTCGATCACGCACTTCCTGATCCGGATCGAGGAGCGGATCGAAAAAGGTCTTCCTCCGCTACCGCGAGGAACGGTGCTCGTCGTGGACGAGTCTTCTACCACGCCGACTCCCTATCTCGCCCGCCTCGCCGAGTTGGTCGATGGCTGCGACGGCAAGCTGGTCTTGATCGGAGACCCGCGGCAGATCGGCGCGGTCGGTCCCGGTGGCCTCTACGGGCACGCCACCAACGAGATCGAGCCGATCGTCCTCAGCGAGATCCGCCGCCAGCACGATCCGGTTGATCGCTACATCGTCAAGCTCGCCCACGAAGGTCGCGGCTCAGACGCGCTCGATGTTCTGCGCAGGAAGACCGGCTCGTGATCGCCGACACGCTGCCCGAGGCGCTCGATGCCCAGATCGCTTGACCCACTTCGCCCGGCAGAAGGTCATGGCAGCGCGCGCCCATGCGCCGAAGATGATTGAGGAGAGCCTTGGTGCCCGCCCGAAGGACCCCGTCGATGCTGCGCTCTGGAACGAGGGGGTCCACGCGATTTACGGCTATCGCTTGCGCTACGGCATCACCTCAGACAGCGGACACCCACTCGGACCGAAATCACGGGCCGCCGCCCGTAGTCCCGTCGACGGCAAGCGGAGATCCGTATTGCCTGAATGCAGCAACGACTCACTAAGCAGCGCCTGCGCCGGGCCGAGCGTGGTATGCGCATCGCCCGCTAGACGTGGGTTCTGGTACGACCCGGTTTGGCCATGCGGCCATCGCGGGGTAGGGAGGCTTGGGGCCACCTGGCCAAATAGGTACCTCGCTTCACTCAGTCCCCGCAGTTACTAACGCGACTTGTGGTGCTAGCCGGCCTTCTATGGCTTTGTCCACGGTCGTCCGATCGTCGTTGGGCCTCAGGTCACGGACACTCGGGTCAGTGACGACTGAGAGCGTCGCCACGACCAAGACCAAAGCTCCTGCGATCAGCCCCGCCGTGGCGCCCACGGTCGCCAACATCGCGGCGCCCAGCAGATAGCCGAATGGAACGAGCCCGAGCGATCCAAGATGGTCAAACGAGCCCAGTCGTGCCCGGAGGTGACGCGGCGCATGGGCTTGTTTGATGGTTTCCCAGATCGAGCCGAACATCGAGTACGCGATGCCCGCGAACGCAGTGCTCACGACCAGGATCCCAACGGGCGCCACCATGGCGAGAGCTAGCAGCGGAAGAATCCACACCGCAACCACAGAAGTTGCGGCCAGCAGTGGGCGCTTCGGCTCCCAAGGCATTACAGCAACGGCGCCGACGAACTGGCCAGCCCCGAGTCCGACGAGGATCTGTGACCAGGCCCAAGAGCCTCCAAGTGATTCCTCTGCGACATGAGGGCCTACTACGAAGTACGGAGCAAAGACGAGGGCGTTAATGACCGCGAACTCCGTTGCCACCCGCCAGTACCAGCGTATTTTCCAAAATGCGCCCCATCCTTCGCCTACGTCTCGGATGAGCGAACGCAACGTGACCCGCTCGGAGGTCCTTTCGGCGAACGGCGCAGGGAGGCGACAGATCAGTAAGGCGCTTATGAGGAACGTGCCCGCATCCAAGGCGAAGGTTGAGGCAGCCCCCGCTTCGGTATAGATAACGCCGCCGAGTGCAGGACCCAGCGTCATTCCCAACGAGAGGGCGAGGAAACGCAAGGCATTGACCTTCAAGAGCCGCTTTTCACCACTGATTACTTCTGGGACGAACCCGTCCATCGTCGTATTGAAAAGAGCGGTGCCGGCGCCGTTTGCGGCCTGTACAACCAGGAGTTGCCAGAAAGTTGCTTCACCCGCGATCAGCAAAAGAGCGAACGCGGCGCGGGCGCCAAAACGCAGCAGATCAGCAGCGACGACAACGCGGCGACGATTGAATCGGTCGCCGATAACGCCGGACGGCAGAAACAGCAAAACCATCGCTAGGGCTTGAACGGCAAGTGCGGCGCTGAACTGCCCGTCAGTTCCACCAGCTGCCAGGATCGCGAACGGTAGGGCAGCGAGCACCATGCCGTCGCCAGCTGCCGACGTCAGTTGAGCAAGCGCCAGGCGCCGCACCCGCCGATCTCGTAGAACACGCAGGTCGAGCTTCTGCCGAAGCTGGCGCCGGTCAATTCCCCATATCCGGCATCGTCTTGAGCCTGGCGTGGGGTGGAGTCGAGGCGACGCCCTCCTGCGCCGCCGCCTCAACTCACCCGCCCGCATCATGCCGCCTGCCGGCTCGTTTCGATTGAGAAGAAACAGGTCATCCCACACAGCGAAGTTACGAGCCAAAAGCGCGGGCATCAACAGGCTGTCATGAAGTAATTCCTTTCGCTTAGGGCTATGGCGCTTTGACTGGCTTAATCGGCGCAACTGCCGAGAGCCCCACGACCATCGTCAGCGGCTTCGCGCCTGCGTCGATGCGTTTTTTGGCGCGTTCTTCCTCATCGCGGATGAAGGCCGCCAGGGCTTCGATATCGGTGACCACATTTCCGAACCCCTCGCGATCAAGATTCACGATTGACCAGGTCAGGTGCCGATCGTCGCGAATATCGAAGGTGCCGGCGACTATGGCCTCTTTGACTAAGTTGGAGAAGCGCTCGAACGTCTTCCAAGTTCTTGTCTCCCTAACCACGTCCGGTACATCGGCCCAAAGGGCATTGTTGACGGCTGGCTTCGTCGCCCGATAGATGAACTCCTGCGCTCCGCCCTTCTTCACCTTCTCGACTACTGCTAGGAAGCCCAGTTCTTTCAGCCGGTTGAACCGATGGCGAACAACCCACACAGAAGCGTCGCTGGCGAACTCTCGATGAAACTGCATCACCGACATATCGCGTTTATTGAGCTCCGCGAGAATTTCCATGTAGAGATCGTCGGCGAAAATCGGCGCCAAGCGCTCTGGAAAGGGGGTCGGTAGCTCACCCGAAGCATCTGCCAGGTCAAGTGCGATCCGATCATTGCTTCTCGGCGATTCGAACCCGATTTGAAGGATTCCCGCTCGCATAAGTTCCTCGCCGGTACGCACGACGCGAATCTTCGCGTCGTCCTGCTCCTCGAAGATCGACTCGAAATGAGCATCGAGCCCTGCGATCACCCGCATCCAGCCGAGTTCATCGAGTTCGAGCGGCGTGCAGGTTAGATCGCGACTCAGGCGCCCATCAAAGAATGCACCCTTAATTCCCTCCCCAAGGTCCGTGGCGGCCGCCTTAAAGCTACTCCAGCTAAAAGCGAGCCGAAGCGAATACGGCAACAAGACCCAGGTCTCGGAGTCGAAATACGGAGCCTCCGTAGCCCTGTACAGAGTCTCAGAAGGCCCACGGCGCTTGCTGTCGTGACCTCTGTGAACGGGCCTGGCCCAGCCATGTCTCTCAAGGTATTCGAAGTGCTGAGAGACCCTGGATACGCTGCCACCGCCGAACTCCCCCTGGAATTCTTTCGGGCTCATCTCCCGCCTGTAGAGCTCGACGACGATTTTCAGGCGTATTTCGACCTTGTAGACAATCGACAGTCGGCGCAAGTGCTCCCGCCGCGACCTGACGCTGCTAGCGATTTTTGGGACCACGCCGCTCCTCTCAAAATGCTCGCCTTTTGCTGAGCGGCGGCAGTCTAAGGGGATTCCAGGATGCGGCCGGTCCGGTATCTAAATGCTTCTTGCGCTACATTTACTCAAATTTATTTGAGCAAAGTCGGTAGAGGAGGTGATGAGATGAAGCTCGCAGCTACCGAGGTGACCTTGCCGGTCGTTTCCATCACGAAGTACGGCTGATTCCCAGTCTCCGCGCGGGCCGGGCCCTACTGCTCCATTTGGGGCTGGGTCCGGTCCAATGCGCGGCGCCAGTACCACACCTTCGCCGCGTGCGCAACCTGAAGTCGATAGGCAAACGTGAAGTAATTCGATGCCTCCACGGGCCTAGTCTTCGCCCGAAGATGCCCGCTGAGTTCGAACGGATAATTCTCACCGAGGTCGTGCAGCTGCACCCCGAACAGCTGACCATCCCCGAGCTCATCCTGAGGATTGCCCGCGATCCCGACGAGGAGTCGACGAAAGAGGTGGTCAGACATGCGGCTCGCGAACTCCGGCGATCTGGCCTGGTCCGGTATCGCGATGACGACGAAGTCGTGGAACCCACGCATGCGGCCCTCCGAGCGTATGAGCTGTTCACGACGTAGCGCCGAATGTGTCGGGAGGGCGCGGGATTGCTGCCGGCTGCCATTTCTCGTCCTACTGACATCTCAGTCGCCCGAGCCGGGGCGTTGGATTTGTTGCTCGAATCGGTCGACCAGCTCGCCTAGCTCGATGCCCAATCCCTCGGCCACTCGAAGCAGCCAGGAAAACGTTGGGTTGGAGTCGCCCCGCTCGAGATACCCGACGGACGTGAAGTCGCTGTGAATACGGTCGGCCAGTCCTCTTGGGTCAGCCCGGCCTCACGTCGCAGCTCTTTGACCGCGCGCCCCAGGGCGGCGTGTGCTGGCGATCTTGGTCTGACGTTAAGGCGACGGGGCATGGCCAAGGGCAGCCATCCTGGCTCTTTCCGCACCTTCCCTGGGAAGGAGCCAGGATGAACGGACTGGGCTTGAGCGAGATCGCGGCGGGCCGCTTCAGACAGCTGCGGTTCTGCGGCGACACAGCCTGGTACTTGCCCTCGTGGCGAGACCATGTCCTGCCCGCCGTGAGCTTCGGACACGACGGGCCCACCACCGCCCCCGCCAGCTCGGGAGCGGTGCGATGAGTGCGCCTGCTCGGACCGAGGGTCGGCAAGCGGAGCTATCAATGCGTCCGCCAGCGCTTGAGGTATTCATCACCTACCTGGCAGAGATCGCCCCATCCGATCAGTCCATTACCTCCCAAAGCCACCTCATCGAGGACCTCGAATTCGACGCGATCGCTTTCAGCCGCCTGGGCTTACTGATGTATGAGCGCTACGGGATCGGCGGGATCGCTACAGCCTCCCTGCGGGCCGAGAACCTCACCGTCGAGGACTTTTTCCAACACTGCATCCTCAACGTGCTCGGCATCAGACCAGAGGCCCATTGATGCTCAGGGTGGCGCCATGAATGGACAGCCCCCGGTTCCGCTCGATCACCGAGTGCGCCGGCGTATCTTGCGGCGCCTCCACGAAGTTCGCGACACCTGCACCGCAGGTGAGCTATCGACGGACCTGGAGATGGAGTTGACCGAAGTCGTGTACCACGCGAGAGTCCTCACCAAGTACGAAAAGGTCAAGGAATGTCGGAGAGGCGTGGACCTAGCCAACACGCGCTTCGAGTCGACTGTTGCCGACGATCCCAATGTCATTGCGCTACTCATTTCCACCGCGGCTGAAGACGAGTCGCAGTGAATTGTTACCCGGCATCCCGTCGGTGATGTCTGTGTTCAGGCGTTCTAATGTCAAAAATGGAAGGAGAGCAGCACATATGGAGGGTTCGAGCTGGTTCGGAAAGACTCAAGCGGGCCCTCGTCCAGAGCGCCGCATGCGGTTTCGTCGGCGAGACATCTCGATGCGCACCTTCGGGGTCTTGGCTGCTCTGACTGCCCTCTGCGTAATCTGGCCGGCCGTTTCGTCTGCAGCGGAATGCACGATCAATTGGACTGGACCAGCCAAAGGCACCTGGCAGACGGCCGGCAACTGGTCGACGGGGAAAGTGCCAACCTCCACGGATGTAGCTTGCATCGAATCGGGGAAAACTGCCCAGGTGACGAGTGGCAGTCAGAAAGCTGCGCTGGTGCAGGGGGAAGGGGCCCTCGAAATCACTGCTTCCCTGGAACTCTCACTCCCGCCTGCTGAAGGTTCCTCCAGCATTGCCTCACTCAGCATTACTAGCGGCAACTTGAGCGGCAGCGGCACGCTGAACGTCAGTAGCTCGCTCACGATAGCCGGGGCCGCCATGACCGGCCCCGGCAAAACCGTCCTCAAATCAGGCGGCACGGGCGAAATCAAAACCAACACGCTCAACCTCTACAGCGAACGGACCTTCGTCAACGAAGGCACAATGACCTTTGCCAGCGGGACCATCGACACCCAGAAAAACGGCGTAGTCGAAAACTCCGGCACCTTCTACGCGAATTCGGAAACGTCTGGGCCTCAGATCACCTCCGAATTGGGTGGGACCGGCAAATTCATCAACTCCGGCATGTTCCAGAAGACGTCGGGCTCGGGCGTGATGGAGATCTACGTCAACTTTGAAAACAAAGGCACGGTGGAAACGAAAGCCGGCACCGCCAAGTTCACCAGGATCGGTTCCTCTGGCGGAAGCTCGTCCTGGGTCTCTGCCGGGAGCTCGCCGATCTCGTTCCTCAACGGTGCCTACACGATGGCCTCGGGCACCTCGTGGTCCGGCAACTTCGAAATCAAAAGCGCGGCCAGCGTCACCGCCAACGGCGGCCTTCACGACCCAGGCGCCAAAATCACCGTGGAAAAAGCGTCGCTTACGCTCAGTGGTGGCACCCTCGAAGTGGCCACTCTCTCGATGCCAGGAGGATCACTCACCCTAAGCGGCGCCGAAGCAACCTCCACGATCCCCACGGTCTCGATGGAAAACATCACGAGCACCGCCTCGGTCAGCGGCAGCGGCACGCTGAACGTCAGTAGCTCGCTCACGATAGCCGGGGCCGCCATGACCGGCCCCGGCAAAACCGTCCTCAAATCAGGCGGCACGGGCGAAATCAAAACCAACACGCTCAACCTCTACAGCGAACGGACCTTCGTCAACGAAGGCACAATGACGCTAGCGAGTGGGCGCCTTGAAGCTGGTGAAAATGTGCTCGTCGAAAACGCGGGGACCTTCAATGCCAACTCGGAGACGTCGAGCGCGATCAAGAAAGAAAAACTCGGCATCAAACCACTGATCGTCAATACCGGCAACTTCCAGAAGACTGCCGGCACCGGGAAAACGAGCGTCGGCGTTGAATTCAGCAACCTCGGCGAAATTCACGAGAACTCAGGCAAACTGGCTGTCGAATATCCAGTGATTGCGAATCCCCAGAACATGTTCGGCAAACGCTCCGAATGTGGCGATCCGGTTGATTGCGCGACGGGTGACTTTTACGAGTCTCAAAATGACTTTTCAATCGGCGGCCGAGGCGTTGGCTTGTACCTGACCAGAACCTATAGCGCCCGGGTGGCCGCGACCGCGAGTTCCCCCGGTGCATTTGGCTATGGTTGGTCTAACTCGTTCGGCGATCGTCTGATTTCCGAAGAAAACGGCAAAAAAATCACCCTCATTCGTGGAGACGGAAGCAGTGTTCCCTTCATCGGGGGTCCGGGCACGTTCAGCTCTCCTGTTTGGAGCCAGGCTGTTCTCAGCGGCACGGCCGAAGCTGGCTACACGCTTACCCAACCCGATCAGACGAAATACAAATTCTCGGGCGCCGGCAAGCTTGAATCCGTAACTGATCGCAACGGCAACAAAACGACTCTTGCCTACGACAAATCCGGGCGGCTCGAAACGATCACCGACCCGGCCAGCCGCAAAATCACGCTCACGTACAACGGCGAAGGGCTTGTTGAAACTGCAAAAGACCCAATGGGCTATACGGTCAAATATGCCTACGAATCCAAAAATCTGAAAAGCGTTACTTTTCCGGGCAAAGAAGCCCTTCGGTGGCAGTTCAAATACGACGGTTCGCATCGGATCACTTCCGTAACGGATGGTCGCGGCGGCAAAACGACCAACGAATACGACGGTTCAAGCCGTGTGATCTCGCAGACGGACCCAGGTAGCCACACGCTGACCTTCGTATATGCGCCATTCCACACGCAGATCACCAACAAAGCGACCGGTGCCATCACCGACGAGTGGTTTACGAGCAACAACCAGCCCTTCTCGATAACGCAGGGCTACGGCACCGCCGACGCCACGACTGGAACCTTCTCTTATAACGCTGCAGGCCAGCTCCTTACTGCTACCGATGGCAATGGCCACACGACGACCTATGCCTATGACGCTCAAGGCAATCGAAAAAGCGAAAAAAATGCTGAGGGCAACGAAACTAAATGGACCTTCAACGGAACCCATGACGTCGTTTCATTGACGATGCCCGGTGGTGAGGCGACCACCATCGAACGCAACGAAAACGGCAACCCGAAAACCGTTTTGCGGCCTGGGCCTAAAGAAACGGTTCAGGAAACGACTTACGGCTACAACGAATTCGGTCAGCTCGAAACCATCACCGATCCTCTCAAACGAACGTGGACCTATGGCTACAACAGCCAGGGCGATCGGATTTCCGAGGTAGATCCGGAAGGTGATACGCGCACGGCCAAATATGATGGAGACTCGAGGCTGGAAGCGATTGTGAACCCCCGCGGCAATGTCGAAGGGGCAGAAGCGACGAAATATACGACGACGATCGAACGAGATCCGCAAGGCCGGCCGCTGAAAATCACCGACCCCCTTGGGCACACATCCGAATACGCATACGACGGCAACGGAAACCTAGAATCCAAAACGAACGCCAACGGACATACGACGAAATTTGTCTACAACGCCAACAACGAGTTGATCGAAGCTAAAAAGCCAAATGGTGCGATCCGCAAAACGAGCTACGACGGTGCTGGCAATATCACAGGCCAAACCGAGCCGAACGAAGCGACCACTACCTACGTGCGCAATGTCCTTGGTCAGCCGACTAAAGTCATCGACCCGCTGGGGCGCAAAACGGTCCAAGAATTCGATGATGCCGGAAACCTCAAAGCCGTGACTGACGCAGCTGAAAGGAAAACCACCTACGCCTACGACACCGCGGACCGTCTTACCAATATCACCTATTCGGATGGCACGACGCCAAACGTCGAACTCGAATACGACGCCGACGGCAACGTCACGAAGATGATCGACGGGACCGGCGAATCCACGTTGGTCTACGACGAGCTCGGCCGCCTGACGGCCAGCAAAAACGGCCATGGCGAAACCATTGGCTACGGGTACGACCTCGCAGAACAGTTAACTGGGATTCTTTATCCCAACGGGAAAGAACTTTCGAGAGCATTCGATGGCGCGGGCCGACTTGAAAGCATTACCGACTGGCTTGGCGGTGCGACGACTTTCGCCTATAACGCTGATTCCAACCTGGAAGCCATTACCTTTCCTTCTGGATCCGGGAATGTCGACAAATACGACTTTGATCGGGCAGATCGAATGAGCGAAGCAAAATTCCTCAGCGGCCCGGAAACGCTGGCTTCACTTTCCTTCTCTCGTGACGCCCTTGGCCAGGTCGAAGAACAGGGCAGCAACGGGCTACCCGGTCCGAAAGAAGTCTCCTTCGGCTACGACAAAAACGAGCGACTTGTCAAAGCGGGGGAAGCGAGCTTTGAATACGACGCTGCCGACAATCTGACGAAAGCTCCTGGTACGACGAACGCCTACGATGCCGCGAGCCAGCTAGAAACTGGCACTGGTGTCAGCTATACCTACGACAAACTCGGTCAGCGTGCAAAAACCGCGCCGGGTGGTGGCCCCGCGACTTCCTATAAATACGACCAGGCTGGCAACCTGATCTCGATCGAACGGCCCGAAGAAGGGGAAGTACCCGCCATAGCCCAGAGCCTTACCTACGACGGCCAGGGGCTTCTTGCCTCACAGACCAGCGGCTTGACGACCAAGAACCTGGCCTGGGACCTCAGTTCTTCTTTGCCGCTGCTTCTCGATGATGGCCAAACCAGCTACATCTACGGCCCCAACGGACTGCCGGTGGCGCAGATTTCCTCAGAAGAAGTGCCGATCTACCTGCACCACGATCAGCTTGGCAGCACGCGGATGCTGACGAACGCTACTGGCGAAGCTACCGGGACCTTCAGCTTCACGCCATATGGTGCCCTCGAAGGCAGCACCGGCGCGGCGACTTCGCCAATTGGTTTCGCCGGCCAATACACGGACTCGCAGACTGGCCTGCAGTATCTGCGTGCCAGATTCTATGATCCTTCGACCGCGCAATTCCTGACCCTCGATCCGATTGCCGCGCACACCCATGCGCCATATGCATACGGCAAGGACAACCCACTTGCATTTGTCGATCCGAGTGGCTTGGGCGCGTGCATCTTGGGCTTCATCGACTGTGATGAAAGCGATAATCCTTGTGACTCAAGCTCAATCCCCGCTACGAATATCGCGCTGCCTTTGTGCCTGCTGCCGCAGGACACCGCCAGTACGGTCAGCGACGCAACCGCTGGCTTCGGCGATGGTGCCTCGTTCGGCTTGACTAAGAAAGCGCGCGAAGCTCTAGGCGAGTCGGAACCCGCCGACACCTGTTCGCTGCTCTACGATTTCTCCAGCCAGTTTGGGTCTTTGTTCCGTGATTTCACGCTAACTGTCGCTGGCACGCCCGCACTCAGATACTTTCCGATTCGAATTCCACCGGAGGTCCCGCGCGATCTGCCCCCGAGCTATCAGCTTCCTCCACGCGACCTCGACCCCGTTCCGTAGGCTTGTAGCCAATGAAAGCCAACAGACGACCAAGTGCTCCCCTGCCTGTGCCTCTGCAGGTGGCACTGGTCGCCGTCGGGGGACTTCTCGTTCGCGTCGTCTTCGAGCTGACGCATTCAGCGTCGGCGGCGGCGTTTGTGGGTACCGGGCTGCTTCTTGTGCTTATTGGACTACAGCGGCGTCGAGCCGCGAACGGCACGATGCAGGCGTTGACAACTTGGGAGCAGATCCCATCTGGCGCGGTACTCGCCGCGCTGGCAATTGGGGCGCTGACCGTCGTGCTCGCAGGCCTCTTGCAGGCCACCGCTGATGAGGGCTGGGCTGCAGTGGCTGTATTTGTGGGCATCGCGTCGATCGCCGACTGCCTAGTCCGCGCCGGTGCGCGGGGTCCGACAACCGGTCCGACTCAACGAGACGCTGCCGAGCGGCGATAGTGGCCGTCTTGCTCAAAACATTGACTGCCGCGACTCTCATGGTCGTCAATGAGAAGTCCACCAGTTACGGAGTGGGCCACATCGTCGGGTTGGTTTTCGTCATCGCCGTCATTGTGTTGCTGCTTTTGGCCGCAATCCGATGGAACCGGCGACGAGGCACTCAGTAGATTCAACCCGGCAGTCGGGCGTTTGCGTCATTAGTTGATGCTGGCAAGCAGATCCCGACACGGCAACCATGAGCCTCGCAGGCGCGGTCTCCCGCCAGACTTTTCGTCGTAGCCCGATGCAAACGGACCTCGCGATGGACAGCAGGGGGGCAATGGACGCCCTGCTCAAAGCGAGGCCCTGAGAGCCGTTCTGAGCCCCTGCGACGACCCTCCGTCTGTGATCGCTCCGGCGCACTCGTGCCTGGGACGTCTCTGCGGGAGCCGACTTCGCCCCCTGATTTTGGCACGCCTTCGGCGTGCGGGGGTCGGGCATCGGCTCCTGCAGCGGGCGGGCGCGAGACCCAGAAGGAGGCTCCAAATGAGCCAGGCCACCTAGCCAAACCCACCGAGACTGCGCCGACGAACCATCCTGCGTCAGCGACCAGCGGTGCTGGAGCGCTTCCCCAAAGCCCCAGCCCCAGAACCGTCGCCGGCATCCTGACAATGATGACCTTCGCGGAGCGAATCCGCGCCTACAGGAAGGAAACCTTCACGCGCCGAGAGCTCAGCGCAGCCGCGGCCCGCGAACCCGAGCAGATGCCCATCCTCAACGGCGAGTTTGAGTGCATCGCGTGGAACCTCGCCGATCTCGATTAGCGCCACCGTCTGCGGCGCCGTCCACTGACCACGCGCCAGCGGGCCTCCCGCTCCTCCGCTTCCACTCGCTCGATGTCATCCAGGAGCGGCACCGTTTCCTCGCCCAACACCGACCAGGCTGATGAAGGGTCGCGGCGTGGGCTTTGTGCGGCCTCATTCGTCTGACTACGGCGTGTCAGCCCTTCGCCTCGAGTAGAGGATTGTCTATCAGCGCTCATGGCGACATCCCACTGAGTCTGCCATCGAAGCTCCCCGCTGAAGATCCATGAGATCGTGATCTTCGAACCACAGCCGCAGGTCGATTTTGGCCAGGGGCAGGTTGTGGTACAGGAGCAGCGCCGTGGCCAGTTCGCGTTCGCGCACGAGGTTTGCCGGCGCAAGGTCGCGATAAGTCTCCCCTTCGGTCTGAGATCGCCTGCCCTTCTCGCCGGTGTTTCGGGAGCGCCGCTCGAATTCTGCGATACCCGCCACCCGCAGGGAGACCGAATAGTTGACCTATTTGGTCGACCGAGGACGCCGCCCCGCGCCGGTCTGCGGCCGCCAGGCGCGGCGGACCAGCCCGTAGGCGATATAGAGGGCCAGCGCGGCGAAGGAGAGTT
>Ga0222622_10000775_pt1 | contig 12540 bp, 10 predicted proteins | sample PLM2_5_b1metaG_FD_177335 | JGI IMG/M metagenome (GOLD analysis project Ga0222622, IMG submission 177335) | Groundwater sediment microbial communities from an aquifer in East River, Colorado, USA - PLM2_5_b1 | ecosystem: Environmental > Terrestrial > Soil > Riparian zone | place: USA: East... | reverse complement strand
CCTTGAGCCTTGAGCCTTACCGTCGTCCTTCGACCAGTGCGCGAGTGACAGCGTGCGCGCGCTGGCGGTAGGCGTCGAGCAGTTTTCGGGTCACGGGCCCAGGTTTGCCGTTCCCGACCGGCCGGTTGTCGATCTGAGTCACCGGGCTCAGCTCACGGGTGGTGCTCGTGATGAAGGCTTCGTCCGCCGTCTCGAGGTCGGCCGGCACGAGCGTGTCGTAGCGCACTTCTACCCCCGCATCCTGCCCAACCTCGAACAGGAAGTCGCGCGTCAACCCTTTCAGCAGGCCGGCGTCGTTGGCCGGTGTCAGCGCCGCGCCGCCGCGCACGATGAAGAAGTTCGCCTGCGAACATTCCGACAGCTCGCCGCGGTAGTTGCACATCAGGCCTTCGTCGGCACCGCGCCTGTTCGCCTCCTGCATGGCCAGCGCATTGTTCAGCAGGTTGTTGGACTTGATGACCGGGTTTACCGAGCCGGGGTGATTGCGGAGGATCGGCACCAGCGCCACCTTGATCCCATCGGTCAGAACGCGTGAGGGAACCTCCTCGAGAGGCTTGACGATAATCACCAGCGACGGCACCGGCGTGGACTGCAGGTCGTAACTCAACTCGCCAACGCCACGAGTGAGGAGCACGCGGATGTAGGCCTCCTGAAAGGCCCCGGCGGCCGCCATTGTGTCCGCGATCCAGGACGACAGCTCGTCGTCGCTGAAGGGAACCGACAGTGCGAGGTACCCGGCGGATGCACGTAAGCGACGCGCATGGCGATCGTAGAGAAACGGCACACGATTGTACGTGCGCAGCGTCTCGTAGACACCTTCGCCATACAGGAACCCATGATCGTACACGGGGATCACCGCGTCTTCCGCGCGCGAGATCCGGCCGTTGACGTACACCGCACCACGTATGGACATTGAAGAGCGCACCACCACGCGTCTGTTTCGTTGAAAAAGTCTAGCACAAGCAGTACGCTCGGCTTTCGATGCGCGTGCTCAACACACAGCAGATGCGCGAGGCGGATCGCCGGACGATCGACGAAGTCGGCATCCCTTCGATCGTCTTGATGGAGAATGCCGGGCGCCAGGCGGTGGCCGCGATGGAGGCGGCATTCGAAGACCTGGCGACCATGCACGTCGGGGTGATGTGCGGGCGGGGCAACAATGGCGGCGACGGCTTTGTTGTCGCGCGAACGCTGATCCAGCGGGGCGTCGAGATCTCAGTGTTTCTGCTCGGCAGCGTCGCCGACGTGCGCGGCGACGCGCGAACCAACCTCGAGGTGCTCGGACGAATCGGCTTGACCGTCGTCGAGCTGACCAACGCGCAGGAATGGGAGCTTCACTTCAGCGAGATCTCGCGGTGCGACTTGATCGTCGACGCGATTCTCGGCACTGGATTTCACGGTCAGTTGAGCGGGCTGCTGGAAACGGTGGTGGCGGACCTGAACGGACTCGGCGTGCCGATCGTCGCCATCGATCTGCCGACCGGGCTCTCCGCCGATACCTCGGAGGTGGAAGGGGAGGCCATTGAAGCGTCGATGACCATCACTCTCGCCGCGCCGAAAATTCCGCTGATTCTTCCTCCTGCGGATACGCACAGCGGCGACCTGGTGATTGCTGATATCGGCATCCCGCTGCCGATTCTTGATGATGTCGAGGGGCCGTACATCGAACTGCTGACGCGGGAGCGGATGCGCGAGCTGGTGCCGACGCGTGCCGCTGATTCACATAAAGGAGATTTCGGACGGGTACTCGTGATCGCGGGATCGGTGGGGCGATGCGGCGCCGCCCATCTGGCGGCAACCGGTGCGCTTCGGTCAGGCGCTGGGCTGGTCACCGTCGCGACGCCGCGCTCGTGCCTCCCGATCGTTGCGGCGATGGGACCGGAATACATGACGGAAGGTCTCGAGGAAACGGCAACGGGAACCATCGACTTCGCCGCGCTCGAGCGGGTCCTGGAGTTCAAAGCGGACGTGATCGCGGTAGGCCCGGGTCTCGGACAGTCTCCGGGGACGGCGGCGTTTGTCCATGGCCTGGTCGAGCGCGCCGGCGTGCCGCTGATTTTGGACGCCGATGCCCTCAACGCGTTTGCCGACGACCCCGAGCGCCTGGTCGGCCGTGACGGGGTTGACGTGGTGATCACGCCCCACCCAGGCGAAATGGCGCGGCTGCTCAATCTGAGTATCGAGGCCGTGCAGCACGATCGGCTTCGGCATGCGACGGAGTTCGCCGCATCGCACCGCGTGCACGTCGTGCTCAAAGGGCATCGAACGATCGTCGCGGGCCCGGACAACCGCGCGTTCATCAATCTCACCGGCAATCCCGGGATGGCCACCGGCGGTACCGGCGACTTGCTCACCGGGATGATCGCCGCCTGGTTCGGTCAGCTGCTGGATGCGGAAGCCGCGTGCAAGCTGGCGGTGTATCTGCACGGCACGGCCGGGGATCTCGCGGAAGCGGACGAAGGCGACGTGGCGCTGATCGCCGGCGATCTTGCCGCCCGTCTCGGGGACGCCGTCATGGAGCTCACCGCCCGTCGCCGTCCCAAGCGGCCGCAATCCGAATAAAGCACCGACGCCGTGATCCAGCCGGAAGTCATCGTCACCGCACGTGAGTCGGAGACATCGGCGGCCGGGGAGCGGCTCGCGGCTCGCCTGCGCGCGGGTGACGTCGTGCTCCTCCACGGTGATCTCGGAGCGGGGAAGACCGCCTTCGTGCGCGGCATGGCGCGAGGTCTCGGCGCCTCACCCGATGACGTCACGAGTCCAACGTTTACCCTGATGCAGGAGTACCGCGGCCGGATGACGCTGGTCCATGTCGATCTGTACCGTCTCGCCCCCGAGGAGGTCGCTGCGCTGGGCATTGAGGAGTCGACCGATGAACCGGCAGTGATCGCTGTTGAATGGGCGGAGCGCTGGCCGAGTGCTCCCGCACGCGCATGGACCATTCGGTTCGAAGATCAGGGAGGGGACGAGCGCCGGATCGCGATCACCGCGCCGAATCGCTGATTCAAGGAGTCAGCGATTAGTGATCAGTGATTCACTCGACCCGGTAGTTCGGCGCCTCTTTGGTGATGATGACGTCGTGCACGTGCCCTTCGCGATGACCGGCGGGCGTCACACGAATCAACTTGGCGTCGCGTTGAAGCGACGGGATATCGGGACTGCCGCAATATCCCATGCCCGCGCGCAGCCCGCCCACGAGCTGGTGAATCATCGCAGCGACGCTGCCCTTGTGGGCGACTCGTCCCTCGATGCCCTCGGGGACCAGCTTTTCGCTCGCTTCCGGGTTGGCGTCGAGGTCGAATTCATCCTGGAAATATCGATCGCGGCTGCCCCGGCGCATCGCACCGAGGGAGCCCATGCCGCGGTACTCTTTGAAGCTGCGGCCCTGGTACAGGATCATTTCGCCAGGACTTTCGTCGGTGCCGGCGAAGAGGCTGCCGATCATGACGGCGCTGGCGCCGACGGCGATTGCTTTGGTGATGTCCCCGGAATAGCGAATGCCGCCATCGGCAATGATCGGAATCTTGTGCGGTGCCGCCGCGCGCGCGCATTCAGCGACCGCGGTGATCATGGGCACGCCGATTCCGGCGACGATGCGCGTGGTACAAATCGAGCCCGCGCCGATACCGACCTTCACCGCGTCGACCCCGATTTCGATGAGCGCTTCGGTGGCCTCTGCCGTGGCCACGTTACCCGCCACAAGATCGACGTCCGGGTACTGGCGTCGGATTCGACGCACCATGTCGAGCACGCCCTGTGAATGCCCATGTGCGGTATCGACGACCAGGACATCGACGTGTGCCGCGACGAGTGCGGCGGCACGGTCCAGCGCGTCCTTGCCGACACCGATGGCGGCGCCTACCCGCAGCCGGCCGAGGCTGTCCTTGCACGCGTTCGGGTACTTGACGATCTTCTGGATGTCCTTGACGGTGATCAGACCCTTGAGCATGTAGCGGTCATCGACCACCAGGAGTTTCTCGACCTTGTGGCGATGCAGGATCTCTCGCGCCTGCTCGAGCGTGGTCCCGACCGGCACGGTGAAGAGCGGGTCGTGCGTCATGATGTCGCGAATCGGCCGATCGAGCTTGGTCTCGAACCGCAAATCGCGATTGGTCAGGATGCCGACGAGCCGTCCTTCCTTGTTGCCGTCCTCCGTGATCGGCACGCCGGAAATCCGGTACTTCTTCATCAACTCGAGCGCTTCGAAGATCCGGTTGTTGGGCGAGAGGGTAATCGGATTGACGATCATGCCGCTCTCGGACCGCTTCACCCGGTCCACTTCGGACGCCTGCTCTTCGACGGTGAGATTTTTGTGGATGATGCCGATGCCGCCCTGCTGTGCCATCGCGATTGCCAGCCGCGACTCGGTGACGGTGTCCATGGCGGCGCTGAGCAGCGGCACTTTGACCCTGATGTTGCGCGTCACGCGCGAGCTGACATCGACCGCGCTGGGCAGCACCTGCGAATGCCGCGGCACCAGCAGCACATCGTCGAACGTCAGCGCCGTCGCTAGCCCGATGGCAATCTGGTCGGAGTTCAGGATGTCGGTTCGTGTTTCCATGAGAAGGCTCAGGGCTCAGGGCTCAAGGCTTACGCTCCATGACACTTCTTGTATTTCTTGCCGCTTCCACACGGGCAGGGGTCATTGCGACCCACTTTCGGTTCGTCGCGCTTGACCTGCTTCACCACGTCGTCGCCGCCGGTACGCGCCGGTCGTGGCGGCGCTTGCGCCGGCCCGCCCGCATTGCCGCGTACTGCTCCGAACGGCGACGGTGGCGGAGTTGACTGGGGAGAATTCAGCGTCATCTGCTGCGGTGGACGGCGCGGCTGTGTCGGCCGCACCGGCGCGGCGGTCCCGGCGGGTCCTTCGTCACCGGTGACCGGCGTCAAGCGCCACAGGTAGCGGACGATTTCTTCTTCGACGCGGTCCTTCATTGCCTGAAAGAGTGCGAAGCTTTCTTTCTTGTACTCGACGAGCGGATCGCGCTGCCCGTAGCCGCGCAGGCCGATGCCTTCCTTCAGGTGATCGAGACTGTAGAGGTGGTCCTTCCATTGCGCATCGACGATCTGCAGCATGATGTCGCGCTCGACGCGCCGCAGGATGTCGGTCGGGATCAGCTTTTCCTTCGCCTCGTACTTCTGAAGGATGGGCGCCCACAACGCGTCGGTGATTTCTTCCGTACTCATTCCCGACAGGTCCATGCCGTTCAGCGCGGCGGGCTCCATGCCGAAGATATCTGCGACCGCCTGAGTCATCGCGCCGAAGTCACGTTCATCCGGTTCGACGTCTGCGCCGGCATAGGTCTCGACGGTACTGTCGATTAATTCTTCCGCGAGAGTCATCAGATACTCGCGTGTCTCGACCGCGTCTTCGTCGGTGAGATGGATCTTTCCCTCGAGCAGCTCGCGGCGGAGCGAATAGATGCTCTCGCGCTGCTTGTTCATCACGTCGTCGTACTCGAGGAGATGTTTGCGGACCGCGAAGTTCTGCGCTTCTACCTGCTTCTGCGCGCGCGCGATGGCATTGGTGACCATCTTGTGCTCGATGGGGACGCCTTCTTCCATCCCGAGGCGCTGCATCAGCCCGGCGATTCGATCGGATCCGAAAATGCGCATCAGATCGTCTTCGAGCGACAGGTAAAAACGTGACGACCCGGGGTCGCCCTGACGGCCGGCACGGCCGCGAAGCTGGTTGTCGATGCGCCGCGCTTCGTGGCGCTCGGTGGCGATGATGTGCAGTCCGCCCAGGGCCACGACCTCGTCGTGCTCGGCATCGGTTTGCCGCTTCAGTGCCGAGTAGATCCGCTCGTAATCCGACCGCGGCACGCGGTAGAAGCTGTCGAGATGATAGAAGTAGACGAACTCTTCGTCGTCGACGAACTTCTCCTGGCCTTTCGGCAGCTTCTCGGCAATTTCCTCCGCGAGCGTCTGCTGCCGCGCCATGAACTCCGCGTTGCCGCCGAGCAGGATGTCGGTGCCTCGGCCGGCCATGTTCGTCGCGATCGTCACGGTGGCCTTGCGGCCCGCCTGGGCGACAATTTCAGCTTCCTGCGCGTGGTACTTCGCATTCAGCACGACGTGACGGATACCCCGAAGCTTCAGCAGCTTTGACAGCCGCTCTGATTTTTCGATCGACACCGTGCCGACCAGCACCGGACGGCCGAGCTTCTGCTTCTCGATGATGTCGGTGACGATCGCTTCGTATTTCTCGCGCTCGGTGCGATAGACCGTGTCCGGTTCCTCGACGCGTCGAAGCGGGCGGTTGGTCGGCGCGACCATGACGTCGAGTTTGTAGATCTTGGCAAATTCTTCGGCTTCGGTATCGGCCGTGCCCGTCATCCCGGCCAGCTTTGCGTACTTGCGGAAGTAGTTCTGGAACGTGACCGTGGCGAGCGTCTGGTTCTCGCGCTCGATCTTGACCTTTTCCTTCGCTTCGACCGCCTGGTGCAGGCCGTCGCTCCAACGCCGCCCCGGCATCAACCGGCCCGTGAACTCGTCGACGATGACCACGCCGCCGTCCTTGATCATGTAGTCGACATCGAGCTTGAACAGCGTATGCGCGCGCAGCGCCTGATTAATGTGGTGGAGGAGCGGCATGTTGGCCGGATCGTAGAGACCACCGGGCTGCAGGCGGTGTTCGAGCATGTTCTCCGACTTGGCCATGCCGGTTTCGGTCAGCGTGACGGTCTTGTGCTTTTCGTCGACGAGGTAGTCTCCCGTTTTCTCGAGCTCGTCGCGATCCTCGGCCTTGACGTTGCCCTGGGTCACCGCGCCGGGCGTCAATCGCGGGATGATCCGGTCAACTTCGTAATACAGATCGGTGGACTCTTCTGCCGGCCCGGAAATGATCAGCGGCGTGCGCGCTTCGTCGATCAGAATGCTGTCGACTTCGTCGACGATGGCGAAGTGATGCCCTCGCTGCACGTAGTGCGCGAGGTCGAACTTCATGTTGTCGCGCAGGTAATCGAAGCCGAATTCGTTGTTGGTGCCGTAGGTGATGTCGGCCGCGTAGGCCACCTGCCGTTCCTGATCGTTGAGGTCATGTTGAATGACCCCCACCGACATCCCGAGGAATCGGTACAGGCGTCCCATCCACTCGGAGTCGCGACGCGCCAGATAGTCGTTCACGGTGACGACGTGGACGCCTTTGCCCTCGAGCGCATTCAGGTAGGCCGGCAGGGTCGCGACGAGCGTCTTGCCTTCGCCCGTTTTCATTTCCGCGATCTTCCCGCGATGCAGCACCATCCCGCCGATGAGCTGGACGTCGAAGTGGCGCATGTTGAGCACGCGCCAGCCAGCTTCACGGACGACTGCAAACGCGTCCGGCAGGATGTCGTCGAGCGCCTCCCCGTTGGCGAGACGCACCTTGAACTCCGCGGTTTGACCGCGCAGCTGGTCGTCGGAGAGTTTGTGGATCTCCGGCTCTTTGGCGTTGATGGCGGCGACGTAAGGGCGCAGGCGTTTCAGGTCACGCTCGTTCTGCGTGCCGATGACCTTTGCCAGGAGCGTATCTACAATCATCAGGAACGAAAGGAGTGTATCGAACGATTGTACAACAAGTGATGGACCTCACCGTCGGCCGTCACGGCCGCACGCGGTGAAGACTTGGCAAGGAGAAAAGAGGCGGTTATTCGGCGAGGAGCTTGAGCGGATTGGTCAACTTTCCGTTCAAGAGGATCTCGTAATGAAGGTGGGCGCTGGTCGATCGTCCGGTTGAACCGACATAGCCGATCACATCACCGCGGTGCACTTGCTGCCCTGCGACGGCGCCGAATCGAGAGAGGTGGCCGTAGCGCGTCACGATCCCGTATCCGTGATCGATTTCGACGAGATTTCCGTAACTGCCGCTGCGTTCCGCGACGAGGATGGTGCCGTCCGCCGTCGCCCTGACAGGCTGTCCATAATCGGCGGAGATGTCGAGACCCGGGTGAAAGTCCGCGCCGCCGGTGAATGGATCGCGGCGGTTTCCGTACGGCGAGGAGAGCCAGCCCGGCACCGGCCAGATCGACGGCGTCGCGGCCGCGAGCGCCTGCCGCCGCTGCACGCCTGTGCGCATGATGTCGAGGCGGCTCGCCATGGTTCCAAGCAAGTCGCTCAACACACCGAAGGTTAAATCCGGCGTGAAAAAGTTGCCGAGCAATACTGGCGTGGCGCCAAGCCCGCCCCCCATGGCGCGCGACTTGACCACGGCCGGCAGCTTGTCCATCGCGCGACCTGCGTTGGGGTCGACGGCAGCCTGAATCCCGAGTGAATCGACGGCGGCCTGCAATGAAGAAATTTGTCCGGCGAGCTGACCGGTCGCTTCGCGATAACTGGCATTCTCGATCTGCAGCGCGATGGTCGAGCGCTCCAGATCGTTGATGGTGGTGCGGGCGCTCCACCGCGCGCCCATGCCGATCAGGACAGGAAGCGCGAACACACAGGCAATGCCACCGAGCGTTGGCAGCAGTGAAATCGTGAACCGGCGGACGACACCAGTAGTCCGATCCGCCAGAACAACCGTGTAGCGCCTCGAAGCCAAGAGCCTCCCGGGTCAGTCGCAGTTTGATCGAAGGACTCTACCATACGCTTCCCAGCCGATGGAAGTACCTGATGCCGAACGAGAAGGGCAGCTCTACCGTTGCCATCACGCCTGATCTGGTCGGGTCCTTGCACAGGTGAGGTCGACGTTATCGTGGAACTGCGAAGTACGAACTGGTAGCGGAAACTTTGGCAACGGGTTGGAACATGAAGGTATTCGTCGTGATGATGCTCGTCCTCCTCGCCGCGGCGAGCGCTGTGGCGTACGGTCCCGGAGACATGGCCGCCATGGCTTCAATGGTGGCGCACACGTCGCAGGCGGACGAGCCGCTCTGGCTGCTGTTGTCTGGCAGCGCGCTCATTGGACTGGCCGGCGCCCTGCGGCGCTCCACGTTCTAAGTACTGAATCGCGTCTTTTGCCGGAGAGGGCGCGGGCGGAGAACCATGGCCGCTAGCACGGGAGTTCCGGAAGAAGGCACCCTGCATTTGGAAGATGAGGAGGCGGGCATTTTATGAAACGACTGTGGTTAGTTCTCGCGTTGGGCGTGTTTCTGCCCGCCACAGCGCGCGCCGAACCGATTGCGATTAGCGTGCAGTCGTCGTCCGGCGGGTTCAGCGGCGGCACAACCGCCGTGGGGGGGTCGCACGCGATCGATTTGGGAACGATCGCGCTGCCGGCCGGTTCCGTAGGAACCTACCTGATCCAGGGGCTTCGGGCGGGCGTGAATTACACCGTCTCGTTGATCGTGTCGGGAACGCCCGGCTGGGACACGTTGACAGCCGAACTCCTCGATCCGATCGGTGACGGGAACGACAGGACCGATCCTGCGAGCCAGCCGGCGTATGTGCCTGCGCGCTATTCGACGTCCAACAATACCGATGGCCTCAGCTTTGCGCAGGACTCAGCGCTTGCGCGAAGTGCCATCTTCGCCGGCGGTTCAGCGACCGTGACCGCGGACGAGCTTACGAACCAGCGCGACGTGCTGACGTTTGCTGGCCTCGGCTCAGGGATGGTGCGGGTGACGTTCGGGTTGCGTAACTATGGGAGCAACGGGTTCCTCCTTCGGCTGAATGCCAATGGGAACCAGGCTCCAGAACCAGCGTCGATGCTGCTGTTGGGCACCGGCCTGGCCGGACTGGCGGCGTATCGCCGCCGCCGCTCGGTCGTTAGCTAGATCGGTGGGGGCTTCAGTGACGCCGCGTCGCACGCATGAAATCGTTGTGGCGTGTGTGCTCGCCGGAGCCGTCTTCTGGATGTATGGGGGGATCGTGTCGTCGCTCGCCAGGCAATGGGCGAGCGACGACAACTATTCCCACGGCTTTTTCGTCGTTCCGCTGGCGCTGTATTTCGCGTGGGAACGTCGGGCCGACCTCAAATCGGCGACGATTCATCCGAGCAGTCTGGGTGTTCTTCTCATCGCGGGCAGTCTCGCTGTGCTCCTCGGCGGGCTGCTCGGCGCCGAATTGTTTCTCACTCGCATCTCACTGGTTGGCGTGATCGCCGGAATCGTCCTGTATGTCTGGGGGCGCGAGCATCTGCGGCTCCTGGCATTTCCCATCGCATTTCTTCTGTTGATGATTCCGCTGCCGACGATCATCTTCAATCAAATCGCATTTCCGCTTCAGCTGCTGGCCTCGCGTGCGGGGGAAACAGCGATCAGTCTCGCGGGTATTCCCGTCGTTCGCGAAGGCAACGTCTTGCAGCTGCCCAGCCAAACCCTCGAAGTCGCCGAAGCCTGTAGCGGCATTCGATCGCTGGTGTCTCTGATCATGCTCGCGATCGTGCTTGGACATTTCACCGAACGCCGCATTGGCCGCAAGGTGTTGATCACGCTCGCCGCGATTCCTATTGCCATCCTCGCCAATGCGGCCCGCGTCGCGGGGACCGGGCTCGCGTCGGAACTGATCAGTCCAGCGGCCGCTGAGGGATTTCTTCATACATTTTCCGGATGGCTGCTCTTCGTCGTGGCGTTCATCGGATTGGTCGCCGTCCAGCGCGCCCTGGCGGGAACCCTCTCGGGTTCCTCAACGGCTGCCGTTCGACCGCGTGAGGCGCAGGCCTGATGGTTCGCCGTGCCGCGGTCGTTGTTGCGCTGCTCGTGGCCGTTCGTTTCTATAGCGCCCACGTCGTGTCGGCCGAAGCTGTCGTTGCGCGAGAGCCGTTGGCCGCTCTGCCGCTGGCGCTTGGCGAATGGACAGGACACGAAGCGCCGCCGCTTGCCGACGATGTGCTGACGCAACTCGGCGTGGACGATTACGTCAACCGTGAGTACATGAAAGGGGCGACGATTCCGGTCGGCCTCTACGTGGGCTACTACGCGTCGCAGCGCCAGGGCGACACCATCCACTCGCCGCAAAACTGTTTGCCCGGGGCCGGGTGGCGGCCCGTTGAAACGGGTGTCGCCGACCTCCAGCTTGGCGGTCGGAGTGTAGAGGTCAATCAGTTCGTCATCCAAAAGGGCCTCGACCGGCAGCTCGTCCTCTACTGGTACCAAGGGCGCGGTCGCGTCGTAGCCAACGAGTACAAGAACAAAGCGCTGCTGATGCTCGATGCGGCGCGGCTTCACCGGACCAATGGCGGGCTTGTGCGTTTGATCACGCCGATTGAAACAACGACCAGCGACGCCAAGGCTGTCGTCACGTCGTTCGCGGTCACTCTTTTTCCACATTTGGATAAGCATCTGCCATGAGACAGCGTGCAAGGCTTGCGACCTCGATCGCCGCGATTCTGCTATTGGCGGCCAGCGCGTGTACGCGCGATCCGCAGGTGAAGGCACAGAAGTATGTCGCCAGTGGCGACGCCTACCTGGCGAAGCATGAGAACAACCGCGCGCTCATCGAATACAAGCGCGCCGTGCAGGTAAGGCCGGAGTGGGCCGACGCGCACTACAAACTCGCCAAAGTCTACGAGCTGGAAGGCGACGCGCCCAACGCGTATCACGAGTATGCGCGCACCGGTGACCTTGATCTGTCGAACACCGACGCGCAGGTCAAGGCGGGGGCACTGCTTCTGGCCGCGGGTGAATTCGAGGCGGCGCGGACACGAGCCGAGCTGGCCTTGAAGGCGGCTCCCGACAGCGCTCCCGCGAACATCTTGCTGGGAAACGCACTGGCAGGCTTGAACGAAACCGACAAGGCCGTAAAACAAATCGAACAGGCGATCAGCCTGGATCCGTCATACGCACCGGCATGGACCGCACTGGGGGCTGTACAGTTCCGCGCCGGCACTCGCGAGGACGCCGCGAACGCGTTTCAGAAAGCTGTGGACCTGGCGCCGCGCTCGGTGGAAGCGCGTTTGGCGCTCGCGAACTTTCAGTGGGCGAGTGGTGACCTCGGCACCGCGGAACGGACGCTGAAGACGGCCCTGTCCATCGACCCCAACAATACGGAAATACACCGCACGCTGGCCCTGCTGTACCTGTCAGCGCGTCGAGTCGCTGATGCCGAACCGCATTTCAAAGCGCTCGCCTCGGAACCCGGCGGCCAGATCGCGCTGGCCGACTACTACACAGGGGCAGGCGATCGCGAAAAGGCGTTGGCCGTCCTGCACGCCGTCGAATCCGGTTCCGATAAGAACGAGGCGCGAGCGGCGACGCTGCGGATCTCGGCCCTGGAGTACTCGACGGGACGTAAGACTGACGCTTACCAGATCGTCGATCGGGTGATTCAGGAAAGTCCCAAGTACGCCGACGCAAGAATCGCGAAGGCCCGCATGCTCCTGATGGACAAGATGCCTGACCAGGCGTCGAAAGAAGCGCAAGAGGCGGTAAAGCTGGCGGCAGGCTCCGTAGCGGCACAGTACACGCTGGGGTTGACCGCTATCGCTCGAAATGATGCGACAGCCGCCGAGGACGCCTTCCAAAATGTACTCAAACTGAATCCGCGTGCCGCGGCCGCGCGCCTTCAGCTCGCGCGTTTGCAACTTGCGCGCGGGCAGGCCGCAGACGCGCTTGAATCGGCAGAGGAAGTGTCGCGGCAGCGGCCCGACGACGTCGATGCTGCCGTGTTGATGTCGCGGAG
>Ga0222622_10000772_pt1 | contig 12550 bp, 12 predicted proteins | sample PLM2_5_b1metaG_FD_177335 | JGI IMG/M metagenome (GOLD analysis project Ga0222622, IMG submission 177335) | Groundwater sediment microbial communities from an aquifer in East River, Colorado, USA - PLM2_5_b1 | ecosystem: Environmental > Terrestrial > Soil > Riparian zone | place: USA: East... | reverse complement strand
CCCTGTCGGTAGTTCTCGATTGGCGGTCCGCGGGTTGGCGGCATCGATGTCCCGGTCGATAATGCGGTTAAACGTCATGGCCGCCGACCGGGCGCCGACCATGGCCACGGTTATCCAAACAAGCTGCTGCCAGCTGGGCAGGCCATTGGCCGCAAGGATGGCGCCCAGAAAAGCAAACGGCAGAGCAAACAGCGTATGCTCGAATTTGATCATTTCGAGCGTCGTTCTCAGTTTTTGCCAGAAAGTTTTCACCAAACCGAAGAGTGTAGCAAAATCGGAAGAGAGATTCCCTTGGCGCCGTCGCGAGAGATTTGCAATACCCGACCTGAATTTATAGGATAAGCCCAATTTTACTATGGATGCACAGCAGTTGATCGAAACTTGGCAGATAAACAACAGGATCAATTTGTACCTGCTCGATGCAGTCTCCGAAGAGCATCTGGCCGACGCTCTGCTATCCAAGGGCCGGAATGTTGGCGAGCAATTTGCCCATATTCACAATGTCCGTCTGATGTGGTTAAAGGCCGCGATGCCTGAGGCCCTGCGAGGTTTTAGCAAGATAGAAAAGAGCGGAATAGGCAAACCGCTGCTGCGAGACTCTCTGACAAACTCGGCGGCCGCCATAGAGCAGTTGCTTGCGTTCGCGGTCGGGAACGGCGGGCGAGTCAAAAACTTTAAGCCGCACTTTACCGCGTTCGTAGGCTATCTGACGGCACATGAGGCGCATCATCGCTCACAGATCATAATTGCCGTGAAACAATCGGGCCATGCGCTCGACAAAAAGGTGCTTTACGGCATCTGGGAATGGGGCAGCCGGTAAAACAATGCCAAGCGGAAGTACTCACGACTCTATAACAATATTACTGGCCATTCCTGCTTTTGCCGCGGCCTATGCTGCGACTAAAAGCGTGTCGGCATCCACGGTTGTCGCGGCCGCCTTTATATTTGGCGGGATGATGTTCGGCCCCGATCTGGACACCGTCTCGCGTCAATATTCGCGATGGGGCATCTTTCGAGGCATCTGGTTTCCGTACCGGTCCTTCTTTAAGCACCGGTCCCGTTTTTCGCACGGGCTTTTATTTGGAGCGCTTTTTAGAACTATTTACTTTATGGGGATCTTGACACTCGTCCTTTACCTGGCCGCTTTTGCCTATGCGTGGCTGGCAGGAGGGAGAACGGCAAGCGTTTTCGATGTTGCCCATGTTTGGCAGCCGTTCGGGGAATTTACCAGGAGAGGATTGGGCGACAATTTTTTACTGCTAACGTTTACTGGTCTATGGCTAGGAGCGGCGAGCCATACTTTGACTGACATGGCTGGTTCATTCGTAAAGACCGGCCGGGTTACAGACTTTCTCTAAAAGGTCGGTTTTCCGCCCGTCCTTGACGTGTACAGCCTGAGGGCTTGGCGGCGGACAGCGTCTGAAACGTTGCGGTTCTTTGACATAGCGACCAGATCACGCAGCTGCAAACGGGTCAGTATCGTGACCACGTTGCCGATCGGCGTTCGCGGATTGCGGGCGAGGTTGTGCATCACATTGTAATTTCTGGCCCATTGACGATTGGTCGCGATCTGCCTGAGTACCTCATCAGGGATCGTACGCATTGCGGCGATCAGCTCCACCTCCTGTTCTGTGATCCTCGGATTATTGGCCACGGCACACGCCACCAGACGGTTCGGATCACGAATAAGTATATTGCGGGCCTCGCGGTCGCCTTTCATTCCGAGTTTGACGCGGTCCTTTATACCCATCTTAATGATCCGGTTGATCATGGAAATGCGCTCGCTGGACACTTCATCGTCGCCCGCTTCAGATTCCAGCTCGTTGAGGATCTTGCCGAACACTGCCTTTCGCTGTTCCTCGGTTTCCTCATAGATCTCTTCGATATATTCCAGCGAAAGCCAGGAATCGTCGGTTTCGCAGTCGGGGACCTCGATATGTTCAGCGAGGAACATTATGTCTTCCTCTGAGATCCCGGTCCCGTCCATGTCCGAGGCAAACTCGGCCTGTTCCAGGAATTCAGCTGCGGCTTCGTTACCGCGGGCCCGGAGCTCGCTAACGATCTGCTGTGCGCCGCGTTCTTTTTGAAAGAATTCACGCTTGAATTCAACCACGCGGCGTTCAGCCTCGGGCGTTTTATGAGGGTTTGAGATTATCGCATCGATGATCGCCGGATTTTGGATCAAAAGCTGCTGGTTGAACGAAATGAGTTCCAGCAGCCCTCCCTCGGTCGTCGAGCCGGCAAACTTAACCACAGCGGCCTTGGGCGTCCGGGGATTTAAGACCACCGATTCGTGCAATTTTGTGGGAACGTCTGTGCGTTCCGCAAAATACGTCAATACTTCGGGGGCGATATTGTTAGATCTGACGGTTTCCGCCAATGACTCGACGTCCTGCTCGGCAAGCGCCGCAGCGGCGTTACCCTTCAACTCGGGGTCCCCACCATGAAAAAAATTGACGAGGATCTCAAGCAGGTCGGCTTGCGGCAGCGGCAGGATGCCGCGTGACGCAGCGACCTGGGCCGGGCGCGGTGCAGAACCTTCGATCACTGCTCTGACGGCAGGGTTAGTCGATGAGATCTGTAAACTCATAAATCACGGAGGAATGACATTATTGGAATTTTAATTACCAGGAGCGGTTCATTGATCTCGAACCGTACTGCTATTTTAGCATTACGGCTATTGTCTTGACTAAAAAAAGTGCTTCGCATAGTTTAGAAGTCGGGAAAGTCAATATTTGCACCTACCGCTTTTGTCCCAAGTCCTCATTACTGTTGACCTAATTTGCAATGATAAAAGTCGATCTGGAAAGACTAATTTCGGAAAAGAAAGCGCTCATCGGTGTCATCGGCCTCGGCTATGTAGGCCTGCCGTTGATCGTTGAATTTGCGCTCAAGGGTTTCAATACTGTTGGCTTCGAGGTTGATGAGACCAAGGCAGCTGAGATAAACGCCGGCCGTTCCTACATCGTCGACGTTACCGCCGACGATGTCGCGAAATGCGTAAGCGGCAGCAAGCTTACAGCCACAACCGATTTCACCCGCCTGAACGAGTGTGACGCCATCATCATCTGTGTCCCGACGCCGCTTAGAAAGACCAAGGATCCCGACATGTCTTACATCCTCAAAGCGGGGGGTGAGATACAGAAGTTCATGCGGTCGGGGCAGTTGGTGATCCTCGAATCGACCACTTACCCCGGCACCACGGATGAGGTGCTGCTGCCGATGTTCGAGAAACAGGGGTTCAAGCTGGATGAGGACTTCCTATTGGCGTTCTCGCCCGAGCGTGTCGATCCGGGCAATCCGCAATTTCAAACGCATAACATTCCAAAGGTTGTTGGCGGAGTTTCCGCTGATTCGACCGACGTCGCCGCGATGCTATACGGCCAGATCGTCGGACAGGTGTTTCCGGTAACTTCCGCACGCGTCGCTGAGGCGGCAAAGCTGTGGGAAAACACTTTTAGAGCTATCAATATCGGCATGGCCAATGAAATGGCCAAACTCTGCAACGCCCTCGGTATCGATACGTGGGAGGTTGTCAGTGCGGCAGCGACCAAGCCGTTCGGGTTTATGCCATTCTTTCCCGGCCCTGGGATCGGCGGCCACTGCATACCGCTCGATCCGCATTATTTGTCGTGGAAGGCTCGCCAGCATGGCTTTGATTCGCAGTTCATATCCTTAGCCGAACAGGTCAACTCAAACATGCCCGCATATGTCGTAGAACTCGCATCCACAGCCCTCAACGATGCCCGCAAAGCGGTGAATGGGTCAAAGATATTGATACTCGGCGTCGCATATAAAAAGGACATTGACGATATGCGCGAGTCGCCGGCCCTGTCCATAATTGACCTGTTGCGGGCCGACGGCGCCGATGTCTTTTACCACGACCCATTTGTGCCCCAAGTGACATTTGACCACGCCTACACCATCGGCGACGGCGAGCCGCTTTATAACAAGGAACTCACCGACGAACTGATCAGCGGATCGGACTGCGTCATTATTTGCACCGAACATTCCCCGGTCGACTATGGCCGCGTTTGCGAGCTTGCATCCTTAATAGTGGATACCAGAAATGCCCTGTCGGCGGAGACCCGGAATGGCAGCAAAGCAAAGATCGTAAGGCTTTGAGGGGAATTTCGTGACCTCAAAAATCAAAGATCAAAGATCAAAGATCAAAGTTCTTCTCATAGCCGGCGCCCGTCCTAATTTTATGAAGGTCGCGCCGATCTATGCCGAGATGGTGCGGCGGCCGGACATTTTTGCGCCAAAGATAGTTCATACAGGCCAGCACTATGATGCGGCGATGTCCGATGCGTTTTTTGACGATCTGGGCATGCCAAAACCGGATATTCACCTAGGCGTGGGTTCCGCCTCGCATGCGGTTCAAACCGCGAGGATCATGACGGAATTCGAGCCGGTTGTGCTGAGCGAGCAGCCGGATTGGGTATTGGTTGTTGGAGATGTTAATTCGACCATCGCCTGTGCATTGGTCTGTGCAAAGCTGGGGGTCAAAGTGGGGCATGTCGAGGCGGGCTTGAGATCTCGCGACCGGGCGATGCCTGAGGAGATCAACCGGCTGCTGACCGATGCCATATCGGACCTGCTCTTTACGACATCTCAGGATGCGGATGACAACCTGAAGCAAGAGGGTGTTCCGGAGAATAAGATCCGGTCTGTCGGCAATGTGATGATCGATTCGCTGATGGATCATCTAAAGCTAGCCGAGAGATCAAAAATACGCGAGGACTTGGAGATCGCCGATTCTGACTATGCTGTTCTCACGCTTCACCGTCCCTCAAATGTAGATATTAAGGAAACGTTCTCGGGCATCGTGGATGCACTCACCGATATCTCTGAGCGGCTGCCGATCATTTTTCCGGTACATCCGAGGACCCGAGCCAGAATGGATGAATTTGGCTTCGACGAGCGCATTGCGAATTCCAATATCCGCCTGATCGAGCCTCTCGGCTATCTCGACTTTATGCGTGTCTATAGTGGGGCAAAGTTAGTGCTGACAGATTCGGGGGGGTTGCAGGAGGAGACCACTGTGTTGGGCATTCCCTGCCTGACGCTGCGTAATAACACGGAACGGCCAATAACGATCGAGATGGGTACGAATGTTTTGGTAGGAACCGACCCGGCAAAGATTTGCGAAGCAGCATTCGCGAGCCTGGACAAACGCGACGCCGAAGACAAAAACATCCCGCCGCTCTGGGATGGCAAAGCGGCGGGACGGATCTGCGACGAACTCGCTAATTCTTAAACTGTTATAAGACCGGCGGCCTCTCAGGAGCCGTTTCTCCGGGTGCCGGCGGCTGGGCCCCGGCCCCGCTTCCTTCCATCGGATATCCGGCACTTTTCCAGGCTGCAGTCCCGCCCAGCAATGCGTGGACGTCCGGGATCTGCTTTTGGTTCATTTGGAATGCCAAACTGGCACTCGAGTGCTCGTTCGGTCAGGAACAGTAGACGATTATCTTCTTGCCCCGCGGCAGCGAAGCAAGTTTATCATCAGTGAGGGACGTAATATTAATCGCTCCCTTGACGTGTTCTTGCAGAAAGGCGATCTCGGCCCTGCTGTCTACAAATATCGCGTTGCCGGCGTCGTAATCTTTCTTAGCCTCGTCGAGCGAGATGCGCGGCACTTGCGTATCGTTCTCGAACTTTGTGTAGGGTGCCAGCTGTGCCGTCTGACAAGCAATAACGATCGCGACGCTCGAAACGGCCAAAACGAATATTAATAACTTGCTGATCTCTGCTCTACTTTTCACCAAATGCCTCCAATACTTCATCTGCGTGGGCTGACACATCTACTTTATCAAATATCTTGGCGATCTTGCCCTCTTCATCGATCAAAAAGGTCTTACGGTTGGTGCCCATATACTTCTTTCCGTACATGCTTTTTTCACCCCAGACGCCATAATCGTTGACGATCTTTTTATCGGTATCAGCTAAAAGGTCAAAGGGGAGCTGAAATTTGGAGATGAATTTCTGGTGCGACTTCTCATCGTCTGTCGAGACACCCAGCACCTTGATGCCTTTACTGCGGTAAATGTCATCGGCGTCGCGAAAGGAGCAAGCCTCTTTGGTGCAGCCCGGCGTATCGTCCTTCGGATAAAAATAAAGGACCACCCGCTGGCCTTTTAGATCGTGCAAACGAACAACATCGCCATTTTGATCTTTTGATTCAAAATCCGGTGCCTTATCGCCAACTTTCAGCATATTCCTCCGCCAGGTGTAAAATCTATTTTTTGGATTGTACCATTGATATTAACGCCTTGTCAGCAAAACCAAGGCCGTTATTGCGGTGTGATGAAACTGATCAGCGAGACAAAAGCACTGGAGCGGCTTGCCCGGATCAACGATGATCTCAGGTCGTCTATCCAAAAATACGAGCGGCGAGCCAAAAGCTGCATCACCTGCGAAACACCGGGCTCTTGCTGCCTCGACGAGCACTTCGTAAACGTCCATATATCGAAACTCGAGGCTGCCGCCATCATAAACACATTAGATCGGCTGCCATCCGAAAAACGTAACAAGGTGAACGAGAGGATCGATGCGGCCATCTCAAACTACAGGCTGACCACCGCCGGCGATACATTTTCACGCACATTCGCATGTCCCCTGTTTGAAAAGGGAACTGGCTGCCTGGTCCACAATCACGGGAAACCGGTCCCGTGTATAGTGCACGCTTGTTATGAAAGAGAAGAGGACCTGCCCCCAGAGGAATTACAGATGCGGGCGGAGCAACGAATTGAGGACCTGCACAAATTGACCTATGGCAGACGTTTGCCGCTGCTCCCACTTCCTATTGCTTTGCGGCAAGAGCGCTAATCCCGGCGGCGTAGGATGTACCCGAGCACAAATCCTGACAAAAGCCAGCCGACCACCTGTTCTATCAGCTCGCTTGTTACAAAATTGGTGGGAAAGCCGTACCAGTTCCAATAAGAAACATTGATCGACAACCACGCTGCAAGGCCCACAAGGGTCGAAATAATTACGCCGCGTCCCCAGCTGACCGCGGCAAATGTCAGTATCATCCCGACAACCAGGGCGGCGGCGATGTTCGAGGCCAGTTCAATGCCCAACTGCTTGGGAGACATGATCTCATCGCCCGTCGGACGATAAACGAGCAAAGCTATCGGACCCTCTTTATATTTCGCGGCAAAGGCGGCCTCCTCGTCAGGGGTCTTGGTCTTTTTCATGTCGATCCCCGGCAGGGTATAAAGCCCCGCGTCGGTAATGTTTGCCTTCATCGCGGCGGCCATGACCGATTCGTTTGGCATCGGCGATACACCGGCCTCGCCGATGCCGAGGAACATGTGGCCGACTGCACCCCAGACGAACATAATTAAACCGCCGAGAACCGCCGCAATTATCAATCGCATAGTTTTCTCCCCGAGGCAAAAAAGGCCCAATAAAGACGAAAAAGGACATCAGAATCAACCCCCTTGGTAAACTCCTCTGTCCTCGTCGTTTAGCAACTCCAGCACGCGCATCAGGTCCGGTGTCAACAGAACCCTGGACGGCGGCCTTTTACTTGATCTCTAGCTCGAAGGGCATCATCAGCATTGCCTGGCCCTGCTGCATTTTGTCGAGCAGTGCGGCGTACCGGAATGAGCGTTTGATGTCCGCCGGCAAGGCATCGAGCAGTGCCGCCTGCGTTTGTTCCGCCTTTGCCGATTCTGAGGAACTGTCGTCTCCAAAATAGGATTCAAAAAACGGCTTTGGTTCGGGCAGGACGACACGTTTGACGTCCTTGTCAGCCGGTAGATTGGCCAACTGCTTTGCCACGGCGATCGCCTTTTCCAATCCTCCGAACTCATCGACCAGTCCCCGCTCTTTTGCCTGCGTGCCCGTCCATACACGTCCTTGTCCCAGGGTGTTTACCTCTTCGGCCGACTTTCGGCGGCCCAGGCTGACCTTGGGCACAAAGTTGTCAAAATAGATGCTGTTGGTCTGCTGGACCATCTTTTCCCGTTCCTCGGGCGTCCATTTTTCGGTCTCGCGAAATATGCCGGCGTTCTTGCCTCGCATCACGTATTCGTTCGTTATGCCCAGCCAGTCGTACAGTCCCTTAACAACCGGTTTGCCCATAAAGACACCGATCGACCCCGTGATGGTCGAGGGCTCGGCGACTATCGAGTTTGCGTTGCAGGCGATGTAATATCCTCCCGACGCCGCTACATCGGCCATTGAAACGACGACCGGTTTTTTCTCTTTGGCTTTTTCGATGGCGTGCCAGATCAGGTCTGATGCGAGGGCCGAACCACCCGGCGAATCGACGCGGAATACTATTGCCTTGATCGCTTTATCATCCGTGGCGTCGTTGATCGCCTCGACCAATGTGTCCGAGCCGACCATCTCGCCACTCAGAGGGCCGTTGGACGAATGGCCGACATTGATCGCCCCAGAGGCATAAATAACAGCCACCCTGTCGCCGTTGTTCAGCCCAAGCGAATCTGACGGTATCTCTCTGTACGAGCTGCCGTTTATCGTCCTGAGCTTTTCGTCTTCCTTATAACCGAGGACCGTTTTTAACTCTTTGTCGACCTGTTCGCGATAAAGAGCGTCGTCGATCAGTCCTACCGATTTTGCCTGAATGGCGTTATATGGTGCTCCGTCGATGAGTGCGTTTACGTCCTCGGCCGATTTTTTTCGGGAGGCGGCAATAGCGGCAGTGTACTGTCCAAAATATTCATCGAGAATCGCGTTTAGCACCTCTCGCTGCCCCTCGGACATCTCCTTGCGCGTGTAGCGGTCGGGTGCGTTCTTGTACTTAGGGCCGATCTGGATGACGTCGGCCTCGACGCCGAGTTTGTCGAGCGAGCCCTTGTAGAACATCGCTTCGGCGGCAAACCCGTTGATATAGATATCGCCTGTCGGCGGCAGGTAGATCTTGTCGGCGGCAGTCGCGATATAGTATTCACGATTGGTACCGATCTCCATGTAAGCGTAGACGGGCTTTCCCGATGTTTTAAACTCGGCGATCGCTTCTCTTAACTCAAAAGCCTTTCCCCAGCCGATGCCGGGAAATTTGATATCCAACAGGACGGCACCGATCCGCTTGTCCACCTTTGCCTTTCTGAGCTGTGTCAAAAGCCCTGTAAACGACTGAGTCTGCTTTATTCCTACCAGCTTTGCGAGCGGCTGCTCAGGTACGTAATCGGGCAATTCGCCCGAAACGTCGAGCACCAGAACGCTGTCATCCGGCACATCCGGCCGGCCCATCGTCCTGGCCGCAACGATCACCGCTATCACGGCGACTATAAGAATAGCGGCCAATATGCCGCCCAGAAGTAAGAAAAGTTTCCCTGTTTTAGATATGGCCATTTGTAAAGGTTTCGCTGTTTATCAATAGGAGGTCTGCAGTATGAGGAGGTCCGATCTAACAATATAAAAATACACCCAATATTACGCCATTGGCGTGGAAAAGTTTAACCAATCCCTGGGCGCCATAGACGACACCGTCACGCGCGGCGGCAAAATTGCATCAAATGCATACTAATAGGCCGGTATCGCCATTGTTTTGGTACGCACGGGCTTTGGGTTATATTCTGACATCTATGGCAAAGAAGGGTTCGGTACTGATCTGCGACGACGAAGAGATAATGCGGGACGTCCTCGAGACGATACTTTCGGGCGAGGGTTACAAGGTCGAGCTGGCAAAGACGGGCGAGGAGGCGATCGAGGCTTATGCCCGCCGGGCTTTTGATGTCGTTCTTATGGATGTTTCAATGCCGGGGATGGGCGGGCTCACCGCGCTCGAGGAACTGGTCAAGCTCGATGCCGAGGCAGTTGTGCTTATTGTGACGGCGTACGCGACGTTTGATACCGCTATATCCGCCTGGGAAAAAGGCGCGACAGGGGTAATACGCAAGCCTTTTCAGAATGAACAGATCGTCTCGCTCGTCGCCAAGGGCATCAAGAACCGCCGCAAGGAGGAAGAACGCCAGACGCTCAGGCAAGCGATGGCAAAATCGGTAAAACGCGAGGGGTTTATCGGCCGCAGCGACGTGATGGAAAATGTTTTTCGGCTGGTCGAGAGGGTCGCCCCCGCCCGTTCGACTGTTTTGATCACGGGGGAGAGTGGTACGGGAAAAGAACTTGTCGCAAAGGCGATCCACCAGGCCAGCCCGCGGTCCGGCGAACAGTTTGTCGCCGTAAACTGCTCAAACATTCCGTCCGAGCTGCTCGAATCAGAGCTGTTTGGCCATACGAAAGGTGCATTCACCGGGGCGGTCACGGCAAAGAAAGGATTGTTTGAGGTGGCGGATGGCGGGTCGATATTCCTCGACGAGATCGGCGACCTGCGGCCTGAGATACAGGTCCGCCTGCTTCGGGTCATTCAGGAACGCGAATTCACGCCGCTGGGCGACACTGCACCGGTGAAAGTGGACGTTCGCATCATCGCCGCCACCAATGTTGACCTAAAAGAGGCTGTCAAGAACGGGCAGTTCAGAGAGGACCTTTATTATCGTCTGTCGGTTGTCCCGGTCGAGCTGCCGCCGCTTCGCGACCGCCGCGAGGACATCCTGCCTCTTTCGGTCTATTTCATCCGCAAATACGCGGCCGAGAACAATAGAAGGATCTCGGAAAACCTCGCGCCCGAGGTGCTGTCTCTGCTCGAAAGCTATAACTATCCCGGCAATGTTCGCGAGCTCGAGAACATTATCGAGCGGGCCATTGTCATTGCCCCCGGCAACGAGATCACGCTCGAATGCCTGAGGGCCGAGGTTCGCGATCCCGAACACGCCAAGGAGATGATCGCCGCCGCCGACGGTGCCTCGCACGATATCGACCTCGCCCGAGGCGTAAATTTTTACGATGAAGTGCGACGCTTTGAGATCGATCTCATCCGCCGCTCACTAGAACAGACCGGCGGCCACCAATCTCGCGCAGCCCGCCTGCTCGGCCTCAACGCCACCACGCTGAACTCAAAGATCAAGAATTACAATATTATTGTCAGACAGTGATCGGGTGCTGTCGCTAGTCTGACGCGTGCACCGCGTTAGAGGCGGGCTGACCGGCAAATGTTTAACACCGAGGGCGCGGGTATAAAAAAAGTACCGGGCCGCTTGATGCAGCCCGGTAGTCTATGGATGGATCATTTTACGGAGATCGCTAGGGCAGGTACTTTCTCGGTATCGGTGTATCCGAGCTCAAACCGAACGGGAAAGTAGACGAACCCGTCATGGTGTTATTCATAAACCACGTCCCGTCTCGGTAGACAGCTACATCGTCCAGGTTGTCTCCGTCATAGTCTGCGGGTACCGGAACATCGCCTTCCTGTCCCCAGTGGATGCCGGTGAACGCACCGTTTCCGCTCAAGTGGAAATACCAGTTACCCTCTGATGGACGGAAAGCAGCTATATCCTCTCGGTTGTCGCCGTCGTAGTCGCCATGAACCGGGATATCAGTATCTATGCCGAACTGCTCAGCCGTATAGCTCGAGGTTGCCGAATCGAACCGGTACCAAATGCCTCCTCGGAACACGGCCAGGTCCATCTTGCCATCGCCGTCGTAATCACCCGCGACGGGCCTGTCGCCGTTCTGCCCGAACTGCATTCCGGCATACTGGTTGTCGATGCTCCTGAGCCAGTACCAGGTACCGTTCGACGGACGGAACACAGCCTGATCGTCTTTTGCGTCACCATCGTAGTCACCGGCCTGCGGAATATCACCCGAGAGGCCAAAGTTCACGAAGAGCACAGTGTTGTCGCTGCTGTTTATCCTGTACCAGAAACCGTTCGACGGACGGAGAACAGATATGTCCGTCCTGCCGTCGTGGTCAAAATCACCCGGTGCGGGAATATCCGTCGATTCTCCGAAATGGATAGCCATAAAACCACTCGTCGATCCTTCGTAATACCAGTTACCCTCAGAAGGCCTGAATACCGAAAGATCGGACCTGCCGTCACCATCAAAGTCAGCTCTCGGTTTGAACGATGGGATCGGCGGCGTGGAGGTCGGAGTTGCCGTCGGCGTACTAGTGGAAGTAGCTGTTGCCGTTGGCGTACTCGTCGGTGTATTCGTCGGCGTACTGCTGGCCGTCGGTGTACTGGTCGGCGTACTCGTAGGAGTATTTGTCGGGGTATTCGTCGGCGTACTCGTCGAAGTATGTGTAGCCGTTGCTGTTGCCGTCGCTGTCGGTGTACTCGTTGGAGTATTCGTCGGAGTATTTGTCGGCGTATGCGTCGGCGTGTTCGTCGGAGTATGGGTTGCCGTAGCTGTCGCTGTCGGCGTATTGGTCGGTGTTGCCGTGGCCGTGTTTGTCGGCGTCGACGTCGCCGTATTTGTCGGCGTTGCCGTGTTTGTCGGCGTAGACGTCGGAGTATTTGTCGGCGTTGATATCGGCGTATTTGTCGCGGTCGGGGTAAAGGTTGCTGTCGGCGTAAACGTCGGTGTGGCCGATGGTGTGCCGCATGCTCCCAGCGTGTAGGTCACCTTGGTATTGCTAGGCATAGATGAGTTACATGCATACTGCGTGAACTGCGTTCCGCTGCCTTGCTGGACACCGGAGGTGGCGCTCGTGCCTCCACCGCCCAGCGTACCG